>VFQO010000005.1_pt1 | contig 324892 bp, 305 predicted proteins | sample 3512331 | NCBI WGS metagenome assembly VFQO01 (sample SAMN10412371, study PRJNA504923) | tailings metagenome | isolation source: Replicate 3 from Balatoc abandoned mine | place: Philippines: Itogon, Benguet | collected 2017-08-28 | reverse complement strand
GCATGACTTGATCCTCTCGGGGAATCAAGCCCTCCATCAAACCCGGGGCGATTCACGGAGACGTTCCTGAGTGGGCATCCGAGACATCCGTCCTGTTCGACCGTGGGGCGCGTTCTCGCCTGGACCTGTGCCGGTGAGATGTGCCCTGGGCCCCAAGCGTTGCACAGGACATCCCGATCGGGCGAGAGCGGTCAGAGCCGGTCCAGGATGAACTGCACCCGCTCGTCGGCGCTGAGGACCGGAACCCGCACGACCGGCAAGGGCAGCGCTTCGTACACCTGGGTCAGCAGTTCGTGGATGCGCTGCTGGGCGGCGGTGTCCTCGGTGCGGGCGTAGTCGGCGGCCAGGGGCAGCAGGTCGAGGATGAACGTCGTGCGGTAGTCGACGTGCTCGAGCGCGGTGAGCAGGGCGGGGTCGGGCTCGAGATCGAGGAAGCGGTAGTAGGCGAGGGAGTCGGGGACGGCCCGGTCGAGGAACACGGTGGCGTCCGGGTCGAGGGCAGCTTCCTCCGCGAGCTGCATGTCCAGGACGCCGCGCTGGAACTGCCGCTGCTTCGCCCGGACCTCCTCGACGGTGCGGCCGGCGATGCGCTGCAGGTCGAGATAGTGCCGGGCATGCTCGATGGTGGTGGTGTAGCCGCGGTCCCGCAGCAGGTTCACGGTGGTGGTCTTGCCCGAGCTGGGCCCGCCGGTGATGACGTACCAGTTGGACACGTTCGCCCTTTCGCTCTGCCCGCTCCGGGAATATCCTCTTCACAAAGTACCTTATACCGGTATAGGGTATCCGATCGACGTCGGAGGTGGCTGAGATGGCACACGGATACGTGGATGACAAGCAGGCGCTGCTGGCGCGGTTGCGTCGGGCGGAGGGGCAGGTGCGCGGGATCGCGCGGATGGTCGACGAGGACGTGTACTGCATCGACATCCTGACCCAGGTCTCGGCGGCGACGAAGGCGCTGGAGTCGGTCGCGCTGACGCTGCTGGAGGACCATCTCGGGCATTGCGTCGCGCAGGCGACCGCGCAGGGCGGCCCGATCGCGGAGGAGAAGCTCCGCGAGGCGAACGCCGCGATCGCGCGGCTGGTCCGCTCCTAGAACGTTCACACCACACGCATCGACACGCTCACGAAAGGAGCACAACATGACCGGACAAGGATTCCAGGACCTCGGCCTGCAGGCGACGAACGGCGTTGGCTGCGCCTGTTGCGCCCCCACCTCCCACGCCGCCACGGCCAACACCACCGCCTCCGCGACGGCGCAACCGGCATCGGGAGAGGTGTCGGCGCAGTTCCTGGTGGAGGGGATGACGTGCTCGCACTGCGTGCGGAGCGTCACCGAGGAGGTCTCCGCGATCGACGGGGTCTCCGGCGTCGAGGTCGACCTGCACGCCGGCGGCGTGTCCACGGTGACCGTGTCCAGCACCGCCCCGGTGGACGCGGAGCGGGTGCGGGAGGCGGTCGAGGAGGCCGGGTACAGCCTCGCCGCAGCCTCATGAGCACGCTGGACGTCGATCTCGACATCACCGGGATGACCTGCGCGTCGTGCGCGACGCGGGTCGAGCGGAAGCTGAACAAGCTGCCCGGGGTGGAGGCGACGGTCAACTTCGCCACCGAGAAGGCCCGCGTGCACTCGGAGGCCCCGGTGCCGGTGGAGGAGCTGATCGCGGCGGTCGAGCAGGCGGGGTACGGAGCGAGCCTCCCAGCCCCGCCTGTGCCCGACACGGCTGAGCAGACCATCCCGCGGGACGATGAGCTGGCGTCGCTGCGGCAGCGGCTGATCGTCTCGGCGGTGCTGGCGGTGCCGGTCGCGGTGCTGTCGATGATCCCCGCCCTGCAGTTCACCTACTGGCAGTGGCTCACGCTCACCCTGGCCGCGCCGGTGGTGGTGTGGGGGGCGTGGCCGTTCCACCGCGCCGCGGCGATCAATGCCCGGCACGGGGCGGCGACGATGGACACTCTGATCAGCGTCGGGGTGCTGGCCGCGTTCGGCTGGTCGCTGTACGCGCTGTTCTTCGGCGGTGCGGGGATGCCGGGAATGCGGATGAGCGTCACCTTCGTCGGCACCCCGCAGGCCGGTGGCCACGAGGTGTACCTGGAGGTCGCCGCGCTGGTGACCGTGTTCATCCTCCTCGGCCGCTACCTCGAGGTTCGTGCCAAGCGGCAGTCCGGCGAGGCCCTGCGCGCCCTGCTGGAGCTCGGCGCCAAGGACGCAGTGATCCTCCGCGAAGGCACTGAGCAGCGTGTCCCCGTCGCAAAGCTCGTTCCGGGTGATGTCGTGGTGGTGCGGCCGGGTGAGAAGATCCCCGCCGACGGCCTCGTCACCGAGGGAATGTCCGCGGTGGACGAGTCGATGCTGACCGGCGAGTCCGTGCCGGTCGAAGTCGCCCCCGGCTCCCGCGTGGTCGGCGCGACTGTGAACACCGGCGGGCGCCTGCTCGTGCAGATCACCCGCGTCGGCGCCGACACCGAGCTGGCCCGGATGGCGCGGCTGGTCGAGGAGGCGCAGACCGGCAAGGCCCAGGTGCAGCGCCTCGCCGACCGGGTGTCGGCCGTCTTCGTCCCCATCGTCATTGTCCTCGCCCTGGCCGCGTTCGCCGGGTGGCTGATCGCGGGGGCGCCCTTGGAGGTCGCCTTCACCGCCGCGGTGACCACCCTGATCATCGCCTGCCCGTGCGCGCTGGGGCTGGCGACGCCGACCGCTCTGCTGGTCGGCACCGGCCGCGGCGCCCAGCTGGGCATCCTCATCCGCGGACCCCAGGTGCTCGAGCAGACCCGCCGCATCGACACCGTCGTGCTCGACAAGACCGGCACCATCACCGCCGGCACCATGACCGTCACCGGCATCCACCCCGCTCCCGGCACCGATGAGGCGGAGCTGATCCGGTTCGCCGCGGCGCTCGAGCACGGCTCCGAGCACCCCATCGGCCGCGCCATCACCGCCGCAGCCGACGGCCCGACGGATGCCGTGGAGTCATTCGCCGCCGAGGTCGGTCAAGGCGTGCAGGGCATCGTCGACGGCCGCATGGTCGCCGCCGGCCGCGCCACCTGGATCACCGGGCAATGGGCGATCGCGATCCCCGACGAGCTCGCCGCGACGATCACGGCCGACGAGGCCGCGGGCGCCACCGTGACCGTCGTGGCGTGGGACGGGCAGGCGCGCGGCGCGATCAGCGTCGCCGACACCATCAAGCCCACCAGCCGTGAGGCCATCGCCCGACTGCGCGGGCTCGGGCTGACCCCGATCCTGCTCACCGGCGACAACCCCGGCGCCGCCCGCACCATCGCCGACGACGCCGGCATCGAGGACGTCCGCGCCGGAGTCACCCCGCAGGGCAAACTCGACACCATCCGCGAGCTGCAGGCATCCGGACGGGTGGTCGCGATGGTCGGCGACGGCGTGAACGACGCCGCCGCCCTCGCCCAAGCGGACCTCGGCATCGCAATGGGCACCGGCACCGACGCGGCCATCACCGCCGCGGACCTGACTATCGTCTCCGGCGACCTGCTCCTGGTCCCGGACGCGATCCGGCTCGCCCGCCGCACCCTAGGCACCATCAAGGGCAACCTGTTTTGGGCGTTCGCGTACAACGTCGCCGCGATCCCGGTCGCGATGCTCGCCCTGCTCAACCCCATCCTCGCCGCCGCCGCGATGGCGTTCAGCAGCGTGTTCGTCGTCACCAACAGCCTCCGACTGCGCCGCTTCCGCCTCCTGCCCGCCCCGACGCCCACCGTCCTGACGCCCAGCCGCGACACCACCCCCGTCGACGCCTGACACCCACGCAAGGAGACCGCCATGACGCACGACCACGAGCACCACACCGGCCACGAGCACGCCGCGCACGATCACGGATCCCACGAGCACCATCACCATGAGCCCCCGGCCGGGGCGACCAACCTCGTCACCTGCCCGGTCATGCCCGGCAATCAGGTCGACCCGGCGTGGGCAGAGAAGCGCGGCCTGTTCCGTGACTACGAAGGCGCGCGGTACTGGTTCTGCTGCCCCGAGTGCGGGCCGCTGTTCGACGGCGACCCCGCCCGCTACGCCAACCCCGCCTGACCCACGACGGCAGGGAAAGGGGGCGCGGGATGGATACAGCGGTCGGTCTGGTGCAGGCCTACCTGCGGGTGAACGGGTACTTCACCGTCGCCGAGTACCCGGTGCTGGACGCGACCGGTCCGGACGGGCCGCGCACCGTCACCGACCTGGACATCCTCGCGATCCGACTGCACCACATCCCCGGCGACGACCCCGACCCGGCCCTCGGCGCCCGCCCCGGGGCGCCGGACATGATCGTCGGCGAGGTCAAGGAGGGCGCCCCGAAGCTGAACCCCGCGATGCGCGACCCCGCGGTGCTGGAGGCCGCGTTCGCCCGGTTCGGCTGCTGCACCCCCGCCGACGCGCCCGCCCTCGTCCAGGAGCTGCTGACGGCCGGGCAGGTCCTCGCCCCGGAGGGCCACCTGATCCGCACGGTCGCGTTCGGCAACACCGCCCGCCCCCATCGGTCCGGCTCCTGGCACACCGTCCCCCTCGAGCACATCCTCGACTATCTCCGCGATCACCTCGCCCGCAACTGGGCCGTCGTCGGTCGCACCCAGATCAAGGACGACACCCTCGGGCTGCTGGCTCTGATGGAGAAGGCCCACCGTGCCGGAACGGGCCGCCGATGAGCCGGTTGCCGCGCACCGGTCCCCATCCGGGACCATCGCCCCTGGCCAGGCATCGGTCGGGCGACCAGGCTGGGCAGGACCGCCGTGCGCCCGATCGGCGCCGGCGGGGATCCAGGCACACCGGGGTCCGCTGGACGCGGAAAGAGGTCGGCGGTGAACCACATCCGAACCCTGGTGCACGCCCCATCCGGGCTGCACCGGCTGCTGCTGTCCTTCGCGAGCGCGCTCCTGCTGATCGCCGGCCTGCTGGCCATGCACACCCTCACCGGCACGCTCACCAGCGGGCACGCCGACACCCCCGCAGCGGCCTCCGAAGCCGCCCATGCCGCGCCTGCCTCTGACCTGGGCGGCACCGTCGCGACCGGGAGCATGCTCGAGGACACCATCGGGACAGGCCCCGAGGCTTCGGGCAGGAACTGCGAGGGCAACTGCGACGGCTCGGGCGGAATGCCGGACCATTCGATGCTGGAATCGACACGACGACTCCATTTCCGACATGGGCGGGATGGGCGGCATGGACCACGGCAACGGGATGATGTCCGACGACGACATGGCCGCCCTGGACGCCGCCACCGGGGTCGAGGCGACCCGGCTGTTCCTCGAGGGCATGATCGGCCACCACGAGGGCGCCGTCACGATGGCCCAGATGGTGCTGGACAACGGGGAGAACCCGGACGTGGCCGCGCTCGCCCAGCAGATCATCGACGGACAGACCGCCGAGATCACCACCATGCAGGACATCCTCGCCACCCTCTGACCCGAACCCCTCGGGCGGGGCCGACCACCCCTGACCTGGCCCCGCCCGAGGCCCGGCGATCCGCCCGGCGCATCCGTCCCGACCGACAGCGTCGACCCGTCGAAAGGCCCGTCATGACTTCCCGGACTCTGGCCGCGTGCTTCGTGGGCATCATCCTCGCCCTGATCATCCTGTCCGCGGCGACCATTCTCTTCATCCAGGCGATCGCATGAGCAGCAACGCCACCACGATCACGGCCGCTGCCGTCGCCGCTGCTGCGGGCCTGCTGCTGACCGGGTGCACCTCCACGCCGACCGCCATCTCGGCACCCGCCCCGGACACGGGTATCGGTCATGTGCACGGCATCGTCGACCTCGGCGGGAGCACCGTGCTGCTGGGCACCCACATCGGCCTCTACACCCTCACCGACACCGGCGACCTCTCCGGCCCCCTGGGAGGCGCGGACTTCGACGCGATGGGCCTGACCGCCGACGGCGACGTCCTCTACGCCTCCGGGCACCCCGGACCGAACACCCCGGCGGAGCTCGGCGAGCACAACCTGGGACTCATCCGAAGCACCGACGCCGGGACCACCTGGGAGCCGGTCGCGTTCACCGGGCAGGAGGACTTCCACGTCCTCACCGCCGGAGACGGTGCGATCCACGGGATCGGGTCCAGCTCGATCACCATCCGCACCAGCACCGACGGCGGGACCACCTGGATCGACGGCGCCGAGCTCCCCGCCGCCGACCTGACCGTCACCACCGACGGCACCCTCTACGCCGCGACGCGGCAGGGCCTGCAGGAGAGCCGGGATGCGGGCGCCACCTTCGACCTCGTCGCGGATGCGCCGCCGCTCTACCTGGTGGAGGCGGACTCCACGGGCGGGCTGGTCGGCGTCGACACCGACGGCACCCTCTGGCGACTCACCGGCACCGGATCCTGGGACAGCGTCGGTGCCGCCACGGGCACCGTCCAGGCGCTCGGGAACGCAGATGGGGCGGTCGTGCTCGTCGACGACCGCGGCATCGTCTGGATCCACGGCACCGAGACCACCGTCGTCCTCCCGGCGGGGACCGCACAATGACCAATACCATCATGACCACATTCGGCGGTCTCGGCCGCGAACCTCGAGGAGACCGACCATGAGCACCGCACCGGCCCGCTGGGCATACCGCACCACCGCCGTCACCCCGGAACGACTGGAGGAGGTGGATGCGTGGTGGCGGGCGGCGAACTACCTGAGCGTCGGGCAGATCTACCTGCTCGACAACCCGCTGCTGCGCGACCCGCTCACCGCGGAGCACATCAAGCCTCGACTACTGGGGCACTGGGGCACCACCCCGGGCCTGAACTTCCTGTACGCCCACCTCAACCGGGCGATCACCGACCGGGATCTGAACACCCTGTACGTGACCGGGCCGGGGCACGGCGGGCCGGGCATGGTCGCCAACGCCTACCTGGACGGCACCTACACGGAGCTGTACCCGCGGATCGACCGCACCGAGGAGGGGCTCAAGGCGCTGTTCCGGCAGTTCTCCTTCCCCGGCGGCATCCCCTCGCACGCGTCCCCGGACACGCCCGGGTCGATCAACGAGGGCGGCGAGCTCGGCTATTCCCTCGTCCACGCCTACGGCGCCGCGTTCGACAACCCGGACCTGCTGGTCGCGTGCGTGATCGGCGACGGGGAGGCCGAGACCGGGCCGCTGGCGACCGCGTGGCACGGCAACAAGTTCCTCAACCCAGCCGCGGACGGGGTGGTGCTACCGATCCTGCACCTGAACGGGTACAAGATCGCCAACCCGACGGTGCTGTCCCGCATCCCCGAGGACGAGCTGGTCGCGCTGCTGCGCGGCTACGGCCACGAGCCGTTCGTGGTCACCGTCGGCTTCGACGGCGAGGACCCACGGGAGTCCCACGCCCGGTTCGCCGGCGTGCTGGACGAGGTGCTGGACCGGATCGCGGACATCAAGACCGCCGCGGCGGCCGGCACCCTGGAAGGCCGGCCGGCGTGGCCAGCGATCGTGCTGCGCAGCCCGAAAGGCTGGACCTGCCCGCCGGTGATCGACGGGCTCCCCGTGGAGGGCACCTGGCGGTCCCACCAGGTGCCGCTCGCCGAGGTCCGCGACACCCCCGAGCACCTGCAGCTCCTCCAGGACTGGCTGGCCTCCTACCGGCCCGACGAGCTCTTCGACGCCGACGGCGCCCCGTTCCCCGCCACGGTCGCCGCCGCCCCGGCCGGAGCGCGGCGGATGAGCGCTAACCCGGTCGCGAACGGCGGGCAGCTGACCGTCCCGCTGCGCCTGGGCGACTTCCGCGACCACGCCCACCCGGTCGACCCCGAGGCGCGAGGCACGGGAACGGCGGAGGCGACCCGGATGCTCGGCGAATGGCTCGCCGACGTGATCCGGCACAACCCGGACAACTTCCGCATCTTCGGCCCCGACGAGACCGCCTCCAACCGGCTCGCCCCGCCCGTGTTCGAGGCCACCGGCAAGCAGTGGAACGCGACCGTGCTGCCGGTGGACGAGCATCTGGCGCCGACCGGGCGGGTGATGGAGGTGCTCAGCGAGCACCAGTGCCAGGGCTGGCTCGAAGGGTACGTCCTCACCGGCCGGCACGGCCTGTTCAACTGCTACGAGGCGTTCACGCACATCGTCGACTCGATGTTCAACCAGCACGCCAAATGGCTCGAAGCCGCCAGCGAGGTGCCCTGGCGGGAACCGGTGCCGAGCTTCAACTACCTGCTCTCCAGCCACGTCTGGCGGCAGGACCACAACGGGTTCAGCCACCAGGACCCCGGGTTCATCGACCTCGCCCTGAACAAGAGCCCCGACATCGTCCGCGTCTACCTCCCGTTCGACGCGAACACGCTGCTGTCCACCTACGACCACTGCCTGCGCTCCACCGGCTACATCAACGTCGTCGTCGCCGGAAAGCAGCCCGCCCCGCAGTGGCTCACCATGGACGAGGCGATCGAGCACTGCACCCGGGGCCTGGGCATCCTGCCCTGGGCCGGCACCGAGACCGAGGGCGCCGAGCCGGACGTGGTGCTCGCCGCCGCCGGCGACGTGCCCACCCTCGAGGTGCTCGCCGCGGCCGCGTTGCTGCGCGAGCACATCCCTGACCTGTCCGTGCGGGTCGTGAACGTGGTCGACCTGACCCGTCTGCAATCCGAGGACCAGCACCCGCACGGCCTGCCGGACCGGGAGTTCGACGCGATCTTCACCCCCGACAAGCCGGTGATCTTCGCCTACCACGGCTACCCGTGGCTGATCCACCGTCTCACCTACAAGCGCGCCGGGCACCAGAACCTGCACGTCCACGGCTTCGTGGAGAAGGGCACCACCACGACCCCGTTCGACATGGTCATGCTCAACGACCTCGACCGCTACCGGCTCGCGATCGACGTCCTCGACCACGTCCCGGGCCTTGCTGCGACCCACGCGCAGCTGCGGCAGGAACTCGTCGACGCCCGCCTGCGCGCCCGCGCCCACACCCGCGAGCACGGCACCGACATCCCCGCCGTCGCCGACTGGCGCTGGCCCCACCCCGACACCGACCCGAACCGCCCCTCCACCGCGAAGGAAATCCGATGACCGACACCAAGACCGTGACCCTGCAGGTCAGCGGCATGATCCGCGCGACCTCCAAGAACGTCACCGAAGCCCACCTCGCCCGCCAGCCGGGCGTCCTGTCCGTCGACGCGAACCCGGTCTCCCAGACCGCGACCGTCACCTACGACCCGCAGAGCACCTCGGTCGCGCACCTGCAGCAGTGGGTGATCGAATGCGGCTACCACTGCGCCGGGCAGTCCGTCCCGGACCACATCTGCGACCCCGCCCACGAACCTCACGAGCACGCCGACCACCACGACCACGCCGAGCACGAGGGACGCGCGGTCTCCACCGGTCATGACACCCCGGCGGGGCACGAGCACCCGCACCCGGCAGCGGACCACGCGGACCACTCCGCCATGGACGCTGGCGCGCATGCCGGTCACGCTCCGGCCACCGAGGGCGGACACGATCACGGGGCTCAGCCGGCCGGCCGCAGCGCTCAGGATGTGATGGGTCACGGCGGACACGGCGGCGGGATGTCAATGGAAGCGATGATCCGTGACATGCGCAACCGGTTCTTGGTCGCGCTGATCCTGTCGATCCCGATCACGCTGTGGTCCCCGATCGGGCGGGAGGTGATCGGGTTCGAGGTGCCGGCCCCGTTCGGGCTGCGGGATGACGTGTTCATGCTGATCCTGTCGCTGCCGGTGATCTTCTACTCGGCGTGGATCTTCTTCGACGGGGCCTACCGTGCCCTGCGTGCCCGCACACTGGACATGATGGTGCTGGTCGCGGTCGGTGTCGGCGCCGGCTGGATCTACAGCCTGTTCATCACCCTCACCGGCGGCGGCGAGGTGTTCTACGAGGCCGCGACCGTCCTCGCCACCTTCGTGCTGCTGGGCCACTGGGTGGAAATGCGTGCTCGCGGGGGAGCGAACGACGCGATCCGCCGCCTGTTGGAACTCGCTCCCGCTCGTGCCATCGTGATCCGCGACGGGCAAGAGCTCGAGGTATCCACCTCCGAGGTCATCCCCGGTGACCTGATGCTCGTACGTCCCGGCGCGAAGGTCCCCACCGATGGGGAGGTCGAAGACGGCGAATCCGAGGTCGACGAGTCGATGGTCACCGGCGAGAGCATGCCAGTGGAGAAGGCGCCCGGGTCCATGGTTATCGGCGCGACCGTGAACACCGTCGGCACCCTCCGGGTGCGCGCCACGAAGGTTGGCGCCGACACGGCGCTGGCGCAGATCGTGAAGCTGGTGCAGGAGGCGCAGAACTCCAAGGCCCCTGGGCAGCGTCTCGCCGACCGGGCCGCGTTCTGGCTCGTGTTCGTCGCCCTGATCGGCGGGACGGGCACCTTCGTGGTGTGGCTGCTGGCCGGGATGGACGTGCCGATGGCGATCCTGTTCGCGATCACCGTCGTGGTCATCACCTGCCCCGACGCGCTCGGGCTCGCGACCCCCACCGCGATCATGGTCGGCACCGGGCTCGGCGCCCGAAGGGGAGTGCTGTTCAAGAACGCTACCGGCATCGAGACCGCCGCCCGCATCGACACCGTCGTCCTCGACAAGACCGGTACCCTCACCAAGGGAGAACCAGAGGTCACCGAATATCTGCCCGTCGGCGAGGACGACCTTGAGCTGCTCGCGCTGGTGGCCGCCGTCGAACGCGAGTCCGAGCACCCCCTCGCGAAGGCAGTCGTCGCCTACGCCGACGCCCGGAACATCCCGCGACGCGCCGCTTCCGCCTTCCGCAACGTCGCGGGGAAGGGGGCGATCGCCACCGTCGATGGCCGGGAGGTGGCTCTGGGCAACATGCGCCTGATGGCGCAGGAGGGCATCGACATCTCCCCGGTCAAGGACGCCCAGAAGTCCCTCGCCGAGAGCGGGCGCACGGCGATCATGTTCGCCGTCGACGGGGAGGTCGCCGGCGTCATCGCACTCGCCGACGCCCCCCGCGAGACCGCCAGAGCCGCTATCGACGCCCTCCATGAGTCCGGCATTGAGGTGGTGATGCTCACCGGCGACAACCACCCGACCGCCGAGCGCATCGCATCCCTGCTGGGCATCGACACGGTGATCGCCGAGGTGCTGCCAGAGGACAAGAGCGCGAAGATCGCCGAACTGCAGCGGGCTGGGAAGAAGGTGGCCATGGTCGGTGACGGCGTCAATGACGCCCCTGCCCTCGCCCAGGCCGACCTCGGCATCGCCATCGGCGCTGGCACGGATGTCGCCATCGAGACCGCTGACGTGGTGCTGATGCGTTCGGATCCTCAGGATGTCGCGGTCGCGCTGCGGATCGGGAAGGGAACACTGCGGAAGATGCGGCAGAACCTGGCCTGGGCCATCGGTTACAACGCCTTCGCGCTGCCCATCGCCGCCGGCGTGTTCTACCCCGCGTTCGGGATCATGCTCTCCCCGGAGATCGCCGCCATCAGCATGTCCGGCTCCAGCGTGATCGTCGCCGTCAACGCGCTCCTGCTCAAGCGGCTCCGGCTGCCCGCCCAGCAGGCCCCCGCGGCCCCGGCAGAGGCGAGCAGCCTCGCCCCGGCGTCGACGCCCGGCGGCGCCTCATGACCGGACGCGAGGCGCCGCGATGACTCCGCGGTCGGCAGAGCGCGGGACTCACCACCTCGATGCCGTCTACGACGCGGTGCTGTTCGACATGGACGGCGTGGTCACGAACACCGCCGCGATCCATGCCGCCGCGTGGAAGCAGCTGTTCGACGAGGTGCTGCGAGACCCGCGTGTGCAGGTGGACGACCCCGAGACGACCTTCGACCCGGTCGCCGACTACCGCCGCTATGTGGATGGGCGAACCCGCGAGGACGGGGTATCGGCGTACCTGACGGCCCGTGGGATCGCCCTGGACGCCGGAGATCCCGGAGACCCACCAACGGCGTGGACGATCGCGGGGCTCGCGGCGCGCAAGAACGAGCTGTTCCTGGCGGAGCTGGGCACCCGTGGGCTGCGCGTCTATCCGGGCACCGTGGCGCTGCTGCATCGCCTGCGGAGCGCGGCCGTTCCGGTCGGGCTGGTCACCGCGAGCCGGAACGCGCAGCAGATGCTCGCCGCCGCAGGACTGGCCGGCTGCTTCGACACCGTGGTGGACGGCCGGATCGCGCTCTCGCATCACCTGAAAGGCAAGCCGGATCCCGCCATGTTCGTCGAGGCGGCCCGGCGACTGGGTGTCGCTGCGGCCCGCACCGCGGTCGTCGAGGACTCGGTCGCCGGCGTGGCGGCCGGGAGGCGCGGAGGGTTCGGCTTCGTCGTCGGCATCGACCGCGCCGGAGCGCGGGAGCAGCTCGAGGCCGCGGGCGCCGACCTCGTCCTGGCCGATGTCGCCGAGCTCGACCTGGGCGTCTCCACCACGGATCCGTGGCGGCTGGTCTACGAGGGCTTCGACCCCGCGCACGAAGGGCACCGGGAGGCGCTCACCGCGCTGGGGAACGGCTACCTGGCCACCCGGGGCGCCCGGCCCGAGCACCACGACGACGGCATCCACTATCCCGGCACCTACCTCGCGGGGGTGTACAACCGGCTGGCGAGCACCATCCACGGGCGCGAGCTCGAGGAGGAGCATCTCGTCAACACTCCCAACTGGCTTCCGGTGGACCTCCGCCTCGGAGACGGGCCGTGGCTGTCCACCGGCCAGGTCGTGACGCACAGCGAACGACGCGAGCTCGACCTGCGCCGCGGCCTGGTCGTCCGCCGCGCGGTCCTCACCGCTCCGAATGGGGATCGACTCGACTTCGTGCAGACGACGTTCACCTCCCTGGACGAGCCTCACCTGGCCGTGCTGGAAACCACGCTCACCGCCCCCGACTGGAGCGGCACGGTCACCCTCCGCGCCGGGATCGACGCCGGGGTGCGCAACAGCAACGTGGCCGCGTATCTCGGATCGGACGCCACCCACCTCACGCAGCCGACGTTCCGCCAGGTCGGCGACACCACCCTCTGCGAGGTGTGGACTCGGCAGAGCCGGGTCCACATCGCCACCGCCGTCCGCTCGACCCTCACCGGAACCGACGGCGCGACCGATCACCGCATCGACACGCCATCGCAGCACACCCGGGAGCTGCGCATCCCTCTGGAGCAGGGTCGACCGGTCACCCTCACCAAGACGGCCGCGATCTACACCTCCCACGATCGGGCCATCAGCGAGCCGGGTGGTGCCGCCCTGACCCTGCTCACCGAACGCGGTGGCGACGTCGAGGCGCTGCGGGAACGCCACGCGGGTGCGTGGCGGCGACTCTGGGAACGCTTCGCGGTCACCCTGGACGCCGACACGCACAGCCGACTCATCCTGAACCTGCACGTCTTCCACCTGCTCCAGACCCTCTCGCCGCACACCGTCGAGCTCGACGCCGGGGTGCCCGCCCGCGGCCTGCACGGCGAGGGGTATCGGGGGCACGTCTTCTGGGACGAGGTATTCGTCCTGCCCGTGATCGCTCTGCGCACGCCCGAGATCAGCCGGGCGCTGATCGACTACCGCTGGCGGCGACTGGACGCCGCCCGCGCCGCGGCGACCGCCGCCGGACTCCGCGGAGCCCTCTTCCCCTGGCAGAGCGGCAGCGACGGTCGCGAGGAGACGCCCGAGGCGCTCTACAACCCGCGCTCCGGTCGGTGGATGCCGGACAACTCCTACCGTCAACGCCACGTCGGTCTGGCCATCGCTTACAACGCCTGGCAGCACTACCAGGCCACCGGCGACCTCGAGTGGCTCGCCGAACGCGGCGGCGAGCTCATCATCGAGGTCACCCGCCTGTTCGCCTCGCTCGCCGAGCACGACAGCGCCACCGACCGCTTCCACATCGCCGGGGTGATGGGACCCGACGAGTTCCATGACGGCGCCGCGGACTCTCCCGGCAGCGGCCTGCGCGACAACACGTACACCAACGTCCTCGTCTCGTGGGTCGCCACGCGAGCGGCCCAGACACTCGCCCTGCTCAACGGGCACAGCGGCGAGATCCTCCGCGACCGGCTCCGCGTCACCGACGAGGAGGTCGAGGGATGGGCCCGGCTCAGCACACGACTGGCGGTGGGGTTCCACCGCGACGGCATCCTCACCCAGTTCGACGGCTATGAGAGCCTGCGGGAGCTGGACTGGGACCACTACCGCGAGGAGTACGGGAACATCGGCCGGCTCGATCTCATCCTCGAGTCCGAGAACGACAGCACCAACCGGTACAAGCTCGCCAAGCAGCCCGACGTCGTCATGCTGGTCTACCTGCTCGGTCACGACGGGCTCCGGGCGCAGCTCGCCACGCTCGGCTACCCGTTCTCCGAGCAGGACCTGACCCGCACGGTCGAGTACTACCTCGCCCGCACCGCCAACGGGTCGACGCTCAGCCGAGTCGTGAACGCCTCCGTCCTGGCCGGCATCGACCCGTCCCGCTCCTGGATCGCGTTCCGCGAGGCGCTGATCGCCGATCTCGACGACTCCCAGGGCGGCACCACCCGCGAAGGGATCCACCTCGGCGCGATGGCCGGCACCATCGACTTGCCCGTCCGCTCCTTCGCCGGCATGGCCCTCGGTGACGACGAGCTCGTCTTCGCCCCCCGACTGCCGCCGAACCTCACCCGGGTCGGGTTCCAGATCCGATACCGCGGCCACCTCGTCGACGTGATGCTCCGTGACCGCAGCCTGGAGCTTCGCGTGCACGCCGGCTCAGCACCCGCGATCCACGTGCGCGTCGGCGCGGTCGCCGTGCCGCTCTCGGCCGGACAGACCAAGACGTTCGCGATCGGCCCGGGCACCTCGGCCCGCGACGCGACCAACCGCGAAGAAGGCCTCGACTGATGAGCACGCGTCGGAGCCGGTATCGGCGCATCGCCACCATCCTCGAGCACCACGGACTCGGGCTCGGCCTCGGGCTGCTCGGACTGGAGAAGTGGATTCCCTTCAACAAAGGCGTTCTCGGGCATGCGCGCCGGGACGAGCCCTACACCAGTCCGGAACACCTCCGACTCGCCCTCGAGGAGCTCGGACCGACCTTCATCAAACTCGGCCAGCTGCTGTCCACCCGCAACGACCTGCTGCCCGCCGCTTACCTCGCCGAGTTGGTCAAGCTTCAGGACGCCGCGCCGCCCGAGGCCTGGGAGCCGATGAAGGCGGTGATCCGCGAGGAGCTCGGCGCGGACCCCGAACAGCTCTTCGCACAGTTCGACCCGCAACCGCTGGCCGCCGCGTCGATCGGGCAGGCATACGCCGCGACCCTTCACGACGGCACCCAGGTCGTCGTGAAGGTCCGCCGACCCGGCGCGGTCGCCCAGATCCACGAAGACCTGGAGATCCTGCAGAACCTCGCCGAGCGCGCCGACAAGCGGTGGGATGCCGCCCGCCAGTACAACCTGCCGGGCATCGTCGAGGAGTTCTCCCGCACGCTGCGCGCCGAGCTCGACTATCTGCAGGAGGGCCGGAACGCGGAGCGGTTCGCCGCCGACTTCGCCGACTCACCCGACGTCGCCGTCCCTCAGGTGTTCTGGGAGACGACCACGTCACGCGTGCTGACCCTGGAACGGATGCACGGCATCCGAGTCGACGACCTGCCCGCCCTGGACGCGGCCGGCATCGACCGGAACCAGCTGGCCAGGCGAGGCGCAGACCTCATCCTCACCATGGTGTTCGAGAACCGCTTCTTCCACGCCGACCCGCACCCGGGCAACCTGTTCATCCAAACCGACGGATCCATCGCCCTCATCGACTTCGGCATGGTCGGCCAACTCGACGAAGAGGTCACCGAGCAGCTCTCCGACGTGCTGCTCGCCTTCACCCGCGGAGACTCCAACGCGCTCGCCACCGCCCTGCTCGCGCTCTCGATCACCAAGAACACCTCCGACCGCGGCGAGCTCGGCCGCTCCCTGGACGTCTTCGTGTCGCGGTATCTCGGACGCCCCCTGTCCGACATTAACCTCAGCCACCTGCTCGGAGAGCTGCTCGCCCTGCTGCGACACCACCACCTCCAGCTGCCGCAGCAGACCGCTCTGCTGTTCAAGGTCCTGATGATGGGCGAGGCACTGGCGGCACGGCTCGACCCCGAGTTCGAGATGCTGCAGGCGCTCACCCCCTTCTCGGAGCGGATCGTGCAGCGACAGTTCTCCCTCCCCGCCCTGGCGAAACGCTGGGCACAGGCATCCGCGGATGCCGGAGCACTGCTGCTCGAGCTGCCCGGAACACTCAAGCAGCTCCGGCGGGTGCTGGAGAACGGCGGCCTCGAGGTGCACCTGCGCGCGGCCGAACTGGAACCGCTCGTGGGACGGGCTGAACGGATCGGCAATCGCCTGATCGCCGGCATGATCACCGCCGCCCTGATCAACGGCATCGGCGAACTCGTCAGCGGGAACACGAGATGGCGCTCGCGGGAAGGCGTCATGATCGGCGCCGGCGCGAGCGTGGTCACCGCACTCGGCGGCTACCTGCTCTGGACCACGCAGCGACGGCGATGACCGCCGCGGCTCCCATCCCTCATCAGAAAGGCACGCACATGAACACCATTCGAGTCGGCGTCAACGGCTACGGCGTCATCGGCAAGCGCGTCGCCGACGCGGTCCTGCTGCAGTCGGACATGGACCTGGTCGGCGTCGCGGACATCGCCACCGACTGGCGGATCAAGTCCGCAGCGAACCGCCTGCCCGTGTTCGCCTCCACCATCGAGGCGCAGCAGGCCATGCGGGGCGCCGACGTGCCCGCACAGGGAGTGCTCGACGACCTTCTCGCGCAGTGCGACGTCGTCGTCGACACCACCCCCAAGCATGTGGCAGCGGGAAACCTGGAGCGCTACCGCGCCCTCGGCGTCAAGGCAGTGCTCCAAGGGGGCGAGTCCCACTCCACCACCGGCCACTCCTTCGTCGCCCAAGCCAACTACGCCAGCGCCATCGGCAGGGACAGCACCCGGGTGGTCTCCTGCAACACCACCAGCATCGTGCGGATCCTCGGCGCGCTGGATGCGGCCGGACTCCTGCTGCGCGCCCGCGGGGTGCTCATCCGCCGCGCCACCGACCCGTGGGAATCGCACCTCGGCGGGATCATGAACACGATGGTCCCAGAACCGACCATCCCCTCTCATCAGGGCCCCGACGCACAGACCGTGCTCCCCGGACTCGATGTCGTCACCATCGCCGCCAAAGGCGCCCACACGCAGACCCACAGCCACTACTGGACGCTGCAACTGACCCGGGAGGCGACCCGCGACGAGGTGCTGGACGCCCTGCGCGCCGCGCCCCGCATCGCGTTCATCCGGATGTCCGACGGCCTGGTCGCCCTCAACTCCACCGTCGAGCTGATGCGCGATCTCGGCCGCCCCCGGGGAGACATGTGGGAGGTCGCCGTGTGGGAGGACCTGGTCACCGTGAACGGCAGCGAGGCCTACCTCGCCTACCAGGTCTACAACGAGGCCATCGTCGTGCCCGAGACGATCGACGCGATCCGCGCGCTGACGGGCACCGTCCCCGACGCCGCGACCTCGATCCGCCTCACCGACGAGAGCCTCGGCATGCGCCAGGACTTCCTCACACCGGCGGAGGAGCCCGACCATGACCGGTGACCACCAACCGCCCGCCGACCATCCCGGCGAAGGCGACCCGCGGCGACGGATGCCTGTGACGGCGTGGCTGATCATCGGGATCTCCGTGCTCGGGATCGCGATCTACCTGTTCATCGACCACCTTCCCCACGTCGTCGCAGTGCTGCCCTACGTCGCGATCATCGGCATGGCCGCCATGCACCTGTTCGGCCACCGCCACCACACCGGCGCACACGACTCGAATCATCGACGCCACGGGGGCGACAGCGGGACCGACACGCGAGAGTCGTCGTGAACACCGTCGTCCGCCCCCTCGCGGACGCCAGCCGGCAGGGGCACCCCCGACCGCTGCGGATGCTGTGGGTCACGTTCGCCTGGGGGTCGTGCTTCGTCGCGATCACCGTCGGCCTGCAAGACGCCCCGCCGCTGTGGCTCGCGGCACTGAGAGCCCTCATCGCCGGGGTCGCGCTCGCAACCGTCGCCGGCATCCAGCGGGCACCTCTTCCCCGCGACCCGAAGACATGGGCACTGATCGGCTGCCTCGGACTGGTGAACATCGCCTTGGCATTCGCGACGATGTTCGTCGCCGCGACCGGACTGTCGACCGGGATCGCCTCGGTGCTCGCCAACGCGCAGCCAATCCTGATCCTGCTGCCCGCGTGGTGGCTCTACCGCGAGCGTCCCACCCCCGCCGCGATCGCCGCGATCGGCCTGGGCTTCACCGGCCTACTCATCATCGTCCTTCCCTCCGGGCTCGGCACCGGAGCGTGGCTCTCACTGACCTCCGCCGCCGCGATCACCGCCGGCACCCTCATCGGCCGGATCGTGCACGCAGACGTCCGAGTCGTGGCGGCAGCTCAGCTGCTCATCGGAGGTGCGATCCTCGCCGGCACCGCAGCCGTCACAGAAGGGCCGCCCACGATCGACGGGAACATCCGGTTCATCCTCACCCTGCTGTTCCTATCACTGGTCGGCACCGCCGCCACCACGGTCGCCTGGTTCACCGAGATCGGACGTGCCCGGCTCGACCTCCTCGCCGCGTGGACGCTGCTCGTGCCGGTCTTCGGGATCCTGCTGTCGCTGCTGATCCTGCGCGAGGACCCGGGCCTGTGGGGCTGGATCGGGACCGTGATCGTGCTGATCGCAATGGCGTTGCTCGCCATCGGATCCAGGCGCTCAGAGCCCTCGGCCGTCACGGCAACCGGCAATCGTGCCCCACGAGCCTCCGCCGATCATGCGACGTCCGACCCGGACGGCCTCCCTGACGAAAACCACGGCCCGCGCTCCCGGCCGGAAAGGAAACAACGATGAACCCGTCGCCCGCCCCACGCCCCCGCCTCCTCCTAACTCGGCGAGGGTTCCTCGGCGTCAGCATTGGCGCCGTCGCGACGGTCGCGCTGGCATCCTGCGCGCCGGCGGCGAACTGGGTGCAGCCCGACGGCGCCCAGGTCCAAGGCGCCGAGCGGCGCCGCGGCGGCACCGGGAAGGTCACCACCGCGACCCTCACCGCCGCCCCGACCGTGCTGGACCTAGCCGGGGCGACCGCGCCGACCTGGGCGTTCGGGTCTGTTCCGGCGCCCGTGATCCGTCTCGGCGCCGGAGACACTCTGAAGGCCACCGTCCGGAACCAGCTCGAGGCGGACACCTCCGTGCACTGGCACGGGCTCGCGCTGCGCAACGACATGGACGGCGTCCCGCCGGTCACCCAGCAGCCCATCAAGGCCGGGGCCAGTTTCGACTACGAGTTCATCGCGCCCGATCCCGGCACCTACTGGTTCCACCCCCACGTCGGGGTGCAGTTGGACCGTGGCCTGTACGGGGCGCTGATCGTCGAGGACCCCGCCGAGCCCGGCGGGTACGAGGACGAGTGGGTCATCATCCTCGACGACTGGCTCGACGGCGTCACCGCCACCCCCGACGACGTCCTTGACGAGCTGTCCGCCGGGATGGGCGACATGGGCGGGATGGGCGACATGTTCATGCGGATGGGCAACACCCTCATGGGCGCCACCTCCGACCTGCTCGGCGGCGACGCCGGCGACGTCTACTATCCCCTCTACCTCGTCAACGGGAAGCCCCCCGCCGACCCGACCCAGTTCACCGGGCGGGCCGGCGAGAAGGTGCGGCTGCGGATCATCAACGTCGGCAGCGACACCGCGTTCCGCCTCGCCATCGGCGGTCACACGCTCACCATCACCCATACCGACGGATTCCCCGTGGAACCGGTCGAAGTCGACAGCATCCTCATCGGCATGGGCGAACGCTACGACGCGATCATCACCCTGGATGACGGCGCGTTCCCCCTCATCGCTCAGGCCGAGGGCAAACGCGATCGCGGTTTCGCCGTCATCCGCACCGGCAGCACCGCGGCAGCACCGACGGCCGATGTGAGCATCCCGGAGCTCACTAGCAGCCGGATCGGGACCGCACGGCTACTGACGGCAGAAAGCAGCGTTGCGCTGTCCTCACGGCAGCCTGATCGGACCGTGGCGATCACTCTCACCGGAGATATGGCCGACTAGGACTGGGGCATCGACGGGCGACGGTTTGACATGAATCAGCCCCTCGACGGCGCGCACGAGATCCGCGAAGGCGAACGCGTCCGGTTCACGATCACTAACGACACCGAGATGTGGCACCCATTCCATCTACACGGTCACACCTACCAGCACGAAGGCGGCGGCCCGCGGAAAGACACCTCGATCATCCTGCCCAAGCAGACCCTCACCGTCGACTTCGACGCTGACAACCCAGGCCTCTGGGTCGCCCACTGCCACAACATCTACCACGCCGAAACCGGCATGACCACTGTCATCGGCTATCGGGCGTGACCACGGCGCAACCTTCCGGAGGCCACGGAACTGGTCGTGTCGATGAACGCGTGACGGCGCCATTGATCGGACGGGATGCGGTCCCACCCCTGCGGGATCGTGACGGTACCGGGCGCGGCGACGTTATTGGCCGGCCGGCCGGTCCGCCGTTGTCGGCGGTGGAGAGCGTGCGCGCCGAACGCATCCACCGCGCCGTGTTTGGGCACGCCAAGAACGTCCACGTCCTCGAGGGCGCCGCACACATTGAGACAGCCACAGGCATCCACGAGTTGACACCGGGCTACGCGATGGCTCTCGGGGCCGGCATGTGGTGCTCAGTGCGCCCAGACCCGACTGTGCGGCTATGGACGCTCTACTTCGACGAGTCCTTCCTCCGCTCCCACATGCGATGGGTGCTCGCCGACACCACGCGCGTCCGTCCGGGAGTTCACGAACCGCGCCTTGCGCTCCGGCGTGCCCGAGTCCCAGCCCGAGTCGACGAACTGCTCCGGCCGATATCGAGGGGTCGCCATGATGCTGCTCCGCTTCTTCGCCGCGGGCAGGCGCCCGCACCACGAAGGTGCGCGCCGCCGTGGGGTCGGGGCGATGCGCGTACCTGTGCATCATGGGCAGCACAAGCGCAGAGCACGCCACCCGCGGCGATCTCGCGAAGCACGCGCTCCCGCCCAACTTCGATGTGGTGGCCTGGACGCGAGAGGCATGCGAGGCGTCAGGGGTGCCGTTCGCCGTCGAAGACCCGGTGGCGCTGGGCCGGCTTCGCGCGCTCATGGAGCATCCGGCCTGACCCAGCATCCTCCCGTTATGCCTTGAAGGTGAGCTGCACCCGCTCGGGCCGGAAGCGCGAACCACCGTTCGCGTAGGGCTGCACGACGAGGCTGTCGATCAGCGCGGTCAGGATCGCGCGCTTCTGCGCCACAGTCCACTCGTGCTCCCAAGCGTGCCGCAGAGCCGCCTCATCGCCGATAGGGAGCCCTTTGAGGGCCGACCCGCGGTTTACCCTGCCGAGGGCCAGTTCCGCGTCGTGAACGGCGCTCTGGGCGGCGACGCGACCGGCGTGGTACTCGCTGCGAGTCAGCATGCCCGCCCCGTAGTCGCGGGCGAGATCTTCCATCCGCTCGCGCGCGGCCATGATCCGTCCCATCGCTTCCGCGACTGCCCCGCCTGTTTCGGGAGTGTCGGCCGGAAGGGTGGTCACGGCCAGGCGTGCGATCACGGCTTCTCTGACAACAGCCTCGAGGCCGGATGCACTGACCGACAGACCGCCTCTCTCGGGATGTCCTGGTACTGGCATGCAGCGGTAGTAGTTCCGCTTCGCATCGGATGGCCCGTGCTTGGCCTTGCCCGCGACGAGCCCGGAGCCGCACTTGCCGCACGTCGCGATCGCCGACAGCAGATTGATCGAAGATGCTCCAACCCGGCGGTCGGGGTTGGAAAGCATGGCCCTGATGCGGGTTGTCTCTTCCGGCGTGATGATCGCCGGCCAGTTTCCCGGTCCGAGGATCTCTCGCCCGTTCGGGCCATCACCGCGCCGTCGCGTCGGCTCGTACGCTCGCTGCCCGCTGATCCGGGCGGAGACCAAGATGGACTTCACGGTGGTCGCGTGCCAGACGCCGAGCGTCTTCCCGGTCTTCGCCTGCGGTGCGGGGAACCCGGACTCATCGTTCAGCCACGCGGTGATCGAGCGCAGGGACTGGCCGGCGAGGAACCTGTCCGCCATCTCACGGACGACGGCGGCCTGCTCGGGGATGAGGACGCCGCCGGTGCCGTATCCGAACTTTGCTGCGCCGTGCCAGTCGCCACGTTCGGCCTTCTGCCGGTTCGCGCGGCGAATGCGGTCAGCCTTGTGTCCGGACTCGTAGGCCGCCATCGCGACGAGTTGTCGGGCCATTAGCCGACCCTCGTGGGTGTTCAAGTCGAACGCCCGCCCATGACCGCCTCAATGCGGATCGGATGCGTCTCCACGAGGTCGATCAAGTCCTCGAGCTCACGGGGTCGCCGGTAGAGGCGATCGACGTGCCACACGACGACCCGCGAAGGACCGAGCTTGATCCGGGCGAGCATTCGCGCGAAGTCCGGTCGCTTCTTGTCGAGGTAGGCGGACGTGTCGTTGTCCATGAAAACGTCGGGTTCGGCAACGTCCAGGCCCAGCCGGGCGCACAGCGAGAGGCAGTCGTCTCGCTGTCGCTCGACCCCGGCCTCCTCCCCGGTGCGGTCCTCGCTGATCCTCAGATAGACCAGCACCTGCTCCGTGATCGTCCCGGTGCTGCTCGTCGTTGCCCTAGAGAGCATGACGACCGCCCCGATCGGAGCCCTGCCTCAAGGACACATCGAAGGGGCATCGCGCCAGTGCGCGAAGCACCTCCTTCGAGGACCGATCGACTGCCAGGCGGGTTGCCTGCAGCGTCGCTGCGACGACTAGGTTGTTCTCGCGGCAGTAACGCTCGATGGCTCGTCGCTGTGCTGTTGCATCCCCGCCAACGGCTCGCGCGCGGGCCACCCGCACGTACGCCACGACGTTCTTCTTGCGTTCGACATCCATGCCGATCACCTCCACTGACTAGGTGCGTCAGATACACCAAGTGGAGAAGTCGACGCTGCTCGCGGCGCTCGCGGGGCTGCTGCCGCTCGACGGCGGCCGACGGGTCGCGCGGCGGGGGCTGCGCGTGGCGCCGTGCCGAGCTGCTGCCGCTCGCCGACCTGGGGCTGCTCGCCGCGCGCGACCTCGATCGGCCGGTCGGCGCGCTGTCGGTGGGGCAGCAGCGGCGGCTGGCGCTCGCGCTCGTGGTGGCGCGGCCGCCGCACCTGTTCCTGCTCGACGAGCCGACGAACCACCTGTCGCTGCAGCTCGCGGGCGAGCTCGAGCGGGCGCTCGGCACCTATCCGGGCGCGGTCGTCGTCGCGACCCACGACCGCTGGCTGCGGGCCCGGTGGGAGGGTCGGGAGGTGCGGCTCGGGGCCTAGCGGCGACCGGTGGCGAGGCGCAGGCGCACCGCCTGCCCGGGGCGGGCCTGCGCGAGGGCGTCGCGCGCGGCATCCGTGACGACGGCGATGACGGGGTAGCCGCCGGTGACGGGCGCGTCGGGGCCGAGGATCGTCGGGGCCCCGTCGGGCGAGACCTGGATCGAGCCGGGCAGCATGCCCTCGCTCGGCAGCTCGCGGCCCGCCGCCTCGGGGGTTCTCGCGAGCGCGGGCCCGTCGAGGCGCACGCCGGTGCGGTCGGCGCGCGCCGAGACCCGCCACTCGGCGTCGAGCAGGGCGTCGTGCGCCTCGGTCGCGAACCAGTCGTGCCGAGGGCCGGGGCGCACGGCGAGCTCGAGCGGGCCGTCGTCGGGGGCGTCGAGCGGCACGAGGTCGATCGTCGGCACGGGGCCCGCGACCGCGTCTCCGATGGCGAGGATGCTCCCCGCCGTCAGCGCCGTCGGCCCGAGCCCCGCGAGCGTGTCGCGCGATCGCGACCCCAGTTCGCTGGGGGCGTCGAGTCCGCCGCGCACGGCGACGCTCGCGCGGAGGCCCCGCTCGAGGCGGCCGACGTGCAGCACCGCGCCGTCGCGCTCGGCGCGCACCGGCAGCCGCGGCGGCACGCTCGTGCCGTCGAGCGTCACGGGGCCGTCGCCGCCCGTGACGGCCACCCAGGCGCCGGCCGGCAGCGCGAGGGTCAGCCCGCCGAGCAGCACTTCGAGGGCGGCTGCCGTCTCGTCGTTCCCGACGAGCCGGTTCGCGAGCCGGTGGGCCGCGCGGTCGAAGGCGCCCGCCGCCCCCACCCCGAGGGCGGCGCGTCCCGGGCGCCCGAGGTCCTGCACGAGGGTGAACGGGCCGGGGTCGAGCACCCGCACGGCGCGGGCCGCGCCGGCCGCGGCGGCGCCTGCGGCGCCCGCCGCGCTCGCGCCGCCGCGCGCCCCGTCTGCGTCCACGGCACGGGCCGCTTCGCCCGCCGCGGCGCTCGGCTCGGCGCCGCCGGGCAGCGCGCGCACCGACCTGAAGCGCACGAGCGCGCCCGGCGCGACGAGCGCGGGCGGGTCGCGTCGGGCATCCCACAGCGTCGCGTCGGTGCGGCCGATGAGCTGCCAGCCTCCCGGCGAGCTCCGCGGGTACACGCCCGCATACTCGGCGGCGAGGGCGACGGCGCCCGCGGGCACGGCCGGCCGGGAGGTCGCGCGCCGCGGCACGGGCGGCGGAGCGGTCGCGGGGTCGGCGGGCACGAGGTACGGGAAGCCGGGCGCGAAGCCGACGAACGCGCAGCGCCACAGCGTCGCCGCGTGCCGCTCGGCGACCGCATCGGGCGAGCAGCCCCACAGCTCGGCGACCGCCGCCAGGTCGTCGCCGTCGTAGACGACGGGCAGCTCGACGGCGGCGCCCTCGGGCAGGTGCGCGCGCGGGTCGGCGTCGGCGAGCGTCTCGCGCAGCCAGTGCTCGGCGTGCCCCAGCCCGAGCCGCCGCGGGTCGAGCCGCACGAGCACCGTGCGCGCCGCGGGAACCAGCTCGAGCAGCCCCTCCGGCGGGGCGGCGGCGAGTGCGGCGTGCGCGGCGACCGCGAGCTCGAGCGAGCCGACCTCGACGAGCAGCGCGCGGTCGCCGCACGGCAGCACGCGCGCCTCGATCACGGCGCGCCGCCGCCCGTGGGGCGCACGGAGACCCCGGCCCGCTCGAGCGCCTCGCGCACGGCACGCGCGAGCGCGGCGGCCCCCGGAGTGTCGCCGTGCACGCACAGCGACTCGGCCGCGACGCGCACGATCGAGCCGTCGACCGCCTCGACCTCGCCCGCGACGGCGAGCCGCACGGCGCGCGCGGCGACCAGCTCAGGGTCGTGCAGCACGGCGCCCGGTCGCGACCGCGGCGCGAGCGAGCCGTCGGGCCGGTAGGCGCGATCGGCGAAGGCCTCGGCGACGAACGGGATGCCCGCCTCGCGGCACGCGCGCTCGATCGCCGACCCGGGCATCCCCAGCACCGGCAGCGCGCTCGCGGCCGCGACGCGCGCGACGACCTCCGCGCGCTCCGCGTCGCGCACGATGCGGTTGTAGAGGGCGCCGTGCGGCTTCAGGTGCGCGAGCGTCGCGCCCGCGTCGGCGGCGGCCGCCGCGAGCCGCTCGACCTGCTCGCGCAGCTGGCGCTCGAGCGTCACGGCATCGACCTCGACGTCGCGACGGCCGAAGCCCTCGCGGTCGTCGTAGGAGGGGTGCGCGCCGATGACGACGCCGCGCGCGAGTGCTTCGCGGATCGCGGTGGCCATCGTGACGGGGTCGCCGCCGTGGGCTCCGCAGGCGAGGTTCGCGCTCGTGACGACCGCGAGCATCGCCTCGTCGTCGCCGACCACGGTCGGCAGCCACGACTCGCCGAGGTCGGCGTTGAGGTCGATCGCGGGCATGCTGCGAGCCTACGACGCTGGCTCGGCCGAGCATTCGGCCCCTTGCCGGATCGTCGAACATGTGTTCGAATGTCGGGCATGCGGTGGAGCGGGCAGGCGGCGACGGCGACGGCCGACGACGCCCTGCCCGAGCTCGAGAGCACCGTCGCGATCGCGCGCCTCTCCGGGCTGCAGCGCACCGTGCGGCCGCCCGAGTTCGCCGGTCTCGTCTTCCACGAGGTGCTCGCCAAGACCGCCCTCAACCGCGTGCCCGGCGGGGGAGGGGCGCTGCCCTTCGGCCACACCGTCAACCCGTACCGCGGCTGCACGCACGCGTGCGTCTACTGCTTCGCCCGCCCCACCCACGGCTACCTCGACCTCGACACGGGCGAGGGATTCGACCGCCAGATCGTCGTCAAGATCAACGTCGCCGACGTGCTCGCGCGCGAGGTGCGCCGAGCCTCGTGGGGGCGACACCCGGTCGCGCTCGGCACCAACACCGACCCCTACCAGCGCGCCGAGGGCCGCTACGCGCTCATGCCCGGCATCATCACGGCGCTCGCCGAGAGCGGCACGCCCCTCAGCATCCTCACCAAGGGCACGCTGCTGCGGCGCGACCTGCCCCTGCTGCGCAGCGCCGCCGAGCTCGTGCCGGTCGACGTCGCCATGTCGATCGCGATCTACGATGACGCGCTGCAGCAGTCGCTCGAACCGGGCACCCCCACGACGGATGCCCGGCTCGCCACCGTCGCCGCCGCCGTCGAGGCGGGCTTCGACCCGGCCGTGTTCCTCATGCCGGTGCTGCCCGACCTCACCGACACGCGCGCCCACCTCGACGAGGCGTTCGCCCGCATCCGCGCGACGGGGGCCCGCACCGTGCTCACGAGCGCGCTGCACCTCAAGCCCGGCGTGCGCGAGTGGTTCTTCGCCTGGCTCGAGCGGGAGCATCCGCATCTCGTCGCCCGATACCGGGCCCTCTACGCGGCCGGGCCGTACGCGCCCGCCGGCTACCGCGAATGGCTCGCGGCGCGCGTGCGCGAGCTGCGCGCCCGGCACGGGCTCGGCACGCGACCGCTCGACCAGGCCACCGGCACCGTGCGCAGCCGTGCGCTGCGCACCGACCGGTCGGCAGCGGATGCCGCACCCGACGTGCACGCGGGCACGCCGACGCTCTTCTGAGGCGTGGGGCCGACGCACGCGCGCCCGCGTCTTCTAGAGTCGGAGCATGCAGATCAGCGAGCGCAGCGGCACGCCCGTGCGGCTCGCGATCCTCGACGACCACGAGCTGCTGCTCGACAGCATGACCTCGTGGATCAGCGCCAACGCGCCCGACTTCGAGCTCGTGCTCACCGCGAGCACGTGGTTCGGGCTCGTGCAGAGCGACCGGTTCCCGACCGACCTCGTGCTGCTCGACTTCCAGCTGCAGGAGCCCGTCTCCATCGAGGCCCGCGTGCGCACCTGCCGCGCCGCCGGCGCCAAAGTCATCGTGCTCTCCAGCCTCGACAGCGCCGACGACCGCGACCGGGCCTTCGACGCCGGTGCCTCCGCCTTCCTCTCCAAGACCCTCGGCCTGCCCGAGGTCATGGAGACCGCGCGTCGCGTGATGGGCCTCCAGACCACCGGCGCCCCCGTGCGCGACTGGCGCCCCCTGCCCAGCGGCGCGACCAGTCCCGCCAAGCCGAAGCTCTCCGTCAGCGAGAAGGAGGCCCTCGTGCTCTACGCGAGCGGCCACTCCACGACCGAGGTCGCGCGGCAGATGCACGTGCAGTACGAGACGGCGAAGACCTACCTGCGGCGAGTGCGCGAGAAGTACGCGCGCGCCGGCCGCCCCGCGAGCACCAAGACCGACCTCATCCGACGAGCAGCAGAAGACGGGCACCTGCGCTGATGGCGAAGCTGTACTTCCGATACGGGGCGATGAACAGCGGCAAGAGCACCGCGCTGCTCCAAGCCGCCTACAACTACGAGGAGCGCGGGCAGCAGGTGCTGCTCGCCAAACCGCGCATCGACACCAAGGGCGACCAGCTCATCGTCTCGAGGCTCGGTGTGACCCGCGCCGTCGACTTCACCGTCGGCGCCGACGACGACATCTACGCCGTCTTCCAGCGCGAGCGCGAAGCCGTCATCCGCTCCACCGGCCGCGACGTCGCCTGCCTCCTGCTCGACGAGGCCCAATTCCTCTCACCGCAGCAGGTCGACGACCTCCTGCGCATCGCGATCCGGGAGGACATCCCCGTGCTCGCCTACGGCATCCGCACCGACTTCCAGACCGCCGCCTTCCCCGGCAGCCGGCGACTGCTCGAAGTCGCGCACTCCCTCGAAGAGCTCAAGACCATCTGCCGCTGCGGCCGCAAAGCCGTCTTCAACGCCCGCACCATCGGAGGCGTCTTCGTCTTCGACGGCGACCAGGTCGCCATCGACGGCGAGGATGTCACGTACGAGAGCCTCTGCGGAGCGTGCTACCTCGACGAGTCGGGTGACTCGCTCGCCTCCGGGTGGCGGGCGCCCGTCGCGCTCGGCGGCGCGACGGAGCTGGGGCCGGATCCGGACTTCAGTTGAGGCGGCCCGCTTCGCGCTGAGCTGGCCGGCTTCGCCGGCGACGCGGTTCGTCTGCGCGGCAGGTGTGAGGGCCACCCGCACACTCGGGCCGACGTCGCGGGGCGGCTGCCGCGATGCGGCCGCCGTGGGCTCCGCGCGGCTGGCGAGTGCGGGCGCCGCGCCGACTCGGGCTCGGCGACCCGGATGCGTCCCCACCGCACCGACGCCACGGCGCTGCGCGCCGCGGCGTGACGGGCGGCGTGGGCCCACCTGCCGGGTGCAGCTTCGCGTCCGGATACACGTGACGACATGAGAAATGGGACCGCCCTCTGGGCGGTCCCATTTCTCATGCTGTCGGGGTAACAGGATTTGAACCTGCGGCCTCGTCGTCCCGAACGACGCGCGCTACCAAGCTGCGCCATACCCCGGTGCGCCGCGTGAGCGGCAACTTGTCAAGAATAGCCGATGTCGCCGGCCTCGAGCGTCACGAGCACCGCCTCCGGGGGGCACGCGAAGCGGAACGGCGCGTAGATCGAGTGGCCGAGGCCTGCCGAGACGTTGAGGAACGCGGCGCGATGCGCGTGATGCCACACGCTCAGGCCCCGAGCGCGCTCGCGCGGGAGATCGCAGTTCGTGATGATCGCCCCGAACCCCGGCAGCGCCACCTGCCCGCCGTGCGTGTGGCCGGCGAAGATGACGTCGGCGGCCTGGGTGGTGAAGGCGTCGAGCACGCGGCGGTACGGCGCATGCGTGACACCGATCATGACCGCGGGGTCGTCGGTGTCGTCCTCGTCGAGCTCGCGCAGAGCATCCACGAGCCCCGGCAGCACGTCGAGACGATCCCAGCCGCGGTGGGCGTCGTTCGTTCCCATGAATTCCAGGATCGAGCCGTTGATCGTCAGCTGCGCCACGTCGTTGTTGAGCGAGTGCCAGCCGAAGCGCTCGGTGAACAGGCGCTCCATGGCATCGATGTCGAGCGGCTCGGCCTTCGACTCGCCGCTCGCCCTCGACGGGCCGGTCAGGTAGCGCAGCGGGTTCTTGAGCGTCGGCGCGAAGTAGTCGTTCGAGCCGTGCACGAACACCCCGGGCACGCCCTCGAACACCGACAGCGCGTCCTCGACGGCCGGCAGCGCGTCGCGATGCCCCATGCTGTCGCCGGTCAGCACGATGAGGTCGGGGCGCAGGTCGGTGAGCGAGCGCACGAATTCGATGCGGTCGAACTGCCACGGTGCCAGGTGCAGGTCGCTGAGGTGCAGCACGCGGATGCTGTCGGCCCCCGGTGCGAGCACGGCCACCGTCTCGCGGCGCAGCTGGTAGGCGCGGCGCTCGACCGCGGTCGCGTACACGGCGGCGGCCGCCGCGGCTCCGAGAGCCACGGCGGCCGCCACGCGCGCGCTAGTCGCCATCACCCGGGCCGGGGCCGGGGCTCGGGCTGCCGCCGCCTCCGCCGCCTCCGCCTCCACCGTTGCCGCAGCTCTCGCTCGCGACGCCGATGGTGATGAGCGTCGCCTTGCTCGTCGACGTGCCGGGTGCGGGATCCTGGGTCTCGACGATGCCCTCGCGGTCGGGGTCGGGGCCGCCGTTGATCGGCACGCACTCGACGCCGATGTTGCTGAAGCCGGCGCCCTGCAGAGCGGCCCTGGCCTGTGCCTCGTCGTAGCCTGCGCTCACGACGTCCGGCACGGCGGCGAGGTTGCCGTTGGAGAGCGAGACCCGCACGATCAGGCCACGACCGACGACGGAGCCGGCAGCCGGCGACGTCGCGGCGACCGAGCCCTCAGCGACGGCCGAGTCGATGCGGTCACCCTCGGCGTACCGGAGCCCGAGTCCCTCGAGGATCGCCCTCGCCTGCGCGGGAGTCTGCCCGACCAGGTTGGGCAGCTCGATGCCGTTGCCGCGCAGCAGGCGCTGGGGCGGTTCGGGGAAGGCGTTGCCGCCGTACTGCGCGTTGCCCGCTGTGAGGATCTCGCGCATGATCCGGTGGCGGAGCTCGCCGCCCCAGAACCCCTCGGGGTTCTGGTACTGGCGGATGCGGAAGTCGCCGACGATGTTGCCGACCCAGACCGCGGTCGCGATCTCCGTCGTCGACGTGATCACCCACGTGTCCTTCGAGCGGTCGGTGGTGCCGGTCTTGCCGATGATGGGCGTGCCGTCGAACGGATTGCTCAGTGTCGCCGTGCCCCCATCGACCATGGTGGAGGCCATGGCGTACTGCGCGGCCGCGGCGACCTCGGGGTCGATCGCCTGGTCGCACTGGGGTGCCTGGCCCGGTAGCTCCTCGCCCTCGCGAGTCACGAAGCGGTCGACGATGATCGGCGCGCAGGTCTGCCCGTTGTTCGCGATGGCGGCGTAGGCGACCGCCATGGAGAGCGGGGAGACCTCGTTCGTGCCGAGGACGGAGGCCGGGGTCGTGCCGAGCTCGCCGCCATCGGCCCGCACGACGCCGAGGTCGACCGCGCGGTTGCGGATCTCACAGAGGTCGAGCTGCGTGGCCATTGAGACGAAGGCGGAGTTCACGGAGCGCCGGGTCGCCTGGATGGCGTTCATCGACGCGGCCGCGCCCTCATCGTTGCCGAACCGGTACCGGTCGACACCGATGTCGACACAGCTGTTCGTGAACGCCGAGAACGGGTACTCGAACGTCGACGCGTCGACGACCTCCTGCAGCCCGCGACCCTGATTGAGCCACTCGATGAGGGTGAACATCTTGTACGTTGAACCCGGCTGGAAGCCGCTCGAGCCGCCGTAGTCGATGCTCGTGTTGAAGTTCACGGCCGTGTACTCGGGGCCTGGCGGCGTCTCGCTGTTGTCGAACACCTTGTTCTGGGCCATCGTCAGCACCCGACCAGTGCCCGGCTCGACCGAGATCGCCACGGCGCCGAGCTGCAGGCGGGTCTCGCTGGCCGGTGCGTAGCGCCACACCGCGTCCTGCGCGACGGTCTGCAGCGAGAGATTGAGGGTCGTGTAGACGTCGAGTCCGCCCGTCTTCCACGTCGCGAGTCGCGCGTCGGCGTCGGCGCCGAGCGATTCGAAGTTCTTCACGTTCCGCACGACGTAGTCGCAGAACCACTTCGCGTACTGCTGCGCGGCGATGCACCCGTTGCGCGGCGCGGTCGGGGTGACGAAGTTCTCGTCGACCGGGATCGCGACGGCGGCGTCGTGTTCCTCCTGCGTGATCATGCCGTACGCGAGCATGTTCTGCAGGATGACGTCGCGCCGCGCCTGGTTGGCCGCGTAGTTCTCCGGCGTCTTGAGGGAGCGGGCGCCCGGCTCCTGCACGATCGCGATGAGGCTGGCCGCCTGCGGCAGGGTGAGGTCGACGGCGTTGACGCCGAAGTACTCCTGCGCGGCGGCCTGGATGCCGTAGGTGTTGCCCCCGAAGCCCGCGATGTTGAGGTAGGCGAGGAGGATCTCGTCCTTCGAGAACTCCTTCTCGAGATTGATGGCGAGCTTGGCCTCGTTGAGCTTGCGCTGCAGGCTCGACACCTGGCACTCCTGCACTCCGGCGTGGGCGGCGTCGAAGTCCGTGTCCTCGAGCTTGAGTGCCTCCTGGATGCAGATGTTCTTGACGAGCTGCATCGTGAGCGTCGAGGCGCCCGATTCGATGCCGCCCGAGGCGAGGTTGCCGACCGCGGCGCGCACGATCGACTGCACGTCGACGCCGTTGTGCTCGTAGAAGCGGCGATCCTCGCCGGCCAGAGTCGCGTTCTTGACGAAGTCGTTGAGCTGATCGAAGGCGATCTCCTCGCGGTTCTGCGCGTAGACCGTCGCGATCGCGGTGTAGCCGTCCTCCGGGTTCGCGGTGTTCTGCGCGTAGAGAGTGTTGCGCCCCGGCAGCTCGTTGATCTCGATGTACTCGGGGAGGCTCTCGAAGACCCCGATGGTGTTGCTCGCGGCGATGCCCGTGAGGGCGATCGCGGGGGTGACCATGACCGTGGTGAGGACTCCTGCGACGACGGAGAGACCGAGCATCCCCAGGAGGGCCCCCGATCGCGACGAAGCCGTGCGATTCTGCGCAGACATAGGCTCTAGGGTACGGGAAGACCTTGGAGCGAGGCCGAAGGAGCCGACGATGACTCAGTGGGAGTACACGACCACGCCGCTGCTGATCCACAGCACGACCGCGATCCTCAACAACTGGGGCGAGCAGGGCTGGGAGCTCGTGCAGGTCGTCACCGGCCCCGAGGGCGGACTCGTCGCCTACCTCAAGCGCCCGAAGGCGGCGTGAGATGAGCCGCATCGAGTCGCGCCTGACCGAGCTCGGCCTGAGCATCCCCGCGATCGCGAAGCCGGTCGCCGCCTACGTGCCCGCGACGATCACCGGTCACCTGGTGCTCACCGCCGGCCAGCTGCCCTTCGTCGACGGCGCGCTGCCCGCGACCGGCAAGGTCGGCGCCGAGGTGAGCGCGGAGGACGCGGCCCGCTACGCCGGCCAGTGCGTGCTCAACGCGCTCGCAGCCGTGCAGGGCGTCATCGGCTCGCTCGACCGCATCACGCGCATCGTCAAGGTGACGGGCTTCGTCGCCTCCGCCCCCGACTTCACCGGGCAGCCCGCCGTGCTGAACGGCGCGAGCACCCTGCTGGGCGACATCTTCGGTGATGAGATCGGCGCGCACGCTCGCAGTGCCGTCGGGGTGGCGGTGCTGCCGCTGGATGCTCCGGTCGAGGTCGAGCTCATCGTCGAGTTCGCCTAGCCGAACCCGACGCGCCGCGCGCACAAGAACCGGGCCCCTCCCGCGCGGAGGGGCCCCGTTCTCGTGCCGATCGTCTCAGCGCACCGTGTCGGTGATGACGTTGATGACCGTGGAGTCGGTGAGCGTCGTCGTGTCGCCGATCTCGCGACCCTCGGCGACATCCCGCAGCAGGCGCCGCATGATCTTGCCGGAGCGCGTCTTCGGCAGCTCGGCGACGACGAAGATCTCGCGGGGGCGGGCGATCGCGCCGATCTGCTCGGCGACGTGCGCGCGCAGCAGCTGGCTGGCCTCCGTCGCCGAGACGTCCTTCGCCTTCTTCGAGCGCAGGATCACGAACGCCACGACGGCCTGACCGGTCGTCTCGTCGCTCGCGCCGACGACGGCGGCCTCCGCCACGATGGGGTGCGAGACGAGCGCCGACTCGATCTCCATGGTCGACAGGCGGTGGCCGGAGACGTTCATGACGTCGTCGACGCGGCCGAGCAGCCAGACGTCGCCGTCGGCGTCGAGGTGCGCGCCGTCGCCGGCGAAGTACTTGTCGCCGAACTTCGACCAGTAGGTCTCCTGGAAGCGCTCGGGGTCGCCCCAGATGCCTCGCAGCATGCTCGGCCACGGCTCGGTGACGACGAGCAGGCCGCCCGCCTCCTTGCCGACGTGCGTGCCGTCCTCGTCGAGCACGTCGATCGAGATGCCCGGCATGGGCACCTGCGCCGAGCCCGGCTTCGTCGTCGTGACACCCGGCAGCGCGCTGATCATGATCGCGCCGGTCTCGGTCTGCCACCACGTGTCGACGACGGGCGTCGTCCCCCCGCCGATGATCTCGCGGTACCAGACCCACGCCTCGGGGTTGATCGGCTCACCGACCGAACCGAGCACGCGCAGGCTCGACAGGTCGTAGGCGAGCGGGATCTCGCGGCCGGCCTTCATGAACGAGCGGATGGCCGTCGGCGCCGTGTAGAAGATGGTCACGCCGTACTTCTGGATGATCTCCCACCACCGCCCCGGGTGCGGAGTGTCGGGAGTGCCCTCGTACATGACCTGGGTCGCGCCGTTGGCCAGCGGGCCGTAGACCATGTAGCTGTGGCCGGTGACCCAGCCGACGTCGGCGGTGCACCAGTACACGTCGGTCTCGGGCTTGAGGTCGAAGACGACCCGGTGCGTGAACGACGCCTGCGTGAGGTAGCCGCCGCTGGTGTGCAGGATGCCCTTGGGCTTCCCCGTCGTGCCGCTCGTGTACAGGATGAACAGCGGGTTCTCGGCCTCGAAGCCCTGCGCCTCGTGCTCGGGCTCGGCCTGCGCCATGGCGTCGTGCCACCAGAGGTCGCGGCCCTCCTCCCACTCGACCTCGTTCTCGCCGCGGCGCACGACGACGACGTGCTCGACGCTCGTCTCGGCGGCGGCCAGCGCTGCGTCGACGGCGTTCTTGAGCGGGAAGACCCGGCCCTTGCGCCAGCCGCCGTCGGCGGTGATGACGAGCTTGGCATCGGCATCCTCGACGCGGGCGCGGATGCTCTCGGCGCTGAAGCCGCCGAAGACGACGGAGTGGATCGCGCCGAGGCGCGCGACGGCGAGCATCGACACGACCGCCTCGGGGATCATCGGCAGGTAGATCGCCACGCGATCGCCCTGCCCGACGCCGAGGTTCGCGAGCATGTTGGCGGCCCGCTTGACCTCCGCGGTGAGCTCGGCGTAGGTGATGGTGCGGCTGTCGCCGGGCTCGCCCTCCCAGTGCAGGGCGACGCGGTCGCCGTTGCCGGCTTCGACGTGCCGGTCGAGGCAGTTGTAGGCGACGTTGAGCTCGCCGTCGTGGAACCAGCGCGCGAAGGGCGGGTTCGACCAGTCGAGCGTCTCGGTGAAGGGGCGGTGCCAGTGCAGTGCGCGCGCCTGCTCGGCCCAGAAGCCGAGCCGGTCGGCGCGGGCCTGCTCGTAGAGCTCGGGGCCGGCCACGGCCTGAGCGGTGAACGCCGGGTCCGGCGCGAAGCGCCGTTCCTCGTGCAGGAGGCTGTCGATCGAAGTCGTGGACATCGTCATCCTTGGTCGATGTGCGTCACAGGCCTGGACTGCCGCAACGGTGAGGTGGTCGCCTGTCATCCTATGCACGCGCGCGGCCCGTGCCAGGGCTCGGAGGCGGGGTGCGACGAACGCGCGCGTCGGGGCGACGAGCGGGCGCATCCGCGCCCTTCGACGGCGATGTCGGATGCTCGGGTCGCGTCGCGACCGCGTTCCTGGCCCCTCCTCCGCCCGTTCTCGGCACTCGGTGCCCTTGATTTTCCGGCCCCCGAGCGAGGGTCGGCATTTCGGAGGACAAAATCATCCCCTAAACGCTTGACGGGGAACTCTCCTCACGTAAACTGAACGACGTCAGCAGCAAGACTGACTTGCGCGGCACGAGCACGATTCCCCCCAATCGCGTGCCGCCGAGGCGGCGTCCATGTCCCCCCAAGTTGGGCGCCGCCCCCCAACGTGCGAACGGCTCCTCCCCAGCGGAGGGGCCGTTCCTCGTTTCCCGACTCGGCGGCCTCGGCGGCCCGCTCGGCGCGCGATCCGGCGACCCTGGCGCGATGAGCGCCGTCGACTTCGTGCCCCGTGACCCGCGTCGATCGGCGTCGGAGCCCTCGCCGTCGGCGGCACGGATGCTCCCCGCCGAGCTGCGCGCCCTGCTCGGGCCGCTCGCCGCCGCCGTCGACGACGAGCTCGTCACCGACGTGTTCGTGACGGGCGACGGTCACGTCTGGCGCGATGCGGGGGAGGGGGCCGAGCCGCTCGACGGCGTGCGTCTCAGCGCCGAGAGCGCTCGCGAGCTCGCGGTGCGCCTCATCGAGTTCGGCGGTCGGCATATCGACGAGGCGACGCCGTGCGCGGATGTCCGCATCGGCGACGGGCTGCGCGTGCACGCCGCCCTGCCGCCGATCGCCTGGGCGGGGCCGGCGCTCTCACTGCGACTGCCGCGATCCCGACCGGTCACGCTCGAGACCTCCGGTCATGCGCCGCAGGTCGTGGCCGCGCTGCGCGACGCGCTGCTGCAGCGGCGCACGGTGCTCTTCACGGGCGCGACCGGATCGGGCAAGACCACGATGCTCTCCGCGTGGCTGTCGGCGGCCTCCGCGCGAGAGCGCATCGTTGTCATTGAAGACGTCGCCGAGGCTCGGATCGACCACCCGCACGTCGTCGGGCTCGAGTGCCGCCAGGCCAATCTCGAGGGCGCGGGCGAGGTCGACCTGGCCAGGCTCGTCCGCGAGGCCCTGCGCATGCGGCCCGACCGTCTCGTGGTCGGCGAGTGCCGGGGCGCCGAGATCCGCGAGTTCCTCGCCGCGCTCAACACCGGTCACCGCGGAGGGGCGGGCACGCTGCACGCGAACTCGCTCGCCGACGTGCCGAGCCGGCTCGAGGCGATCGGCATGATCGCGGGGCTCGACCCGCCCGCGCTCGCCCGTCAGGCGATGAGCGGGATCGATCTCGTCGTGCACCTGGCGCGCGACCGCTCGGGGGAGCGATCGGCGGCGCTCGGGCGCTTCGTGCTCGACGATCGGGAGCGGCTCGCGATCGCCCCCTGGCGCGCGCCGGCGCAGGCCGAGGGCGGCGCCGAACCCGAGGCGGCGCATCCGTGACCGCCGAGGCCGACGCGCTCGCCCGCCACGTCCATCGCCTGTCTGTGCTCGTCGCGGCCGGCGTGGCCCCGGCGTCCGCCTGGCGTCACGTCGCGGGTGCGGCGCGACCGGCGGATGCCCGACTCGACGCCCTCGTCGTTCGACTCGACGCCGCCCAGCCGCTGTCGTCGGCGCTGCCGGAGGTCGCCCGCGACGCGGGTGAGCCGTGGCGGGCCCTCGCCGCGGCGTGGGCGGTCGCGGCGGAGAGCGGGGCGCCGCTGGCGCCGGCGCTCGCCGCCTACGCGACAGCGCTGCGCGATCGGGCAGCGGCCGAGCGCGACGTCGTCGTCGCGCTCGCCGGCCCACGGGCCACGGCGCGCGTCGTGCTCCTGCTTCCCCTCGTGGCCGTCGTGCTCGCGCTGCTGATGGGGGTCGACCTGCTCACCACCCTGCAGCAGCCCCTCGCGATCGCGAGCGTCGTGCTGGGGCTGCTGCTCGTCGTCGCTGCGCGGTGGTGGATCACCCGCCTGCTGCGCGCGGCGGCTCCTGCTTCCTCCTCGACGGGGCTCGACCTGGACCTGCTCGCCGTCGCGGCTTCCGGTGGGGGCTCGCCGGAGGCGGCGCGGCGTCTCGTGCGGCGCGCCCTCGACGCCGTCGCGCTCGAGCACGCGGTCTCCGCGGAGGCGGGCGCCGACCTCACCGCGGAGCTGGTCGTGCTCTCCCGGCGCTCCGGCGCTCCGCTCGGCGCTCTCGCGCGCGCCGAGGCGAGTGAGCTCCGCGATCGGGCTCGCGCCGAGGCTCGGCGCACCGCGGAGGTGCTCGCCGTGCGGCTCATGCTGCCCCTCGGAGCCTGCGTGCTCCCTTCCTTTCTGCTGCTGGGGGTCGTGCCGATGCTCATCGGGCTCCTCTCCTCCACAGCGACGCTCGGGCTCTGAGCTGCTCCGTTCGGCCGGATCGCGCCCCGACGCCCGGCGCGCCGCTGCAGACTCGAGCGGGTTCGTGCCCCGACCGCGACGCGAGGCGTCGCCCGACCGAAAGGTGCCCGTCATGGCACGTCACCGCCCGACCTTCTCCTCGTCCTTCCGTGCCGCGGCGCCGTCGCCGACGTCGGGGCTGCTCCCCCCGCACCGGCAGCGCGCGACGCTCCAAGCCGCCATCACGGCGGGGCAGGGATCCTCGCGCTCCGTCCTCGCGGATGACACGGGCGCGGCCACCGCCGAGTACGCGATCGCGACGATGGCCGCGGTCGGCTTCGCCAGCCTCCTGGTGGTCATCCTCCGCAGCGAGGAGGTGCGCGGCATCCTCACCGGTCTCGTGCGCACCGCCCTCACCGTCGGGGGCTGAGCGGTGGGTCGAGCGTCTGCGCCGCGCGGTGGCGACCGTCGCCGGCGCTCGGCCCGCGACCGCGGCGCCGTGTCGGCGGAGGTCGCCGTCGCGCTGCCCACCGTGGTCGTCGTGCTCGTGGCGTGCCTCGGGGGCATCGGTGCCGCCGTGGCGCTCGGGCGAGCGCACGACGCCGCCGCGGACGCCGCCCGGCTCGTCGCCCGGGGGGACCCCGTCGAACGGGCCCGAGGCCACGTCGCGAGTGCCGCGCCGGGCGCGAGCCTGACGATCTCCCGCTCGGGTGACCTGGTCTGCGCTGTCGTCGACGTCACGCCGACGGTGCTCGGCATGCCCATCCCGCTGTCGGCGCGCTCCTGCGCCCTCGCTCCGTCGGCGACCGAGAGCCCCGTCGGCGCTCTCGAGGTGAGGGCCACCTGATGGCGGGCGCCGTCCTCGTGGTGAGTGCGCTCGTGACGACCGCGAGCCTGGGGGTCACCGGAGTCGCCGCAGCGACGGCGCTCGCCGAGTCGCAACGGCTCGCGGGCGTCGCCGACGCGGCGGCCCTCGCCGGCGGAGACGCGATGCTCGGGTGGGTCTCGGAGCAGCCGTGCGACGCCGCGACGCGCGTCGCACGCGCCAACGGGGCGCCCCTGACGGCGTGCTCCATCGAGGGCGCGACGGTCGTCGTGACGGTGTCCGGTGCGGCTCTCGGGCTGCCGATGCAGCGATCCGCCCGAGCGGGAGCGCCGCGAACATGAGGGGTCCGCCGTCGGGCGGCGTCCTGCACGGACTGTGTATGGTGTGCCTGACCGCGGCGTGCGAGCCGCGGCGACCGCCGGGGTGCGGAGTCATCCCCCCGGACGCCCCCGAGATCGAGGAGTACCGTGCCGAGCACGAAGAAGCTGGTCATCGTCGAGTCGCCCGCCAAGGCGAAGACGATCGGCAAGTACCTGGGCGAGGGCTACGAGGTGCAGGCCTCGGTCGGGCACGTGCGCGACCTCATCGAGCCGAAGAACCTGCCGGCCGAGCTGAAGAAGGGGCCGCTGGGCAAGTTCTCCATCGACGTGGACAACGGCTTCGAGCCCTACTACGTGGTCTCCGACGAGAAGAAGCGCGTCATCGCCGACCTCAAGCGGGCGCTCAAGCAGGCCGACGAGCTCTACCTCGCCACCGATGAGGACCGCGAGGGAGAGGCCATCGCCTGGCACCTGCTGCAGGTGCTCAAGCCGAGCGTGCCCGTCAAGCGCATGGTCTTCCACGAAATCACCCCGGAGGCGATCGCCCGGGCGACCGAGGCGACGCGCGAGCTCGACACGGCGCTCGTCGACGCGCAGGAGACCCGCCGCATCCTCGACCGCCTCTACGGCTACGAGGTGAGCCCCGTGCTGTGGCGCAAGGTCGGCCCCGGCCTGAGCGCCGGCCGCGTGCAGTCGGCCGCGACTCGACTCGTGGTCGACCGCGAGCGCGAGCGGCTCGCGTTCGTGTCGGCCCAGTACTGGGATCTCGACACCACCCTCCTGCCCGCCGACGGGGGCGCGGCCTTCGGTGCGCGCCTCACCCGTCTGGACGGTCGGAAGGTCGCGAGCGGTCGCGACTTCGATGACCGCGGCGCGCTCAAGGCGGCCGACACGATCGCGCTCGATGAGGCCGCGGCGACGGCGCTCGCCGAGGCGCTCCGCGCGCCCGGGCTGGCGGTGACGGTCACGAAGGTCGAGTCGAAGCCCTACACGCGCCGCCCCGCCGCGCCGTTCACGACCTCGACCCTGCAGCAGGAGGCCGCGCGCAAGCTGCGCTTCACCGCCCGGCAGACGATGTCGGTGGCGCAGTCGCTCTACGAGAACGGCTACATCACCTACATGCGCACCGACTCCTCGTCGCTGTCGCAGCAGGCGATCAGCGCCGCACGCGCGCAGGCCGCCGCGCTGTACGGCGCCGACACGGTGCCCGAGAAGCCCCGCACCTACGCGAGCAAGTCGAAGAACGCGCAGGAGGCCCACGAGGCGATCCGCCCCGCCGGCGACACCTTCCGCACGCCGAGCGCCCTCGAGGGAACGCTGCGCGGCAACGACTGGAAGCTCTACGACCTGATCTGGAAGCGGACGATCGCGAGCCAGATGGCGGATGCCCGGGGCCAGACCGCCTCGGTCACGCTCCAGTCGGCCCCGCTCGCCGCCCCCGCCCAGCCGGGCGTCGTCGCTGAGTTCGCGGCGAGCGGCACGGTCATCACTTTCCGCGGCTTCCTCGCCGCCTACGAGGAGGGCCGCGACGAGGAGCGCGACGCAGACTCCAGCGCCGACGCCACGGAGTCGAAGCTGCCCCCGCTCAGCGAGGGGCAGTCGCTCGGCGTGGAGGAGGTCGAGGCGAAGGGCCACGAGACGAGCCCGCCGCCGCGCTACACCGAGGCCAGCCTCGTGAAGGCGCTCGAGGAGCGCGGCATCGGCCGCCCGTCGACCTACGCGGCGATCATCTCCACGATCGTCGACCGCGGCTACGTCACGCCGCGCGGCACCGCGCTCGTGCCGAACTGGATCGCCTTCAGCGTCGTGCGGCTGCTGGAGGAGCACTTCGGCGACCTCGTCGAGTACGACTTCACCGCCGAGATGGAGTCGGATCTCGACCGCATCGCCGGCGGCGAGGCGGACCGCACCGAGTGGCTCAGGAGCTTCTACTTCGGCGACGACCACCAGCCGGGCCTGCGCCCCGTCGTCGACAACCTCGGCGACATCGACGCCCGTGCGCTCAACTCCATGCCGATCACCGACGACATCACTCTGCGCATCGGCAAGTACGGCCCCTACCTGGAGGTCGTCGAGCCGGGCGCGGAGACCCCGCGGCGGGTGAACCTGCCCGCCGAGCTCGCGCCCGACGAGCTGACCCCGGCGAAGGCCCGCGAGCTCGTCGACGCTCCCGTCACGGGCGATCGCGAACTCGGCGTGAACCCCGCGACGGGCAAGACCGTCGTCGCGAAGGACGGCCGCTACGGCCCCTACGTCACCGAGGTCGAGCCGGAGCCCGATCCGGAGGTCGCCGCCGACCCCGCCACGGGCGAAGTGGCCGAGCCGGGCGCGAAGAAGGCGCCGGCGAAGAAGAAGGCGGCGGCCGAGAAGCCGCGCACGGCATCCCTGTTCAAGAGCATGGACCCGGCGACGATCGACCTCGAGACCGCGCTGAAGCTGCTCGACCTGCCGCGCGTCGTCGGCGACGACCCGGAGTCGGGCGAGCCCATCACCGCGCAGAACGGGCGCTCGGGCCCGTACCTGAAGAAGGGCACCGACACACGCTCGCTCGACGGGGAGGACCAGATCTTCGAGATCGACCTCGCCGGAGCCCTGGCGAAGTTCGCCGAGCCCAAGTACGGCGCCCGCCGCGCCTCCAGTGCGCTCAAGGAGTTCGACGCCGACCCCGTCAGCGGCAAGCCGATCAAGGTGAAGGATGGCCGCTTCGGCCCCTACGTGACCGACGGCGAGACGAACGCGACGATCCCGCGCGGGGAGGACGTCGAGGCGGTCGACTTCGAGCGCGCCGTGCAGCTGCTCGCCGACAAACGCGCCAAGGGCCCGGCGAAGAAGCCCGCGAAGCGCACCGCCGCGAAGAAGGCTCCCGCGAAGCGCTCGACGGTCGCGAAGAAGAAGTAGCCGCAGCGTGACCGGCCTCTTCCTCACGCTCGAGGGCGGCGACGGCTCCGGCAAGTCGACCCAGTCGGCGCTGCTGACAGAGTGGCTCGTCGCCCGCGGCGAGACGGTCGTGCACGCGCGTGAGCCCGGCGGCACCGAGCTCGGCCTCGAGCTGCGCGAGATCATCCTGCACCGCCGTGGGTACATGGCACCCCGCGCCGAGGCCCTGCTCTACGCCGCCGATCGCGCGCACAACATCGCCACCGTCGTGCGGCCCGCCCTCGCCCGCGGCGAGGTCGTCATCCAGGATCGCTACCTCGACTCCTCCGTCGCGTACCAGGGCGCGGGGCGCGTGCTGTCGATGGCCGAGGTGCGCGAGCTGTCGCTCTGGGCGACCGAGGGGCTGCTGCCGCACCTGACGGTGCTGCTCGACCTCGACCCCGCGCTCGGACGCGAGCGGCTCGACGCGAGCCGCACCCGCTACGACCGGCTCGAGGCGGAGGCCGCGGTCTTCCACGAGCGGGTGCGCGCGGCCTACCTCGAGCTCGCGGCCGCCGAGCCGGAGCGGTTCCTCGTGCTCGACGCGGCCCTGCCGGTCGACGAGCTGCAGCAGCGCATCCGCGACCGGGTGTCGGCGCTCATCGCTACGCTGACCGCATGACCGGCTGGAGCGACCTCACCGGGCAGGAGGCCGCGATCGCCCTGCTGCGCGAGGCCGCCTCCGATCCGGCGGCGATGACGCACGCCTGGCTCGTGACGGGCCCGCCCGGGTCGGGCCGCTCGAACCTCGCCTTCGCGTTCGCCGCCGAGCTGCTCACGCCTCCGGCGTCGGCGGATGCGCCCGGCGGTGACCCGACCACGGGTGCCGGCGCGACCGCCCGCGACGCCGTCGCCGCGCAGGTCGCGGCGCGCACCCACCCCGACCTGGCGGTGCTCGCGACCGACCGCGTCGTCATCACGATCGACGAGGTGCGCCAGCTCGTCGCGCAGAGCCAGTACTCGCCGAGCGTCGCGCCATACCGCGTCATCATCGTGGAGGATGCGGATCGCATGAGCGAGCGCACCTCGAACGTGCTGCTCAAGGCGCTGGAGGAGCCCCCGCCCCGCACGGTGTGGATCCTGTGCGCGCCGAGCGCCGCCGACCTCATCCCGACCATCCGCTCGCGCGTGCGCGCGGTGCGCCTGCGGGTGCCGAGCGTGACCGAGGTCGCCGACCTGCTCACGCGGCGCGACGGCGTCGAGCCGACTCTCGCCGAGCAGGCCGCTCGCGAGGCGCAGAGCCACATCGGCATGGCGCACCGGCTCGCGACCGACGCCGAGGCGCGCGAGCGACGCCGCCGCACCCTCGAGCTCGCCCTCGGGGTGCAGAGCGTAAGCGGCGCCGTGCTCGCCGCCGAGCAGCTCGTCGCCCTCGCGACCGACGACGCGAAGGCGTTCACCGCCGAGCGCGAGGCGCTCGAGCGCGAGGCGGCGCTGCGCTCGCTCGGCATCGAGCCGGGCGGCACCGTGCCGCCCGCCCTGCGCGGCAGCCTCAAGGCCCTCGAGGAGGACCAGAAGCGGCGCGCCACCCGATCGGTGCGCGACGGCGTGGATCGCGTGCTCGTCGACCTGCTCTCGCTGCACCGCGACGTGCTGCTGCTGCAGCTCGGCGCCGACCTCGAGCTCGTCAACGAGTCGATGCGCGCTCGCCTCGAGGAGGCGGCGCGTCGCGGCTCGGCCGAGCAGTCGCTCGCCGCCCTCGACGCCATCGCGCAGGCTCGCCGCCGCGTCGAGGGCAACACGCCCCCGCTGCTGGCGATCGAGGCGATGCTCATCACGGCCAGCGGTCGCGCGGCGTTAGGCTCGCCCGCGTGACCGCGCCCGCATCCACGCTCTCTCCCGCGAGCCGTCCGGCCGCCCGCCTCCGCCGTGCCGCCACCGCGATGGTGCTCATCGGGGTGCTCGCGCTCTCCGGCTGCGTGCCCGCGTGGCTCGCCGACCTCACGGGGCAGGATCGCTCCACGCCGACGAGCGAGGAGGTCGACGCCGCGCTCGAGCCGTACTACCGGCAGGTGCTGGTCTGGAACGACTGCGGCGGCGGCGCGCAGTGCGCCACGGCGATCGCTCCGCTGGACTGGGAGCAGCCGGGCGAGGGCGATGACGTCGAGCTCGCGCTCGTGCGGTACCGGGCGACCGAGCAGAAGCAGGGCTCCCTGTTCGTGAACCCTGGCGGCCCGGGCGCCTCGGGCTTCGACTTCGTGCGCGACAGCATCGACTTCGCCGTGAGCGAGCGACTGCGCGAGGGCTTCGACGTGATCGGGTGGGATCCGCGCGGCGTCGGCCGGTCATCCGCCGTCACCTGCTACACCGACCCGGCCGACATGGACGAGTTCATCTACGGCGTGCCCGAGGCCGAGTACGGCTCGCCCGCGTGGGTCGACGAGCTCACCGCGAGCGCCGAGCGCTTCGTCGACGCGTGCGTCGAGAACAGCGGGCCTCTGCTCGAGCACGTCGACACCGACTCGACGGTGCGCGACCTCGACATGCTGCGCGCCGTCGTCGGCGACGAGGCGCTGCACTACTTCGGCTACTCCTACGGCACCGAGATCGGCGCCCGCTACGCCGACCGGTTCCCCGAGCGCGTGGGCCGACTCGTGCTCGACGGCGCGACCGACCCGACGACGACCCAGTTCGAGGTCGTGCTCGCGCAGTCGATCGGCTTCGAGGCCGCGCTCACGACCTACCTCACCGAGTGCACGGCCGCTGCGACCTGCCCCTTCCCGGCCGACGTCGAGGCGGCGCTCGCGCTCGTCGAGCAGCTCTATCAGCGGCTCGCCGACGAGCCGATCCCCGCGGAGGACGGCCGCCTGTTCAGCGACAGCGTGCTCGACATCGCGATCGCGACGGCGCTCTACGACGAGGGGTCGTGGGAGTTCCTGAGTCAGATGTTCACCGAGCTGCGCTCGGACGTCGTCGAGACCGGGTTCCTGCTCGCCGACTTCTACTACGGCCGCGAGAACGGCGAGTACGTCGACAACTCGCTCGAGGCCTTCATCGCCATCAACTGCCTTGACTATCCGGTCGAGCGCGACCCGCAGACGATCATCGAGCAGAACGAGCAGATCGCCGAGGCGGCGCCCGTCACGAGCGAGCCGAGCCCGCTCGGCGACGTGGTCTGCCAGAGCTGGCCCTATGAGTTCGAGGGAGAGCTCGCGCCCGTGCGCGGCGAGGGGGCGGCGCCCATCCTCGTCATCGGCACGACCGGCGACCCGGCGACCCCGTACGTGTGGGCCGAGGCGCTCGCCGACCAGCTCGAGAGCGGCGTGCTGCTGACCTACGACGGCGAGGGGCACATCGCCTACGACGAGGGCGACCCGTGCATCAACGACCTCGTCGACGACTACCTGCTGACGGGTGCGGTGCCCGCCGCCGACCCGGTCTGCGCCGGCTGATCGAGGGCCGCCCACGGTGACATCGCGCCCCCGGCGATGGGCTAGACTTCATAGCCGTGTCACGGTGCAAGCCGAGCACGCCGCCTTAGCTCAGTCGGCAGAGCGATTCACTCGTAATGAATAGGTCGTGGGTTCGATTCCCACAGGCGGCCCCACTCCCTCTCCCCGCGCGACGTCGACCGTCGAGGGCCGCGCCCGAGCGCGGAAGGCTTCGATGACGACGATCCCGGCCGCAGCCCTGCGCCGCACCGCGCTGCTCGTCGCCGGGCTCAACCTCGGCTACTTCGCCGTCGAGGCGACGGTCGCCGTTGCGATCCGCTCCGTGTCGCTGCTGGCTGACAGCGTCGACTTCCTGGAGGACACGGCGGTCAACCTGCTCATCGCCCTGGCGCTCGGCTGGTCGCTCGCCGCGCGCGCTCGCGTCGGCCGACTGCTGGCGCTCGTCATCCTCGTGCCGGCGATCGCGGTGGTCGTGCAGCTCGTGCTGAAGGTCGGCGAGCCGGAGGCCCCCGCCGTGCTGCCGCTCGTGCTCACCGCCGCCGGTGCCGCCGCCGTCAACCTGACCGCCGCACTGCTGCTCGCCCGCATCCGCGCCGAGGCGGGCGCGATGGGGCGCGCGGCGTGGCTCGCGGCGCGCAACGACGTCATCATCAACGTCGCGGTCATCGCGATGGCGCTCGTGACGCTCGCCGTCGGCACGGGCTGGCCCGACATCGTGCTGGGCACCCTCGTCATCGCCCTCAACGGCCGGGCGGCCCTCGACGTCTGGCGGCTCGCCGGGGAGGAGAGCCTCGCGGCGCGCGCGCTCGCGGGGGAGGATCTCGACGATGACTGACGGCAGCACGCGGCACCCGCACCTGCTCACCGCGGGCGCGATCGGGGCGACGATCGTCGCCGGCGTCGGCGTGGCCTCGCAGCACCGCGTCAACGGCGAGCTCGGGCAGGTGCTCGACGACGGCTTCACCGCAGCCCTGCTGTCGTTCACCATCGGGCTCGTGCTCGTCGTGGCGACGGCCCTCGCGCTGCCGAGCGGGCGCTTGGGCCTGCGCCGCGTGCCGCAGCAGCTGCGCACCGGCGAGCTGCGCTGGTGGATGCTCCTCGGCGGGCTCGGCGGAGCCGTGCTGGTGCTCGGCCAGGGCCTCGTGGCGGGCATCCTCGGGGTCGCCGTCTACACCGTGGCGACCGTCACGGGCCAGACCATCATGGGACTCGTGCTCGACGCGATCGCGTTCGCGGGCGCACCGCGCAAGCCCGTGACGATCGCCCGCGTCGTCGGAGCGTCGCTCACCGTCGCGGCGGTGGTCGTCGCGGTCGCGCCGGAGCTGGGCGGGAGCATCCCGGTGCTCGCCCTGCTGCTGCCGCTCGTGGCGGGCCTCGGCATCGGCACGCAGCAGGCCCTCAACGGTCGCGTGCGCACCGCGACCCGCTCGGCCGCCGCGGCGACGACGGTGAACTTCGTCGTCGGCACGAGCGCGCTCGCCGTCGCGACGGCCGTGCACCTGCTCCTCGTGGGGCTGCCCGAGCAGCTGCCGTCGAACCCGGCCCTCTACCTCGGCGGGCTGCTCGGCGCGGCCTTCATCGCGATCCAGGTCGTGACGGTCGCCCGCATCGGCGTGCTGCTGCTGGGGCTGTGCCTCGTCGCCGGGCAGCTGCTCGGCGCGCTCGTGTTCGACCTCGTGATCCCGATCGGCGTGCCGACGTCGGGGTGGACGGCGCTCGCCGTGGGCCTCACCCTCGGCGGCGTCGCGATCGCCGCGCAGCCGTGGCGCGCCCGCGCGGCCCTGCGCGCGGCGCGTTCCGCGAGCGCCAGCCCCGGCAGCTCCGGCCGCGCCCCCGACTAGAAGAACGCCGACCGCACCTCCGGCGCGACGCGCGCCACGACGGGCAGGGCCCTCGCGACGGCGGTCTCGATGCGCTGCTGCAGCTCGTCGCTCGTGATGCGGTAGTCGGTGAAGTCGGCGTCGGAGGCGTAGACGCCGTTCGGCAGGGTCAGCGACTGGAAGAACGAGAACAGCGGCCGCAGCTGGTGCTCGATCATGAGCCCGTGCCGCTCACTGCCGCCCGTGGCGGCGAGGAGCACGGGCGTGCCGACGAGCGCGTACTGCTCGACGAAGTCGAACAGGTGCTTGAACAGACCGGTGTACGAGGCGCGGTAGACGGGGCTCGCGACCACCAGCAGATCGGCCGACTCGATGCGCTCCAGCTCGAGCTGCACCGACGCGGGCAGCGCGTCGCGACGCACCGTGCCGGCCAGGCCCGGCCCGATGCGGTCGACCTCGACGAGGTGCGTGGCGACGTCGGCGCGGTCGCGCGCGACGACATCGAGGATGCTGCTGACGAGCGCGGTGGTCTTCGAGGGGGCGTGCGTGCTGCCCGAGACTCCGACGACGGAGAGCGGACGGTCGAGGGTGGCGGCTGGCATGCCCAGCACGGTAGGTCGGGCGCGGATGCCCGGCCAGGCCCGTCGTCATGCGAGGTCGCCCGGCGTCACACGGCGTAGCCGCGCGTCATGATGTGACGCGCCGTGACCGAGCGTGACGGCCGCCGTCGCGGGGAGCGCGCGCCGCCGCGACGATGGCTCGCATGTCAGCACAGAACGATCCCTCGACGACGGCGCGCCGCATCCGCTTCAACGCCTTCGACATGAACTGCGTCGCGCATCAGTCGTCCGGCCTGTGGTGCCACCCCGACGATCAGTCGCACCGCTACAGGGAGCTCGGCTACTGGACGGAGCTCGCCCAGCTGCTCGAGCGCGGCACCTTCGACGGCATCTTCATCGCCGACGTGCTCGGCACCTACGACGTCTACGGCGGCTCGAACGAGGCGGCGATCCGGCACGGCGCGCAGGTGCCCGTGAACGATCCCATCCTGCTCGTCTCGGCGATGGCGGCCGCGACCGAGCACCTCGGCTTCGGCATCACCGCTGGCACCGCCTACGAGCACCCGTACCCCTTCGCGCGGCGCATCACGACGCTCGACCACCTCACCAACGGCCGCGTCGGCTGGAACGTCGTCACCGGCTACCTGCCGAGCGCCGCCCGCAACATGGGTCACGACGACCAGCTCGAGCACGACGACCGCTACGACCACGCCGACGAGTACCTCGAGGTGCTCTACAAGCTGTGGGAGGGCTCGTGGGAGGACGACGCCGTCGTGCGCGACCGCGAGGCGGGCGTCTACACCGACCCGAGCAAAGTGCACGAGATCGGGCACTCGGGCCGCCACTTCACGGTGCCGGGCATCCACATCTCGGAGCCCAGCCCGCAGCGCACCCCCGTCATCTACCAGGCGGGCGCGAGCCCTCGCGGCATCGCGTTCGCGGCCGGCAACGCTGAGGCGATCTTCGTGGCCGCACCGACGAAGGAGGTGCTGCGCGGCACGGTGCAGCGCATCCGCGACGCGCTCGAGGCGGCCGGCCGCGACCGGTACGCCGCGCGCATCTACACGCTGCTGACGATCATCACCGACTCGACCCCCGAGAAGGCGCAGGCGAAGTACGCCGACTACCTGCAGTACGCGAACCCCGAGGGGGCGCTCGTGTTCATGTCGGGCTGGATGGGCATCGACCTCTCGCAGTACGCCCTGGACGAGCCGGTGGGCAATGTGCGCAGCAACGCGATCCAGTCGGTCGTGTCGAACTTCGCCGCCGCCGCCGAGCACGGTCAGCAGTTCACGGTCGGCGACATCGGGCGCCACGGCGCGATCGGCGGCCTCGGCCCGCTCATCGTCGGCTCGGGCGAGCAGATCGCCGACCAGCTGCAGGAGTGGGTCGCCGAGACCGACGTCGACGGCTTCAACCTCGCCTACGCGATCACGCCGGGCACGTTCGCCGACATCGTCGAGCACGTGATCCCGGTGCTGCGCGAGCGCGGCGTGTACCCCGAGGCCTACGAGCAGGGCACGCTGCGGCAGAAGCTGCACGGGCGCGGCGACCGACTGCCGCCGGAGCACCGCGGCGCCGGCTACCGCGTCGAGGCGCGGCTGGCTGTCTGATCCGTCTCCCGCTGTCGTGAGCGGGGGATGCGCAGGGCCCCGGCGGTGATCCCGCCGGGGCCCTTCGTCCTGGTCGTCGAGCGCTCGCTCGCGGCGACTCAGCTCTCGTCGGCCGCCTCGAAGTTCAGAGCGAGCGAGTTCATGCAGTAGCGGTCGCCGGTGGGCGTGCCGAAGCCGTCGGGGAACACGTGGCCGAGGTGCGAGCCGCAGTTCGCGCAGCGCACCTCGGTGCGCACCATGCCGAGCGAGGTGTCTTCGAGCAGTTCGACCGCCTCGGGCCGCACCGACTCGTAGAAGCTCGGCCAGCCGCAGCCCGAGTCGAACTTCGTGCCGGCCTGGAACAGCTCGGCCCCGCACGCGCCGCACGTGTAGATGCCGGCGCGGCTCTCGTCGAGCAGCTCGCCCGTCCAGGCGCGCTCGGTGCCGGCCTGGCGCAGCACCTGGTAGCGCTCCTCCCCGAGCTCCTCGAGCCATTCCTGCTCGGTCTTCTCGACGGCGTACTTGCCGGTCTGCTGGTCGGTCATGCGACCCTCCTCACTCGCCTCGAGGGGCGATACGTCCTCTCCATTCAACACGACGCACGCCGGGGATCTTCCCCGCGGCCCCGGGCTCTCTGCCAGGATGCGAGCGTGACCACCGCCGAGAGGTACCGCCGGTTCGCGCGCGAGGCGGCGGGGCGCTCGCCGATCTACGCCGCCTGGTCGCAGGCGATCGCCGACGACGACGAGCTCATCGCCCTCATCGACACCCTGCCGGTCGCCGACCGCCAGCCCGTGCTCGTGCTCACCGCCGCGCGGTTCTCCGGCCTGAGCCCGCGCGGCGACGTGCGCACGTGGCTCGAGGGGGAGTGGGACGCGGTGGCGGCCGTCGCGCGCTCCCGCGCGACCCAGACGAACGACCCGCGCCGCACCGGCCCGCTGCTCGCCGCGCTGCAGCACGTCGAGGGCCCGATCGCGCTGCTCGAGGTCGGCGCCTCGGCGGGGCTGGGGCTGCTCGCCGACCGCTACAGTCACGTCTTCGCAGGGCCGCAGGGCGAGGCGCGCCTCGACCCGGTCGAGGGCCCCGCCGAACTGGAACTGCGCTGCGAGCTCGGCGACGCGGTGCCGCTGCCCCGACGGATGCCCGACATCGTCTGGCGCGCCGGTCTCGAGCGCAGCCCCCTGCGCCTCGATCGCGCCGACGACGAGCGCTGGCTGCGCACGCTCATCTGGCCGGAGGAGCGGGCTCGGGCCGCGCAGCTCGACGCGGCGATCGGCATCGCGCGCGAGCATCCGCCGCACCTCGTCGCGGGCGATGCGGTCGAGGGCGTCGCGGCGCTCGCCGCGCACGCTCCTGCCGAGGCGACGCTCGTCGTGTGGAGCCCCGCCGTGCTCGTCTACCTGCCGCCCGCCGAGCGCAAGCGCTTCGCCGCGACGGTGGCCGCGCTGCCGGGGGTCTGGCTCTCGCTCGACGGCCGCCGCGTGCTGCGCGAGGTGGGCGAGCGGGCGGATGCGGTGCTGCCCGGCGACGACGGCGACTTCCTGCTCAGCCGCGACGAGCATCCCCTCGCCGTCGTCAGCCCGCACGGCGACCGCATCGAGCGCTGGGTCGGCTGAGGCCGCGCCCGCGCGTCAGGCCGGGCGGTGCGCGCGACCGCGCCTACCATGCGGTCATGGCCCTCGACGCGACCGACCTCGAGCGGGTGCTCGAGTTCGAGCGCCGCTGGTGGGGCAGCACGACGGGCCGTAAGGAGGCCAGGATCCGGCGCGAGTTCGACTGGAGCCCCGCCCGGTACTATCAGGTGCTGAACGCGCTCCTCGACGAGGAGGCCGCCCTCCGCTACGACCCGGTGCTCGTCGGTCGCCTGCGCGAGGTGCGCACCGCCCGCGCCGAGCTGCGCCGCACGCGCCGACCCGGCGCCGGCGCCGCCTGAGGCGCCCCGCCCGCTCCGCTTCGCCCATCCCGCCCCGGAGGCACCCGACCGCATGTCCGAGTTCCCGAGCGACCGATTCGACGAGGTGCCCGCCGAGCTGGGTCGCGTCGGCGCGCACCGCGCACCGGCGCCGCGCGGTCGGGGCTGGCGCGTGCTCGCCTGGTGCGCCCTCGCGACGGGCGTGCTCGTGGGCCTCGGGCTGCTGGCCCTGTCGGCGATCGAGAACGGTCTCGACCTCGGCACGCCGCCGGTGGCCGAGAGCCCGTCGGCGTCGCCGACGCCCGAGGTCACGCCCGTGACCGACCCGACGACGGTGCAGCTGCCGGAGGGCTTCACGATCACGGTGCTCAACGGCGCCGGCGTCGCGGGTCTCGGCCAGCAGAGCGCCGACGTGCTGACGGCGGCGGGCTGGCCCGTGGGCGCGGTGACGAACGCCGCGGCCGACGACGTCGAGGTGACGACCGTCTACTACTCGAACCCCGCCGACGAGGGCATCGCGCTCGGCATGGTCGAGCTGCTCGGCCTCGGCGAGATCCAGCTCTCCGACGCCTTCCCGGGCGCTCCCGTGACGATCGTGGTCGGGGCCGACGCCGCCGAGTGAGGGGCCGGCTCACCGGCACTGTTTCCGGCGCGAGTCGGCACGGTAACGATTCCGGCACGCGCGGTCGTAACCTCTGGCGTGGGCTCGTATCGCCGGGTTAGCATCGCGCTTGCCAGCACAGCGAGGAGTCACCATGGCAACCGGCACCGTCAAATGGTTCAACGCCGAGAAGGGCTTCGGCTTCATCACGCTCGAGGGCGGCGGCAGCGACGTGTTCGTGCACTACTCCTCGATCGACATGCCCGGGTTCAAGGTGCTCGAAGAGGGTCAGGCGGTGACCTTCGAGGTCGGCGAGGGCAGCAAGGGCCCGCAGGCCGAGAGCGTGCGCCCCGCCTGATCGCGGCACGCCCCGACGCCACCCCGAGCGGATGCTCGCGCCGGGTTATCGTTCGATCATGACTCGCCCGCGCTCCCGCAGATTCGCCGCCGCTCTCGCCCTGGGGGCGGCCGTCGCGATCATGGCCGGATGCACGGCCGAGCCCGCGCCCGTGGCGACCTCGGCGGCTCCCGACCCCGAGCCGCCCTTCACGCCGACCTACGAGGAGCCGGCGCCCGTCGACCTAGCCCCGCTCACGGGCGAGCCCGTCGAGGTCGGCGCGCTGGGCATCCCCTCGCTTGCCGCGAAGATCGACAACCACCCGAACGCCCGCCCGCAGATCGGACTGGACCGCACCGACATCGTCTTCGAGGAGCTCGTCGAGGGCGGCCTCACCCGCTACGTCGCGGTCTGGCACTCGGACGTGCCGGCCGAGATCGGGCCCATCCGCTCCATTCGACCGATGGATCCGGACATCATCTCGCCGCTCGGCGGCATCGTGGCGTACTCGGGCGGTCAGCAGCGCTTCGTCGACATGATGCGCGCGACCGAGGTGTACAACGCCATCCACGGCCAGAGCGACACGAACTCGGTCATGTACCGCGGCAGCAACGCGCCCGCCCCGCACAACGTCATCGTCAAGGCGCCCGAGCTCATCGGCATGCACGGCGATCTCGCGAAGCCGCAGCAGCTCTTCCCCTACGCGGCGAGCGCGGCGCAGGCGACGGCCGCCGTCGAGGGCAGCCCCGTCGCGGGGGCCTCGATGGTGTTCGGCTCGCTCGCCTCGCCCGCCTGGGCGTGGGACGCCGCGTCCGGAACGTGGCTGCGGTCGATGACCGGCGGCGCGCCGGACATGGCGGCGAGCGGGGCGCGACTGTCGGCCGTGAACCTCGTGATCCTGCGCGTGCCCGTGCAGGTCGTCCAGGACATCCCCACGACGCAACTTATCGGGTCGGGGGAGGCGTGGGTGCTCACCGGGGGGAAGGCGCTGCAGGGCACGTGGAGCAAGGCCGATCGATCGGCCCCGATCCGCATCGTCGACGGGCAGGGGCTCCCCATCCGGCTGGCGCCGGGCAACACGTGGGTCGAGCTCGTGCCGACCGCCGGCTCGGTGTCGATCGGCTGATCCTCCCGCGACGGTCGCCCCGGGCATCCGGCCGCCTCTCGTCGGCTTGCACTCGCGCTGCGAGAGTGCCAGAATCGCTGTTAGCACTCCGGTTCTGCGAGTGCCAGAAGCTACCGTACGTACTGCGTCCGGGAGGGACGAAAGACACACATGGCTAAGATCATCGCTTTCAACGAGGAGGCCCGTCGCGGCCTCGAGCGCGGCCTCAACATCCTGGCCGACGCGGTCAAGGTGACGCTCGGCCCGCGCGGCCGCAACGTCGTCCTCGAGAAGAAGTGGGGCGCCCCCACCATCACGAACGACGGCGTCTCCATCGCCAAGGAGATCGAGCTCGACGACCCGTACGAGAAGATCGGCGCCGAGCTGGTCAAGGAGGTCGCCAAGAAGACCGACGACGTCGCCGGTGACGGCACGACCACCTCGGTCGTCCTCGCTCAGGCGCTCGTGCGCGAGGGCCTGCGCAACGTCGCAGCCGGCGCCGACCCGATCAGCCTCAAGCGCGGCATCGAGAAGGCCGTCGCCGCCGTCTCGGAGCAGCTGCTCTCGAGCGCCAAGGAGGTCGAGACCAAGGACGAGATCGCCGCGACCGCGAGCATCTCGGCCGCCGACCCGGAGATCGGCGCGCTCATCGCCGAGGCCATCGACAAGGTCGGCAAGGAGGGCGTCGTCACCGTCGAGGAGTCGAACACCTTCGGCACCGAGCTCGAGCTCACCGAGGGCATGCGCTTCGACAAGGGCTACCTGTCGGCGTACTTCGTCACCGACCCGGAGCGCCAGGAGGCGGTCTTCGAAGACCCGTACATCCTCATCGTCAACGGCAAGATCTCGGCCATCAAGGATCTGCTGCCCGTCGTCGACAAGGTGATCCAGAGCGGCAAGCAGCTGCTCATCATCGCGGAGGACGTCGAGGGCGAGGCCCTCGCGACGCTCGTCGTCAACAAGATCCGCGGCATCTTCAAGTCGGTCGCCGTCAAGGCTCCCGGCTTCGGCGACCGCCGCAAGGCCATGCTCCAGGACATCGCGATCCTCACCGGCGGCCAGGTCATCAGCGAGGAGGTCGGTCTCAAGCTCGAGAACGCGACCCTCGACCTGCTCGGCCGCGCCCGCAAGGTCGTCATCACGAAGGACGAGACCACGATCGTCGAGGGCGCCGGTGACGCCGACGCGATCGCCGGTCGCGTGAAGCAGATCCGCGCCGAGATCGAGAACACCGACTCGGACTACGACCGCGAGAAGCTGCAGGAGCGCCTCGCCAAGCTCGCCGGCGGCGTCGCCGTCATCAAGGCGGGTGCCGCGACCGAGGTCGAGCTCAAGGAGCGCAAGCACCGCATCGAGGACGCGGTGCGCAACGCGAAGGCCGCCGTCGAGGAGGGCATCGTCGCCGGTGGTGGCGTCGCCCTCATCCAGGCCGGCAAGCTCGCCTTCGACTCGGAGGCCCTCACCGGCCTGACCGGAGACGAGGCCACCGGCGCGAACATCGTCAAGGTCGCCATCGACGCCCCGCTCAAGCAGATCGCGCTCAACGCCGGTCTCGAGCCCGGCGTCGTCGTCGACAAGGTGCGTCACCTTGAGGTCGGCCACGGCCTCAACGCGGCCACCGGCGAGTACGTCGACATGCTCGGCGCCGGCATCGCCGACCCGGTCAAGGTGACCCGCTCGGCGCTGCTCAACGCCGCGTCGATCGCCGGCCTCTTCCTCACGACCGAGGCCGTCGTCGCCGACAAGCCCGAGAAGGCCGCGCCCGCGATGGCCGACCCCTCGGGTGGCATGGACTTCTAGTCCGAGCCGGCTCGCGAGACACGAGAACGGGGCGGTTCCCTTCGGGAGCCGCCCCGTTCCGCGTTCGCGGGGCGCGTCGTCGGGTCGCGCGCCCGCGAGCTCGAGGCGCAGCGGCGGCGGTGCGGCAGCGATGCGCGGCGCTGGCCGCCGCGCATCGCCGCTGCCCGGCGCCTAGCGCGCGAACAGGCGCGCGTTCGCCTGCTCGATCTCGGCGTAGTGCTGCCCCGCGCTGCCGAGCGCCTCGGTGAGCGCTGCGAGGGTCTGCTCGATGCGCTGCTGGGTCGCCGTCCACTCGCCGACGAGCCCCTGGAACGCCGTCGACGCCGATCCCTGCCACGAGCCCTGCAGGGCGCCGAGCTGCCCGCTGAGCGAGGCGACCTCGGCCTGCAGTCGCCCGATCGAGGCGCGGGCGGCGCTCGTGGCGCTGATGATGGCGTCGCTGTCGACCTGGAACCTGGTCATGGGTGCCTCCTGCACTGGATGCGCCGGGGCCTGCCCCCGACGTCGCGAGCAGGTTAGGAGGCGGATGCCGCCGAGCCGCCACTCGCGGCCGGTACGGAGGAGGGCGCCGTGCGCGCGCCGCTGGGGAGGAGCGGCAGCGACACCTGGAACGTCGCCCCGCCGCCGGGGGTGTCGAGCACGTCGACGCGCCCGCCGTGCTGCGCGACGATCGAGGCGACGATCGCGAGGCCGAGCCCCGAGCCGCCGGTGTCGCGCGTGCGCGAGCTGTCGGCGCGGAAGAACCGCTGGAAGATCTTCTCCTTGAGCGCCGCCGGGATGCCCTCGCCGTGGTCGACGACCGAGATCGTGCCCATGCCGCGCGCCCGGTCGACGCCGACGACGAGCTCGATGGGCGAGCCGGCGGGCGTGAAGCGCATGGCGTTGCCGACGAGGTTGGTGACGACCTGCCGGATCTTGTCCTCGTCGCCGAGCACGACGGCCTCGGCGGCGGGCAGCTCGGGCACCGCGAGCTCGAGCACGGGCTCGGACGCGGGAGCCGCCGCGCGGCCCCGCCGCCCGCGCAGGCGGGCGATCGCGGCGATGGCGGCGGTGCTCAGCGACGACGTGGTGGGCGGCTCGGCGGCGACGGGCGGCTCGGGCGCAGCATCCGTCAAGGGGGCGGCGGATGCCGTGGCCTCGTCGACCGCGACCGTCACCTCGCGGTCGGGGGCGCCCGCCATCGCGTCGAGGGCCGCGTCGCGCGCGAGCGGCACGAGGTCGACGGGGCCGGCCTCGAGCGGCTTGGACTCGTCGAGGCGGGCGAGGGCGAGCAGGTCGGAGACGAGCGCGCCCATGCGGATCGCCTCCTTCTCGATGCGCTCCATGGCCTGGGCGACGTCCTCCGGCTTCTGGATGGCGCCCATGCGGTAGAGCTCGGCGTAGCCGCGCAGCGACACGAGCGGCGTGCGCAGCTCGTGGCTCGCGTCGCCGACGAAGCGGCGCATCTGATCGATCGTGGCGGCGCGGTCGGCGAAGGCGCGGTCGATGCGCGAGAGCATCGTGTTGAGCGAGCGGCTGAGGCGCCCGACCTCGGTGTTGGGGGTCGCGCCGCCGAGGCGCTGGCTGAAGTCGCCGCCGGCGAACCGGGCGGCGGTGGCTTCGACGTCGCGCAGCGGCCGCAGCGTCGAGGTCACGAGCAGGCGGGTGAGGGCGGCGCTGACGATGATCGCGACGAGGCCGAAGCCGAGGAAGATCGAGGCGAACGAGCCGATGACGCTGTTCGACTCGGCGAGGTTCGCGCCGATGACGAGCGTGGCGCGCATCGTCTCGTCGCCGGCCTCGTCGCGCAGGGTCAGCGAGAAGGGGGCCAGGCGCCACTGCGCCGTGCGGTCGACGCTCGCGACGGTGATGCCCTCACCGTAGGCACCTTCGACGCGCTCGAGCGTGAGACTGCCGACGTCGGGAGCCTGGTCGGCCTGCGAGGGGTCGACGTTGTCGACGAGAGTGTCGCCGTCGAGGTCGACGGCGCCGAAGTAGAAGGGGCTCGAGAACACCGAGCCGGTGAGGTCGTCGAAGTCGTCGAAGTCGTCGATCGAGAGCGGGTCGGGCGCCTGCGGCAGCTCGCTCGCGGCGGCGCGCAGCTGCCGGTCGACCTCGCCGACGAGCGTCTGCTGCAGCACCGACAGAGTGCCCATGCCGACGACGATGAGGCCGACGGTGACGATGAGCACCGTCACGCCGGTGATCTTGGATCGGAGGGAGACGCCCTCCCACCACTGGCTCAGCTGCTCATGCATCGCGCACGACGGCGCCCGTCGGCACGGCTAGACCTTCGCGGCCTTCAGCATGTAGCCGAAGCCGCGCTTTGTCTGGATGAGCGGCTCATCGGTGTGCTGGTCGAGCTTGCGGCGCAGGTACGAGATGTAGCTCTCGACGATGCCGGCGTCGCCGTTGAAGTCGTACTCCCACACGTGGTCGAGGATCTGCGCCTTCGACAGCACCCGGTTGGGGTTGAGCATCAGGTAGCGCAGCAGCTTGAACTCGGTGGGGCTGAGCTCGATGACGGCGTCGCCGACGGTGACCTCGTGCGTGTCCTGATCCATGGTGAGCTCGCCGGCGCGGATGATCGCGTCGTCCTCCTCCTGCATGGTGCGGCGCAGGATCGCCTTGATGCGGGCGACGATCTCGTCGAGGCTGAACGGCTTGGTGACGTAGTCGTCGCCGCCGACGGTGAGACCCATGATCTTGTCGTCGGTGTCGTCCTTGGCGGTGAGGAAGAGGATGGGGCTCGTGTAGCCGCTCGACCGCAGGCGCTTGGTGACGCCGAAGCCGTTGATGTCGGGCAGCATGACGTCGAGGATGATGAGGTCGGGCTCCTCCTCGAGCACGGCCGAGATCGCCTGCGCGCCGTTGCCGACCGCGCGCACCATGAAGCCCGCGAAGCGCAGCGAGGTGGTGAGGAGGTCGCGGATGTTCGGTTCGTCGTCAACGATGAGGATCTTGGGTCCGTCAGCCATGCGCCCAGTCTCTGCGCGTTCGTTGTATGTTTCCTGAACGCCACGCCGACGAGCATCGAACGGATGCCCGGCGCAGGCTCGCGCGCGCTGTGAGTCGCCCCTGGCCGAGCGTCGGTGCTCGGCTCTAGGTTCGGCGCATGGACATCGTGCTCATCCCCGGCTTCTGGCTCGACGGCGACTCGTGGAGCGCCGTGACCCCGCCGCTCGCCGCCGCCGGCCACCGGCTGCACCCGCTCACGCTGCCGGGCAAGGAGGCCGAGCCCGCTCCGCACGCCGGTATCGGCCTGCAGACCCACGTCGACGCGGTCGTCGCCGAGCTCGACCGGCTCGCCGGCGAGGGCGCGGCGCCCGTCGTTCTCGTGGGCCATTCCGGCGGCGCGGCGATCGCGTGGGGCGCGACGGATGCCCGGCCCGACCTCGTCGCCCGCCTCGTGTTCGTCGACGCCTTCCCGATGGGCGAGGGCAGCGTCGTCAACGACGAGCTGCCCGCGGAGGGCGATTCGGTGCCGCTGCCCGACTGGGAGGTCTTCGAGGAGGCCGACCTGCGCGACCTCGACGACGAGGCGCGCGAGCGCTTCCGCGCGATCGCGGTCGCCGAGCCCGCGGGGGTCGCGCGCGACCCGCTGCGGCTGGCGGACGAGGCCCGGTACAGCATCCCCGTCACGATCATCGCCTGCGAGTTCCCGGCCTCCGACCTCGAGGCCGCGATCGAGCGCGGGGCTCCGTGGGCGGACGAGCTCGCACGGCTCGAGTCGCTCGAGGTCGTCGAGCTGCCGACCGGGCATTGGCCGCAGCTGACGCGCCCGGTCGACCTCGGCGAGCGCATCCTGGCGGTGGTCGGCCCCGCCTAGACTCGCCAGGGTGACCGTCCTCATCACCGGCGGCGCCGGGTTCATCGGCAGCACCGTCGCGACCGCCTGCCGGGAGGCGGGGCTCGCGACCGTCGTGCTCGACGACCTCTCGACGGGCGCGCGGGCGTTCGTCGAAGGGGCCGCCTTCTACGAGGGCGACGTCGCCGACGGGGCGCTCATCGACCGCATCGTCGCCGAGCATCCCGACATCGACGTCGTCATCCACTGCGCGGCGAAGATCGTCGTGCCGGAGTCGGTCGAGCAGCCGCTCGACTACTACGAGAACAACGTCGGCAAGGGCATCGACCTGCTCGGGCACCTGCGACGTCACGGCATCGAGCGCGTCGTGTTCTCGTCGTCGGCCTCGATCTACCGCGCGAGCGACGACTTCACCGTCGACGAGCACTCCGCGATCGAGCCGCTGAGCCCGTACGCGGCGACGAAGGCGATGTTCGAGACGATCCTGCACGACGCCGCGCTCGCCGGCCACGTGCGGGCGATCAGCCTGCGCTACTTCAACCCGATCGGCGCCGACCCGCAGCTGCGCACCGGTCTCCAGCTCGCCGAGCCGTCGCACGCGCTCGGCCGGCTCATCCGCCTGCACGCCGAGGGGGAGCCCTTCACGATCACGGGCGTCGACTGGCCGACGCGCGACGGCACCGGCATCCGCGACTACATCCACGTGTGGGATCTCGCCCGCGCCCACGTCGCGGCGGTGCAGCGCTTCGACGCGGTCACCGCGAGCGAGGGCCCGGCCGCCGTCATCAACCTCGGCACCGGCGAGGGCGTCACCGTGCGCGAGCTCGTCGCCGCCTTCGAGCGCGTCGTCGGCGAGCCCGTCGCGACCGTCGACCGGCCGCCGCGACCCGGCGACAGCGCGGGCGTCTACACGCGCAGCGAGCGGGCACGCGAGCTGCTCGACTGGGAGGCCGAGCTCGACCTCGAGCAGGGCATCCGCGACGCGCTCGCCTGGCGTGAGCGACTGCTCGACGGCGCGCTCTCGCCGCGCTGACCCGCGGTCGTCGCGGACGGCCCGAGAGCCCCTACGCGGCAGCGGCGCCGATCGAGGTCGCGTCCATGATCGTGTAGCTGTAGCCCTGCTCGGCGAGGAACCGCTGGCGGTTCTGCGCGAAATCCTGGTCGACGGTGTCGCGCGCGACGAGCGTGTAGAAGTGCGCGGGCAGGCCGCTCTCCTTCGGCCGCAGCAGGCGGCCGAGGCGCTGCGCCTCCTCCTGCCGCGAGCCGAACGAGCCCGACACCTGGATCGCGACGGTCGCCTCGGGCAGGTCGACCGAGAAGTTGGCGACCTTCGACACCACGAGCACCGGCGTCTCGCCGACCCGGAACTCCTGGAACAGCCGCTCGCGCTCGTCGACGGGCGTCGAGCCGGTCAGCTGCGGCACCCCGAGCGCCTCGCTGAGCTCGTCGATCTGGTCGAGGTACTGCCCGATGATGAGGATGCGCTCGCCCTCGTGCTGGGCGACGAGCTGCTTCACCACCTCGAGCTTCGCCGGGGCCGTCGCGGCGAGCCGGTAGCGCTGGTCGTCGGCGCTCGCCGCGTACTCGAGCCGCTCGCTCGCGGGCAGGTCGACGCGCACTTCGTAGCAGGAGGCGGGGGAGATGTAGCCCTGCGCCTCGATCTCCTTCCACGGCGCGTCGAAGCGCTTCGGGCCGATGAGGCTGAATACGTCGCCCTCGCGGCCGTCCTCCCGCACGAGCGTCGCCGTGAGACCCAGGCGGCGGCGCGCCTGGAGCTCGGCGGTGAGCTTGAACACTGGCGCGGGCAGCAGGTGCACCTCGTCGTAGACGATGAGACCCCAGTCGAGGGCGTCGAGCAGGGCGAGGTGGGCGTAGTCGCCCTTCCGCTTCGCGGTGAGGATTTGGTACGTCGCGATCGTGACCGGCTTGATCTCCTTGAGCTGACCCGAGTACTCGCCGATCTCGTCGGCGGTGAGCGAGGTGCGCCGCAGCAGCTCGTCGCGCCACTGCCGAGCCGAGACGGTGTTCGTCACGAGGATGAGCGTCGTCGTGTCGGCCGCGGCCATCGCCGCCGCGCCGACGAGCGTCTTGCCCGCGCCGCACGGCAGCACGACGACGCCCGAGCCGCCCTCGAAGAAGTGGTCGACCGCGGTCTGCTGGTACGGCCGCAGGTTCCAGCCCTCCTCGTGCAGGTCGATCTCGTGCGGGGTGCCGGGCGTGTAGCCGGCGAGATCCTCCGCGGGCCAGCCGATCTTCACGAGCTCCTGCTTGACCTGGCCGCGGGCCCAGGCGGCGAGCTCGAAGGCCGCGTGGTCGATGCGCCGCGTGAGCAGCGGGGCCACCTTCTTGTTGTGGGCGATCTCGGTCAGCACCGCAGCATCCGTCGATCGCAGCACGAGGGTGCCCTCGTCGTCGCGCACGATGATGAGGCGGCCGTAGCGGCCCACCGTCTCGGTGATGTCGAGCGACACCGACTGCGGCACGGGGAACTTCGCGTACTTCTCGAGCACCGCGAGCATCTCGGCGGCCTCGTGGCCGGCGGCGCGGGCGTTCCACAGGCCGAGCCGGGTGATGCGGTAGGTGTGCACGTGCTCGGGGGCGCGCTCGAGCTCGGCGAAGACGGCGAGCGCGTGCCGGGCCTCCTCGGCGAGCGGGTTCGCGACCTCCAGCAGCACGGTGCGGTCGCTCTGCACGATGAGCGGGCCCTCGGGATTCATAACGGGCCAGTCTAGGTGCGCCGCCTGAGAGGCCCCGACCGCGGATGCCCCCCGCGCGCCGCGACCGACGACTCAGTCGGCCGGCTCGAGCGCGGTGATGCTCGACACGGGCAGCGTGCGCTCGACGTCGGCCTGCACGTCGCGCCCGCGCACGCGCGCCCCGGCGATGCCCGTGGGCTCGAGCACGAGCACGCGCGACGAGCCGTCGGGCATCGCGATCGTCGCCCGCACGGCGAGCCTGCCGCGCACGGCGAGCTCCCACTGCCGCGCCACCCAGGCCTCGCCGCTCTCGGTGCGCGTGGCCTCGGCGGCCTGGCGCATCCGCTGCACGGCCGCGGCGATCGGGTCGTCGACGGGCGGCGGGGAGCGGCGCGCGGCGGTGGGGCTGGGGCGCTCGGGCGGCAGCGCGCCGTCGTCGGGGGCGGCGGGGTAGCGGGCGTCGATGAGGCTCCACAGCACGACGGCGGGTTCGACGCGGCTCACCAGTCGGTGCGGGCCCGTGCGGCGCAGCCCGAGCGAGGCGGTCGCGGCGTCGACCAGCACGGCCTCGAGCATGACGCCGTCGTCGCTGCGGATGCCCGTGCGGGCCCCCAGCTCGGCGGCCTCGTCAGGCGCGAGCGGCCCGACCCGCACGGTGCCGTAGCGACGGGCGGTCTCGCGCACGAGGTACTCCAGCGGCTGCGGCACGCCGGTCAGCGAGATCTGGCCGAGGAACCGCACGAGGCTCTCCGCCGTCTCGCCGAGCGCGATGGCGCGCGTCACCGACTCCTCCGTGACGCGGTAGCGGCCGGCGAGGCCCGACGACTCCATGATGGCGACGCGGCGCAGCTGCTCGTCGATCGCGCCCTCGAGCGGGCCCGGCGACACGATCGTGAGGTCGTGCTGCAGGTACACCCTGTCGACGGCGGGCGGCACGAGCGGCGCCAGCACGGCGGCGGCCGCCTCGGGCCCGGCCGTCACGAGCGTCGCGCCGATCGACGACGGGCGGCCGTCGGAGGCGATGCCGAGCCGGTCGCCCTGGGCACCGCGCCGATGCAGGCGGCGCAGCAGGGCATCCCCGCCCGCCGGGTACAGCCAGTCGACGAAATCGCTCACGCCCTCGCCCCAGCGGGCGTCGACGCGGTCGGCGAGCAGCTCGCGCAGCTCCACTGGCAGCGAGGATGCCCAGGCGGCGGCGAGCGCGCTCCACCGGTCGGCGACGGAGCGGCCCCGCCACTCGGCGGCGGCCGCGAGCGCCCGAGTGCGCCCGCCCTCGTCGACGGCGAGGCCCGCGAGCTGCGCCAGGTCGAGCAGCACCGGCACGTCGTCGAGTGCGGCGTCGGCGGCGGCCGCGAGTCGCTTCGCCTCGGGCAGCGCGAGGCCGCCCTTCGCGAGCATGCGCGCGGGCGCATCGTGCAGGGCGACGAGCAGCTCGGTCACCCGCACGACGGTCGTATACGCCTTCTCGGCGGCGCCGCGGTCGAGGAACCGGCGGTCGGTGTCGTCGACGGGCTCGAGCACGGGCGGGGCTGGCGCGTCGCGCAGCTCGTCGGCGCTCGGCAGGCCGCGGGCCGGCCAGGCGCGCAGCTCGGCGACCACGGTCGGCCAGACGAGCACGAGCGGGTCGGCGGCGTGCGCCTCCGACTCGTCGAGGGCGAGCAGGGCGGCCTCGTCGGCGGGCTCGAGGTCGTGCCGCACGGCGGCGGTGTCGCGGCCGAGGCGGGCGGCGAGGCGCGAGAGCGGCATCCCCTCGCTGTCGTCGCCGGCCGTCGCGATCGCGGCGAGGGCGCGGCGGCTGAGGTTCGCGAGCGCCGGGGCGACGCTGTGCGGCTCGAGCAGCGCCTCGGCGAGATCGAACACGTCGCGCAGGCCCGCCGGCCCGACGCCGCGGTCGCGGATGAGCCGCGCGAGGCTCGCGTCGCTCCGGTCGCGCAGCCGCGCGGCCAGGGCCAGGGAGGCGGCGCTAGTTGACGGCATCCCGCGCGGCCCGCCCACGTCGCACGGCGCTCACGACGAGCAGCGTGATGATGAGGACGAACCCGATCGGCAGGCCGATGAGCGGCAGGACGGTCACGGCCGGCCAGATGCCGACGGCGAAGTCGCCGCGCTCGAGCCCGGAGGCGGTCGCGATGATGACGGCAACGAAGCTCGCCAGGCTCAGCACGATGATGCCCGCGACCATGTAGGCCAGGATGCGCTCGACGCGGTTGTTCATGACGACGGATTCCTCGGGCACCCCTCCAGGATAGGTGCGGCCGCCGACGCCCCAGTACCCCCGATCCTGGGGGAGCCGCCGCGGGGTATCCTCGAAGGCTGGACCATCCACAGGCGAGGAGTGCGCGCATGCCCACCGGCAAGGTCAAGTTCTACGACCAGGAGAAGGGTTTCGGATTCATCCACGCGGATGACGGATCCGAGGTCTTCCTGCACGCCTCCGCACTGCCGCAGGGCGCGGTCGTCAAGGCCGGCAGCCGCCTCGAGTTCGGCGTCGCCGACGGCAAGCGCGGGGCGCAGGCGCTCTCCGTGCGCGTGCTCGACGCGAAGCCCAGCCTGGCCAAAGCCCACCGCAAGCCCGCCGACGAGATGGCGGTCATCGTGGAGGACCTCATCAAGCTGCTCGACGGCGTGGGCGGTCGCCTCAAGGGCGGTCGCTACCCCGACAGCGAGCACGGCGCGAAGATCGCCGCCGTGCTGCGCCGCGTGGCGGACGAGCTGGATGCCTGACGCCGTCGCGCACGACCGCGCGGCCCTCGAGGCGCTCGCCCGCGAGGCGCTGCTCGAGATCACCCCGGCGAAGACCGTCGGCGCGCTGCGCGAGATCGAGGTCGCCGACGACGTGGCGACCGTGCGCTTCTCGACCACGCAGGGCGGCTACCTCGGCTGGGCCTGGACGGTGAGCATCGCCGTCAACCCCGGCATGGAGCCCTCGGTGCTCGAGACCGAGCTCATGCCCGGCGACGGCGCGCTGCTCGCCCCCGACTGGGTGCCGTGGGCCGACCGGCTCGAGGAGTACCTGGCGCAGCAGGCCGAGGCAGGTGCCGAGGGGGGCGACGGCGACGACGCCGACGATGAGAGCGCCGACGACGAGCACGACGACGACCACCCCGAGCACGACGACGACGTCGACGGCGTCGACGTCGATCTGCACGCGGACGAGGACGACGACGAGTCAGACGACGACGTCGATGAGGACGGCGACGAGGATGACGAGTCGGACGACGACCTCGATGAGGACGACGACGATGACGATGACCTCGACGACGACGACTCGGGGCTGTGAGACCCGGCTCCGCGCGCGCTGACTAGCGGCGGCGCGACGAGACGAGCAGCCCGGCGAGGCCGAGCACGAGCCCGACGGCGATGGTGACCAGGCCGCCGACGGAGTCGACGAGATCGGTCAGCAGGAGCATCCCCAGCGTGATGACGCCCGCGATGACCCAGCCGATGAGCCCGACGACGAACGCGAGCCGGTCGTTCGTGCGCAGCGGCGGCGGGTCGGGCAGTCGCTCGTCGTGCCGCACCCACAGCCGCACGGCTCAACCCGCCAGTCGCTCGAGCACGAAGTCGATCGAGCGCGTCAGCTGCCGCACGTCGTCGGGGTCGATGGCGACGAAGGTGGCGATGCGCAGCTGGTTGCGGCCGAGCTTGCGGTACGGCTCGGTATCGACGATGCCGTTGGCGCGCAGGGTCTTCGCGAGCGCTGCGGCGTCGACCGAGTCGTCGAAGTCGATCGTCACGACCACCTGCGAGCGGTGCGCGGGGTCGGCGACGAAGGGCGTCGCGAGGGCGTGCTGCTCGGCCCAGTCGTAGAGGTGGCTCGAGCTCTCGGCGGTGCGCGACGCGGCCCACGCGAGACCGCCCTCGCCGTTGATCCAGCGCACCTGCTCGTCGAGCATGACGAGCGTGGCGAGGGCCGGGGTGTTGAGCGTCTGCTGCAGGCGCGAGTTCTCGATCGCGGCCGTGAGCGACAGGAACGGGGGGATGTACCGGCCGCTCGCGGCGATGCGCTCCGCCCGCTCGATCGCGGCGGGGCTCATGAGCGCGAGCCAGAGGCCGCCGTCGCCGGCGAAGTTCTTCTGCGGGGCGAAGTAGTAGACGTCGGTCTCGGCGACGTCGAAGTCGATGCCGCCCGCGGCGCTCGTCGCGTCGACGACGGTGAGGGCGTCGGGGGATGCTCCGACGCGCGTGACGGCGGCGCTCACGCCCGTCGAGGTCTCGTTGTGCGGGTAGGCGTACACGTCGGCGCCGTCCACCACAGTCAGCTCGCCGCGCGTGCCGCCGGCGGTCTTCACGACGTGCGGGGTCTCGAGCCAGGGCGCGCTGGCGGAGGTGACGAACTTGCTGCCGAACTCGCCGAAGTCGAGGTGGGCGCTGCGGCGCTCGATGAGGCCGAACGCGGCGACATCCCAGAAGGCGGTCGAGCCGCCGTTGCCGAGCACGACCTCGTAGCCCTCGGGCAGGCGGAAGAGGTCGGAGAGCCCCGCGCGCACGCTCGCGACGAGGTTCTTCACTGGGGCCTGGCGGTGCGAGGTGCCGAGCAGGTCGTGAGCCGAGGCGAGGGCCGAGAGCTGCTCGGGCCGCACCTTCGAGGGGCCGCAGCCGAAGCGTCCGTCGCGAGGCAGCAGTTCGGCGGGAATCACGATGTCGGCCATGCGTTGATCCTACTGAGGCGCACAGGGGCCGTCGGCCCGGCCCGTTAGGCTTGCCTCACCATCCGGCGGGCGACAGAGGAGGACGCGGCGTGACCGATCTGGTCGACACCACCGAGATGTATCTGCGCACTATCCTCGACCTCGAGGAGGAGGGCATCGTGCCGCTGCGCGCCCGCATCTCGGAGCGCATCGGCCACTCCGGCCCGACGGTGTCGCAGACGGTCGCGCGCATGGAGCGCGACGGTCTGCTGAGCGTCGAGGGCGATCGTCACCTCGAGCTCACCGAGGAGGGGCGCCGCAAGGCCATCGGCGTCATGCGCAAGCACCGCCTCGCCGAGCGGCTGCTCGCCGACGTCATCGGCCTGGAGTGGTCGCTCGTGCACGATGAGGCCTGCCGGTGGGAGCACGTGATGAGCGAGCAGGTCGAGCGTCGCCTGCTGCAGCTGCTCGACACGCCCACCGAGTCGCCGTACGGCAACCCCATCCCCGGTCTCGACGAGATCGGCGGGCCCGCTGCCGAGCCCTTCCTCGAGGGTGTGATCTCGCTGCCGAACGCCGTCGCAGCGGGTACGCGACACTGCACGGTGCGGCGGCTGGCCGAGCCCGTGCAGTTCGACCCCGACCTGCTGCACCAGCTGCACGAGGCGGGTGTGACGCCCGGCGCCGAGGCCCAGGTGCGCGGTGAGACGAGCGGGTACTTCACCGTCGAGGTCGTCGGCCGGGCCGAGGGCATCGAGCTGCCGCTCGAGGTCGCACGGCACATTTACGTCGGCGACTGACAGATAGCCACTACATCTAGTGCGGGCGAGTCGATTGTTACTTTCCCGTAACTTCGCCTACACACGCTGAGTCCGACCCGGCCACCCAGCCGACCCAGGACTCCGCACGCGGCGCACTCGCTCGCCCGTCTCGCGCGCGGACCGTGAACATCACGAAAGCTGGACGGGCCGCACCAAGGAGCGGCGAGGCGCAGGAGGTCACACTCTTGATCCAAGGCAACCCCACCGCGTCCGCGCTCCCTGCGGAGGCCACCCGCTCCACCACCCGCGCCGCTCGCCGCTCCACCCTTCGCGGCACCGCCGAGGCGATGGCGCAGCTGCGCTCGACGCAGTCGCAGAGCCTGCGCGTCGACACCGTCACCGCCCAGACCGTGTCGCGCGACGAGTTCACCGCCACGAGCGAGGCCGAGCTGGCCGCTGCGGCCGCCGCCGAGCGCCGGGCGCAGCTCGCCGCGAGCTACCAGGCCTGGAGCGGCCGACCGCCGAGGACTACCTCGCCGCCCCGGTCGCCGCCTACGACCAGAACGCGGTCGTGCAGATCGGCCTGCAGTACGTCGGCGTGCCCTACCAGTACGGCGGCACGACGCCCGCCGGCTTCGACTGCTCCGGCTTCACGTCGTACGTCTTCGCCCAGGTGGGCATCGCCCTGCCGCACAGCGTCTCCGGCCAGGCGGCGATGGGCACGAAGATCTCGCGCGCGGATGCCCGTCCGGGCGATCTCGTCGTGCTCAGCGACCACAGCCACATCGGCATCTACATGGGCAACGGCGCGATCCTCGATGCGCCGTACCCGGGCAAGACCGTGCAGGCTCGACCGCTCTGGACCGACGCGTACTACATCGTGCGCATCGGCTGAGCCGAGCATCCGCCGCCTGAGGAGTTCCTCGAGGGCGCGCGCCGCGCATCCGCTGCTGTCGCGCGCCGCGCGCCCGGAGTGAACAGCCCGTGAATCGGCGCGCCCGCTCAGCGGGTCGCGCCGATTCATGGGTTAACCTGAAGCCCTCGGCGCCATCAGAGGAGCTACGGGAGAGCCATGTGCGAGCGACGCGACATCCAAACCGTGGATGCGCGCGCCGTCTTCCGCATACGGCACAGCGTGCGCACGGCCCTGCCCTGTCAGGGGCGCGCGACAGCGAGCACTGCAGTCTGACTGCGGTGCTTTTTTTGTGCCCGCCGCAGCGGGCGCGCTGACCTCCCGCCCGCGAGAACGGCGAGGAGCGAACCACCGCCCGCAGGCCATGCGGGCCGGTCACCGGAGGTCAGACATGCGCACTCTCGTTCTCAACGCGGGCTACGAGCCGCTCGCCGTCGTGTCGTTCCGTCGAGCGCTCATGCTCGTCATGAACGGCAAGGCCGTCGTGCTCGCCCGCGACGACGCCCACCCCGTCATCGGCATCCACGACGCGTTCGAGCGGCCCAGCGTCATCGTGCTGCGCCGCTACGTGCGCGTGCCGCACAGCCGGCAGGTGCCGCTCACCCGGCGCGGAGTTCTGCGGCGAGACGGCAACCGCTGCGCCTACTGCGGCGGCTTCGCCTCGACGATCGACCACGTCATGCCCCGCTCGCGCGGCGGCGCCGACACGTGGGAGAACCTCGTCGCGTGCTGCCTGCGCTGCAACAACGTCAAAAGCGACCGCACACCGGCGGAGATGGGGTGGCGGCTGCGCGTGCAGCCCAAAGCCCCGCACGGCACTGCGTGGCTCGTGCGCGGCATCGAGCGGCCGCAACCGGCGTGGGAGACCTTCCTCGCGCCGGTCGCGGCCTGAGCCCGCAGCCGCCGGCCGCGCGGCCGGTCAGCCGCCGAACGCCTCGTCGTAGAACGCGCGCAGCTCGGGCGAGTCGGCGCCGCTCACGCCGCAGCCCGTGACGGTGCCGTCGAGGGCGCCCACCAGGTAGTCGGCGCCGACCTCGAAGGGAACGCCCGAGAAGTCGCTCGACGCGGCGTCGACCTGCGTCACCTCGACACGGTCGGCGACCTCGCCGGCGAACACGTCGGTGACCTCGAGCAGCACCGTGCCGTCGCCCACCTCGAGCACGGTCGCGGCGAAGGCCTGATCCTGCGCCGCGATCGTCGCGGAGTCCAGGGCGAGGCAGCTGCCGCTTGCGAGTCCGCCGCCCTCGGGGGCCGCGAGCTGCTCGACGGAGGGCTGCGTGCCGCCGAGGGCGAGCGGCGCGACGATCGCGGCGGCGATCGCGACGGCCGCGGCGGCGCCGGCGAGGGGCATCCATCGGGGGATGCGCGGGCGCGCAGGGGTGGCCGCCTCGGGCGCGGCGGGGGTCGTGGTCGTGTCGGTCATGAGCTGCTCCATCCTGTGGTCGAGCCACGTCGGGGGGAGGGGAGCGAGCGCGTCGGCCGGGTCGGCGGCGCGGAGTCGTGCGCGCAGGGCGTCGTCGCCGAGCGTGCGGTCGTCATCGTTCATGGGTGCTTCCCTCCTTCGCTGCGACATGTCCGGCAGGCGGCGGAGATTTCAGGGGATGCTCGGCGCGCACCTCGTCGGCCGCCAGGGCTTCCGCGCGGTCGAGCTCGGCGCGCAGCCGCGCCTTCGCCCGGTGCAGGCGGATCGAGGCGGCGTTCGGCGAGATGCCGAGCACGGTCGCGAGCTGCGGGGTGGTGAGCTCGTCCCACGCCCAGAGGCGCAGCAGCTCGGCGTCGTCGCGGCGCAGCCGGTCGAGCGCCGCGTGCAGGGCGGAGTCGCGGCCCTCGTCGCCCCCTGCGTTGACAGCGGCGCTCGCCGCCGGGGCCGGGGCGACGACGGCGGGCGGGTCGATCGCGATGATGCGCCCGACGAGTCGCGTGCGCCGGCGCTCGGCGCGCTCGGCGTTCGCGAGGCACTGGCGCGCGACGACGATCGCCCACGGCAGCGCCTCGTCGGGGTCGGCGGGCACGTCGTCGAGCCGCCGCCACAGCACGAGCAGCACGTCGCCGAGCACGTCGTCGGCGGTCGCGGCGTCGGTGCGGCGGCGAAGGTAGCGGCGCACGGGGTCGGCGACGTGCGCGACGAGGGCGCGCATCCGTCGCTCGCGGTCGCCGGGGGTGCTCACACCCGGGTTATGTGCGGCGGGGGTGCGGATCTTTCAGGCGAGCGGGTCGTGCTGGAACTCGCGCACCTCCTGCGGGCAGCGGCACGCCACCGCGAGCTTCGCCGCCCACGCGTGCGCCTCCTCGCGCGACGGCACCTCGATGATCGCCATGCCGCCGCTCAGGTCGCGGGTCTGCGGGTAGAGCTCGTCGCTCACGGAGCCGTCGCCGGCGACGCGGGTCGGCTCGACGTCGTCGCGCAGCCCGCCGCTCGTGACGTAGACGCCGGCGGCGCGCATCTCGTCGATGACGGCGTGCGCCGCGTCGGAGACGTCGCCCCACTCGTCGTCGCGCACGACCATCGCGGGGCTCGGGAACGAGATCAGGTAGCGGGGCATGGTTCCTCCGGGGTGGTGGGTCGGCGAGCGGTGCCGGTCGGTCAGCGGTCGAGGGCGGCGTCGATCTCGGCGCGGCGGGCGAGCACGAGGGCGTCGAAGGCGGCGGGCGGCAGCGGCCGGGCATCCGTGAACGTGACCGCGCCCTTCGACCGTGCGACGCCTTCGAGGTGCTCGGCGCAGGCCTCGATGACCGCAGGGCTGAAGGGGTAGAGCGAGTAGCCGGTCTTCGTCGCGGCGACGGCCACGAGCGGGCGCCCGCGGTACCGCAGGGCGGGCATGCCGTACGAGACTCCCTCGGTGGCGCTCGGCTCGAGCTGGAGGGCGCGAGCGTGCCAGCCGGCGAGCACGTCGCGGGCGGGCGGCGGCGCCGCGGCGATCAGATCGGTGACCGGATGCTCGGAGCTCGAGTCGGGCATCCCGTCATGCTCGCAGAGCCGGCGTCGCGCCGGAAGGGTCGTGCACCGGTGCCCGCCCGGCGGCCGCCGTCTAGAGTGGAGGCACCGCCTCTGTAGCTCAATGGAAGAGCAGTTCCGTCCTAAGGAAAGGGTTGGGGGTTCGAGTCCCTCCAGGGGCACCGATGGGCCGATTGCGGAAATGTCGGATCTCGATTGCGGAAATGTGGCGATCTGACCTGCCGCAGTCAGCCAGGCAGGCACTGCTCCGCCACGCCCGATCGGGCTGTGTGTTGCATAGGACGTCGGGGCGACATACGTTCGAACTACGTCAATGAAGAAGCCCCCGGCAGATGGGCCAACATCCACCGGGGGCGTTGCTAGTCCAGCTAGCCGTTGATGCTCTTAGCGGAGAATGAACGCCCTGCGGCATCGCGAGCAGGACACGAGCCCCGGCGTGCGCAGGCGTCCGGTCGATGGCGGGCCGCCCATCGGCTACGCGGTGGTCGATTCGAGCCGCCAGGTGCGGTACGCAACGATCGACCCCCAGTACCTCAAGAACGCCTTCGAAGTCGACGTCATCAGCGGGGGCGTGGAATGAGAGCAGAGCATCGGCCCGGCGCGTCCAGCTATCGAGCGCTTCATCCGCGTTCATTGATGATCCAGCTGGCGCTTCTGCTAGTCGTTGAGGTCCTGCTGTTCCTGAGCTACAGCGTCCACGACGCCCGATTCCACTGGGCGACCCACTTCCTCGTCGCCGTGATCGTGGCGATCATCGTCATGGCGATCTACCTCCGCGTGCGGAAGGCACCGGGTCCGCGTTTCCTCCTCATGCTCGTCCTCGGGCTTCACGTCTTCGGTATGGCGCCGGACCTGCTGTTCCGGGCAGGCGCTCCTCACGCTGCATGGATGGACATCTTCCTCGGGCACGTATCTGCGCACTACATGCCGGGAGGTGACACGACATGGCTCGTCATCGCCGTGACCGCGATCACCGGCTACGTCGTCGCGCTAACGCGATGGCTTCGATCACAAGCTCCCGAAGCTGGCACCATCGACCGTGGCGGCGTGGACAGATGAGCCGAGATCGGGCCTCTGCTGCCCCGCGACCCGCTCACACACAGTCATTCCGCACCACCTCGTGGCACCATTACCGCGTGAGAATCGGCCTGAGCACGACGAGCGCGCGCGCGATGAGTCTCCTCATCGCGCTGGCACTTGCACTGTTCGGACCACTGATGGCAGGGCACGGCGCGGGATCGGCGAGCCACGACAAGCACACGCTCTCCGCCGCTCTCACCATCGACACTCACTCGAGCATCCAGGCGCCCACTGCATCCAGCCACCACGCCGGATCTGCGGCGCTCACCGCCAACCCGGGCGAAGACCCTCCCACAGACACGTGTTCGAGCTGTCTCACTGAGGGGCAGATGCACGTGCTGACGGTCTGCGGCCTTCTCATCATGTCCGCGGTGACGCTGCTGTTCATGCCCCGATGGCGCGAATCGATCCACCGAGCCGCGGAAGCGATCGGCCTCCTAGTCGCGCAGCCGGCTGTTGCTGTCGCGGGCGCAACGACCCCGAACCTTCTCTCGCTCGGCATCAGTCGCAGGTGATGCGCGGAGCTCGGTTTCCCGCCGACTCCACTGCTCACCAGACAACACCGACAGATGAAGGACCAATGTTGACCACCAATGCAATGCGGCGCGCCCTCGCGGGCGCCCTGACCCTCGCCGTGGCGGCGACCCTCACGGCCTGCGCGATGCCCCCCGACATGGACATGAGCGCCGGAAACTCGGACCGGACAGCATCCTCCGCCCCCGACGCCTCGGTCGAGCCGAACAACGCCGACGTCATGTTCGTCGGCATGATGATCCCGCACCATGAAGAAGCCGTCGAGATGGCCGACATGCTCCTCGAGAAGGACGGCGTCGAGTCGGAGGTGATCGAGCTTGCCGAGGCGATCAAGGCAGCGCAGGAGCCTGAGATCGAGTTGATGGAGTCCTGGCTCGAGGAGTGGGACTCGATGCCCGCCGAGGGCATGGGCGGCATGGATCACGGAGATTCTGGCATGGGCTCGATGATGGGCATGTCCGAGGAGGACATGCAGGCTCTGGAGGAAGCGCCGGGCCCCGAGGCGGGTGACCTGTTCTTGGAGCTGATGATCGTGCACCATGAAGGGGCGATCGTCATGGCGCAGGACGTGTTGGATGACGGTCGCCACCCGGACGTCCTCGACCTTGCGACCCAGATCATTTCCGATCAGGCGGCGGAGATCGAGCTGATGCGCTCGATGCTCGACTCATGATCGCGCCGAAGTCTGCACTCGCAGCGGTCGTGACCGCCCTCACATTGTTCATCGCTGGGTGTACGGCGCCGAACGCTGAGGGCAATCGGGAGGAGGTGCCCGCGCCGGAGTTCCAAGCTGGCGTATCGCATGTCCACGCGATCGACCTCGACGAGATGACCGGATTCGTCCACATCGCCACTCACGAGGGAATCCTTCTTGCGGGCATGCCGCACGATGGCGAGACCGTCTCAGAGGCGAATCCCCTCGGAGACTGGCGAGGCGATGCCATGGGGCTGGTTCGAGTGGGCGATCGTCTGCTCGTCTCGGGGCACCCTGGACCAACTGAGGAGGGGCCGGGCGCTATCGGGCTCCGCGAGTCCGACCTCTCCGGCGATGAGTGGACAGCGATCAGCTTGGAAGGCGAGGCCGATTTCCACTCGCTCGCAGCCGGAGGCACCAGTCCGGGGATGGCCATGCTCGCCGGTGTGGACTCCACCTCCGGGCGCGTCATGGTCAGCCCGGACGGCGGAGCTGGCTGGCAGCAGGGCGCCGCCATCGCAGCGGCGTCAGTGGCGTGGAATGCCGATGCCTCGGCGCTGCTCGCCACCACATCCAACGGCCTGGTCGTGAGTCGGGATCGAGGGCAGAGCTTCGAGGCGGTTCCGGATGCTCCCTACCTCGTTCTTCTCGCGTCGAGCCCGACGGAGTCCGACACCTTCACCATGGTCGGCATCGACGTTCAGGGTGTCCTGCACCGCTCGAGTGACGGACTGACCTGGGAGGCAGTCGGGGCTGTCCCCCTCGAGCCGGCCGCCATCTCGGTGGGCGCGATGGGCGCGATCATCGTCGCGGACACAACACAGGTGATGCACTCAGTGGACGGCGGAACCACCTGGAATCTCATCGTCGAACTCTGATCCCCCGTGTCGGCGGGGTGGGCCCGCCCGTTTCAGGCCCACCCCGTCGTGACACCCGGTCGATGAGCGTGCTGGCTTCAGTCAGTGCCGCAGCTGCGCGCCGCGGACTGGCTGAAGTCCGGTACCTGTCGACCCGCGGCCTCCTCGGTCGTCGTGACCGGCCCGTTTTCTTGGATGTCACGGACTAGCCAGTCCATTTCGTCGATCTCCCGCCGCTGGGCCTCACTGATCTCGACCGCGAGCTCGCACACCCGGATGTCCTCGTTCTGGAAGCGCTCTGATCGCGTGATCGCCATCGAGTGGTGCGGAATCATCGCCGTCATGAAGTCGACATCATCGACGCTCGCTTGGCTGCGGTCGAGCGTGATGCCGCCGCCGATCAGAAGCACGCTTCCGGCGACGACCGCGATGTTGCCTTTGGTGTTCTTGTACATCCCGAGCATCCAGGCCAGCATCACCAACCCCATCGTGCCGCCCATCGTCACGGCCATGAAGACGCGGCTCTCGCTGAAGCGGATATGGGTCCACTCCCACACGCTCGCGAACATCACGAAGTACATGACGACCATGGACGTCAGGATCATCGCGGCGAAACGGAGGTAGCTCTTCGCCGAGCGGTCAGGCCCTTCCGTGCTGTTGTGCTCGTCACCCTGGGGGCGGCTCGACGGTGCTTTTCCCTCGTCTAACGGCCGATCAGTGTGCTTGTCCATCTCTTCCCTCCCACGGTTGCTTTCCTCTCCATCCGACGTCAAAGTCGAGGCTCCAGGTAGGGCGTTGCGAGCACCAGCGACCGGTGGTACCTCTCCCCGCCGCGGCCACGGACGCCCTGATGGCGCGTGCTCGACTGGTAGCCGCCATCTCGGAGGCGTCATGGGATTTCGCCGAGGCGACGGTGGGATCGCGTCTGATCTCGATCGCGGAAATGAGCCCTCCGGCTAGGCTCATCCCCGGGGCTGCGCTATTCCGCAAACGCCCCACCGATCACACCGGCGCGGGCCGGCGGACGCCCTACCGCAACCGCCACGGCGACACGGCGTGGAGGCCCGGCAGGGCCGCCGCCCAGAGCAGCACCGAGCCGAGCACCTCGTCACTCGGGCGCAGCAGGGCTCCGGCGATGAGCAGGCCCGCCGCGAGGATCGCCGAGGTCGTGCGGCGCACGCTGCCGTCGATGACGCGCAGGCGCTGCTCGACCTCGGGGCTGCGCACGGCGAGCTCGCCGCGGTCGATGCGCGTGGCGAGAGCATCCACCCGCTGGGGGAGCCGGGCGAGCGCGGACAGGATCGACACGGCCTCGCGACCCAGCGATCGGGCCGTCGACGCGCCGCCGCCGTTGAGGAGGGTGCGGGCGAAGGGGTCGACTGCGTCCCACATGTTGAAGTCGCGGTTGAGGGCGCTCGTGACGCCCGAGATGAGCGAGATCGTCCGGATCAGCAGGAGGAAGCTCTCGGGCAGCTGGAACGGCAGGGTGCGGATGACCTCGCTGAACTGGCGGGCGAAGGCCTCGAGCTCGCGCGGGTCGATGCGCGTGAGCTCGGCGACGCCCATGCCGCCGAAGCGGTCGAAGAGGGCCGAGATCGCGCGCTCGAGCTCGACCGTGTCGGCCGAGGGCAGCAGCACGCCGAGGCGCTGGGTGGCGGCGACCCACCCGCGGGCGTCGCGCGCGGCGACGGCGAAGATGAACTGGCGCAGCCCGTCGCGCAGCTCGTCGTCGATCTCGCCCATCATGCCGAAGTCGATGAAGGTCAGGGCGAAGCCGCCAGGCTCGCCGACCGCCGGGGTGACGAAGATGTTGCCGGGGTGCGGGTCGGCGTGGAAGAACCCGGCGACGAAGATCTGCTCGAACGTCGCGCGGGCGAGCTCGGCGGCGACGGCGTTCGGGTCGATGCCCGCTGCCTGCAGCGCGGCGATGTCGGTGATCTTGATGGCGGTCACGTCCGAGAGCGTGAGCAGCCGGCGGGCACTGCGCTCCCAGACCACGACGGGCGTGCCGACACGGGGGTCGTCGGCGAAGTCGGCGGCGAAGCGCTCGACGTTGATCGCCTCGTGGACGTAGTCGATCTCCTCCAGGCTCGTCGTCGCGAACTCCTCGACGAGCGCGGGGGCGTCGGTGCGGCGGTTGACGAGCCGGACGCGCGAGAGCCAGCGACCGACGCGGCGAAGCGCGGCGAGGTCGACCTCGACGATCTGCTCGATCCCGGGTCGCAGCACCTTGATGACGACGTCCTCGAAGCCGAGGTCGGCGGCGATGCCGGGCGAGAGGCGCGCGCGGTGGGCCTGGCCGAGCGACGCGGCCGCGATCGGGGTCGGGTCGACGAACGCGAAGGCGCGATCGAGGGGGATGCCCAGCTCGCGCTCGGCCTGCGCGACGATCGCCGCGAACGGCTCGGGAGCCACCTCGTCCTGCAGCCCCTCGAGCTCGCGCGTGATCTCCGGCGGCAGCACGTCGAGGCGCGAGGAGAGGAACTGGCCGACCTTGATCATGAGCCCGCCGAGATCGGCGGCGAGGTCGTGGAAGCGTCGCGAGAGCCGCTGCAGGCGACGGATGCGCCCGCGCGCCGCGAGATGCGCGAGGCCGAACCGCGGCAGCACGAGCTCGAACCACCAGGCCTGCACGAGCGCGCGCGCCGCGAAGCGCATGATCCGGCGGTAGCGCGCGCGCAGGGCCGGATCTCGCTGGACCTCGGCGGAGAGCGTCTCGTCGCCGGGTGTCGGCACCCTCCTAGCCTTCGGCGAGGAGGGCGTAGAGCTTGCGGCGCGTCTCGTCGAGGAGGGCGGCCGCGCGCTCCTTCTGCTCGCGCGAGCCCGACTGCGCGACCTGCGCCGCGGCCTGGGCGAGGCGCGCTCCGGCGCGCGGTACCGCCGCGGAGGTCTCGTCCCACCGCGGCAGGCGCCAGTCGTGCTCGTCGCGTCGGGCGTGCTCGTGCTCATCGGACGCCGCGGCGGCGTGGGCGGTTGCCTCGGCGGCGGCCGCGCGGCCCGTCTCGGTGAGCGAGTAGACCGTGCGCTCGCCGTCGTTCTGCGGGTGGAGGAGGCCCTCGTCGGTGAGCTGCTGCAGCATCGGGTAGACCTGGCTCGCGCCGGGCATCCATGCCCCGCCGCTCGCGGCCGCGATCGTCTGAATGACCTGGTGGCCGTTCATCGGCTCGCGGGAGAGCGCGGAGAGCACGGCGACGCGGATGTCGCCGCGGCCCGCGGTCGAGGAGGAGCGCCCGCCGGAGCGAGGCGAGAACGCGTCGCGGAGGCCGTCGACGGTCTCGCGGAGGTCGAAGCCGGCGGAGGAGGAGCTGCGCATCGGGGTGTCCCTTCGGGAGAGGGCGGCGCGAACGGCCGCCGTGCTGCGCTGGACGCTACGCCGCATCGCTGGATGCGCGCTCACCGCCGGCCGCAAGCCCCTGCTGAGGGACCTGCACGCCCACTTACCCTGAGCCGATGCTCCTCATCTTCGGAACGACCCTTCGCGACCGCGTACTCGAGATCGTGCGCTTCGTCTGCACGTTCTGCGGCGTCGACGCCGCTCAGGAGATCGTCGAGCGCGCGACGAAGGTTTCGGTCTTCTTCGTCCCATTGCTCACTCTTGCCCGTCGCCACGAGGTCGTCTGCACGCGCTGCGGCGGCGCGACGCCGCTGACGAAGGACCAGGCGCGGCACGGTCTCGAGTGGGCGGAACGCAATCGCGACATGCGGTGATGCTGTCGGTTGACGGTTCGCGGGCCGGTGCCCCGTAGGCCGAGGCCTAGAGTGCGCGATTGAGCTCCTCGGTCACGGAGGCCGCGTTCAGGCCCTCGCGCTCGAGCAGGAGGTCGAGCTTCGCCTCCATGCGCTCCTCCGTCTCGCGCGACTGCGACGAGCCCCAGAAGAACAGGAACGCCAGTCCGACGGCCTGCCACACGAGCTGCAGGAACTCCGACTGCCAGTTCTCGAACGTCGAGGCGAGGAACTGCGGCCAGAAGTCGCTCCATGCGAACTCCTGACTGTGCTGCGATGCCTCGTTCGCGACGACGATCGCCTGGGTGATGAATTGACCGACCCACGAGAAGAGGAAGAGGACGGCCGTGACGAGGGCGAAGCCGTAGGCCTTGCCGAACGCCGGCTTGCCCTTCTCCGTGTTCGACAGCTGCGCGGCGGCGGATGCGGTGCTCATGACTCCCAGCTCCTTCCGGCGATCAGGCGATCGCCTTCCGAGAGGAGACTCTGCTCCGGCCGTCGGGTCGCGAGCAGGGGGTTGACTAGAGCAGGTCGGCGAGCGCCTGGATGAGCTCGTCGACCGTGTGGGTCGCGTTCGACGGGTGACGCATGGGCTGCTCGGGGTGCAGCACGTAGTGGTTGCGGCGGCCCCGGCGCTCGCGCTCGAGGTACCCGGCGGCCTGGAGATCGTTGAGGATGCTCACCGCCGACCGCGTGGAGATCGCGACCCCGGTGGCGATCTCCTGCACCGTCGCATCCGGGTTCTTCGCGACCTCGAGCAGCACGTGCGCGTGGTGCGTCAGGAACGTCCAGCCGGCCATGCGCCCATCCAACCAGGTCGCCGCCGAGGACGGGCGGGAGCGGCGACCCGCGCCGCGTCGCCTCGACGGGTGAAGTCTGCTTCATGTATTGTCGACTTCCGGTGAAGCCTGCTTCACCTATCACGGCAGCGCCGCCGCGTCCCCGCCCCGCCCCACGCCCCCGGGAGACCCATGACCCTCGACGCCGTGCTCGCCAACATCGTCAGCGCCCCCGTCCTCGCCTTCGTGCTCGGCATGCTCGCCGTCGCGGTGCGCAGCGACCTGCGGATGCCCGAGGCGCTCTCTCAGTCCATCTCGATCTACCTCCTGCTCGCGATCGGCGTGAAGGGCGGCGTCGCCCTGCGCGGCGAGACGGTGGGCGACGTCGTCGGACCGGTCGCGCTGGCCCTCGCCCTCGGCATCGTCATCCCGCTCGGCGCCTACGGCGCGCTGCGGTGGCTGTCGCGGCTCGGCCCCGTGGATCGCGGCGCGGTCGCCGCCCACTACGGCTCGACCTCCCTCGTCACCTTCACGGCGGCCCTCGTCTTCCTCGAGTCGGCGGGCACCGCGGTGCCCGGCTACGCGGCGACCCTGCTCACCGTGCTGGAGATCCCCGGCATCATCGTCGGCCTCCTCCTCGCCAACCGGCACGCCGCGCGCCACGTCGGCTGGGCGGGCGCGGTGCACGAGGTGCTCGCCGGCAAGTCGATCGTTCTCCTCGTCGGCGGTCTCCTGCTCGGGTGGGCGATCGGGGCCGAGGGCTACGCGCCCGTCGAGCCGCTGTTCGGCGACCCCTTCCGCGGCATGCTGACGCTCTTCCTCCTCGGCCTCGGCATCGAGACGGGCACGCGCCTGCGCTCGGTGCGCGCCGCGGGGCTCGGCCTCGTCGCCTTCGCCCTCGTCTTCCCGCTCGTCGCCGGAGCCCTCGGCGTCGTCGCGGGTGCGCTCATCGGCATGCCGGCGGGGGGCTCGGCGATCCTCGGCGTGCTGTGCGCGAGCGCCTCCTACATCGCCGCGCCGGCCGCGGTGCGCTACTCGCTGCCGGAGGCGAACCCGGCGATCCCGCTCGCGGCGAGCCTGGGCGTGACCTTCCCGTTCAACCTCGTCGTGGGCATCCCGCTGCTGGCCCAGCTCGCCGCGGCGCTCGCGTGATGGCGCCCGCTCAGTCGGCCAGCAGCTGGGCGATGCGGTGCTCGATGAGCTCCTTGAGCACGAGCGACGTCGCAGTGCGGCGGATGCCCGGGCACCGCAGGATCTGCTGGCCCACCTCGTAGAGGTGGTCGGCATCGCGCGCGACGACCTGGATGAGCAGGTCGTTGACGCCCGACATCGCGACGCACTCGATGATCTCGGGGATCTCGCGCAGCGCGACCATCGCGTCGTCGAAGCGGTGCTGGTCGACCTCGGCCGTCACCATCGCGCGGACGGCGTAGCCGAGCGACTCGGGGTGGGCCGTGATCGAGTGCGGTCGCAGGGTGCGGCCGTCGAAGAGCTGGCCGACGCGGTTCTGCACCGTCCCGCGCGCGAGGCCGAGGGAGTCGGCGAGCCAGCCGACCGTCGCGCGCGGATCGCGGTCGAGAGCGGCGAGGATGCGCCTGCTCGACCGATCCAGGAGTCTGGGCGAATTGACCATGGTGCGCTCACTGTACGCGCTCGCGCTGGTCGAATCGACCAGTTCTTCGGGCGGGTCTGGCGAAACTGGCGCGCTGGGCGTTGACTTACTGGTCATGATGCGCACCGGTGCGCGAGCGGCGATCCCGCGCGTGCCCCGGATCGATCCCGCCCACGACCGCACCGATCACTCTGGAGTCATCATGCCGACCGCCCCCCTGCCCGAGTTCACCCACGAGCGCGTCTCGACCGTGCGCGGCGAGCGCTCGGGCCTCGCGATCACCGTCGCCCTGCACTCCTCGGCGATCGGCCCCGCGCTCGGCGGCTGCCGCATGTGGCGCTACCCGCAGTGGATCGACGGCGTCACCGACGCCATGCGCCTCGCCTCGGCGATGACGATGAAGAACGCGCTCGCCGACATCGGCGCCGGCGGCGGCAAGTCGGTCATCGCGCTCGGCCCCGACGACGTCGTCGATGACGAGCGCCGCCGCGCAGCACTGCTCGATCTCGGCGACCTCATCGAGACCTTCGACGGCCGCTACCGCACCGCGGAGGACGTCGGCACGACCGAGCACGACATGCTCGTCGTGCGCGAGCGCACCGAGCACGTCGTGGGCCTGCCCGCGGCCAACGGCGGAGCGGGGGAGCCCGCGGAGGGCACGGCGCTCGGCGTGTTCGTCTCGATCGAGCGCGTGATCGAGGAGCTCTTCGACTCGGGCTCGCTCGTCGGCCGCTCCTTCGTGATCTCCGGTCTGGGGCAGGTGGGTTCGCGCCTCGCCGAGCGCCTCGCCCGTGCGGGCGCGCAGCTGTTCGTCACCGACATCGCCGACTCGAAGCGCGCGCTCGCGGCCGACCTCGGCGCGACCTGGATCGACGTCGACGCCGCCCTCACGACCCCCGCCGACGTCTTCGTCCCCGCCGGGCTCGGCGGCGTGCTGACGCCGGCCGCGATCGCGACGCTGCCCGTGCGCGCCGTCGTCGGGCCGGCCAACAACCCGCTCGCCTACCGATCGGGAGCCGAGCACCTCGCGGCCCGCGGCATCCTCTATGCCCCCGACTTCGTCGTGAACGCCGGCGGCGTGATCCACCTCGCCCTCACCGGTGACGGCGCATCGCCCGCGGCGATCGACGTGCGGCTCCGGGGGATCGGCGACACGCTCTCCGAAATCCTGTGCGCGGCGCGCGCGAAGGGCGTGACGCCCCTCGCCGCGGCCGAGGCCCTCGCGGTCGAGCGCGTCGAGCGGGCGCGCGCGGCCTCGACGCTCGGGGCGCTCGCCGCGGTCTGACCGCGCGCGGCGGGCTCAGCGCGCCGTCAGCACCTCGAGCGCCATGCCGGGGCACGCGCCGCGCTCGAAGCCCTCGAGCGCGGCGCCGCGGATCGAGTCGCCCGTCACGCGGCGCGCGCTCGTCGACAGGAGCACGCGGCCGACGCCGTTGACGATCGAGATGTCGTCGCCGAAGGCGCGCAGACGAGGCAGGAGGTCGCGCTCGACCTGATCGATGAGCAGATCGAGCCCCGCGACCCCGACGAACTCGCCGTCGAGGTCGACGGGCGCGGCGACCGTGATCGTGTACTCGTCGCTGCAGAGGTAGTCGACGTACGGGCCGGCGACGTGAGGATGCCCGGTCGCCTGCGGCACGCGGTACCACTCGAGCTCGCTGTAGTCGATGAGCTCCTTGTTGACCGACTGCGACGCGAGCACGAGCTTCGCCCGGTCGGCGCCCTGCCACCACGCGAGGTGGCTGCGCGCGTCGGCGAGCCAATCGAGGGCGGCGATGAACCCCGCGCCGTACACGGGCAGGTCGAGCGAGTCGAGGGTGCGGCGCGCGTAGGGCTCGACGAGGCCGTCGAGCACCTCGGTCGTCACGGCGCCGCGCCCGCCGGCGTCGCGCAGGCCGGCGGCGAGCTCGCCCGTCCAGGACGAGAGCGAGTCGATCGCGCGACCGAAGTACTCGGTGACGAGCGCGACGGGGTCGGCCGCGGTGCGGCCGGCGGGGGCGGTGGTGGCTGAGGTCACGGGGCGGCCCTCTCGGCGGGGCTCGCGGATGGGGACTCGCGCAGGTCGATGAGCCAGTCGACGCAGCGATGGATCTTGGCGCGGATGATCGCCCCGGCCCGGTCATCGTCGCCCTCGGCGACGGCGTCGAGCAGGGCGAGGAGGTCGGCGCGATTGGTGAGCCGGGCATCCGCGTCGGTGTCGACGAGCGCGAAGAACGGCGAGAGCTCGCCCTGCAGGCGCATCTGCTCCCGCGTCAGCCGCGCCGACTGGCTGAGGGCGGCGAGCTCGATCTGCGTGTCGTCGGTCACGCGGCGCCAGGCGGCGAGGTCGTCGTCGCGGACGCGGTCGAGGCGCGCGCGGATGGCGGCGATCTCGCTCGGATCGGCACGACGGGCCGCGAGCTCGACGCACGCGACCGTGATCGCGAGGTAGTGCGCGGCGAGGTCGCGCAGGGCGACGCGCGACGTCTCGGCGAGCGTGCGGAGGGCGAACGCGGCGGGGTCGGCGTCGTCGCTCACGAAGCTGCCGCCGTTGCGCCCGCGGCGGGTGACGATGAGCCCGCGCTCGCGCAGGGCGAGCAGGGCCTCGCGGGCGGTCGCAGGAGCGACGCCGAACGACTTCGCGAGCTCGGTCTCGGCCGGCAGGCGCTCGCCGGAGGGGAGGACCCCCCCGATGATCGCGTCGGCGATGCGCCGCTCCACGAGCGTCGCCCTTCCCTCGTCGCCGATCGGCTGGAACACCGCGCGGTGCAGTCGCGTGGGGCGGCCGGAGCGGGGGGCGGGGGTCACCCGGTCATTCTCCGCCCTCGCGGGGCCGGGCGCCGTCGGCGCGCTGTCGGGATGCTCGGCGCGCGCGGAGGAGGGCTCGAGCATCCACCCCTCCTCACCTCTCCGCCCGGGGAGCCGGACCGACACGAGACCGTTACGTCCTTGCAACATTACCTATGAAACCATATGTTTATAGTTATCACCTCGGTCCACTGACGCACCAGGAGCCACCGCACATGGCAGACACCTCCGCCACCCCCCACGCCGTCGAGCTGCGCGGCGTCAGCAAGCGATTCGGCGACACCGACGCCGTCGCCGAGCTCGACCTGGGCGTCCGATCCGGCGAGTTCTTCTCCATGCTCGGCCCGTCGGGCTCGGGCAAGACGACCGTGCTGCGCATGATCGCCGGCTTCGAGGAGGTCACGAGCGGGAGCATCCTGCTCGAGGGGGAGGACGTCACGCGCGCGGCTCCGTTCGACCGCGCCGTCAACACCGTCTTCCAGGACTACGCGCTCTTCCCGCACATGACGATCGCGCAGAACGTCGCCTACGGGCTCACGGTCCGCAAGACGCCGAAGGCCGAGATCCAGAAGCGCGTCGCCGAGTCGCTCGAGCAGGTGCGCCTCGGCCACGCCGCCGACCGCCTGCCCCACCAGCTGTCGGGCGGCCAGCGCCAGCGCATCGCCCTCGCTCGTGCGCTCATCCTGCGCCCGCGCGTCCTGCTGCTCGACGAGCCTCTCGGCGCCCTCGACAAGCAGCTGCGCGAGCAGATGCAGATCGAGCTCAAGCAGATTCAGCGCGAGGTCGGAATCACCTTCATCTTCGTCACGCACGACCAGGAGGAGGCGCTCACCCTGAGCGACCGCATCGCGGTCTTCAACCAGGGCCGCGTCGAGCAGGTCGGCACTCCGCGCGAGGTCTACGAGTTCCCGCAGACGGCGTTCGTCGCCGGCTTCCTCGGCGTCTCGAACCTCATCGCCCCCGACCTCGCCGAGCGCCTCACGGGCGATTCGCGAGCCTTCACCGTGCGCCCCGAGCGCGTGCGCATCGCCTCCGCCGAGTCGACGCCCGCGCCTCACGAGACCAGCGTCCTCGGAACGATCTCCGAGCTCGTCTACACCGGCCCCGCGACGCGCTACATCGTCGAGGGCGAGCACGGCCTCCGCGTCATCGCCGAGCGCCACAACGACCACGCGCCGAACGACACGGCCCCGTGGTCGCGCGGCGATCGCGTGCGCGTCGCCTGGGCGACGGAGCACGCGGCCGTCGTGCCCTGATGCGGATGCTCGGGCTCACGACGAGCGCGCGCCGGGCATCCGCCCCCTGAAGACCCACACCCTGCACCACCTACCCATCCCTAGTGAACCGAGGAGAATCATGAAGAAGCGCTATCGCGCACTCCCCGCCATGGCAGCAGCAGCGGCGCTGGTGCTGGCGGGCTGCGCCGCCGATGCCGGCTCTGACGGAGCCGGCGGCGAGATCACGTTCGACGTCCCCGACGTGCCCATGCTCGAGGAGAAGGGCGACTACGAGGACGCGGTCGACATCATCGCCTGGTCGGGCTTCGTCGAGCCCGAGTGGTCGGACGCCTTCACCGAGGAGACCGGCTGCGTCGTGAACCGTCGCGTCGCCGGAACCTCCGACGAGATGGTGCAGCTCATGCGCACGGGCGACTACGACCTCGTGTCGGCCTCGGGCGACGCGAGCCTGCGCCTCATCGTCGGCGGCGACGTCGCCCCGATCAACCGCGACCTGATCCCGAACTTCGGCGACGACATCGTGCCGGGCATGCAGAACCAGCTCTACGACACGATCAACGGCAAGGTCTACGGCGTGCCGATCGGTCGCGGCGCGAACATCCTGCAGTACAACTCGGAGGTCGTCACCGAGGAGCCCACGAGCTGGGACATCGTGTGGGAGACCGACAGCCCCTACGCCGGCCAGGTGACCGCGTACGACGCGCCGATCTACATCGCCGACGCCGCGGTCTACCTCATGTACCACGAGCCCGAGCTCGGCATCCAGAACCCGTACGCGCTCGACGAGGAGCAGCTCGCCGCGGCGATCGAGCTCCTGCAGCAGCAGAACGGGCTCATCTCCGAGTACTGGAGCGACCCGGTCGCCCAGATCACCTCGTTCGCGGGCGGCACGACCGTCGTCGGCACCTCGTGGGAGATCCTGCGCAAGCTCGCCGCCGACGACAAGCTCAAGGGCACGCTGCCCGTCGAGGGCTCGACCGGCTGGGCCGACGCCTGGATGATCTCGGCCGAGTCCGACGCGCCGAACTGCGCCTACGAGTGGATGAACTACACGAGCTCGGCGGAGGTCAACGGCAAGATCGCGATGAACTTCGGCATGGCGCCCGCCAACGGTGCGTTCTGCGGGCTCAACGACGAGGCCGCCGCCCACTGCGAGGAGTTCAACGCCCTCAACGAGGAGTACTTCGAGAACGTCTGGTACTGGACGACCCCCATCGAGCAGTGCCTCGACGGCCGCACCGAGGTGCGCTGCACCTCGTTCCAGGAGTGGACCGACGCCTGGGTCTCGGTCAAGGGCTAGAGCCCTGACCCGCTCGGGGCGGGGCCCGCACCGGCCCCGCCCCGAGCATCCGCTCATCGCATCTCAGCCCGCCCGTCCCTGCAACGGAGGACGCTCGTGACGTCGACCGCCACCAAGCCCGTCTCGACGCTGCTGTACCGCAGCCGCCGACTGCGGCTCGGCTCGCTCCTGACCCTGCCGCTCGTGTGGCTCGTCGGGCTCTACATCGTCTCGCTCGCGCTGCTGCTCGCGACCGCGTTCTGGCGGGTCGACCCGTTCACCTCCAAGGTGACCCCGGCGTTCCAGTTCGACGCGTTCGAGCAGCTGCTCTCGAACCAGGCGTACCTGTCGACGTCGCTGCGGACGCTCGGCATCGCCCTCACGGTGACGGTCCTGAGCGCGGCCTTCGCCATCCCGCTCGGCATCTACATGGCAAAGATCGCCTCGCCGTGGGTGCGTGGCTTCCTCGCCGTCGCCATCACGCTGCCGCTGTGGGCTGGCTATCTCGTGAAGATCCTCGCCATGCGCGTGACCTTCACCGAGGAGGGCTTCTTCAACTCGTTCTTCGGGGTCTTCGGCATCTCCGGCCCAGGCTTCAGCCAGACCACGGTCGTGCTGACACTGACCTACCTGTGGTTCCCGTACATGGCGCTGCCGGTGTACACGGCCATCCGGCAGATCCCCGTCAACCTGTTCGACGCGAGCGCCGACCTCGGCGCGAAGGGCTGGACGACCGTGCGCACCGTCGTGCTGCCGCTGCTCGCCCCCGCCCTCATCGCCGGCTCGGTCTTCACCTTCTCGCTCAGCCTCGGCGACTACATCGCCGCCGAGCTCGTCGGCGGGGCGACCCAGATGATCGGCTCGATCATCGCCAACAACATCAACCTCAACCCGCCCGTCGCCGCGGCGTTCTCGATGGTGCCCGTCGCGTTCGTCGTGCTGTACCTGCTCGCGACGCGCCGCACCGGCGCCCTCGAGCGGATGTAGGGAAGGCCGATCATGCTCAGACTCACCCGCGGCGCCCGCGTCGTGCTCGGCGCCATCGTCGGAGTCGTGCTCGTGTTCATGTACGTGCCGCTGCTGCTGGTCATCGTCAACTCGTTCAACGCCGCGCGCATCCCCAGCTGGCCCATCGAGGAGTTCTCCTTCCGCTGGTGGGTCGCCGCGTTCGAGAACGAGGCGCTCTGGACGGCCGTCGGCAACTCGGTGATCGTCGGCCTCGGCGCGATGCTCATCGCTCTGCTGCTGGGCACGCTCGCCGCCTTCGCGCTGCAGCGGTTCGACTTCTTCGGCAAGCAGACCGTCAACCTGCTCATCGTGCTGCCGATCGCGCTGCCCGGCGTCGTCACGGGCGTCGCCTTCAGCAACACGTACAACAACGTGCTCGAGCCGGCGGGCATCCAGCTGGGCTACTTCGGCATGATCGTCGCCCACGCGACCTTCTGCATCGTCATGGTGTTCAACAACGTGTTCGCCCGACTGCGGCGCATGAACCCGAGCATGCAGGAGGCCTCGGCCGACCTCGGCGCGAGCCTCTGGCAGACCTTCCGGCTGGTGACCTTCCCGCAGTTCCGCACCGCGTTCGTCGCGGGCGCGCTGCTGGCGTTCGCGCTGAGCTTCGACGAGGTCGTCGTGACGATCTTCACGGCCCCGGCCGGCGTCGACACGCTGCCGCTGTGGATCTTCAACCAGATGTCGCGCCCCAACGAGGCGACGCAGGTCAACGTGATCGCGACCGTGCTGATCCTGCTGTCGTTCATCCCCGTCTACGTCTCGCAGCGCCTCTCGCGCGCCGAGGAGGACGAGCGGTAGCGGGGGCGGGGCCGGCTCAGCGGGTGAGCGCACCCGCGGGCAGCGACAACTCGCGCTCGAGCATCCCCGCGATGAGGGCGAGGCCCGAGCCGCCCGCGCGGTAGTCGACGAGTTCGTGCGCGTTGAGCCCGTCGACCATGGCGAGAACGTGCGCGGCGATGCGGTCGAGCTCGCGCGCGTGCGTGGCGGCGGGCGCCGCGGCGCGCAACGCGTCGACGACGGCCGCGTGCCACGCCGTCATCTGCTCGCGCACGGCGGCGGCGAGCGGAGCCGAGCGGCGGGCGATGCTCCAGGCATCGACCCAGACGCCGGTGACGTCGTCGCGGCTGCCGTCGAGCAGCGTCTCCAGCAGGGCGCGCAACCGCACGGCAGGCTCGCGCACCGCGGCGGCGTGCGCCCGCACCTCGGCGAGCTCGGTGCGCACGATCGCGGTGAAGGTGTCGGCGACGAGCTGCTCCATGCTCGGGGCGTAGTGGGCGACGAGGCTCGAGGCGACGCCGGCACGCGCGGCGACGGCGCGCAGGGTGAGGGCGTGCAGGCCCTCGTCGAGCGCGAGGGCCGTGGCGGCGGCGGTGATCTGGGCGGCGCGCTCGGCGGGGGAGGTGCGGGGCGCGCGCGGGCGGGCATCCGTCGCGGGGCTCGTGGCGGCGCCGCGGTCGTTCGACGCCGCCCTGCGCACTGTTGACATGCCGACCCCCGCTCGGTAGCTTTCGAGCAGTCTAGATATTGATCGGATGATCAACAAGGGCCGGCGTGACCGCGAGGCCCCCGACACCGAGGAGCCGACGATGGCCTGGCGCATGCCCGCGGAGACCGCACCCCACGACCGCATCTGGATGGCGTTCCCGCGCGAGGGCGAGGTCATGGGCGACAGCTCCGCCGCTCGCGAGTCGACCTACGCGGCCTGGACCGCGGTCGCCCACGCGATCCTGCCGTTCGAGCCCGTCACGATGGTCGTCGACCCGACCGAGCGCGAGCGCGCCCGCCGCATGCTGAGCGCCGAGATCGACATCGTCGAGGCGCCGCTGAACGACTTCTGGATGCGCGACTTCGGCCCCACCTTCGTCATCGACGACGCCACGGGCGAGCTCGGCGGCGTCGACTGGATCTTCAACGCCTGGGGACAGGGCGCCGACTGCGAGGACGACGCGCTCATCGCCGCCCGCATCCTCGACGAGCTCGGCGTGACGCGCGTGCCGAGCCTGCTCGTCAACGAGGGCGGCGGCATCCACGTCGACGGCGAGGGCACGGTGCTCGTCACTGAGACGGTGCAGCTCGACCCCGACCGCAACCCCTGGGCCACGAAGGAGCGCGTCGAGGCCGAGCTCGCGCGCACGCTCGGGGTCGAGACGGCGATCTGGCTTCCCCGCGGCCTCACGCGTGACTACGACGAGCTCGGCACGCGCGGCCACGTCGACATCGTGGCCGCCTTCGCCGAGCCGGGCCGCGTGCTCGTGCACGCCCAGCATGACCCCGCCCACCCCGACCACTCGGTCATGCCCGCCATTCACGACGCCCTGCGCGCCGCCACCGACGCCCGGGGCCGCAGCCTCGAGCTCATCGAGCTGCCCGCCCCCGCGCAGCTGCGCGACGACGAGGGCTTCGTCGACTACAGCTACGTCAATCACCTCGTCGTCAACGGCGGCATCATCGCGTGCGGCTTCGGCGACGATGCGGCGGATGCCCGGGCGCGCGACATTCTGCGCGAGGCGTACGGGCGCGAGGTCGTCACGGTCGACGCCCGCGAGATCTTCGCGCGCGGCGGCGGCATCCACTGCATCACCCAGCAGCAGCCCCGGGCCGGGCTCGCGACCCTGACCGGCGCCGAGGCGACCGAGGGCGGCGACCGGTGACGGGTATCCCCCTCGTCGAGACGTCGATCGGCGAGCTGCGCGCCGCGCTCGACGCCGGCCGCACGACCGCTGTCGAGCTCGTGCAGGGCTACCTCGATCGCATCGCCGCCTACGACGCGGCCGGCCCGCGCCTCAACGCCTACGTCGTCATGAACCCGGATGCCCTCGCCGAGGCCCGTGCGAGCGACGAGCGCCGCGCCCGGGGCGAGGTGCTGAGCCCGCTCGACGGCATCCCGTACGCGGCGAAAGACAGCTACATGGTGCGCGGCCTCACCGTCGCGAGCGGCTCGCCCGCCTTCGCCGACCTCGTCGCGCAGCGCGACGCCTTCACCATCGAGCGCCTGCGCGCCGGCGGAGCGATCTGCCTCGGCCTCACCAACATGCCCCCCATGGCGAACGGCGGCATGCAGCGCGGGCTCTACGGCCGCGCCGAGAGCCCGTACAACCTCGACTACCTGACGGCGCCTTTCGGCTCGGGCTCGTCGAACGGCTCGGGCACCGCTGCCGGCGCGAGCCTGTGCGCCTTCGCCCTCGCGGAGGAGACCTGGTCGAGCGGCCGCGGCCCCGCGTCGAACAACGGACTCGTCTGCTACACGCCGAGCCGCGGCGTCATCTCGGTGCGCGGCAACTGGCCGCTCGTGCCGACCATGGACGTCGTCGTGCCCTACGCCCGCACGGTCGACGAGCTGCTGCTCGTGCTCGACCAGGTGGTCGCCGACGACCCCGAGTCGCGCGGCGACTTCTGGCGCGTGCAGCCGTGGGTGAGCATCCCGCTGGCGTCGACGGTGCGCCCGCCGTCATATGCCGCGCTCGGGATGCCCGAGGCGCGCGCGACCGCGCTGCGAGGGGTGCGGCTCGGCGTGCCGCGCCTGTACCTCGGCGCCGAGTTCGGCGGCGACGACCCGATCGAGACGCGCGCGAGCGTCATCGAGCAGTGGACGAAGGCGCGCGCCGACCTCGAGGCCGCCGGCGCCGAGGTCGTCGAGGTCGACTTCCCCGTCGTGACGAACTACGAGAGCCGCGGCCGCGCGCACGACCGCTCGCTCACCGCGCGCGGGCTCGTGCCCGAGGGCTTCGCCGACTCCGAGCTGTGGGAGCTGTCGATGTGGGGCTGGGAGGAGTTCCTGCAGGCCAACGGCGACCCGCACCTGCAGCACCTCGTCGACGTCGAGCCCGACCTCATCTTCCCGACCCCGCCGGGCTCGCTGCCCGGGCGGTACGACGACCACCTCAGCCGCTTCGCGCCGGAGGACGTGCCGCTCGATCAGTACGTGCACCGCGCGCGCCGCGACGGCATCCCGCCGCTCGAGGCGATCCCGCGCCTCGAGCAGGGGCTGCGCGGCCTCGAGGAGGCCCGCCGACTCGACCTCGAGCAGTGGATGGACGAGCTCGGCCTCGACGCCGTCGTCTTCCCCGCCGTCGCCGACGTGGGCCCCGCCGACGCCGACGTGAACCCGGCGTCGAGCGAGCTCGCCTGGCGCAACGGCACCTGGGTCGCCAACGGCAACCTCGTGCCGCGCCACCTCGGCATCCCGTGCGTGCAGGTCGGCATGGGGCTCATGAGCGACATCGGGATGCCCGTGGGGCTCACCTTCGCCGGTCGCGCCTACGACGACTCCCGCCTGCTCGCCCTCGCCGCGGCCTTCGAGAGCGCGGCGAACCGGCCGGGCTCGGCGCTCGGCGCCACACGCGTCGCCGCGCCGCTCGCCCCCGAGCTCTGAGTCGGGCCGCTGGCGAGTCTTGACGGCCGCTCGGATCAGGGTCAGGCTGGCCCGGACGAGGGCGGAGACGGCGTGAGCGAGATCGACGACTACATCGCGGGCTTCCCGGCCGACGTGCAGGGCATGCTGCGCGGCGTGCGCGCGGCCCTGCGCGAGGGGGCGCCGGGCGCCCCCGAGGCGATCCGATACGGGATGCCCGCCCTGCAGCTCGAGGGCCGCTACTGGCTGCACTTCGCGGGCTGGAAGAATCACGTCGGCCTCTACCCCGTCGCGCGCGGCGACGACGACTTCGAGGCGCAGGTCGCCCCGTACCGGGCGGCGAAGGACAGCGTGAACTTCCTCTACTCCAAGCCCATCCCGTACCCGCTCATCACCCGCATCGCCGAGCACGTGCGCGCGGTGCAGGCAACCCCGGCGACGAGTCGACCGGCGGAGCCTAGGGTCGCCCCATGAGCCTGTTCCCGAAGTCGAGCGACGCCTCGCCGGAGCCGGTGCCGGTCACCGAGCCGGCAGCATCGTCGGCCGCATCCCCGCCCGCATCGACCGACGGCGCGCCCGCCGACGGCGCCGTCGCCGACTGGCGCGCCGACCGCGTGGCGGCCTGCGCCAACGGCACCAACCCGATGGTCATGGTCGAGCTCACGAGCGGCTGGGCGGTGATCGGCGACACGCAGTTCGTGCCCGGCTACTCGCTGCTCATCAGTCGGCACACCGACGCGGCGATGCTGAGCCAGCTGCCGCGGGAGGAGCGCCTGCAGTTCCTCGCCGACCTCGATCTGCTCGCGCTCGCCGTCGAGCGCGCGTGCATCGCGAAGGATCCGGCCTTCCGGCGGGTCAACATCGAGATCCTCGGCAACACCGACGCCTACGTGCACGCCCACGTCTTCCCGCGATACGAGTGGGAGGGGCCGAACGCGGCGCTGCCCGTCTGGTCGTACCGCGACACCCGCTGGGTGGATGAGCTGCACGAGTACAAGCCCGGCCACGAGCCGCTGCGCGAGGCGATCACGGCCGAGCTGCGCCTGCTCGCCGGCCTGCCCGTCGAGCCGGAAGGGCCGCTCGCGCAGCCGGGCGACCTCGAGCTGGTCGGGCCGTCGAGCACCGAGCCCGCGGTGTCGGCCACCGATGCGGAGCCCGCTACGACGGGATGACGGGCGCGCCCCAGCCGTCGTAGTCGCCGCGGTGGCGCTCGACGATCGCGAAGACCTCCTCGACCATGGCGTCGGCGGTCTCGATGTCGACGGTCGACTGCTTGGTCGCGCGCAGTGTGGCGCGGAACAGCATGCGACGCTCGACCTCGACCGCGTAGCCGGCCGCCTCGAGCTCGCGCGCTGCGGCGCGGGCCTCCTTGATGGCGCCGAAGTTGGCGAAGTGCTCGACCTCGCGAGCCCGATCGACGTCGTCGCGCATCTTGATGCGCTGGCTGTACTGCTCGACGTTCGTCGTCAGGTGCGGTCGGATGTCTCCCACGGCGGTCGAGCATAGACCCGAGTGCCGCGCTCCGCCCATTCCCGCGGCGCCCCCGCGTTCGCGTTGCCCTCGACCGCCTCCGCCCATGACACCCTGACGCGGGTATCGAGTTCTGCGCGTTCCTCACTTAGCCTTCCCGCGGGAGGTGCGCATGACCCGAGCCGCCGCGCGCGATGCCGCGCGCCAGCGCGTCCTCGCGGGCGACGACAGTCGCGCCGCCTCGAACGCTCTGCTCGACGGGCTGCGCGAGCAGCGCTTCGGGGCCGCCGCGTGGGGGAGGTTCGCGGTCGAGACGACGCGGCGCAGCATCCTCGAGGCCCGCAAGCGGCCGCGAGCCCTCGCCGAGGCGACGCTCGTGCACGCCGCCGTCGGAGCGCTCGCCGGCCGCGAGGGTCGCGCCTGGCTGCTGACCAGCTGGCTCATGACCGTCACCCACCTGGGGATGCTCGAGCAGCGCTGCACGCTGGGCGCACCCAATCTGCTCACGGTCGCGCGCGCCGCGCTGCCCGCGGCCGCGACGCGGCTCGGCGGCGCCCTGCCCGTGCTCGCGCTCGCCACCGACTTCGTCGACGGGAAGCTCGCGCGCCGCACCGGCACGGTGACGCGGTTCGGCACGCAGGGCGACTACCTCGCCGACACCGCGCTGTGGACCTGGTTCGTGCTCAAGCACGAGCCCAGCCGGGCCTGGCAGGTCGCGGCCTTCGCGGCCTGGGCGGTGCCCGTCGCCGCGCTCACCGTCGTGAGCGTCGCCCGCGGGGGCGTCGTCGACCTGCCGCGCTCGGCCTGGCTGCGGCCTGCCGCCGCGGCCGAGGTGCTCATCGGCGCGCGCGCCGTCGCACGCCTGGTCGCGAGGAGGTCGACGCGATGACCGAGCAGCGCTTCACCCCGCTCGAGGCCGAGCTGCGCACCGAGCGCCTGCTGCTGAGCCCGTTCACGCCCGACGATGCCGTCGCGCACGCCGCGATCTGGACGGCGCGCGGTGGCGAGCCGGGCGATCCTGCGCGCGTGCTCGAGCGCATCCCCGCCCTCGAGGCCCGGCTCGCCGGGCACGGTCTGGGGCTGCGGATGCTCCGGCTCACGGGGGAGCGCTGGCCGATCGGGTACGTCGCGCTCATCCCGGGGCGCTCGACGGTCGACGAGCCCGAGATCGTGAGCGAGCTGCTGCCCGCCGTGCACGGGCACGGCTTCGCGACCGAGGCCGCCGCCGCGCTCGTCGTCGCCGCCTGGCGCACCGGCCGCGAGCGGCTGTGGGCCACCACCCGCCCGCACAATCGGGCCTCGCTGCGCGTCGCCGAGAAGCTCGGCTTCGTCGCCCACCACATCGCCGTCGACGAGCGCGGCGAGATCGTGTGGAGCGTGCGCGAGCGGCGGCCCGACGAGGGCCCGCCCCGCTGAGGCTCGTACAGTAGCGGCGTGCCCGCCCCCACCGCAGCCCTCGCCGCGGCGCTCGAGGTGCTCGTCTGCCCGCTGTGCCGGCGGGCGCTCGAGGCCGTCGACGGCGGCGCCCGGTGCGCGGCGCGGCACCACTTCGACCTCGCCCGGCAGGGCTACCTGAGCCTGCGCGGCGGCGCGGCGACCGCGAACGGCGACACCGCCGCGATGGTCGAGGCGCGCGAGCGGGTGCAGGCCTCCGGCGCGCACGACGCGATCGCCGAGGCCGTCGTCGCCGCGGTGCCCGAGGGGGCGCGCTGGCTCGTCGACCTCGGCGGCGGCACCGGCTGGCACGCCTCCCGGGTGCTCGAGGCCCGGCAGGGGCTGCGGGCGATCGTGCTCGACGCCTCCGTGCCCGCGGTGCGGCGAGCGGCGCGCGCGCACGAGCGGCTCGCGGCCGTCGCGAACGACGTGCGGGCGGGCATCCCCGTCGCCGACGGCTCGGTCGACGTCGTACTGAGGGTCTTCGCCCCCGGCGGCGGTGAGCAGGGGATCGCCGAACTGCGGCGCGCGCTCGCGCCCGGCGGCCGCGTCGTGGTCGTCGTGCCCGAGCCGCAGCACCAGCACGAGCTCGTCGCGGCCCTCGGGCTGCTGCAGGTGCCGGCCGGCAAGGCGGAGGAGGCCGCGGCGAGCATCCCCGGGGCGGTGCATCGCGCGACGACGACCGTGACCCGCGCGATCGAGGCGAGTCGGGCCCTCGCCGCCGACCTCGTCATGATGGGGCCGAACGCGTTCCACCGCGAGCGCGGTGACGTCGAGGCGGCGCTCGCCGCCCTGCCCGAGCCGATCGCGGTGACGATCGCCGTGAGCGTCGTCGAGCTCGAGCTGCCCGCCGTCGAGCAAGGCTCGAGAACCCCCTGATTCCGCGCCGGACGGGGCGCAATCCCGGCAATGGCACCGCACCGCGCGTAGGGTGTCGGCGTGTGGCGTGCCGATCGATACGACGAACCCGACGTGGCTGACGACGACGCCCCCTCGACCCCGGAGGCGAGCACCGCGAGCGCGAGCGCGCTGAGCACGGGCGACCCCGCGGTCGGCGTCGGCAACGTCGCGACCCCCGTGTGGCAGCGCTGGCGCGACGAGCTCGCGAACCTCGGCGGCCGCACGCCCCTGCTGCACTTCGACGACACCGACCGCACCCGCATCGAGCTCGGCACGAGCCACCCCGGCGGCCTCGCGCGCTTCATCGCCGGCAGCCCCACGCTGCTCAGCAACCTCGTGCGCGACGACGTCGCCCTGCGCCGCGCGCGCCTCGCCGCCGAGCGCATCGCCGACAAAGGTCTCGAGCTCGCGAGCGTGCGCGGCATCGACGCCGTCGCCCTCGGCATCGGCATGGTCGCCTGGCGTCACGACGGCGTCGCCTACCGCGCCCCCCTGCTGCTGCGCCCGCTGCGACTGCGGCGACGGGGTCGCGACGTCGAGCTGACCCTGCGCGGCGACGTCACCGTCAACCCGGCCCTCGTGCGGGCGCTCGCCCAGCAGTTCTCGCTGCACCTCGACACGCAGGCCTTCGTCGCGCTCTCCGACGACGACGGCACCTTTAAGCCCAACCCGCCGCTCGACCGCCTGCGCGGGCTCACCGCGCACCTCGATGGCTTCACGATCACACCGCGCCTCGTCGTCAGCACCTTCGCCGAGGTCGGCGCCCCCATGGCGGCCGACGCGCACGATCTCGCCCACCCGGTGCTCGACGCGCTCGCCGGCAACCAGAGCGCCCGCTGGGCCGTGCGTGAGAGCACGACCCCGGTCGAACTCGTGCACGCCGACAGGCGCCCGCCCGAGACCGACCTCATGCTGCTCGACGCCGACCCCGAGCAGGAGCAGGTGATCGCCTCGATCGCCGCCGGCAACTCGCTCGTGGTCAAGACCCTGCCCGGCACGGGCGGCACGCAGACGATCGTCAACGCGGTCGGCGCCCTCGTCGCCCAGAACAAGCGCGTGCTCGTCGTCAGCCCCCGCCGGGCCAGCCTGCGCGGCGTCGCGAGCCGCTTCACCGAGATCGGGCTGCCCGGACTCGCGGTCACCGCTCGCACGCTGCGCCGCGACGTGATCCGCGCGATCACGCGCAACGAGAAGGCGCAGAAGCCGCAGGTCGCCGACGTCAACGAGGCGCTCGCCCGCCTGCGCGGCGTGCTCGTCGACTACCGCGAGGCGCTCGCCCGCCCCGACGCCGAGCTCGGCATCAGCGTCTACGACTGCGTCACCGAGCTCAGCCGCCTCGCCCTCCTGCCGGTGCCGCCCACGACGCGCGCCCGCCTCAGCCGCCACGCGGTCGAGCTGCTCGCGAAGGATCGCGCCCACGCGAGCTCGGTCATGGTGAAGGCCGCCGAGCTGGGGCAGTTCAAGTACGGTCCCGACGACTCGCCCTGGTACGGAGCCCGCTTCGCGACGGGCGCCGAGGCCGAGCGCGCGCACGACCGCGCGAAGCGCCTCCACCACGAGCTGCTGCCGCGTCTGCTCGAGCGCGCCAACGCCCTCATCGGCTCGACGCATATGCGCCCCTTCGAGTCGATCGCCGAGCTCGGGGTCTACCTGCGTCTGCTCATCGACATCCGCGACACGCTCGACAAGTTCCAGCCGGCCGTCTTCGACCGCTCGCTGAGCGAGCTCATCGCCGCGACGGCGCCGCGCAGCTCGGGCTCGTCGATGCCGGCCGCGACCCGTCGCCGGCTCAAGGGCCTCGCGAAGGAGTACCTGCGCCCCGGCGTGCACGTGGGCGACCTGCACGAGTCGCTCACGCGCATCCAGCAGCAGCGGGTGCTGTGGCAGCGCTTCGTGCCCGTCGGCATCACGCCGCAGGTGCCGGTCGGCATCGCCGACGTGCACCACGCCTACCAGCAGGTCGAGCAGGATCTCGAGGCGCTGGATGCCCCGCTCGGCCACCACGACAAGACCCAGCTGCTGCACCACCGCCGCATCGCCGACCTGCTCGAGCTCATGGCGGGGCTCGCCGCCGAGAGCGACGTGCTCACCAACCTGCAGGAGCGCACCGAGCTGCTGCGCGAGATGGAGCGCTGGGAGGTCGGCCCGCTGCTGAGCGACCTCTCGGCCCGGCACGTGCCGCACGACCAGGTCGCCGCCGAGCTCGAGCTCGCGTGGTGGCGCTCGGCGCTCGACTCGCTGCTGCAGAGCGATCGCGCCCTGCTCGGCGCCGACACCGCGGTGCTCGACCGGCTCGAGGCCGACTTCCGCCTCGTCGACGAGGCGCATGCGGCGGGCACCGCCTCGCTGCTGGCGTGGCAGCTGGCCGAGAACTGGTCGATCGGCATCACCGACTGGCCCGACGAGGCGCAGGCGCTGAAGTCGCTCCTGAAGTCGGGCATGCTCACCTCGGGCGACCTGCAGCGCTGCGCCCCGCACCTCAGCCGCCCGATCGCGCCCGTGTGGCTGGCCTCGCCGTACGACGTGCACCGCATCAGCGACGACATCCCCTTCGACGCGGTCATCCTGCTCGACGCGGGCGCCGTGACGATCCCCGAGGTCGCCGGAGCCATCCGCCGCGCGCGCCAGGTGGTCGCCGTCGGCGACCCGGTGACGCAGAGCCCCGCCCCGTTCACGATCGGCCTCGAGGGCGACGCTCCCGACGACGATGACGTGGATGCCCGGCACGCCGCCTCGGCGCTCTTCCAGCTCGCCGAGCTGCTGCCGAGCCTGTCGCTCACCCGCTCCTACCGTGCGGGCGGGGAGGACCTCGCCGAGCTGGTCAACCGCCGCTTCTACGCCGGGCGCATCGACTCGCTGCCCTGGGCGGGCTCGTTCCTCGGGCATCCCTCGATCGCGGTCGACCACCTCGACGGCCACGGCATGCCCGACGACGAGTCCGGCGCGGTCGAGAGCGTCGACGTCGAGGTCGAGCGGGTCGTCGACCTGGTGCTCGAGCACGCGACGGCGCGCCCGCACGAGTCGCTCATGGTCATCACCGCGAGCGCGAAGCACGCCTCGCGCGTGCACGCCGCCGTGCTCGAGGCGATCGGCACGCGCCCCGACCTGCACGAGTTCGTGCTCGGCGACCGGCCCGAGCCCTTCGCCGTGCTCACGATCGAGCAGGCCGTCGCGCAGAGCCGCGACCGCGTCATCTTCTCGATCGGCTTCGGCCGCACCCCGCACGGTCGCGTGCTGAGCGAGTTCGGCTCGCTCGGGCGGCCCGGCGGCGACCGGCTGCTCGCCGTCGCGATGACCCGAGCGCGCCGATTCGTGCGCATCGTCAGCTGCATCCGCCACGAGGATCTCGACGACGACCGCATGACGCACGGCGCCCGCGCCCTCGCCGACCTGCTCGCCGACATCGAGGCGCGCCGCTCGCGCATCGAGCTGCCCGACGACAGCGACCCCATGCTCATCGACCTCGCGCGGCGCCTCGAGGCCCGAGGCCTGCGGGTCGCGCTCGGGCACCGCGGCAAGTTCAAGCTCGTCGCGAGCCGCGGCGGCTACTGCATCGCCGTCGACACCGACGCCTCGCTCATGGAGATGAGCCTGCGCGAGTCGCTGCGCCTGCGGCCCGACCTGCTGCGCCGCCTCGGCTGGCACTACGCGCGGGTGCACGTGTTCGAGCTCTTCAGTCAGCCCGACGCGGTCGCCGATCGCATCGCGGCGATGGCGGGAGCATCCGGCACCACGACCGGCCGCCCCTCGGCCGCGACGGAGGCGGCCGCCGCCCGCCACCGCGCCGCCCTCACCGAGACGCAGCCGATCGACGTCGTCGGCTCGTAGACCCGTGGCGTCAGCGCACGACGAGGCGGCGGATGCTCGGCGCGAGCCCGGCGACGCCCCCGCTGCACGGCCCGACGAGCGCGCAGCTGCTCGACCCCGCGTGCGTCGGCGCGCGACGACGCCCCCGCCGCCCGGCTCGGACCCGGCGCCGCTGCCCGAGCCCGAGCGGCGCCGGCTCGACGAGAACGACGACCGGCTCAGGGCCGAGAAGCCGCCGCACTACTGAGGCGCCGCAGCCGAGGGACGGGTCGCGCCGACGAGGGGCGCCCGCGCCTCAGCGGGAGTCGGCTCCCGGCGTGGCGTCCGTCGCCGCACCGGCTGCACCCGCGGCGCCCTCGGCCGCCTCGCGGCGGGCCAGCAGGTCGCGGATCTCGCCGAGCAGCTCGAGCTCGGTCGGCGGCTCGTCGGGCGCCGTGACCGGCTGCCCCGCCTGCCGGGCGGCCTCGGCGCGCTTGGCGAGGTAGTTCATGGGCGCGACGAGCGCGAAGTACACGACCGCCGCGACGATGAGGAAGTTGAGCAGCGCCGCGATCACGGCACCGAACAGCAGATCCGCCGTGCCGCCCGACAGGGTCGGGATCTTGACGACCAGCGCGGTGCTGAGGCTCTCGGCGTTGAACAGCGCGCCGATCGCCGGATTGATGACGGCCGTCACGATCGAGTTGACGAGCGCCGTGAACGCCGTGCCGACGACGACCGCGACGGCGAGCTCGATGACATTGCCGCGCAGGATGAACGCCTTGAAACCACTGAACATCGGAAGACTCCTCGGGGCTGAAGCGAATGACGGTCGCTTCAGACCCTACTGGGTGGGCGTCAGCTCGCGGCGGCGGGCGCGGTGCTCGAGGCGGAGCTCGTGCTCGAGCTCGACGAGCTGCTCGACGACGACTCCGAGCCGCTCGACGAGCCGCTCGAGCTGCGGCTGTCGGTGCGGTAGAACCCCGAGCCGTTGAAGGTCACGCCGACGGCCGAGAACAGCTTCCGCAGCTTCCCGCGGCACTCCGGGCACTCCGTGAGCGCGTCGTCGGTGAACGCCTGCTGGATGTCGAACGCGGTCGAGCACTCGGTGCAGCGGTACGAATACGTGGGCATGGCGGTCCTCCGCCTTCCAGGATACGTCGGCCCGAGCATCCGCCCCGCCACGGCGACGAGGCGATGATCGGCGGATGCTCGCCCGCGGTCAGCAGGAGAACCGGGTGATGCCGCTCGGCGTCACCACCCCGTCGACCGGCGCATCGTGCGCCTCCCGCGGCAGCTCGTCGACCAGCTCGTCGTCGAAGACGACCGCGAACACCGGCGGGCGGCTGCTCATCGACCCGAGCGTCTTGTCGAAGTAGCCGCGCCCCCAGCCCATGCGCACGCCGGAGCGGTCGACGGCGGCCGCCGGCACGAGGATGAGGCCGACGTCGTTGATCGCGAGCGGGCTCAGCAGCTCGGCATCGGGCACCGGCATGCCGGCGACGTCGAGCAACTCGGCGTCGGCGGCCGCGACGGCTCCGCCGGGCGAAGCGCCTGCGTCGAGCGGAGGAGGGGCGTAGGGGGCCCAGTCGAGCAGCCCGTCGTCGCGCGAGACGGGCACGAGCACGTCGATGCCGCGCTCGCCGGCCCAGCGCAGGAAAGCGCGGGTGGGCGGCTCGTCGGGCGTCGACAGGTAGCAGCTGAGGCGGCGCGGCCCGAGCGTCGAGGTCAGCGCGATGAGCTGCTGGGTGAGGCGCTCGGCGACCACCTCCCGCTCGTGCTGCGGGCGGATGCGGCGCCGCTCGCGCAGCTCGGCGCGCAGCGCCCGCTTGGCGTGGGCGGCGTGCTCTGCCTCGCTCGACATGTGCCGATCCTACGAGGGCTCCGAAGCGCAGCCGAGCCCTTCGCTAGGGTTGCGGGCATGACCTTCGCACTGACCAAGGCCGTCATCCCCGCCGCAGGACTCGGAACCCGCTTCCTGCCCGCCACGAAGGCCATGCCGAAGGAGATGCTGCCCGTCGTCGACAAGCCGGCGATCCAGTACGTCGTCGAGGAGGCGGTGCACGCCGGTCTGCACGACGTGCTCATGATCACCGGCCGCAACAAGAACGCCCTCGAGAACCACTTCGACCGGGTCTATGAGCTCGAGTCGACGCTCGAGGAGAAGGGCGACACCGAGAAGCTCCGCAAGGTCGAGTACTCGACCGAGCTCGCCGACGTGCACTACGTCCGGCAGGGCGACCCGCTCGGCCTCGGCCATGCCGTGCTGCGCGCCCGCATGCACGTCGGCGACGAGCCGTTCGCGGTGCTGCTCGGCGACGACATCATCGACGCGCGCGATCCGCTGCTCACGTGCATGATCGAGGTCCACGAGCAGCTCGACACGACGGTCGTCGCCCTGCTCGAGGTGCCCGAGTCGCAGACCCACCTCTACGGCATCGCCACGGTCGAGTCGACCGACGACGACGACGTGGTGCGCATCACGGGCCTCGTCGAGAAGCCCCCGCAGGGCGAGGCGCCCTCGAACCTCGCGATCATCGGCCGATACGTGCTGAAGCCGGGCGTCTTCGACGTGCTCGAGCGCACGCAGCCCGGCAAGGGCGGCGAGATCCAGCTGACGGATGCTCTGCTCGAGATGGCGAACGACCCCACGTCGGGCGGCGTGCACGGCGTGGTGTTCCGCGGCCGCCGGTACGACACCGGTGACCGGCTCGACTACATCAAGGCGATCGTGCAGCTCGCCGTCGAGCGCGACGATCTCGGGGCCGAGCTGCGTCCCTGGCTGCGAGAGTTCGCCTCCTCTCTAGACTGACGGCGTGGCCGCCATCCCGACTCTGCGCGACGGCGCGACGACGCTGCGGCCGATCCGGGTGCGCGACGCGCGCGCGCTCGAGCGTGAGCTGCTCGCGAACCGTGCGTGGCTGCGGCCGTGGGAGGCGACGAGCCCCGTCGCCCCCGTGTCGTGGGATACCCGTGGCAGCATCCGCGGGCTGCTCGCCGCAGCGCGCACCGGCTCGGGGCTGCCGTTCGTCATCGAGACCGACGGCGAGCTCGCTGGGCAGCTCAACGTCTCCGGCATGACCTACGGCTCGCTCGCGAGCGCGACGATCGGCTACTGGGTCGGCGAGCGCTTCGCCGGTCGCGGCCTGACGCCGACGGCGGTCGCGCTCGCGACCGACCACGTGTTCTTCACGCTCGGCCTGCACCGCATGGAGATCTGCATCCGCCCCGAGAACGCGCCCTCGCTCCGCGTGGTCGAGAAGCTCGGCTTCCGGTACGAGGGGCTGCGTCGGCGCTACATCCACATCAACGGCGACTGGCGCGACCACTTCTGCTTCGCGCTCACCGTCGAGGAGGTGCCGGAGGGCGTGCTGCAGCGCTGGAAGGCCGGGCGCGCCCCCGCGACGGCCGCGAGCATCCCCGAGGTCGACCTCATCGCCGCCCGCCGCGGCATCGCCCTGCCGCCGGCCCGCTGAGCGACCCGCCGCCCGGAATCGCCGCGCGCCTGCGCGTCGGGCGCGCCACGCGCTCGTACCGTTACCGCCATGGAGTTCACGGGCGGAGGAACAGCGATTCTCGTCGCGCTCGCCGCGGGGCTCTGGCTCGTGTACCTCGTACCGATGTGGCGCCGCCGCGCCGAGTACCTGTCGACCGAGCGCAACGCCCTGCGGCTGCAGCAGACGCTGCGCATCATGGCGCAGACCGCCGAGCTGCCCGAGGCTGTGCGAGCCGAGATGACCGCGCGCGAGATCGCGAACCAGGAGCGCACCCTGGCGGCCCGGCAGCGCGAGGAGCAGGCCATCGCCCGCGCCCGCGAGGCCGCCGCGCAGCGCGCCGTGCGCGAGAAGCTGCAGCAGACCGCGCCCGGCCTCGCCGCCGAGGTCGAGGCAGCGCAGCGGGGTCAGGCGCGCGTGCGCCGCTCGCGCCTCATCACGACGCTTCTCACCCTCGCCGCGCTCGTCGGCGTCGCCGTCTCCGCCGTCGCCGCGGCCTGGGCCTGGACAGCGCTCGCCGCCTTCATCGCCGTGAGCGGCATCGTGCTGCTCGTCGGCCTCGCGCGGGCGAGCCGCCGCCGCTCGGGCATCGCGACGCGCACGCTGCGCGCGCCGCGCTTCGTCGACTTCGCCGAGGGCGGCGCGAGCGGTGAGCGCGACGCACGCGCCGACGCCGCCGACCGCGCTTGGACGCCCGTGCCGCTGCCGAAGCCCCGGTACCTGGGGGCGCCGGTGCTCGGCTCCGTCGGCGCGGGCGCCGGCACGATCGACCACGCCGCGAAGCTCGCCGCCGCCGCGGCCGAGGCGGAGCGATCGCAGCGCGCCGCAATGGCGGCCGCCGCTCGCGCCGAGGGGGCGACCGCGGCATCCGTCGCCCCTGCCGCGTCAGCGGCCCACGAACCTGCCGCTCCGGTCGCCGCTGATGCTGCTGACGCGACCGGGCGCAGTCCTTCCGAGCCCGTCAGCCGCTTCGCGCGGATGGGCCTGCTCGACGGTCTGCCGACCGCCGCGCCCGACCTCGACGAGGTGCTCGAGCGCCGACGCGCAGCCGGCTGATCGCGGCCTCGCCAGGCGAGGCGACGGATGCTCGCCGCGGGCCGCCCCGTGTGCGAGCACCCCCGGCGACGGTGATAGGGTTGTCGTCGTTCACGGGCCTGTGGCGCAGTTGGTAGCGCGCTTCGTTCGCAATGAAGAGGTCAGGGGTTCGAATCCCCTCAGGTCCACCGGAACACGGAAGCCCCGGCTCGATCGAGCCGGGGCTTCCGTCGTTCGTGAGGGGTGACGGGGCGTAGCTGTGCGCGGGTCTCCCCGCCGCCGGGCCGGCGGGGTGAACATGGTCGGGAGGGGAGGGCACCCATGGGCTCTCGATCGACCGCAGGCCGGGCATCCGGTGTCGCGCTGGGCGCCGCCGCGCTGCTGGGCGGGCTCGCGGCGGGCTGGCTCGCCGCGCACCGCTCCTCGATCGCCGTGCGCACCTGGAGCCCGGGCGCGGGTTCGGCGCTGCCGCCGGCGCCGCTCGCCTCGCGCGTGCACGGCGCCGGCGAGACCGTGGTCGTGCTGCTCTCGGGGCTCGCCGCGAGCGGACTGCTCTGGGGCTCGCAGTTCGACGCGATCGGCCGGTCCGCGACGGTCGTGGCGCTGGATCCGCTCGGCTTCGGCGCATCGAAGGGCGCCCCGTGGGGCGACGGCAGCGTCGAGGACGCGCACGTCGCGTCGATCGACGGCACCCTCGCCGCACTGGGCCTCAGCGGCCGGCCGACCATCGCGGTCGGCCACTCCTTCGGCGCGCAGCTCGCGCTGCGCTGGGCGGCGAGGTCCACGAGCGTGCGCGGGGTCGTCGCGCTCAGCGCGCCGCTGTTCGAGCATCGCCGCGAGGCGGACGAGCGCATCGACCAGATGGGGTGGATGGAGTCGCTGCTCGCGAGCGGAAGCCTCGCCGAGCGGCTCTGCCAGTGGATGTGCGCGCACCCCCGCTCGGCGGCCCGCGCGGCCGTGGCGCTGAGCCCTCGGCTGCCCGTGCCCATCGCCGCCGCCAGCATCCAGCACAGCTGGAGCACTTACCTCGCGAACTTCGACGGCATCGTGCGCGACGCCGGCTGGCAGCCCGCACTCGCCGAGCTGCACCGGCGCGGGGTGCCCGTCGAGTTCCTCTACGGCCGGCGCGACGCCGTGCGCGTGCCTGGTCGCCTCGAGGCGCTCGCCCGGCGTTCGCCCGAGGTGCGGCTGCACCTCGTGCCGGGCGGGCACCAGCTGCCGCTCGTCGACGCGCCCGCGTGCGTCGCCGCGATCGAGCGCATGATCGCCGAGACCGCCGACCGACCCGGCTGAGGCGAGCGCGCGGAGGGTGTGGCCGGCGGCGGCCCGGTAGCGTCGAAGACATGGATGCTCCCGCCTTCGTCGCCGTCACCGTGCTGCTGCTCGGTGCACTGTTCAACGCGGTCGCCTGGCCGCGGTTCTACCCGCGCATCGCCGCCGACCCGCGCTCGCGCGACGAGTCGGGCCGGCGCACGTCCTTCTACCGCGTGCACGTCGTGCTCATCACGATCGCCCTCGTGATCGCCGTGCTGTCGGCGGGTGCGGCGGTGCTGCTGCTCGTCGGCTGATGGGCGGCGTCCGCTCAGCGCTGGTGCTGCACCGCCCGCGCGACGCGATTGCCGGCGACCTGAGCCAGCTGCACGAGCACGATGAGCGTGACGATGACCGCGACCATGACGAACCAGTCGAAGCGCTGGTAGCCGTATGTGAGCGCGAGGCTGCCGAGCCCTCCGGCGCCGACGAGCCCCGCTACCGCGGTCGCGTCGACGAGCGCGACGAAGATGTACGTCAGACCCAGAGTGAGCGGTCCCAGCGACTCCGGGATGACGACCGTGAAGAGCACCCTCGCCGGCGAGGCCCCCATCGCCGCCCCTGCCTCGACGGTGCCGGGGTCGACGGCGATCAGGTTCGACTCGGCGATGCGAGCGATCGCCACCGAGGCGACGAGGGCGAGAGCGGGCACGGCGGCGGTCGTGCCGATGCTCGTGCCCAGCAGGGCGCGCGTCACGGGGATCAGCGCGATGATGATGATGATGAAGGGGATGGGCCGGATCACGTTGATCAGCGTGTTGAGCGCCCCGAAGACGAACCGGTTCTCCAGCAGGTTGCCGGGCCTCGTCGCGTAGAGCAGGATGCCCAGCAGTACGCCGAGCACGCCGGCGACGAGGAACGACAGGGTGATCATCTGCAGAGTCTGAAGGAGCGCCTCCGCGAGCTTGGGCAGGAACGTCTCGAGATCGATGTCACGCATGGAGCAGCTCCTCGGCAGCCAGGGCGGCGCGCTCACCGGAGGGCGGCAGCTCCACGATCGCCGCGCTTCCGGCGATGTCGGCGATCGCACGATCCACGTCCTGATCGTCTCCGAGCAGCTCGACCGTCAACGTGCCGAAGAGCCGTGACTGCAGCTCGCTGACCCCGCCGTAGACGACGTTGTAGTCGACGTCGTGCTGGCGGGCGATCCGAGAGAGGAACGGGTCGTTCGACTCGCGGTTCTCGACGTGGATCTGCACGATCCTGCCCCGGTGCACGCGCCGGATGCGGTCGAGCGCCTCAGCGTCGGGCAGGTGGTGCAGCACCGAGGAGACGAATCGGCGCGTCGTCGGGTGGGTCGGGCGCGAGAACACGTCGTAGACCGCGCCGTGCTCGACGACGGTGCCCTGCTGCATGACGGCGACCCGGTCGGCGAGCTCGCGCACGACCTCCATCTCGTGCGTGACGAGCGCAATCGTGACCCCGTACTCGCGGTTCACCCGGCGCAGCAGCTCGAGCACCTCGCTCGTCGTCTGCGGGTCGAGCGCGCTCGTGGCCTCGTCGCTCACGAGCACGTCGGGCCGGTTGGCGAGCGCTCGGGCGATGCCCACGCGCTGCTGCTGGCCGCCCGAGAGGCGAGACGGATGCTCGAGCGCCCGCTCGCTGAGCCCGACGAATCGCAGCAGCTCGTCGACGCGATCGACGATCTCGTCCTTCGACGCACCGGCGACCCGCAGCGGGTACGCGACGTTCTGGAAGACGGTGCGCGACTGCAGCAGATTGAAGCGCTGGAAGATCATGCCGATGCGCTGCCGCTGACGGTGCAGGGCGCGCCCGCGCAGCGCCGAGACCTCCACGCCGTCGACGACGACGCGACCGGCGGTGGGGCGCTCGAGCGCGTTGATGGTGCGCAGCAGCGTCGACTTGCCGGCACCGGAGTAGCCGACGATGCCGAAGATCTCGCCCCGGTCGATGCTGAGACTGACGTCGTCGAGGGCGGTGACGCGCTGGCCGCCCGCGGTGAACGACTTCGAGACGTGCTCGAAGGTGATCGCGGTCGTCATGGCCGGGCTACTGCAGCTCTCGGGCGAGCTGCTCGAGCTCGGCGAGGCGCTCGCGCAGAGCATCCACCGAGACGTCGACGAGCACGCTGTTGCCGAAGGAGTCCGCCTCGAGACCGGCCGCGACGCGCTCGTCCTGGTAGACCTCCTGCAGGATCTCGAAGGCCGGATCGTCGACGTTCTCCGCACGCGTCGCGACCACGTTGACGTAGGGCAGCGACGAATCGGCGAGAGAGTCGTCGAGGAAGAGCGCGTCCTCCTTCGTGACGCCCTGCGAGGGGTCGAAGTACGAGGTGCCGACGACGACCGCGGCGACGCTCGGGTCGTCGAACTGCTGCGGGATGGTGATCGCCTGCACGGGCACGAACTCGAGGCCGAGCTCGTTGCCGGTCACGTCGTCGACGGTCGGGTACGAGCCGGCGTCGTCGGAGAGCTCGATGAGGCCCGCGTTCTCGAGGATGAACAGCGCGCGGCCGCCGTTCGCGGCATCGTCGGGGATGACCACGCGGTCGCCCTGCTCGAGCTCGTCGAGGTCGTCGATCGAGCTCGAGAAGACGCCCCACTGCGTGATGAGCGTCGAGAACACGGGCGTGAGGTCGGCGTCGTTCGCGACGTTGAACGCGCTGAGGAAGGCGATGTGCTGGAAGGCGTTGGCGTCGACCTCGCCGGCGACGAGCGACGAGTTGGGCAGCACCCAGTCGTTCTCGAAGTTGACCCACTCGACGTCGAGGCCCTTCTCGGCGGCGACGAGCTCGACCGCGTCCTGCAGCTCGCTCTCGCCGCTGCCGGCGATCGTGATGCTGAGGCGCTCGTCGCTCGCCGCATCGTCGGCCGCGGTCTCGGCGGTGGCGGCGCCCCCGCTGAGCAGCGAGGCTCCGAGCACAGCGGCGCCGACGAGCGCGCCGGCGCCGACGACGGCTCCTGCGCCGAGGAGGAGACGCTTGCGGCGGCGCCGGCGCTGCTCCTCCAGCGCTGCGCGGAGGTCGCTGGTCGGCTCGGCGGGGGGAGTGGGGGTGGTCATGGTGGCTCCTGCGGTCGGTGGTGGGCTCGGCGCTCCCGAGCTCGGCGTGGCCCATCGTGGGCGGCCGACGCGGCCGAGCGCGAGAACATGGCGCCGTGTGACGCGAGGTTTCGTAACATTTGTCGGGCCGCCGGCGCTCGTGTGATCTGGGGGCATGAGCGAGCGCATCGGCCTGAACCTGTTCGAGATGAACACCGTCGGCCACATCTCCCACGGCCTCTGGGTGCACCCCGAGAACACCCGGCACCGCTACGCCGACCTCGAGTTCTGGGTCGAGCAGGCGAGGCTGCTGGAGGAGGGGCTCTTCGACGCGGTCTTCCTCGCCGACGTCATCGGGGCGTACGACGGCTACCGCGGCGGGCCCGAGACCGCCATCCGCGAGGCGGTGCAGATCCCGAGCAACGACCCGCTGCTCGTGATCCCGGCGATGGCGTCGGTCACTCGTCACCTGGCCTTCGCCGCGACCTTCTCCACGACGTACGAGCCGCCGTTCGCGTTCGCGCGCCGGGCATCCACCCTCGATCATCTGACGAAGGGCCGCTTCGGCTGGAACGTCGTCACCTCGTACCTGCCGAACGCGGCCCGCAACTTCGGCCTCGACGACGAGATCGCCCACGACGATCGCTACGGCATCGCGGAGGAGTACCTGCAGGTGCTCTACAAGCTGTGGGAGGGTTCGTGGGACGACGACGCCGTCGTCATCGACCGCGGGCGCCGCATCTACACCGATCCGACCAAGGTGCGGGCGATCGATCACATCGGCGAGCACTTCCGCGTCGCCGGCCCGCACCTGGCAGAGCCGTCGGTGCAGCGTACGCCGGTGATCTTCCAGGCCGGGTCGAGCGACCGCGGCCGCGAGTTCGCCGCGCAGCACGCCGAAGGGGTGTTCGTGGGCGGACGCTCGCTCGAGGTGTACCGCGAGAACGTCGCCGACATCCGGCGCCGGGCGGTCGAGCACGGCCGGCGAGCCGACGACGTCAAGACCTACGCGAGCGCCGTCGTCATCGTCGGCCGCGACACCGCTGACGCTCAGGCGAAGGTCGAGGAGTTCCGGCGGCTGTCGAGCGCCGAAGGCTACCTCGCGCACGCGGGCGGCGGGGGCATCGACCTCGCCGCGCACCCGCGCGAGGCGGTCATGGACGACATCCTCGCCGCCGAGTCGCGCGCGGGTCGCGACGCCGGGCAGTCCGGGCGCCGCTTCCACGCCCCCGGCACGACGGTGGGCGAGGCGCTCGACGCCGTGACGGCCTTCGACCGCAGTCCCTTCTTCGTCGCGGGCTCTGCCGTGCAGGTCGCCGACGCGCTCGAGCGCTGGGTCGACGAGACCGGCCTCGACGGCTTCAATCTGCGTCAGTTCCTCACGCCCGGCACCGCGGAGGACTTCATCGAGCACGTGATCCCCGAGCTGCGGCGTCGTGGCCGCTACCGCACGAGCTACGAGGAGTCGACGTTCCGCGAGCGGCTGTTCGGCTCGGGCGCTCGTCGCGTGAACGACCGCCACCCCGCCGCTCGGTACCGGGGCGGGGCGAACCTGGCGCGCGTCGAGCGCGAGCGCGTCGAGGTGGCGTCGTGACCGATGTGCTGGTGGCGGATGCCCGGCGAGACGACGAGCTGAGCGATGAGCCGACCGCCGCCGAGCTCGACGCGCGCATCGAGCGCACGTTCGCGCCGGTGCTCGCCGAGATCGCCGCCGGGGCTGTCGAGCGCGAGCGCCGCCGCATCCTTCCGCTGGACGAGGTGCGGGCGCTGCGCGACGCCGGCTTCGGCGCGCTGCGGGTGCCCCGCCGCTTCGGCGGCTGGGGTGCGAGCCTGCAGCAGCTCTTCCGGCTGCTCATCGCGCTCGGTGAGGCCGACGCGAATCTGCCGCAGCTGCTGCGCGGCCACATCGCGTTCGTCGAGACCCAGCTGGCGCTGCCGCCGAGCGCGCTGCGCACCGAGTGGCTGAGCCGCATCGCCGACGGCGAGGTGCTGTTCGGCAACGCGCAGGCGGAGCGCGGCGAGTCGTCGACGCCGACGACCGAGATCGTCGAGGTCGAGGGTCGCCTGCTGCTGCGGGGCCGGAAGTTCTACAGCACCGGCACCCTCTACGCGGACTGGATCTGGACCGGCGGGCGGCACGGCGATCGCCACGTCGCCGTCGCGGTGCCCGCTGACGCGCCCGGCGTGACGCGCGTCGACGACTGGGCGGGCTTCGGCCAGCGGCTCACCGGCAGCGGCACGACCGTCTTCGACGACGTCGAGGTCGATCCGCGGCAGGTGCTCGCCTGGACCGACAACGACGAGCACCGCTCGCTCGCGTACGTCACCGGGCTGTATCAGCTCATCCTGCTCGCGGCGCTCGCGGGCACCGCTCGGGCGATCGTGCGCGACGCCGTCGCGTTCGTGCGGCCCCGCACGCGCACCTTCGGGGTGCCCGGCCTCTCGTCGCCGCGGCACGACCCGCTCGTGCAGCAGGTCGTCGGTCGGCTCGGCGCCCAGGCCTTCGCCGCCGAAGCCGCGGTGCTCGAGGCGGTGCGCCGACTCGAGGCGGCCGACCTGGGTCGCCGTCACGACGAGAGCGACGAGCCGCGGTACTACGACGCTCTCGCCCGCGTGTTCGAGGCGCAGCAGGTCGTCATCGACCTCGTGCTCGGCGCGGCTGGGCGCCTCTTCGAGGTGGGCGGGGCATCCGCCGTCGATGCCGACCGCGCGCTCGACCGGCACTGGCGCAATGCCCGCACGCTGGCCTCGCACAATCCGGCGATCCTGCGCGCGCAGCTGCTGGGCGACTACCGACTCAACGGCGTGCTGCCGAAGAGCCCGCTGCACCGCGTGCGCGACGAGGCGGCCGAGCGGTAGGCGGCGGATGCGCGGCGAGCGTCACGCGCGCTCGTACGAAACCTGCACCATGCCGTTGTCGAAGCGGCGCTCGCGCGTCAGCCGCAGGTCGAGCCGCACGTCGTCGGGCAGCGCGCGCGTGCCGCCACCGACGATGGCGGGGCAGACGAGCAGCTGCACGACGTCGACGAGCCCGAGCCGGAATGCGGTCGCCGCGAGCGTCGGGCCCTCGATCGTGACGTCGCCCGCCGCCTCGGCGAGCGAGCGTTCGATGGACGCCCGCGTGAGCTCGCGCTCGAGGCGCGTGCGGGCGGTGACGACGCCGTCGAGCGTGCGCGAGAACACGACCTTCTCGGCGCGCTGCCACATCGCCGCGAAGCGCTCCATCTCGGGGGTGTCGGCCCACTCGGGCTCGGTCTCCCAGCCCGACATCGTCTCGTACATGCGCCGGCCGTAGAGGTAGGTGCTGACGGCCTCCATGTCGTCGTTGATCGCGGCGACGACCTGCTCGCTCGGGAAGGCCCAGTCGAAGCCCCCGCTCGCGTCGGAGTTGTAGCCGTCGAGCGAGCAGGCGACCGAGTAGATGAGGCGCGACATGGCGGCCACGCTACGCCCCTCCAGCGTCGGTGGGCAGGGCTAGCATCGCGGCATGACCGCAGCGCAGCATCCGGCAGGCAGCCACGACCTGATCCGGGTGCAGGGGGCGCGCGAGAACAATCTGCGGGATGTCTCGGTCGACATCCCGAAGCGGCGCCTGACGGTCTTCACCGGCGTGAGCGGCTCCGGCAAGAGCTCGCTCGTGTTCGCCACGATCGCGGCCGAGTCGCAGCGCATGATCAACGAGACGTACAGCGCCTTCGTGCAGAACTTCATGCCGAGTCTCGCGCGACCCGACGTCGACGTGCTGGAGGGGCTGACGACGGCGATCATCGTCGACCAGGAGCGCATGGGCGCCAACTCGCGCTCGACCGTCGGCACCGCGACCGACGCCAACGCGATGCTGCGCGTGCTGTTCAGCCGCCTCGGCGACCCGTACATCGGGCCGCCGAACGCGTTCTCGTTCAACGTGCCGACGACGCGCGTGAGCGGCGAGCGCGAGAGCGCTACGGGCGAGCGCACCGTCATCGAGAACGAGGTGTACCTCGGCGGCATGTGCCCGCGGTGCGAGGGCATGGGCAGCGTCACCGACATCGACATCAGCCAGCTCGTCGACGAGAGTCGCTCGCTCGCCGACGGCGCGATCACTGTGCCCGGCTACACGGCCGACGGGTGGATGGTGCGCATCTTCACCGAGTCCGGGTTCCTCGACCCGGGCATCCCGGTGCGCGAGTTCAGCCCCGAGATGCGGCAGGCGTTCCTCTACCAGGAGCCGACGAAGGTCAGGATCGCCGGCATCAACATGACGTACGAGGGGCTCGTGCCGCGCATCCAGAAGTCGATGCTCAGCAAAGACGTCGACGCGATGCAGCCGCACATCCGCGCCTTCGTCGAGCGGGCGGTGACGTTCACGGCGTGCCCCGAGTGCAACGGCACGCGCCTGAGCGCCGCCGCGCGGTCGTCGCGCATCGCGGGCGTGAGCATCGCCGAGGCGTGCGCGATGCAGATCAGCGACCTCGCCGCGTGGGTCGCCGCGATCGACGAGCCGGGCGTCGGCCCGCTCGTCGCGAACCTGCGCCGCACGCTCGACTCGTTCACCGAGATCGGGCTCGGCTACCTCAGCCTCGACCGGCCCGCCGGCACGCTGTCGGGCGGTGAGGCGCAGCGCACGAAGATGATCCGGCACCTCGGGTCGTCGCTCACCGACGTCACCTACGTCTTCGACGAGCCGACCGTCGGGTTGCACCCGCACGACATCCAGCGCATGAACGAGCTGCTGCTGCGCCTGCGCGACAAGGGCAACACGGTGCTCGTCGTCGAGCACAAGCTCGAGGCGATCGCGATCGCCGACCACGTCGTCGACCTCGGCCCCGGCGCGGGCACGGCGGGCGGGCACATCGTCTTCGAGGGGTCGGTCGACGAGCTGCGGCGCAACGGCATGCTCACCGGGCGACACCTCGACGACCGCGCGGCCCTCAAGGCTGGCGTGCGCACGCCGTCGGGGGCGATCGAGGTGCGCGGAGCATCCGCCCACAACCTGCAGAGCGTCGATGTCGACGTGCCGCTCGGGGTGCTCGTCGTCGTCACGGGCGTCGCGGGCTCGGGCAAGAGCTCGCTCATCCACGGCGAGGTCGCGGGGCGCGAGGGCGTCGTCGCGGTCGACCAGAGCGCGATCCGGGGCTCGCGGCGCAGCAATCCGGCGACGTACACGGGCATGCTCGAGCCCATTCGCAAGGCCTTCGCGAAGGCCAACGGCGTGAAGCCCGCGCTCTTCAGCCCGAACTCCGAAGGGGCGTGCCCGACGTGCAAGGGCGCCGGCGTCATCGACACCGATCTGGGGATGCTCGCCTCGGTGTCGTCGCCGTGCGAAGACTGCGGCGGCCGGCGCTTCCAGTCGAGCGTGCTCGAGTACCGCCTCGGCGGGGCGAGCATCACCGACGTGCTGGCGATGCCCGTGAGCGAGGCCGTGACGTTCTTCGCGAGCGGCGACGCGCGCGTGCCGGCGGCGTTCGCCGTGCTCGAGCGCCTCGCCGACGTCGGACTCGGCTACCTCACGCTCGGCCAGCCGCTCTCGACGCTCTCCGGCGGCGAGCGTCAGCGGCTCAAGCTCGCGATGGCGATGGCCGATCCCGGCCGCGTGCTCGTGCTCGACGAGCCGACCACCGGTCTGCACCTGGCCGACGTCGAGCAGCTGCTCGGCATGCTCGACCGCCTCGTCGACGGCGGCACCTCGGTCATCGTCATCGAGCACCACCAGGCTGTCATGGCGCACGCCGACTGGATCATCGACCTCGGGCCGGGCGCGGGCCACGACGGCGGCCGCGTCGTGTTCGAGGGCACGCCGGCCGAGCTCGTCGCGGCGCGCTCGACGCTCACGGGGCAGCACCTCGCCGAGTACGTCGGCGCCTGAGGCGCGGCCGCGCGGGCGGCCAGCCGCCGCGCCGCTACAGCCCCTGCGCGAGCCGGTGGTACGCGGCGTTCCAGCGCACCTCGTTCTCGAAGCCGGCGATCGTCGTCGACTCGTCGATGACGAGCAGCTCGATGCCGACCATCTTCGCGAAGTCGCGCACGACGTCGATGCCGATCTGCGTCGTCATGACCGTGTGGTGGGCGGCGCCCGCGGTGAGCCACGCGGTGGCCGAGGTGCGGAAGTCGGGGCGCGGTTCCCAGACCGCGTGCCCGACCGGCAGGTTCGGCATCTCGGCCGGCAGCTCCACGGTGTCGACGACGTTGGCGACGAGCCGGAAGCGGTCGCGCAGGTCGCTCAGCGCGACGACGAGCGCCGGACCGGGGTCGGCCGTGAACACGAGCCGCACGGGGTCGTCCTTGCCGCCGATGCCGAGCGGCGCGATCGTGAGCCGCGCGCGCTGCGACGACAGCGAGGGCGAGACCTCGAGCATGTGCGCGCCGAGGATGAGCTCGGCGCCGGGCTCGAGGTGGTACGTGTAGTCCTCCATGAGCGAGGCGCCGCCCGGCAGGCCGGCACCCATGACGGCGGCGGCCCGCACGAGCACCGCGGTCTTCCAGTCGCCCTCGGCGCCGAAGCCGTAGCCGTCGGCCATGAGGCGCTGCACCGCGAGGCCGGGCAGCTGGCGCAGCCCGCCGAGGTCTTCGAACGAGTCGGTGAAGGCCGTGAAGCCACCCTCTTCGAGGAAGCCCCGCAGGCCCGCCTCGATGCGGGCGCCCTCGCGCAGCGAGTCGTGCCGGGCGCCGCCGGGGCGCAGCTCGGCGTCGACGAGGTAGGTCTCGAGGTACTCGGCGACGAGCGCGTCGACGGCGGCGTCGTCGACGGCGTCGACGGCCGCGACGAGCTCGTTGACGCCCCAGGTGTTGACCTGCACGCCGAGCGTGAGCTCGGCCTCGGTCTTGTCGCCCTCGGTGACGGCGACGTAGCGCATGTTGTCGCCGAAGCGCGCGAGGCGCATGCCGCGCAGGGCGGTGCGCCCGGCGGCCGCGCGCGACCAGACGCCGACGCGCTCGATCACGGCAGGGTCGCTCACGTGCCCGACGACGGTCGTGCGCGGCACGCCCAGGCGCGTCTCGATGTACCCGAACTCGCGGTCGCCGTGCGCGGCCTGGTTGAGGTTCATGAAGTCGAAGTCGATCTCGCCCCACGGCAGCGCGACGTTGGCCTGCGTGTGCAGGTGCAGCAGCGGCTTCTGCAGCGCGTCGAGCCCGCCGATCCACATCTTCGCCGGGCTGAAGGTGTGCATCCACGCGATGACGCCGATGACGCGGTCGTCGGCGTTCGCCGCGAGCATGGTGCGGCGGATGGCTTCGCTGTCCGTCAGCACGGGCTTCCACTCGACGGTGACGGGGATGCCCGCGGCCGACTGCAGTCCGCGCGCGACCTCCTGCGACTGCTCGGCGACCTGGCGCAGGGTCTCCTCGCCGTACAGCCCCTGGCTGCCGGTGAGGAACCAGACGGTGTACTCGGCGAGGTCGGGCACGACGGAGCGGCTCATGGCGGTTCTTTCTCTCAGAGGGCGGTGATGGCGGCGCGCTCGACGGCGAGGCCGGCGCGGTAGCGGTCGAGGTAGGCGGCAAAGCCGGCGACGTCGTCGACGACGGGATGCTCGGGGCGAGCATCCGCGCCGGTGTAGACCCGCTCGGTCAGGAAGTCGGCGAGCGTCGCGCCCGCACCCGTCGCGGTGTGCGCGGCGAGCACGGCCATGCCCCACGCGCCGCCCTCGGAGGCGCTGTCGGCCACCTCGACGGGGGCGTCGAGCGCGGCGGCGAGGAAGCGCTGGGCGACGCCCGCGGTGCGGAACATGCCGCCGTGCGCGGCCATGCGGTCGACGGCGACGCCCTCGTCGGCGAGCGTGCGCATGCCGAGTGCGAGGGTCGCGAAGACGCCGTAGAGCTGGGCGCGCATCGTGTTGGCGAGCGTGAGGCTCGAGTCGGGGGTGCGCACGAACAGCGGCCGGCCCTCGTCGAGCTCGGCGATCGGCTCGCCGGCGACGTGGTTGTAGGCGAGCAGTCCGCCGGCGTCGGGTGCGCCCGCGAGCGCCTCGCGGAAGAGCGTCTCGTAGACGGCGTCGGTGTCGAGCGGCGTGCCGGCGGCCTCGGCGAAGCGTGCGAACATTCCCGCCCAGGCGGCGAGCTCGCTCGCGCCGTTGTTGCAGTGCACCATCGCGACGGGGGCGCCGGCGGGCGTGGTGACGACGTCGATCTCGGGGTGCGCGCGCTCGAGGGGGCGCTCGAGCACGACCATGGCGAAGATGCTCGTGCCAGCGCTGACGTTGCCGGTGCGCGGCGCGACGGCGTTCGTGGCGACCATGCCGGTGCCGGCGTCGCCCTCGGGCGGGCAGAGCGTGGCGCCCGGCTGCAGGGCTCCGGTCGGGTCGAGCAGGGCGGCGCCCTCGGCGGTGAGCGTGCCGGCCTCCGCACCGGCGGGCAGCACGTCGGGCAGCAGCCCCCGCACGCCGCGGCCGAGCGGCGCGTCGGCGGGCTCGACGCCGTGCTGCTCGCGCAGCAGGCGGTCGTAGCGGGCGAGGAAGTCGGCGTCGTAGTCGGTGCCGGCGGCGTCGATCGGGAACATGCCCGAGGCGTCGCCGACGCCGAGCACGAAGCGCCCGGTGAGCCGCTCGTGCACGTAGCCGGCGAGCGTGGTGATGCGCGCGATGCTCGGCACGTGCGGCTCGCGGTCGAGCACGGCCTGGTGCAGGTGCGCGATCGACCAGCGCAGCGGGATCGTGAAGCCGAACAGGCCCGTGAGCTCGGCGGCGGCGCGCCCGGTGCTGGTGTTGCGCCAGGTGCGGAACGGCACGAGCAGCTCGCCCTCAGCGTCGAACGCGAGGTAGCCGTGCATCATCGCGGAGACGCCGAGCGCCCGGTATGCCGTCGGCGCGACACCGTGGCGCGCGTGCGCATCGGCGACGAGGGCGGCGTGCGCCGCCTGCAGGCCCGACCAGACGGCGTCGAGGTCGTACGTCCACACCCCGTCGACGAGCTGGTTCGCCCACTCGTGCGCACCCGTCGCGAGCACGGTCGTGGGGGAGTCGGGGTCGATGAGGCAGGCCTTGATGCGCGTCGAGCCGAGCTCGATGCCGAGCACGGCTCCTCCGCTCCCGAGCAGCTCGGCGGGGGTGGTCGCGCTAGCGGTCATGGGAGCCTCCTCGGTCATGTGAACGTTAACATCTTCGCGCCTCGGCCGCATCCCCCCTGCTGCATCGCGGTCGTCAGACCGCCCGAACGGATGCTCGGCGCACGAGCACGGGAGCCACCGGCTCGATCGCCGCCGACGCCGACCGCCCGCCGTCGAGCACGCCGACGAGGTGCGCGACCGCGCGTCGCCCGACCTCCGCGAACTCCTGCCGCACGGTCGTCAAGGGCGGCAGGCTGTGCGCCGCCTCGGGAATGTCGTCGAAGCCGACGACGCTCACGTCGTCGGGCACGCGGCGACCCGACTCGACGAGCGCGTGCAGCAGCCCGAGGGCCATCTGGTCGTTGCCGCAGATCACCGCCGTCGTGTCGGGGGCGATCGCCGCCCCGGCGCGGTAGCCCGACTCGACCGTCCAGTCGCCGGGCACCGCCTCGCCCGGCTCGATCCCCGCGGCTCGCAGCTCGGCGTCGACCGCCTCGCGCCGGATGGCCGCCTCGAGGAAGCCGACCGGCCCCGTGATCTGCTGGATGCGCCGGTGCCCGCGCTCGAGCAGGTGCCGAGCCGCGAGCGCGGCCCCCGCCCGCTGGTCGACCGAGGCGGCGATGCCGGGCCCGTCGCCGGACTGCAGCGTCACGACGGGCAGCGCGATGCCGGCGCGGTCGAGCGCGTCGAGCATCGGCTGGTAGGGCGCGATCACGACGAGGGCTTCGATCGCCTGGTCGAGCAGGAACTCCATGCTCGTGCGCATCGCCTCGGCGTCGGGCGGCGTGCTCGTGATGAGCGGCTGGTAGCCGGCGTCGCGTGTCGCGCGCTCGATCGCGTGCAGGCTGCTCGTCGGCCCGAAGTCGGGCGTCGCCAGGGCGAGCACGCCGATCGCGCGCGTGCGGCTCGTGACGAGCGTGCGGGCGGCGAGGTTGCGCCGGTAGCCGAGGTGCGCGATGGCCTCGAGCACGCGCTCCCGGGTCTCCGGTCGCACCGTCTCGAGCCCGTTGAGCACGCGCGAGACGGTCTGGTGCGAGACTCCAGCGCGCGCCGCGACGTCGTGCATCGTCGGAGCGCGGCGAGCGGCGGTGGCCATGCGCGTCACGCTACCGCTCGGCGGTCTCCGTGCCGAGCGGTGCGGCGGATGCCCTGCCGGGGTCGCGCTACAGCGCCGGGTTGGCCGCGCGCGTGCTCGCGCCGACGCGGGCCTCCTCAGCGGCTGCGGTCGCGCGGCGCCGTGCCGTGCGGCGCTGGAGGCCGGTGACGAGCGAGCGGGTGACCCAGGCGAGCAGTGCTGCTCCGATGGCTTTCTTGATCATGCGGGCATCCTGCGCCCTGCGCGGCGGCGCGCCCAGGGGCTTGCACCTCAGGACGTGACCGGTGTTGAGGCGCGTTCGCGTTGCCCAGACGTTAAGAATGCCCGTTCCTTCGCTTTGTTCAGCCAAGATGAACGCCCGTTCTGCACGATCCCGCCACTACAGTCGCCTCACGTCCACCACACACCGAGGGAGCCGCATGCACATCGCCGTGCGCCGCGAACCGATCGAGGGGGAGCAGCGGGTCGCCGCGACCCCCGCCTCGACGGCGCAGTATCTGAAGAACGGTCTGACCGTCACCATCGAACGCGGGGCCGGCGTCGCCGCCGGCTACCCCGACGCCGACTACGAGGCCGCGGGCGCCACGCTCGTCGACGCGCTCGACCTCGCGAGCGTCGAGGTGCTCGCCCACGTGCGCCCGCTCGACGCCGCGACGATCGCCGCGCTGCCGAGCGGTGCGATCACCGTCGGCTTCGCCTCGCCCGCCTCCGAGCTCGAGGGCGTCGCGGCCCTGGCCGCGAAGGGCGTCACGGCGTTCTCGCTCGAGCTGATCCCGCGCATCTCGCGCGCCCAGTCGATGGACGCGCTGACCTCGCAGTCGCTCGTCGCCGGCTACCGCTGCGTGCTCGAGGCCGGCATGCGGTTCCCGCGCTTCTTCCCGCTCTACATGACGGCCGCCGGCACCATCCCGCCCGCGCGCGTGCTCGTACTCGGTGCGGGCGTCGCCGGCCTGCAGGCCATCGCGACGGCCAAGCGCCTCGGCGCGAACTACTCGCCCCGCACGTCGCCGAGGCCGACGTCATCATCACGACCGCCGCGATCCCCGGCCGGCCCGCGCCGCGCCTCATCACGGCGTCGATGCTGCAGGGCATGAAGCCCGGCTCGGTCATCGTCGACCTCGCCGCCGAGACCGGCGGCAACGTCGAGCGCGCCGTCGCGGGCCAGGATGTCCGCGTCGAGGTGCCCGGCGGTGCGATCACCATCGTCGGCATGAAGGATGCCCCCTCGACGATGCCCTTCGACGCGAGCCGTCTGCTCGCGCAGAACATCGCCAACCTCATCGGCCTCATGACCGTCGAGGGCGCCGTCGCGCCCGACCTCGACGACGAGGTCGTCGCCGGCGCCTGCCTCACCCACGAGGGTCAGGTGCGCCACGAGCCCACCGCCGCCGCGATCGCGGCCGCGACCACCGCATCCACGACCGACCAGACGGGAGCTCGCTGATGGACGCCATCACCCTGCTGACCTTCTTCGTGCTCTCGGTCTTCGTCGGCTTCGAAGTCGTCTCGAAGGTCTCCAGCACCCTGCACACGCCCCTCATGTCGGGCGCGAACGCCATCCACGGCATCATCCTCATCGGCGCGATCATCGTCGCCGGTCAGGCGGAGGACGTCGTGCTGCTCGTCGTCGCCCTCGTCGCCGTGCTGCTCGCCACGGTCAACCTCGTCGGCGGCTTCGTCGTCACCGACCGCATGCTCGAGATGTTCGGCGGGCGCAAGCCGGCCGCGGCGTCGGCGAGCACCGCTGCGACGGGCGAGGAGGGCCCGCGATGAGCATCCTCTCGATCGAGGCCACGGCGCTGCTGTACCTGCTCGCCGCCGTCTGCTTCATCCTCGCCCTCAAGGGCCTCAGCTCGCCGAAGACCGCGCGCCGCGGCAACCTCATCGGCGCGTTCGGCGCGCTCGTCGCCGTCGTGACGGTCTTCCTGTCGACCGAGCTGGACAACATCGCGCTCATCATCATCACGATCGCGATCGGCTCGGCGATCGCGGCACCCGTCTCGCGCCGCGTCGCGATGACGCAGATGCCGCAGCTCGTCGCGCTCTTCAACGGTGTCGGCGGCGGCGCCGCGGCGCTCGTGGCGATGCTCGAGCTCACGCACGTCGACGACCTCGGCTCGGTCATCGCGGTCGCGTTCACGGTGCTCGTCGGCGCGGTGTCGTTCTCCGGCTCGGTCATCACCTTCGCGAAGCTGCAGGAGCTCATGCCGACGCGGCCGATCGTGTTCCCGGGCGGGCCGGTCGTCATGGCCGTCGTCGCCGTCGCGTCGCTCGCCGCGGCCGTCTGGCTCGTCGTGACCGGGGCGCCCCTCGCCGCCTACGTGCTGCTCGGCCTCGGCCTCGTGCTCGGCGTGCTGTTCGTGCTGCCGGTCGGCGGCGCTGACGTGCCGATCGTCATCTCGCTGCTCAACGCCTTCACGGGCCTCACCGTTGCGGCCTCGGGTCTCGTGCTCGGCAACACGCTGCTGCTCGTCGCCGGCACGCTCGTCGGCGCCTCCGGCACGATCCTCACGCGCGCCATGGCCTCCGCGATGGGGCGCAGCGTGGCGGGCATCCTGTTCGGCGCGTTCAAGGGAGGCTCGACGGCTGGCTCGACGGCGGCGAGCGACCGCCCGGTGCGCTCCTCGAGCGCGGAGGACGTCGCCATCCTGCTCGGCTACGCCCAGCGCGTGGTCGTCGTGCCCGGCTACGGCCTCGCCGTCGCCCAGGCGCAGCACACGATGGCCGAGCTCGCCTCCACCCTCGAGGCGAAGGGCATCGAGGTCGTCTTCGGCATCCACCCCGTCGCCGGCCGCATGCCCGGGCACATGAACGTGCTGCTGGCCGAGGCGAACGTGCCCTACGAGGCGCTGCAGGAGATGGACGAGGTCAACCCGCAGTTCAAGACCGCCGATGTCGCCCTCGTGGTCGGCGCGAACGACGTCGTGAACCCCGCGGCGAAGACCACGCCCGGGTCGCCGATCTACGGAATGCCCATCCTCGACGTCGCCTCGGCGCGCCAGGTGGTCTTCCTCAAGCGGTCGATGCGCCCCGGCTTCGCGGGCATCGAGAACGACCTGCTGTTCGAGCCGCAGACGACCCTGCTGTTCGGCGACGCGAAGGAGTCGCTCACGAAGGTGCTCGGGGCGGTCAAGGCGCTCTAGCCGACCGCGCCCTCTCGACGACGCGCGGGGCCTCAGGTGGTAGAGGCCTCGCGCGTTCCTTTGTCTGCGGCGGTCGGCGCGTCGAGCGGAGCCAGCAGACCCGCGCGCTCGGCGACCTCCACCGCCTCGGTGCGCGACTCCACGCCGAGGGCGTCGAAGACCCGCATGAGGTCGTGGCCGATGGTCGAGGTGCCGAACTGCAGCGCCCGGGCGATCTGCGCGTTGGTGCGGCCGCGGCGCACCTGCTCCAGGATCTCCCGCTGTCGTGCGGTGAGCTCGCCCGGTCCTTGGCCTCCGGCGACCTTCGGGGCGGATGCTCCCGCCGAGGCCGATCTGGCCTCCGCGTCGAGCAGCGCGAGCGTGAGCATCCCGCCCACGGCCTCCCAGAACGCCGACCGCTCGGCGAGCTTCGAGGGCTGCTCCATGCCGAGGGAGATCGCGCCGAGGGTGCGGTCGCCGCTGCGCAGCGGCAGGTACAGGGCGTGCGTGCCGCGCGGCTCGTACTCGGCGAGGGCCGGGTAGCGCTGCGTCATCTCGCGGTAGGTGCCGGCGAGCGGGCGGCCGGTGCGGGCGACATCGGAGAGCGGCAGCGCGTCGTCGAGGGGGAAGCGCGGCCCGCGCCGCAGCGTGCCGGCGGGGAACCCGTGCATCGTGCGGATCTCGAGCAGGCCGTGCTCGTCGATCGTGCCGAGCGCGGAGGCCTTCGCCTCGAAGGGCCGCAGGGCGCCCCGCACGAGCCCCTGCACGAGCGCCGAGAGCTCGGGTCGGCGGGCGCACTGCCGCGCGAGCTCGCCGAGGCAGCGCAGCAGGTCGGCGTCGTTCACGATGTCGACGGTACGAATTTTCCCGCGCGTCAGGAAGTCGGGTCGGGCTCGTGCGCCGCGAGGATGCCCGCGCGCATCGCCGCCTCGACGGCGTCTCGGCGCGACTCGACACCGAGCACGTCGAAGATGCGCATGATGTCGTGACCGATCGTCGAGGTGCCGAAGTTCATGGTGCGGGCGATCTGACCGTTGGTGAGGCCCCGCTGCATGTGGGCGAGGATCTCGCGCTGCCGCGCGGTGAGGGGGCCCGCTCGCCGGCCGCGCTCGCGCGCCGTCGCGAGCTCGTCGATCGCGAGCGACGCGGAGACGAGATCGCAGACGGCGCCCCAGAAGACGCGGTGGCGCTCGTGGTCGGGGCGGGCATCCATCTCGATCGCCAAGCCGCCGATCGTCGCCCCCCGGAGCTGCAGGGGCAGGAAGATCATGAAGCGCCCCTGCAGGCCGATCGGCGCGAGCCCCGGGTAGCGCTCGACGAGCGCCGGCACCTCGTCTTCGATGACCGTGCCGCGGCGCACCGACTCGGGCAGGGGGAAGGGGTCGCCGAGGGCGTAGCGCGGGCCGTCGCGAAGGGCGCCGGCGGGGAAGCCGTACATCGTGCGCATGTCGAGGTAGCCCTGCGCGTCGAGCATGCCGACGCCGGCGGCCCGCGCCTCGAAGGGGCGCAGCGCCTGCAGCACGAGCGAGCTGGCGAACGAGGCGCGGTCGGGGCGGTTGGCGCAGATGCGCGCGAGCTCGGCGAGCGAGCCCAGCAGGTCGGCGTCGGCGAGCGGCGAGCGGCGCGCGGTGTGAGTGGTCGTGCTGATGGGGTGGTCCTGACTTCTCGGGCGCGCCCTCCGGCGGCCAAACGACCCCCATCCGACCACACCGAGAATCCGGCCGAAAGGGATTGACACGGCTTCGCCTGTCCGATAAGCGAAAGCCACTCGCGATCTCCTCCCCAGGTCGACGCGTCCGCGACCGCCTACCCTGGAGGAGTGACCGCCGCGCCCCTCACCTCCGCCGAGATCGAGGCGATCCGCGCGCAGTTCCCGATCCTGCGTCGCGAGGTGAACGGGCATCCGTTGACCTACCTCGATTCGGCGGCGACCGCGCAGAAGCCCGACGTCGTGATCGACGCCGAGAGTGCCTTCCTGCGCACCGCGAACGCCGCCGTCAATCGCGGCGCGCACACGCTCGCCGGCGAGGCGACCGAGGCGTACGAGGATGCCCGCGGCACCGTCGCGCGCTTCCTCGGCGTCGACGAGCACGAGGTCGTCTTCACGAGCCACGCCACCGAGGCGCTCAACCTCATCGCCTACGCCCTCGGCACGGCGAGCCTCGGGCGGGGAGCCGGGTCGCACCCGGGCGCCGCACGGCTCGCGCTGCGCGAGGGCGACGAGCTCGTCGTCACCGAGCTCGAGCATCACGCCAACCTCATCCCCTGGCAGGAGCTCGCGGCGCGCACCGGCGCCACGCTGCGGTACGTGCCCGTGCTCGACGACGGATCGCTCGACCTCGAGGCGGCCACGCGCATCATCGGCGAGCGCACGCGGCTGCTCGCCGTCACCCACGTCTCGAACGTCACCGGCGCCATCACGCCGCTCGACGCACTCGTGCCGCTCGCCCGCGCCGTCGGCGCCCTCGTCGTGCTCGACGCGTGCCAGTCGGCGCCGCACCTGCCGCTGAGGCCCCGCGAGCTCGACGTCGACCTCGCCGTGTTCAGCGGTCACAAGCTCTACGGCCCCACCGGCATCGGCGTGCTCTACGGCCGCGCCGAGCTGCTCGACGCGATGCCGCCCTTCCTCTACGGCGGCTCGATGATCACGACCGTGACGATGGAGCGCGCCGAGTACCTGCCCGCGCCGCAGCGTTTCGAGCCCGGCTCGCCCCGGCTGTCGCAGGCGGTCGGCCTCGCCGCGGCCATCCGCTTCCTCGAGGGCGTCGGCCTCGACCGCATCGCCGCGACCGAGCATGAGCTCGCCGCCCACCTGCTCGGCGGTCTCGCGGGTGTGCCGGGCGTGCGCGTGCTTGGCGGCGTCGACCCCGTCGGCCGCGTGGCGCTCGCCTCGATCGTCGTCGACGGCGTGCACGCGCACGACGCCGGCCAGGTGCTCGACGAGGTCGGCATCGCGGCGCGCGTGGGCCACCACTGCGCCCAGCCGCTGCACCGCCGACTCGGGGCGACGGCGAGCCTGCGGCTCAGCGCGGGCGTGCACACGACGGGCGCCGAGCTCGATCGGGCGATCGAGGCCGTGGCGAGCATCCGCCCGTTCTTCGGGCTCGAGGGGGAGGCGGCGTCGTGAGCGGTCTCGAGCAGCTGTACCAGCAGATCATCCTCGACCACTCGAAGCACCCGCACGGCGTCGGGCTCGAGCCGGGCGAGGTCACGAGCCACCAGCGCAACCCCGTCTGCGGCGACGAGGTCACGCTCGCCCTGCGGTGGGATGCCGCGGGCGAGCGCGTGACGGAGGTCGCGTGGGAGGGCAGCGGTTGCTCGATCTCGCAGGCGAGCGCCTCGCTGCTGGCGACCCTCGCCGAGGAGAGCGCTGCCGAGGGCGAGGCCTGGCGGCCGGAGGAGCTGCGGGCGCTCATCGACGAGTTCCGCGAGGCGCTGCGCTCGCGCGGGTCGATCGCGCTCGACGAGGAGCGCTTCGGCGACGCGGCCGCGCTCAGCGGGGTGTCGAGGTTCGTCGCGCGCGTGAAGTGCGCGATGCTCGCGTGGGTCGCGGCTGAAGATCTGCTGACGCGACGCGCGGCCGCAGGAGGCTAGCTCGACCCGCTCACCCGCCGACTACCGAGGAGCGTCACCGAAGTCGCGGATAGGAAGCCGCTCGCCACCCCGCAGTGCCGACTCGTGGGCGACGATCCCGGGAAGCGTGTAGCGGGCTGCTTGCCATGCGTTCACCGGGGGAAGCGACTGCTCGTTGACCGCTTTCACGAAGTCGTCGACGAGGAAGTGGTGGCTGCCTTCGTGCCCGTTGTGCACGCCCTCGAACTCCTTCGGCAGCCGGCTCGTGTCGTGCACCTGCGCTGACCCGGAGACGAATGCGGCGCGGAGTTCCGGAGCGACGTGCGCGAGGGAAGCATCGTCGACGGAACCCGACGGGGCCGTGCGCAGTAGGTCGGTGACGTCGTCCACACTGTGCTTGTCGAGCACGACCGCGGTCTCGACGAGCTGCTCGAAGGACCCCTCCGTGCCGAAGAACCGGAACCGCGACTCGCGGATGTGCGAGGGGTACCCCACCCGTCGGAACTCGTTGGTGCGCATCGACCCGCCCCCGTGCATCTCGAAGAGGGCAGTGGCGTTGGAGAAGTCGTTATCGAACTGGCTGACCTCCACGTCGAAGACCCCGTCGCCGCGATCGTCGCGAACGCCGATGCAGCTGACGCTCACCGCGTGCGTCGGCCACGCGCCCAGCACGCCTCCGATCGCGTGAGTCGGGTACAGCATGGGCGGGTAGCTCGCGGTCGCCTTCCAGTGCTCGCCGCCGCTGTACTTGTAGGCGTCGTAGAAGCCGAGGTCCATGTCGTGGACGTAGTCGCCTTCGGCGTAGAAGACTCGTCCGAGCGCGCCAGCCGCGATGCGCTCACGCATCAGCACCGTTGCCGGGTTGTAGTAGCTCGTCTCGCCCATCATGTAGGTCAGCCCCGTCTCCTGGACGGCGGCGATGATGGCGGCGATCTCCTCCTCGCTGATCGCCATCGGCACCGCCGAGTAGACATGCTTGCCGGCGCGGAGAGCGCGGACGGCGAGTGGGCCGTGCGTCCAGCGCTGAGTGAAGAGCGCGATGGCATCGACGTCGGAGTCGAGCATCGCCTCGAAGCTCGGCATGGAGCCAGCGAGAGAGGCGCTCGTGGCGAGCTTAGACGCCCGCTCGGGGATGACGTCGGTGACATAGACCGACGAGACGCCGGGGTGCAGCTGGAAGAGGGACGCGAACTGTCCGGCGAACTGTCCGGCGCCGACGATTCCGAGGGAGAACGACATTGTGCTTCCTTTCATGGGGTGGAACGGGGGGGTCAGTGGCCGCGAGTCGCGTCGAGCGTTCCGCGGGACGTCAGTTCGACAGGGGTCGGTGCGCAGGTGATGCCGACGAAGCCACCCGGCTCGCCGGAGTCGAGGAAGCCGATGAGGGCGAGTCGATCCTCATCGTCGAGGTCGAGTACTCGACCGGCGTAGATTCCGGCGTCGGTGATGAGCTCAGCTCGATCGATGTGGAACGGCCCGAGCGGCCCATCGGCAGGCGCGCTGTATGTGCCGGTGCCCGCCGCGACCGACGGATTGCGAACATCTCGCTCGGCGGCGCAGAAGATGACGACCCATTGCCCCCCAGAGTTGAGCACCTGGACGACCTCGAGCTGGTCGAACCCCGAGTCGTGCACGAGCGGCTGGTGGACTGTCCAGGCGTCTAGGTCGGGGGAGGTGGCGTGCGCGATCGTTCCCGCCCCCTTCGCCCCGACGTCGGCGATCCGCGCCGTCAGGAGCATGTGCCACAGGCCGTCCTCGGGGCGGAAGAAGACCCACGGATCCCGAAACGGCTCCTCTCCGCGGGGGTCCGTCTGCTTCGTGGCGTACCAGCGCGGGTCTGCAGTGACGATCGGGGATTCCGAGACTCGCGTCCAGGCGGTCATGTCGAGCGAGGTCGCGTGGCCGATGCGCTGAACGGCACCGCGGTCGACTGCATCTACTCCCGTGTAGAAGAGGTGCCACACGCCATCGTGCTCGACGACGCTCCCCGTCCAGACCGCGAGGTCGTCGAAGCTCCCTGGTTCGCCCGGCAGAAGTGCTGACTCCAGGTGCTCCCAGGTGAGCAGGTCGGTCGACACCGAGTGGCCGATGGTGGCGGCGTGGTGACGGAGGTCGGGATCACCTAGCGAGCGCGGAGCCTGCAGATAGAAGGCGTGGTGCTCGGGGCCACGGTGCGCGAACCAGGAGTCCCACACCCAGTGGTCGGATTTCGAAAGGCTCACGGGACAACTTTCCGTCGAGTTGACTTTTGGGACGGAAGTAAGTCTATAGTTTCGTTCGACACGGAAGTCACAGGAAGGGTCCACACCATGGCACGATCCACGAGGTCCCGCTCGCAGCTGCGGGTGGCTCTCCTCTTCCTGATCCCCGCGCTCGTCGGGTTCCTGGGCTTCTACGTGTGGCCGGCGCTCCGCGGGATCTACCTGAGCTTCACCGACTACAACCTGCTGCGCGACCCCGAGTGGATCGGCCTCGAGAACTACGAGAACATCGCGCAGGATCCAGTCTTCTTCAACGCCATCGGCGTCACGCTCCAGTACGTCGCGGTGAACATCGGAGTGCAGACGACGCTGGCTCTCGGCGTCGCGGTTCTCCTCCACCGGTTCACTCGCTCGATCGTCGTCCGGGGCGTCATCCTCCTGCCCTATCTGATCGCCAACGTCATCGTGGCGCTCATCTGGTACTGGCTCTGCGACTACAACCTCGGACTCATCAACGCGGGGCTCGACGCCCTCGGATTCGACCGGGTCGGCTTCTTCGGCGACGAGAACCTGTCGATGACGACGATCGCGCTGGTGAACGTCTGGCGGCACCTCGGATACACGTCGCTGCTGATCTTCGCTGGCCTCATCGCGATCCCTCGGGATGTCTACGAGGCCGCGGAGGTCGATGGCGCGGGCGAGTGGCGCATCTTCCGCAGCGTCACGCTTCCGCTGCTGCGACCCGTCCTGGCCTTCGTCCTGGTGGTGACGATCGTCGGATCGTTCCAGATCTACGACACCATCGCCGTTACCACGGGGGGCGGGCCCGTCAACGCGACGCGCGCGATCAACGTCTACATCTACGAGAGGGCCTTCCGACAGCTCGACTTCGGCTATGCCTCGGCGCTCGCTGTCCTGCTGATGCTTCTGCTGATCGGCGTGGCCTTCATCCAGAACCGGCTTCTGCGTGCCGGCACGAACGACTTGGAGCGATGAGATGTCGACCCTGACCACCCGACGCCCCCGCCGGTCCGCCGCTCGCGAGTCGGCCATGGATACCGCACTGGTCAAGAGCCGCAGCGGTCGTGTCTTCGGCTACACGGCGCTCGCCGTGCTGATCATCGGCACTCTATTCCCGTTCTACTGGATGCTCCGAACCGCGTTCAGCACCACCCGGACGATGTTCTCGGATCCCACCAGCCTTCTGCCCGTCGACCCCACTTTCGGAGCATTCGCGCGGGTACTCGGACTGTCGAGCACGTCGCAGGCAGTGGCCGAAGGCGGCTCCGGGGCCGAGATCAACTTCGGGCAGTACATGATCAACTCGATCATCGTCTGCACGCTGATCACGGTCTTCCAGATCACCTTCAGCTCGATGGCGGCCTACGCCTTCGCGCTGCTGAAGTGGCCGGGCCGAGACGCACTGTTCAGCGCCTTCCTGGTCGCTCTGATGGTCCCGGGCATCTTCACCACGATTCCGAACTTCATCCTCGTGAAAGAGCTCGGCCTGCTGAACTCGTACCTCGGCATCGCGCTACCCGCGATGTTCATGACTCCGTTTGCCGTGTTCTTCCTGCGCCAGTTCTATCTGGGGGTCAACCGAAGCCTGCTCGAGGCCGCCGAGATCGACGGCGCCGGCCACTGGCGGATCTTCACCCGCATCGCCTCGCCGATCGTCATGCCGCAGATCGTCACCCTCGGAATCCTCCAGTTCATCATGTACTGGAACGACTACCTCTGGCCTTTCCTCATCGGGCAGTCGGAGGACTCGAAGCTGCTGACGGTCGGGCTCGGCGTCTTCCGCTCGCAGACCCCCCAGGGCAACCCCGACTGGGCCGGGCTCATGGCAGGCGCTCTCATTGCGGCGATCCCCGTGATGATCATCGCGATCGTCTTCGGGCGGCGGATCGTCGGATCCATTCAGTCTTCGGGAATCAAATAGCACGCCGCGGATGCCCACCACTGATCCGCGCTCCCGAAATTAGTCCGAGTCACCCGGCTCGGACAGCCACCAAGAGAGAAAGAAAGCAGGGTTCAATGAAGAACAGCAGAATTCTGGCCCTCGGCGCCTTCGTCGCCACGTCGGCCGTCATCCTCACCGGTTGCGCCGGCGGCAGCGATGCCGCGGAGACCGGAGCGGTCACCCTCAAGTACGGCCTGTGGGATGCCAACCAGCTCCCGTCGTACGAGCAGTGCGCCGCCGACTTCACCGCGGCCAACCCCGACATCGCCATCGAGATCGAGCAGATCGGGTGGGACGACTACTGGGCCAAGATCAACAACGGCTTCGTCTCGGGCGAGAACTACGACGTCTTCACCAGCCACCTGGCCTTCTTCCCGGAGTTCCAGGCGAACGGCCAGATCCTTCCCCTCGCCGACGCCATCGAGGCGAACGGCGTCGACCTGTCGATCTATCAGGACGGGCTCGCCTCGCTCTGGACCAACCCCGACGGCGAGCAGTTCGGGCTGCCGAAAGACTTCGACACCGTCGCGCTCTTCTACAACCAGAAGCTCGCGGACGAGGCGGGTATCACCAAGGAGCAGCTCGACTCTCTCACCTGGAACCCTGAGGACGGCGGCACCTACGAAGACGTCATCGCCCGCCTCACGGTGGACGAGAACGGCGTCCGCGGCGACGAGCCTGGCTTCGACAAGACCAAGGTCGCGACCTACGGCATCTGGATGGAGGGCTCGGGCGGCGGTGACGGGCAGACGCAGTGGTCGTTCCTGACCGGCACCACCGGCTGGAGCCACACCGACGGCGTGTGGGGCGAGAAGTACAACTACGACGACCCGCGCTTCAAGGAGACCATCGCCTGGTGGAAGACCCTTCAGGACAAGGGCTACATGCCCGCATGGGAGGCTCAGGACGGCGTGAGCTGGTCGGAGCAGCTCGCGGCCGGCACCGTCGCGATGGCGTCCAATGGTTCGTGGATGACCGGCTCGGTCTTCGGCGCAGCGAGCGACTCGTTCGTCCCTGCGGTTGCTCCGACCCCGGTCGGCCCGTCGGGTGAGCGCTCGTCGATGTACAACGGCCTCGCTGACAACATCTGGGCAGGCACCGACCACCCTGAGGAGGCGGGCAAGTGGGTTGCGTACCTCGGCTCCGCCGAGTGCCAGGACGTCGTCGCTGAGAACGCGGTGGTGTTCCCCGCCATCAAGACCTCGACCGAAAAGGCTCGCGAGGCCTTCTCCGCCAAGGGCGTCGACGTGAACGCGTTCCTCGTGCACGTGGAGGAGGGAACCACCTTCCTCTTCCCGATCACGGATAACAAGTCAGACGTCAACGCGCTCATGACCCCGGCGATGGAGGCGATCATGTCGGGCTCCGCCGATGTCGACACGCTCGACGCCGTCACCGAGCAGGTCAACGCACTGTTCGACTAGCAAAGCCGAAGGTGCCAGCGGGTGTCGCCATTCTGACGCCCGCTGGCGCCTTCCCCTTTCTCTCTCACCTCCGCGCAGCCGCAGAGCGGCCCCGTTCTGAAAGTCCCCTTCGTGCCCCACATCACGCTTCACACCCTCCGCGCCGCCGGTACCGAGCTCATCGTCGATATCGCGTCGGGCCGTCCGGTCGTCCTGCACTGGGGCCCCGCCCTCGGTGAGTCGCCCGGAGACCCCGCCGATCTGAGACGTGCGCTCACGGCGAGCCTTCCGCACGCGGTACTCGATGACGTGCGAGACCCGGGCGTCTGGCGCGAGCGCGGTGTCGGCTTCTTCGGTCACCCGGCCCTGTCAGGGCGACGAGGCCGACGCGACTGGTCCCCGCTGTTCGCGGTGGAGGCAGTGGAGTCCACGTCCTCTTCGGTGCACGTCGTCTCGGTCGACCGCGAGGCCGCGCTGCGGGCCACAACGCGCTTCGAGATGACGGACTCGGGATGCGTGCTCATGACCCTGGGCGTCACCAACATCGGGGACGATGACTACCAACTCGACGAGCTGACGACGTGGCTTCCGCTGCCCGACCGCGCCGCCGAGGCGATCGACTTCCACGGCCGATGGACCAAGGAGCGCCAGATTCAGCGCCGTCCGATCGGCTTCGGCACCATTGCGAACGAGATCCGCGAAGGCCGCTCCGGACACGGGCACACCATCGTGCAGCTCGCCGCGACCGAAGGCGCAGGCTTCGGAGCCGGCGAGGTGTGGAGCGTCGGCCTCATGTGGAGCGGCAATTCGCGCCACCTCGTCGAGCGGGGGCAGTCAGGACGACGCTCGATCGGGGCTGGCGAACTCCTCGAACCCGGCGAGCTGGTCCTGTCGGCTGGCGAGACCTACATCGCTCCGACCGTCGTCGCCACCTACTCCGACGTCGGCATCAACGGCATCAGCGATCGCCTGCACACATGGCTGCGATCGCGACCCGCGCACGTAACGACCAAAGGCCCGCGTCCGCTCACCCTCAACGTCTGGGAAGCGGTCTACTTCAACCACGACCTCACGAAGCTCACCCAGCTTCTCGAGGTCGCCGCCCAGATCGGAGTCGAGCGCTTCGTGCTCGATGACGGCTGGTTCGGTGCACGTCGCGACGATCATGCCGGGCTCGGCGACTGGGTCGTGTCTCGAGATGCCTGGCCGGATGGCCTCGCACCTCTCATCTCGCGTGTCAAGAAAAAGGGTATGCAGTTCGGCCTCTGGTTCGAGGGCGAGATGGTCAATGCCGACTCCGACCTCTACCGGGCGCATCCGGACTGGATTTTGCACGTGCCCGGCCGGCTGCCGCTCGAGGGGCGCCATCAGCACATCCTGGACATCACTCACGACGGCGCTTTCGAGCACATCCTCGGGCAAGTCGACGCGATCCTGTCGGAGTACGACATCGACTACATCAAGTGGGACCACAACAAGGTGCTCGTCGATCCCGGTCACCACGGGGTCGCTGCCGTGCACGAGCAGACGGCGGCGGTCTACCGACTCTTCGACGAGCTGCGCCGCCGACACCCGCGCCTCGAGATCGAATCCTGCTCTTCCGGAGGGGCGCGCATCGATCTCGGCATGGTCCACCACGCCGATCGCTTCTGGACCTCGGACTGCAACGACGCTCTCGAGCGACAGCAGATCCAGCGCTACACCCAGATCGCGATCCCGCCCGAGATGCTCGGCTCGCACATCGGGCCCACCCACTCCCACACGACGGGTCGGACTCACTCGCTGTCGTTCCGTGCCGTGACGGCGCTGTTCGGTCACGCCGGCCTCGAGTGGGATCTCACGGAGACCACGGCTGACGAGAGGGAGCGCCTCGCCGACTGGGCGCGCTTCTACAAGGAGCACCGCGGACTTCTGCACAGCGGGCGAGTCACGGTCGTCGATCACAGCGACCCCGCAGCGCTCGTTCACGGCGTCGTCGCCCACGACGCATCAGAGGCGATCTTCGCCTACGTCCAGGTGGCGGCATCGGCGGGATCGGTCCCCGACGCCGCACGCCTTCCCGGACTCGATCACGGTGCGCATTACCGGGTGAGCCTCGTCGAGCCTGCTGGTCCGGCGGGGGACCAGCAGCTTCGCCCTCCCGGCTGGGTCGACGGCGTCGTCCTCTCGGGGGCCGCCCTCGGGCGAGTCGGACTGCAGCCCCCGCTACTCTGGCCTGAACAGGCGGTGCTCTTGCACGCCGTCCGGGTCTGACGGAGGTTCCATGCCGACGCTGGCTGCAGCTGAGAACGCGTTGCCCGATTCCACTCACGATCTGGCGCGCGCCGTCCTCATCCACGGCCCGGTATCGCGCACGGATCTCTCGCAGCTTCTCGGGCTGTCGCTTCCGACCCTCACGAGGCTCACCAAGCCCCTCCTCGAGCGGGGGATTCTGTTCGAAGCTCCCGAGTCACATGACGGCGGGATGGGGCGTCCCGTCCGGCCGTTGGATGTACGGGCCGACGCGGGGATCGTCATGGGCGTCAAGCTCACAGGCGATATGGCCTTCGGAGTGGCCACCGACCTCAAGGCGAACCCACTCTGCACTGTCGAGAAGCGACTGCCGGATCGCAGCGTCAGCGCGGTAGTGAGAATCATCGTTGACCTTAGGCACGCACTGGAGCGCAAGCTCGAGGCCGACCGAACCTTTACCGCTCTCGGTGTCAGCATCGGCGGGCTCGTCCGCGACGACGGCAGCGTCGCGTACGCGCGATATCTCGGGTGGAGCGACGTCGACCTCATCACTCCACTCAGGGCGGCGTTCGACGTTCCCGTCTTTCTCGAGAACGACGTCCTCGCCTTGACGGCGGCCGAGCACTGGTTCGGGGAGGGGCGCGGGCTCACCGACTTCGGCCTCATCACGATCGGCGCGGGTGTCGGCTACGGGCTCGTACAGCGAGACCGGGTCGTGGCCCACACCGACACGCGCGTCGGAACCGCCGGGCACATCCGGCTGCAGTCTGATGGCCCGACCTGCGCCGATGGGCACGTCGGGTGCGCGACCGCCCTGCTGAGCATCCCTGGCATGTGCGGCGACCTCTCCGAATCGCTCGGTCGTACTGTCGAGTACGCCGAACTGCTCACGCTGGCGCGTTCCGGCGAGCCGAACGCCGCCGCCGTGGTCGACCGAGCAGTGCGGTCCCTCGGCTTCCTCGCCTCGCTCGTGGCCAATCTCGGACTCGTCGACACGATCGTCCTGGGAGGCGAAGGGCTCGCGTGGGTGCGCGAGCGCATCGACGACGTGAAGGAGGCCCTCGTCGACAACCGCGATCCTGCATCACGGCCAGTGACGCTCCTCATCGACGACTCAGACTTCGTCGCCTGGGCACGCGGAGCCGCGGCGGTCGCCATCCAGGCCTCGTTCGACCGGACGGTGCTGCAGGGTTGAGGCCTCGGCCGTAGAGGCGCCTAACCCTCGACGGCCTCGAGCACCCACAGCGGGATGAGCCGCTCGGTCTTCGTCTGGTACTGCGCGTAGTCGGGCCACACCGCGCACGCGCGCTGCCACCACAGGTCGCGCTCGGGGCCGGGGGCGAGCTCGCGCGCCCGGTAGTCGCGCTTGTCGGCCATGTCGTGCAGCTCGCACAGCGGGTGGGCGACGAGGTTGTGGTGCCAGGCGGGATGCTCGGGGGCTCCGCCCTTCGACGCGACGACGACGTAGTCGCCCTCGTGCTCGACGCGCATGAGGGCTGTCTTGCGCAGCTTGCCGCTCGCGGCGCCGACCGTGGTCAGGACGATGATGGGCCGACCGCGCAGGTCGTTGCCCTCCTGGCCGTTCGTGCGCTCGTAGAGCTCGGCCTGCTCGCGGGCCCACTCGGACGTGCTGGGTGCGTACTCTCCGGTCAGCGGCATGAGTCGAGGCTAGCCCGGGGCGGGTCGATCGCGCAGGGCTTGCCGTGTGGCCGCCGGCGGGCGTAATGTCGGCGGTCGAACATATGTTCGACGAGTCCCCATCGACCGCGCGGGCCGGAGCGCATGAGAACCCAGGAGGTTGCCGTGCCGGCTCCTGCCCTCAGCGCTGTCTACGAGAGCGTCGACCCGATGCTCGAACCCGCCGTCGTCTGGAGCGACGCCGACGGCCGCCCCATTCGCCTCGTCTGGGCGGGTGCTCGATGGCGCGTCACCGATCGCCCGACCGTCATCACCGAGCCCGTCGCCTGGTGGCGTCGTCTTGATCCGGATGCTCGGGCTCTCGATCGCGCCCCACGCGAGTGCACCGGCTGGCGTCTGCAAGCCACCTCTGACGACGGTCGCAGCTGCATCCTCGACCTGCGCGATGGCGGAGACCCCTCGCGCTGGTTCGTCGTGAAGGTCTACGAGTAGTGGCGCCGAGCCCGCGCGCTCGGGTGGCGCTGGGCGAGCATCCGCCATAATCGGGCCATGGCACCGAAGTGGTGGCACGGCGCCCCGCGACTGACCGTCACGTCAGACTCGGGCGAGGGGCCGACGGTCGTCATGATCCACGGCATCGCCTCGTCGTCGGTCACCTTCCACCATCTCGTGCCATTGCTCGAGCGCGACCACCGGGTCGTCACGCTCGACATCCTCGGCTTCGGCGCCACAGCGGCGCCCGAAGGCGCGACGTACACGCTCGAGGAGCACGCACGCTCGCTCGCCGCGACGCTCAAGCACCTTAAGCTGCCCGGCCCGTTCACCCTCGTCGGCCACTCGCTCGGTGCGCTCATCGCCGCCCGGTACGCGGCCACGCGGCCGAAGGCGCTCGAGCACCTCGTGCTCGTCGGCTCACCCATCTACCTGCCGCCCGCGACGATCGGCGACCGCCTCGACCGCGCGAGCATGGGTGCGTACTTCACGGTCTACGAGTTCCTGCGGCAGAACCCCTCGTTCACGCAGCGGACGGCGGCGGCGCTCACCCGCATCGCGCCGATCAAGGACGTGCTCGAGCTGACCGAGAAGAACTGGACGCCGTTCATGCTGTCGCTGCAGAACGCGATCGAGTCGCAGACGACGCTCGCCGACCTCGCGCGCGTGCGCGTGCCGATCGACCTCGTCTACGGCGCGCTCGACCCCTTCCTCGCGCCGAGCGGCATCGCGATCGTCGAGCAGCTGCGGCACGTGCGCACGCACCGCGTGCCGGGCGTCGCGCACATCATCAGGCCGCGACTCGCGCAGGCGGTCGCGCGCGTGCTCGCCGAGCAGCCGCAGCCGACGACCGCGGCCGAGCCCGACGGGGCGCGCCGCTGACCCGGCTCAGCCTCGCTCGATGAGCTGGGCGAGCTCGGCGATGAAGCCGTCGAAGTCACGCGCCTCCCGCACGAGCTCGGTCACGTCGCGCCGGTTCGAGAACACCTCGACGAACTGATCGAACAGCGGCTGGAACCGGGCCCGACCGGTGGCGCTGAACGCGATGAGCGCGACGACCTGCACCCGGGCATCCCCCCACGGCACGGGGGTCGGGCACAGTGCCACGGCGATCGCGGTGCGCTCGGCCGAGAGCCCCATGGCGTGCGGCACGGCGAGCACGTCGGTGAACGCGGTCGACGACATGCGCTCGCGCTCGACCACGCCCTCGACGTAGCTCGCGTCGGCGACGCCCGCGGCGACCATCGCGCCGCCGAGGCCGCGGATGATCGACTCCGGGTCGTCGCCGGGGGGCTCGGCGAAGAACAGGCCGGGCTCGAAGTACTCCAGCAGCTGCTCGGTGATGCGCGCCCGGCGCCGCTGCCGGCGCACGCGGCCCACCGCCTGCCTGATCGCGCCGAGGTCGTCGTCGGTGAGGAACGGCTGCACCGTCACGACGCCCTCGCGCAGCGCCGGCGAGGGCAGGGTCGAGATGACGAGCTCGCTCGTGAGCTCGCGCGGGTCGACGTCGGTGCGGGTCACCACGTACTCGACCTGCAGCTCGCCGCCGAGCTCGCGCTCGATGCGGTCGCGCAGGATCGCGTGCAGGTCGTAGTAGCTGGGGCACACGATCGTGGCCGTCACGAGCTCCTCGTGCCGGGCCACGCGCTCGAGGTGCGAGCCCAGATGCAGGGCGATGTACGAGATCTCGTCGTCATCGACCTGGATGCCCCGCTCGCGCTGCACGATCGACGCGATGAACACCGCGATGTCGAAGATCAGCGGGTACGAGCTCTTGATCGATCGCGTGAGCGGGTTGCGCGTGCGCGCGTTCTCGCGGGCCCGGGCGACGAGGTTGCCGAGGTGGATCGCCAGGCGCGCGATGAAGGTCTCGTCGCGGAAGTCGACGAGGTACTCGTCGGCGACGAGGTCGACGATGCGGCGCACCGTCGCCAGGTCGTCGGGGTCGATGTCGGCGGCGCTCGCGGCCCCGGCGCCGGGCGCGATGACGCGCGTCGTGAGCACGCGCGTGAGCGAGTCGAGCTCGCCCGCCGTCAGCGTGACCCCGAAGTGCTCGGGCACGAGCCGCTCGAGGGTCGCCACGATCGGGGCGAAGCGGTCGGCGATCGGGCCGGCCGCCTCGTCGGGCAGCCGCTGGTCGCGCCGCGCGCGGTCGACGGCGATGGCGACGTGCAGCAGCACCGCGTCGGTGCCGTACTCGTTGACGAAGAACCCGTCGGCCTCGAGCGCGCGGATCAGCTCGGTCTTGAACGGGCCCAGCCCCGTCACGCCGAACTCGGCCTCGATCGACTCGAGGTCGAGCTGCGCTCGCCCGTCGGCGCGCTGCAGCAGTCGGCTCAGCAGCCGCCGGGTCGCCGACTCGGTGCCACTCAGGCGCACCTGGCTGCCCGAGCGCACGAGCACGGCGCCGTTCTCCTCCGCGAGCGCCTTCACCCGGCGCAGGTCGGCCTCGAGCGTCGAGTCGCTCACGAAGAGGCTGTCGGCGAGGCCGTGCACGTCGAGGCCCTCCTCCGGGGCCTCCGCCAGGCGCCGCACCAGGTGGTGCAAGCGATCCTGCGGCGTCTCGGCCTGGTCGCGGCGACGGTCGCGCGCTGCGAACTCGGCGTAGGCGTCGCGGTCGATGCGGTAGCCGGCGGTGGATGCCGTGAGCAGCGGCAGCGGATGCGCGGCCGACTTCGCCGCGGCCACGTAGCTGCGCACCGAGCGCGTCGTCACCCCGAGCCGCTCGGCCAGCTCGCTCGCCGTGACCCAGTCGTCAGCGTGCAGCAGGAGGTCGAGCATCCGCTGGTACTTGTCGCCCATGGTGGGCCCACTGTAGACCAGCGCCGCGGCGGGGGCGGGTTTCCGCAGGGGTGGGAAGAACGTCTGTTGGCGCGCAGCGATCACCCCGGGCGATGGTGGATGCGCTGGGACGACCACGACCGCGAGGAGGCGACCATGACCCGCACCGCTGCCGTGGTCTGCGGCGCCGGCGTGTCGAGCACCTTCCTCGCCCGAGCGCTGCGACGCGAGCTCGTCGCCGCCGGCCTCGACTGGGCGGTCGAGCCCCTCGCCCTCGGGCAGCTCGCCGCCGAGGCGCCCCGCCTCGACCACGTCATCATCGGCCACCACCTCGCCGCCGACGCCCCCGCGCTCGTCGCCTCGCTCGCCGGGCAGGGCGTGCCGGCGACCCTGCTCACGACCCCGGGCACGGGCGATGACGCCGCGCGCGAGGCCGCCGCCCTGCTCACCGCCCCGCTCGCCGACCCCACCGGAGGACACCGTGGCTGACCGCACCCTCGCCGTCGCTTCCGCCCACGGGCTGCACGCCCGCCCCGCCGCGCTCTTCGTCAAGAGCGTCACCGACTCCGGGCACACCGTGCAGCTCACCAAGGGCGAGCGCACGATCAACGCCGCGAGCATCCTCGGCGTGGTGTCGCTCGGCATCGAGCACGGCGACCGGGTGACCCTCTCGGTCGAGGGCGACCGCGCCGACGAGGTGCTCGACGAGCTCGCCGCGTTCCTCGAGCACGACCACGACGCAGCGTGACCATGACCGCCACCACGACCGGATCCACGACGAGCGCGCCGACCGAGGCCGCGCCCCTCGTGCTGCGCGGCGTCGGCGTCGGCCGCGGCGTCGCCGTCGGGCCCGTGCTGCGGATGCCCGACCCGATCCCCGAGCCCCGTGACGAGCCGAGCGCCCGCACGCCGCAGGAGGAGGCCGCGCGCGCTCGCGAGGCCCTGAGCGCGACCGCCGCCGAGCTGCGCGCCCGCGGCGTCGAGGCGGGCGGCACCGCCGGCGAGATCCTGGATGCTCTCGCGATGATGGCCGACGACCCCGCCCTCGCGGCCGACGTCGAGGGTCGCACAGCCGCGGGCGCCACGGCCGAGTACGCCGTGCACGCAGGCTTCGCCGCCTTCCGCGACATGCTCGCCTCCCTCGGCGGGTACCTCGGCGAGCGCGCCGGCGACCTCGACGACGTCGCGCGCCGGGTCGTCGCGAGGCTGCTGGGCCTGCCCGCACCGGGCGTGCCCGAGAGCGACCACCCCTTCGTGCTCGTCGCGCGCGACCTCGCGCCCGCCGACACGGCGCTGCTCGACCTCGAGAAGGTGCTCGCGCTCGTCACGAGCGACGGCGGGCCGACCTCGCACACCGCCATCCTCGCCCGTGAGAAGGGCATCACCGCGGTCGTCGGCGTCGCCGGCGCCGAGGGCGTCCAGGCCGGCGAGCTCGTGCTCGTCGATGCCGCGAGCGGGCTCGTCACGGTGACCCCCGACGAGACGACCGTGGCCGATGCCCGCGAGCGCGCGGCCCAGCGCCTCGCCGCCCGGACCAGCGCCGACGGCCCCGGTCGCCTCGCCGACGGCGTCGCCGTGCCGCTGCTGGCCAACATCGGCTCGCTCGAATCGGCCCGCGAGGCCGTGGCGCGGGGTGCCGAGGGGGTCGGGCTGTTCCGCACCGAGGTGCTCTTCCTCGACGCCGAGCGCGCGCCGAGCATCCAGGAGCAGCAGCGGCAGTACCGCGAGGTGCTGCAGCTGTTCCCGGGGCGCAAGGTGGTCGTGCGCGTGCTCGACGCTGGCGCCGACAAGCCCCTGAGCTTCCTCACCGATGCGGGGGAGGAGAACCCCGCGCTCGGCCGACGCGGCCTGCGCGCGCTCGCCGCGCACGAGCAGGTGCTGCGCGACCAGCTCGGCGCGCTCGCCGCCGCGGCCGCCGAGACCGAGGCGCTGGTGCAGGTCATGGCGCCCATGGTGTCGACCCCGGCCGAGGCCCGCTACTTCCGCGACCTGGCGCACGAGCTCGGGCTCGCGACGGCCGGGGTCATGGTCGAGGTGCCGTCGTGCGCGATCCTCGCCGACCACGTCGCGCAGCACGCCGACTTCTTCTCGATCGGCACCAACGACCTCACGCAGTACACGTTCGCCGCCGACCGCCTGCTCGGCACCGTCGCCGGCTTCCAGGACCCGTGGCACCCCGCGGTGCTGCGCCTCATCGAGCTCGTCGGCCGCGCGGGCGCCGCGCACCAGGTGCCCGTCGGCGTGTGCGGCGAGGCCGCCGCCGACCCGCTGCTCGCCGTCGTGCTCGTCGGCCTCGGCGCCACGAGCCTGTCGATGTCGCCGTCGGCGCTCGCCGACGTGCGCGCCGAGCTTGCCCTGCACTCGCTCGACGACGCGCGCGCCCTCGCCGCAGCCGCCGTCGCCGCCGAGAGCGCCGAGGCCGCCCGCCAGGCGGTCGCCGACGCGCTCACCGCCCCCCGCGCCGCGGTCGGGCCCTCCTGACTCCACCGACCGTACCCACCCCTGCCCAGCACCACCACCATCCAGAAGGAGCACCACTCATGACGACGACGTCAGCCCCTCCCGCGACCGCGCGCGTGCGCGTGCAGCGGTTCGGCACCTTCCTCAGCGGCATGATCATGCCCAACATCGCGGCCTTCATCGCCTGGGGCTTCATCACCGCGTTCTTCATCCCGACCGGCTGGTTCCCGCTCTGGGGCATCGACGACGTCTGGGTGCAGCAGCTCGGCGGCTGGAGCACCGACCCCGACGTGACCAACGTCGGCCTCGTCGGCCCGATGATCACCTACCTGCTGCCGCTGCTCATCGCCAACATGGGCGGTCGCCTCGTCTACGGCACCCGCGGTGGCGTCGTCGGCACGATCGCGACCATGGGCGTCATCATCGGCAGCAGCGTGCCCATGTTCATCGGCGCCATGGCCATGGGCCCGCTCGCCGCGTGGCTCATGAAGAAGATCGACGGCCTCTGGGAGGGCAAGATCCGCGCCGGGTTCGAGATGCTCGTCGACAACTTCGCCGCCGGCATCCTCGGCTTCCTACTCGCGATCGCCGGCTTCTTCGGCATCGCGCCGCTCGTCACGGCCTTCAGCACCGCTCTCGGTGCGGGCGTCGACTGGCTCGTCGTCACCGGCCTGCTGCCGATCGCGAGCATCCTCGTCGAGCCGGCGAAGATCCTCTTCCTCAACAACGCCATCAACCATGGCGTGCTGACCCCGCTCGGCATCGAGCAGGCGGCCGAGACCGGCAAGTCGCTGCTCTTCCTCGTCGAGGCGAACCCCGGCCCGGGCCTCGGTCTGCTGCTCGCCTTCGCGGTCTTCGGCGTCGGCCTCGCCCGCGCCTCGGCCCCCGGCGCGATCATCATCCACTTCCTCGGCGGCATCCACGAGATCTACTTCCCGTACGTGCTCATGAAGCCGGCCCTCATCATCGCCATGATCGGCGGCGGTGCGACCGGTGTCGCCACGAACCTCGTGTTCGGCTCGGGCCTGCGTGCGCCTGCCTCGCCCGGCTCGATCTTCGCGGTGCTGCTGCAGACCGCGAACGACAGCTACGTCGGGGTCATCCTCTCGGTCGTGCTGTCGGCGGCGGTGACCTTCCTCATCGCGAGCGTCATCCTGCGGGCCAGCCGCAAGAAGGATCTCGCCGCGCTCGAGGGCGAGGGCGACGGCTTCACGAGCGCCATCGCGCAGAACGCCGCCAACAAGGGCCGCGACTCGCAGGTCGCGAGCCTGCTCGGCCAGGAGGGCGCCACGGCGACCGCCACGCGCATCCGCAGCATCGTCTTCGCGTGCGACGCGGGCATGGGCTCGAGCGCGATGGGCGCGACCGTGCTGCGCAAGAAGCTCAAGGAGGCGGGTGTCGAGGATGTGACGGTCACCAACCAGGCGATCGCCAACCTCACCGACGAGGCCGACCTGGTCATCACGCACCAGGACCTCACGGCCCGCGCGCACCACCAGGCGCCGCACGCCGTGCACGTCTCGGTCGAGAACTTCATGGCCTCGACCAAGTACGACGAGGTCGTCGCGCTCGTGCAGAGCCAGCGCGCGAGCTAGTCTCACTGCACCCTCGGGGGCGGCCGGCCCCAGCGGCCGGCCGCCCCTCCCCATTCGCCCCGGCGCCCCGCGCCGACCAGGAAGGACCCTCCGCTCATGACCGCCACCGTGCTCACCCTCGACCGCATCGTGCTCGACGGCACCGCCCGCACGCGCGACGAGGCGATCGCCGAAGGAGCCCGCCTGCTCGAGGCCTCGGGCGCCGTCACCGCCGCCTACCACCCGGCGATGCTCGCGCGCGAGGCGCTCACCTCCACCTACATGGGCAACCTGCTCGCGATCCCGCACGGCACCAACGAGGCGAAGGACGCCATCGTCGCCTCCGCGATGACCGTCGTGCGCTACGCCGAGCCGATCGACTGGAACGGGCAGCCCGTGCGCGTCGTCGCCGCGATCGCCGGCAGGAACGGCGAGCACATGAGCGTGCTCGCCGCCCTCGCCATGGTGTTCAGCGACGAGGTCGCGGTCGAGCAGCTGCTCGCCGCACCCGACCGCGAGACCGTGCTCGCCATGCTCGGCGAGGTCAACGACGCCGTCGAGGCGTGAGCGCCATGACCGCGGTGCACTTCGGCGCCGGCAACATCGGGCGCGGCTTCATCGGCCTGCTGCTGCACGAGGCCGGCCACGAGCTCGTCTTCATCGACGTCAACGCCCCGCTCATCGCGCAGATCGCGGCCGCCGACGAGTACCGCGTCGTCGAGATCGGCGGCTCCGAGCGGTCGCACACCGTGCGGGACTTCACGGCGATCGACTCCTCGGCCGACGAGCCCGGCGCCGTCGCGGCGGTCGCGAGGGCCGACGTGGTCACGACGGCGGTCGGCCCGAGCATCCTGCGCTTCATCGCCCCCGTCATCGCGGCCGGCCTGCGCGCCCGCCCGGCCGACCGCGCACCGCTGCCGATCATGGCGTGCGAGAACGCGCTCGGCGCCACCGGCCTGCTGCGCGAGCACATCGCGGCGCTCCTCGCCGACAACCCCGCGGCGCTCGCGCGCGGAGTCTTCGCGAACACCGCGGTCGACCGCATCGTCCCGATCCAGGAGCCCGACCCCGACCGCCCGCTGGATGTCCGCGTCGAGCCGTTCTGCGAGTGGGCGATCGAGGGGGGCCCGTTCGGTGATGCGCCCCCGGTCATCCCGGGCGCCCACGTCGTCGACGACCTCGCTCCGTACATCGAGCGCAAGCTGTTCACCGTCAACACCGGCCACGCGGCGACCGCCTACCTCGGCAGCCTCGCCGGTGCCGCGACGATCGACGAGGCGATCGGGATGCCCGCAGTGCGCGCGGGCGTCGTCGCCGCGCTCGAGGAGACGTCGCGACTGTTGGTCGCGCGCCACGGCTTCGACGCCGCGGCGCAGGACGACTACCGCGCTACCGCGCTCGAGCGCTTCGCCAACCCCGCCCTGCACGACGCCGTCGAGCGCGTCGGACGCCAGCCGCTGCGCAAGCTCTCGCGGCACGAGCGGCTCATCGAGCCGGCCGCCGCCCTCGCCGAGCAGGGCGTCGAGCCGGTCGGGCTGCTCGCGGTCGTCGCGGCGGCGCTGCGGTTCCACGACCCCGCCGATGCCGAGAGCGTCGCGCTGCGCGAGCGACTGCGGTCGGGCGCGACGGCGGCCGAGCTGGTGGCGTCGATCACGGGCGTCGAGGCCGGGCATCCGCTGTTCGCCGCGCTCGAGAGCGTCGTCGAAGACGCCCGATGGGAGGCCGCGGGAACCGTCGTGGAAGTGCGGCCGCGACAGGCCTAGAGTCGAGGGATGATCGATGACGACGACGTCGCGGCGCGTGACGCAGAGTTCGCCGCCCTCTTCCGCCGCTTCCTCACCGACGTCGTGCATCGCGCCGACGCCGGCCCGCCCGCGCTGACGGCGCTCGGCGAACTCGTGTCCCAGCATCTGGGGGTGGATGCTCGCACGCTCGCCGTCGTCGAAGAGAGCATCCCGGCTCACCGACTGGCCGACCTCGACGCGGCGTTCGACGCGATCGCGGGCCCCGACGATCGCATCGTCGGCGTCTCGGGCGGGCAGCAGAAGCGCTTCGCCTCGCTCGTGGAGATGATCTCCGGCGGGGGCATGCCGTTCGGGGAGGCTCCCGTCGACTACGTCAGCGTCGACGTCGGGCCCGGCGAGCAGCGCAGCGTCGTCGGCTTCGGGCTGCGCCTCATGACCGTCGACGGCGAGCCCGTCGTCGCCCTGCAGCGCGCGGCTGATCCGCAGCACGGCCGCGTGCTCGCGAGCGTCGAGCTGCTCGCTCGCGACCGCGGTCGCGCGGCGTCGCTGCTCGCCGCACTGCGCACCGCCATGAACGAGCACAGCGTGCTCCGCGGCAAGGTGCTGACCTTCTCGCAGAGCGCGTTCGACTACGGCACCGGCGCGATCGGCTTCCTTCCCCGGCCGGAGGTGCCCGCTGAGAGCGTCGTGCTGCCCGAGGGCGCACTCGCGCGCGTGCGCGAGCACATCGTCGGTATCCGCGAGCACGCGCCGAGGCTCCGCGCGGCCGGAGCCCACCTCAAGCGGGGCGCGCTGCTGTACGGCCCGCCCGGCACCGGCAAGACCCTCACCGTCAACCACCTCGTCTCGCGCGCGGAGGGCGTCACCACGGTGCTGCTGACGGGGCCGTCCATCCGATTCATCACCGAGGCCGCCCAGCTCGCTCGGGCGATGAGCCCGAGCCTCGTCGTGCTCGAGGACGTCGACCTCATCGCGCACGAGCGAGACATGCACGGATCACCGCAGCCACTGCTGTTCGCCGTGCTCGACGCGCTCGACGGGCTCGACGGCGACGCGGACGTCGCCTTCGTGATGACCACGAACCGGGTCGAGCTGCTGGAGCGTGCGCTCGTCGAGCGACCTGGCCGCGTCGATCTCGCCGTCGAGATCCCGCTGCCTGACGCGGATGCTCGTCGCCGGCTGTTCGCGATCTACGCCGGCGGTGCACCCTTCAGTGACGCCGCGGTGGCGGAGGCGGCCGACCGCTGTGAGGGCGTCACCGGCTCGTTCGCGAAGGAGCTCGTGCGGCGAGCACTGCTGCGAGCGGCGACGGCGGGCGAGTCCCCCAGCGACGAGCACCTTCGCCAGGCGACCGCCGAGCTGCTCGATGACCGCGAGGCGCTCACGCGGCGGCTCGTCGGGGGCGCAGAGGGCGCCGAGGCGTCGCCGTGGGAGGACGGGGGCCCGACGGGCTACGGCTCCACCGTCAGCTTCAGCGGCTGACCTCAGGCGTCGGGACGGGCGTCGTGGGCGCGGCCCCGCCCGCGACCTCGGTCGCCGCGTCACGCGCCGCGCGCCGCCGGCGCCGCGCCCGCAGCACGAGCAGCACGACGAGGGCGAGCAGCCCGATCGGCAGCAGCCACGGCAACAGCACGCCGAGGGCGACGAGTGCGCCGCCGAGAAAGGCGAGCAGGGCATCCCACCCCGTGGCGAGGCCGGTCAGGAAGGAGTCGGGCTCGTCGACGGGCGCGACCTCCTGCGATCCGAGCGTGAGGGTGATCGTCGAGAGCGAGACCTGGTCGGCGTAATAGCGCTGCTGCGCCTCGAGGCTCTCCAACTCGGCCTGGCGGTCGCTGATCGCCGATTCGAGGGCGAGCAGGTCGTCGAGGTCGGCGGCCTGCGACTGCAGCGCGAGCAGTCGCTCGACCGAGGCGCGCAGCGCCGAGATGCGCGCCTCGATGTCGCGCACGGCGACGGTGACGTCGTCGGTCGAGAGCACGAGCTCCTCCGGCTCGCCGAGTGCCTCGAGGTCGTCGATGACGCCCGAGAGGCGTTCGCTGGGGATGCGCAGCTCGAGCACGGCGCCACCGCCGGGGAAGCTGCCGAGGTACTGCCCGTTCTCGTCGTAGATCGCCGGAGCCCCGCTGTCTCCGTCGCCGCTGGCGCGGCCCGACGCGGCGTACTCGCGGCGCCCGTCGACGCGCCCGCCCGCGCGCTCGACGACGCGGGTCGCCTCATCGGCGGCCGCGAGCGGCTCGTCGACGGTCACGTAGAGGCTGCCGGTGACGATGCGCTCGCGGTCGCCGCCCTGCTCGCCGAGGTCGCCGTCGCCTCCGCTTCCGCCGCCCTCGCCGTCGGGCGCGCCCGGGTCGACGACGCTCGGCGCCTCGCCGCCGCCCGGGAACCCGCCGGAGTCGGTCGACTCGTTCCGCGCAGCGCCGCACCCGGCGAGCAGCGGCGCCGCCACGAGGAGGCCGACGACGAGCGCGAGGGCCGCCCGCGTCGGTCGCGCGGGGCGGTGCGGGGCGGGGCTTCGGCGCCTCATGCGGCTCACGGTAGACCCGAGCGAACGAGCCTCACCAGGCTCGAGCGCACGGTGCAACGCGATCGTGACCTGGGCATCCGCCGACAGGGCTCTGAGCGTCGACCTCGAAGCCCGCTGCCGTGCGGGAGGGCGGGCTACTGTCGCCTCCACAGACCAGCGCGCTCAGGGGTGGACGCGAGGGTCGAGGGGGCCGAGCGATCGGCCCCCTCGCTGTTTCTACGGCAGGCCCCACGGCGTCGGCCGGGCGGCCAGCGCAGGCGAGTAGCGGTCGTCGAGCATCCGTCGCCCTGCCTAGGCTGATGGCATGCGTACGTCGATCCTGGGTCGCACCGGTGCGACCGTCTCCTCCCTCGGTCTCGGAACCTGGCAGCTCGGTGCCGACTGGGGTGACGTCAGCGAGACGGATGCCCGGGCCGTGCTCGACGCGGCCACCGAGAGCGGCGTCACGATCTTCGACACCGCCGATGTGTACGGCGACGGTCGCAGCGAGCAGCTCATCGGTCGCTACCTGCGCGACCGCCCCGAGCTCGACGTGTTCGTCGCCACGAAGATGGGCCGACGCCTGCCGCAGGAGCCCGAGAACTACAGCGCCGAGAACTTCGAGGCGTGGACCACCCGCAGCCTGCAGAACCTCGGCGTCGACACCATCGACCTCGTGCAGCTGCACTGCCCGCCGACCGCCGTCTACGGCATCGACCGCGTCTTCGACGACCTCGACGCGCTCGTCGAGCGGGGGCGGATGCGGCACTACGGTGTGAGCGTCGAGCGCGTCGACGAGGCCCTCGCCGCGATCGCGCGGCCCAACGTGGCGAGCGTGCAGATCATCGTCAACGCGTTCCGCCTCAAGCCGCTCGACGAGGTGCTGCCCGCCGCGCAGGCTGCCGGCGTCGGCATCATCGCGCGCGTGCCGCTCGCCTCGGGCCTGCTGAGCGGTCGGTACACGCGCGAGACGACCTTCGCCGAGAACGACCACCGCACCTACAACCGGCACGGCGAGGCCTTCGACGTGGGCGAGACCTTCTCGGGCGTCGACTACGAGGCCGGCGTCGAGGCCGCGCAGCGCTTCGCCGCGCTCGCCGAGGCACACGGGCTCGCGCCGGCGACGGCGGCGCTCGCGTGGCTCGCGCAGCTGCCCGGCGTCTCGACCGTCATCCCGGGCGCGCGCAGCCCCGAGCAGGCGTGCGCGAACGCCGCAGCCGGTGAGGTCGCCGACCTGCCGGCGAGCTTCCACGAGGGCGTCGTGGCGATCTACGACGAGTTCTTCCGCGCCGCCATCCACGAGCGCTGGTGAGCGGCGCCGCCGCGCCGGGCGCGGCCGGCACGGGCGGGGCTGGCGCGCGCCGCGGCCTCGGCCGCACCTTCGGCACCGTCTTCACCGCGAACCTCGCCTCAAGCCTCGGCGACGGCATCGCCCGCACGGTCTCGCCGCTGCTGGCGGCGCGGCTCACCGACGACGCCGTGCTCATCGCCGGCATCGCGGCCGTCGCGATGCTGCCGTGGCTGTTCTTCGCGCTGCCGGCGGGCATCCTCGTCGATCGCATGGATCGGCGGCAGGCGCTCGCCCTCGCGGCCGGCGTGCGTACCGCCCTCGCCGTGGGGTTGGTCGTGCTCGTCGCCACCGACGCGCTCACGATCTGGTGGCTGTACCTCGTGATCTTCGTCTACGGCGCGTGCGAGACCCTCTACGACGGCGCGATCAGGGCGGTCGTGCCGAGCATCGTGCCGAAGTCGCGGCTGCCGCGCGCCAACGCCAGCATCGAGGGCGCCGAGCTCGTGGTGCAGAACTTCGCCGCCGCGCCGCTCACCTCGGTGCTCTTCGCCGTCGCCGTGCTCATCCCGGTCGGCGGGCTCGTCGGCGCGTTCGGGCTCGCGGCGCTGCTCGCGGCGTTCCTGCCGGCGGCCGCGTCGGGGCGGCAGTTCCACGCACCCGAGGGCGAGCCGCGCGAGCCCTTCCGTCGCCAGCTGGCCGACGGCTGGCGCTTCATCATCGGCAACCGGATGCTCCGCACGCTGTGGTTCTTCTCCATCGGCACGGCCATCCTGTTCTCGGCGGCCTCGGCGACGCTCGTGCTGTTCGTGCTCGACGAGCTCTCCGTGCCGGAGGCCGCCTTCGGCGCCTTCCTGCTCTCCGGCGCCATCGGCGGGCTGCTCGGCTCGGTCGTCGCCGCGCGCCTGCAGGCGAGGTTCGGCCTCGGCCGGGTGATGGCGGCGGCGAACCTCGTGTGCGGCGTGACGACGGTGCTCATCGGGGTCTGGGCGCAGCCGATCTGGGCGGTCGTGATGTTCGCGCTCGGCTCGGGCGCCGTCACGATCTGGAACATCCTGATGATGTCGTTCCGCCAGGCGATCATCCCGGGCCGACTGCTCGGCCGCGTGCACGGCACGTGGCGCACGCTGCTGTGGGGCTCGATGCCGCTCGGGTCGCTGCTCGGCGGCGGCCTGGCCCTGTTCGGCCTCAGCGTGCCGTGGCTCATCGGCGGTGCCGGTCTCACGGTGCTCGCCCTCGTGTTCTACCGGTTCCTGACGACGCTGCCCGACCCGGAGACGATCGACAACGGCGACGAGCCGCCCGCCGAGACCGGCGCGGTGAGCACGCTGCCACCGGGGGAGCCGCCGGGGGTGCCGGCCGTCGACTGAGCGCGGCGGTGCCGTGGCGGTGCCGTGGCACCGTGGCGTCGCCGCGTCGCGAGCGGTGCCAGCATGGGAGGGTGCCCTTCGACCTGACCCGTCACCCCTTCCCGCCCCGGTTCCGCAGCCTGCGCCTCGCCGCCCGCACCGAGCTCGTGCCCGGCTTCGTGCGCGTGCGCCTGCAGGCCGACGGCCCCCTCGACGGCTTCACCTCGCCGGGCGCGGGCGACCACCTGCGGGTCTTCGTGCCCGAGGCCCCCGCGTGGGCGAGCGTCGCGGTCGACGAGGCCGGGCATCCGACCGGGGAGTCGCGCACCGAGACGATCGTCGCGTTCGACGCGGAGGCGGGCTGGGTCGATCTCGACATCCTCGTGCACCCGGCCGACGACGCCGGCGACGCGGGGCGCATCGGTCCGTGGGCCGCGAGCGCCCCGCTCGGGTCGCCCGTCGTGCTGGCCGACCCGAAGGGCTCGGTCGTGCTCACCGGCACCCCGGCCGCGTTCGTCATCGTCGGCGACGACTCCGCGATCCCCGCGATCCGTCGCTATCTGCGGATGCTCGCCGCGAGCCCCCGCGGACTCGTGGTGCTCGAGACCGCGTTCGACCCCGCGTCGCTCGACCTCGACCTGGGCCCGGGCATCGAGCTGCGCGTGCACGCACCCGACCCCGCGCATCCGTCGTCGTCGCTCGTCGCCGAGCTCGCAGCCCTCGCAGCGGAGCAGCCGCCCGCCGGCGCCGACCCCGCCCGCCCCGACCTCGGGCCCGACGTGTTCGTCTTCGCGTGCGCCGAGCAGTCGGTCGTCGCCCCGGCGCGGGCGCTGCTCACCGCGTGGGGCATCGCCCCCGAGCGCGCCGTCGCGAAGGGCTACTGGAAGCGCCGCGCGGCCTAGCCCGCGCGCGCCGCTCGCCGCGCGCGCCGAGCCAAGCCCGCACCCACTGCGGTTCACGGCACAGCACACGCCCTGTTCCGTGGTGTGTGCCGCGAACGGTGGTGTGTGCGACGCGGCGCCCCGCCTCAGTCGAGGTTGTCGGGGTGCTTCCCGGTGCGCTCGCCCGTCTCGAGCTCGTCGATCGCCGCGAGGTCGTCGGCGTCGAGCGCGAAGTCGAACAGCGCCGCGTTCTCCTCCACCCGCGCGAGCGACGTCGACTTCGGAATCACGACGAGCCCCTGCTGCACGTGCCACCGCAGCACGATCTGCGCGGGCGTGCGGACGTGCTTCTGCGCGATGGCCGCGAGCACCGAGGCGTCGCGCGAGCCCGGATCGAGCATCCGGCCGCGGGCGAGGGGGCTCCAGCTCTCGGTGACGATGCCGTGCTCGGCGTCGAAGGCCCGCACGGCGCGCTGCGGCAGGTGCGGGTGCAGCTCGACCTGGTTGACGACGGGCACGACCCCGGTCTCGTCGATGAGCCGCTGCACGTGGTGCGGCTCGAAGTTGCTGACGCCGATCGAGCGCACGCGCCCCTCGTCGCGCAGCGCGATCATGGCGCGCCACGCGTCGACGAAGCGGTTCTGCCGTGGCGCCGGCCAGTGGATCAGATACAGGTCGAGCACGTCGAGCCCGAGCTCGCGCATGCTGTCGTCGAAGGCGCGGCGCGTCTCGTCGAGGCCGTGCGCGTCGTTCCACACCTTGCTCGTGACGAGCACCTCGTCGCGCGGCAGCCCGCTGCGCCGCAGGCCCTCGCCGACCTCGCGCTCGTTGCGGTACAGCGCTGCCGTGTCGATGTGCCGGTAGCCGAGCCGCAGGGCGCCTTCGACGAGGTCGGCGGTCTGCGCGGCGGGCACCTTGTACACGCCGAGTCCCAGCTGGGGGATGCTCGTGCCGTCGTGCAGCGGAATGCGGGGGCCGATCGCGCCAGAGCTCATCGCCCCAGTATCTCGACATCGCCGGTGGGCCCGGTGGCAGTTCCCTCCACACCCGGAATGTCCCCAGCACCCATGCGGTTGCATCGACTCATGACGCGAATCATGATCATCGTCGGCAGCACGCGCCCCGGCCGGGTCGGCCTCTCGGTCGCCGAGTGGGTGCGCGATCGCATGCACGAGACCCTGGAGCAGGACGCGACCGCGGAGGCGCCCGCCGCATCCCTCGACTTTGTCGACCTCGCCGAGCTCAACCTGCCGCTGCTCGACGAGCCGCACCACCCCGCCAAGAAGCAGTACACGAAGCCGCACACCGTCGCGTGGAGCGAGCGCGTCTCCGCCGCCGACGCCGTCGTGCTCGTGTCGCCGGAGTACAACCACTCGTATGCGCCGTCGCTGAAGAACGCCATCGACTTCCTCTTCACCGAGTGGGCGCACAAGCCCGTCGGCATCGTCAGCTACGGCGGCGGCTCGTCGGGCACGCGCGGCGCCGCGGCGCTCGCCCCGGTGCTCGGCAGCGTCGGCATGGTGAAGGTCGCTGCGAACCCGGAGATCGGCATGATCGGCTCGAAGATAGTCGACGGCGTCTTCCAGGGCGACGAGAAGCTCGCCGGCACGGTCGCGGCGATGACGCGCATGCTCGTGCAGACCGCGGAGGCGCTGCGCCCGCTGCGCGGCTGACCACGACGGATGCCCGGGGCGCGTCGCCGAAGCCGCCCCGGGCATCCGCGTGATGGGCCCGCGATCGCGGCGCACGCTCGCGCACGGCACCGCACCGCTCAGCTCACGGGCAGACGCACCGGCTCGGTGTCGGGCAGCGGGCTCGCGTCGCGGCCGCGCAGGTCGGGGTGCGCGCGCTTGAAGGCGACGGCGATGAGCGTGCCGGCAAGGGCGAAGCCGGCGCCCGCTGCGAAGCCGCCGGTCGCGCCGAAGCCGTCGATGAGGAACCCGGCGACGGCCGAGCCGAGCGCGGCGCCGATGAGCTGGCCCGTGCCGACCCAGCCGTAGGCCTCGGCGGTGTCGCTGAACTTCACGCTCGCCGAGACGATCGCGAACATCACGGCCAGGGCGGGGGCGATGCCCGCGCCGGCGATGAGCAGCGTGATCGCGAGGCCCCAGAAGTCGAGAAAGAACATCGCCGCCGCACCGCCGACGAACACGACGGCCATGCGCCGAGCGAGCGCCCAGGGCCCGATCGGCACGTGGCCGAAAGCGAGCCCGCCGATGAGCGAGCCGACGGCCCAGATGGCGAGCACGACGCCGGCCTCGGCGCCCTCCTCGCCGAAGTTCGCCACGACGCTCGCCTCGATCGCGGCGCACGAGGCGACGAGCAGGAACCCGACGACGGTCGACAGCAGCACGGGCGGGCGCTTGAGCACGACGCCGAAGGCGCGCTTCGAGCGGGGGATGCGCACCCGACCGAGCTCGGGCGAGGCGAGGAACCACAGGCCGCCGCCGACGAGGAAGGCGCCCGCGAGCACGATCGCCGCAACGGTCGTGACCTGCGTGGCGACGAAGGTCGTGATGACGGGGCCGGCGATCCAGATGATCTCCTGCGCGGAGGCGTCGACCGCGAACAGAGGCGTCAGCTGCTTCGAGGTGACCATCTTCGGGTAGATGGTGCGCACCGCCGGCTGGATTGGCGGGTAGGCGAGACCGCCGACGAGCCCCACGAGCATGTACGCCCACAGCGGCAGCGTCACGAAAGCGATCGTCGCCATGCTCGCGGCGCACACCGCCATCGTCAGGGCGATGACCGGGCGCATGCCCCACACGCCCATCCAGCGGCTCGTGAGCGGGCCGGCGACGGCCTGCCCGACACTCGTCGCGGCGAGCACGAGACCGGCGGCGCCGTAGGAGTCGAAGACGCCCTCGATGTGCAGCAGGTAGGCGAGCGAGAGCATGCCGCTGGGGAACCGCGCGGTGAGCTGCGCGGCGATGATGCGGGCGACCCCCCGGGTTCTCAACAGGTCGCCGTAGCCGCTCACGAGAGCCCACTCTAGGGGAGGCCTCCGACGCCGGGCGACGCGGTCGTGAGCCGCGGAATTCCGGGCCGCGGGCATCCGTCATCGGGGTGTCGGAGGTGGCCTGCAGACTGTGGAGAAGACCGCGAACTTATACACAGCTGTGGATGACACGCCCACTAGATGTGGTGGGTACTGAATGTCAGTGCCCCGATATATAGTGGCCAAGCCGCCGCACCGGAGCCACCGGAGACGACCCCCGAACGAGGGTCGCGGCCCTCCTGGGGGGCCTGGTACAGCGGCCAGGCAGCACAGCCATCGACCACCGCGAGCCGCGCCGATGAGGGCGCGAAGAGGAGAGAGCACGTGAGCAGCATCACGGTCGTCAAGCGCGACGGAACCCGCGAGCCCTACGACGCCAACAAGATCAACCTGGCGATCGAGCACGCGGCCGAGGGCCTCGACCCGAACATCACGTGGGTCACCCAGATCGCGAGCGAGCTCGAGCTCACCCTCTTCGACGGCATCACCACGCAGCAGCTCGACGAGGCCGTCATCCAGGTCGCGCTGCAGAACATCAAGGATGACCCGGCGTTCGACACCGTCGCCGCGCGCCTGCTGCTCAAGACCATCTACAAGCGCGTGCTCGGCGACTACTCCTCGGCCGACGAGCTCAAGCGCCTGCACCAGGAGCACTTCGCCGCGTACATCCACCGCGGCGTCGACGAGGTGCTGCTCGACTCGCGGTTCCCGCAGCTGTTCGACCTCGACCGCCTCGCCGCAGCCCTCGAGCCCGCCAACGACGAGCTGCTGAAGTACATCGGCGTCGTCACGCTCAACAACCGCTACGGCATCAAGGCCCGCAACGGCGAGCCGCTGGAGGTGCCGCAGTACTTCTGGATGCGGGTCGCGATGGGCCTGTCGCTCAACGAGGCCGACCCCACCACGCACGCGATCGCCTTCTACGAGAAGATGTCGCGCCTGGAGTACCTCGCCGCCGGCTCGACGCTCGTCAACGCCGGCACGAGCTACCCGCAGCTGTCGAACTGCTTCGTCATGGAGATGCAGGACGACATCGAGCACATCGCCAAGAGCGTGCGCGACGTCATGTGGCTCACGAAGGGCACCGGCGGCATCGGCCTCTCGGTCACGAAGCTGCGCGCGCAGGGCTCGCCCATCCGCTCGAACAACACGACCTCGACCGGGCCGATCCCGTTCATGCACACGATCGACTCGGTGCTGCGCGCGGTCAGCCGCGGCGGCAAGAAGTTCGGCGCCCTGTGCTTCTACATGGAGAACTGGCACATGGACTTCCCGGAGTTCCTGGACCTCCGCCAGAACTCGGGCGACCCGTACCGCCGCACCCGCACCGCCAACACCGCCGTGTGGATCAGCGACGAGTTCATGAAGCGCGTGCAGAACGACGACGACTGGTACCTCTTCGACCCGCTCGAGGTCAGCGACCTCAACGAGCTCTACGGCAAGGCGTTCTCGAAGCGCTACGCCGAGTACATCGCGATGGCCGAGCGCGGCGAGATCCGCATGTTCAAGAAGATCGGCGCGCGCGAGCAGTTCAAGCAGATCCTCATCTCGCTGCAGTCCACGAGCCACCCGTGGCTGACGTGGAAGGACACGATCAACAACCGCGCCATCAACAACAACACCGGCACGATCCACCTCTCGAACCTCTGCACCGAGATCTGCCTGCCGCAGGACCGCGACAACATCTCCGTCTGCAACCTGGCCTCGATCAACCTCTCGCGCCACATCGAGAACGGCGTCGTCGACTTCGCGAAGATCGAGCAGAGCGCCCGCCTGGCGGTTCGCCAGCTCGACAACCTCATCGACATCACCGTCTCGAGCGTCGACGAGGCTGACTTCGCCAACCAGCAGAACCGCGCCATCGGCCTCGGCGTCATGGGCTTCACCGACATCGTCGAGAAGCTCGGCTTCTCGTACGACTCGGAGGAGGCCTTCGAGCTCATCGACGAGATCATGGAGCACGTCTCGTACGCGGCGATCGACGAGTCGACCGAGCTGGCCAAGGAGCGCGGCTCGTACGCGAACTTCGCCGGCAGCCGCTGGTCGCAGGGCCTCGTGCCGCTCGACACCATCGACCTCACCGAGGCCGACCGCGGCGTCGAGGTGCAGGTCAACCGCACGAGCCGCCTCGACTGGGATGCCCTGCGCGAGAAGGTCAAGGGCGGCATGCGCAACGCCACCCTCATGGCGATCGCGCCGACCGCCTCGATCGGCCTCGTCGCGGGCACGACCCCTGGTCTCGACCCGCAGTTCTCGCAGATCTTCAGCCGGTCGACGAGCTCGGGCAAGTTCCTCGAGGTGAACCGCAACCTCGTCGCGATCCTGCAGGAGCGCGGGCTGTGGGAGCGCGTGCGCGAGGACATCCTGCGCAGCCAGGGCGACATCCAGGGCGTCGCGGCGATCCCCGACGAGATCAAGGCCACCTACAAGACGAGCTTCCAGCTCTCGCCCTACGCCTTCCTCGAGGTCGCGGCGCGCGCCCAGAAGTGGATCGACCAGGCCATCAGCCGCAACATGTACCTCGAGACGCGCGACGTCGACGAGATGGTCGACATCTACTCGTCGGCCTGGAAGAAGGGCGTCAAGACGACCTACTACCTGCACATGAAGCCGCGCCACACGGCCGAGCAGTCGACGGTCAAGGTCAACAAGGCCGAGACGATCGCCGCCGGTTCGGGTGCGCCCAAGAAGGGCTTCGGAGCTGCCGCCGGCGCCTCGGCCCCCGCGGCCGAGCCCGCCGCGGCCGCCGCTCCCGCGCGGAAGGGCTTCGGCTTCGGCGGCGTCGCGAAGGCGGGTGAGTAAGCGATGGACCGCTTCGAGACGACGACCGAGACGGTCGGCGGCTACGTCGTGCCGACCGACCCGATGGACGACCTGCACTGCGAGAGCTGCCAGTAGCCCCGGCTGCGGCACGCGCTCGACACCCCACCCCGAACCTTTCCCGCCTCAGAACAGAAAGACACGACAGCAATGGGAATTCTCGGCACCGGCATCCAGGAGGGCCTGCTCCTCAAGCCCGTCACCTACAAGTGGGCGATGGATCTCTACGACCAGGCCGTGGCGAACACCTGGTTCCCCAACGAGGTGCAGCTCGGTGAGGACATCGCCGACTTCAAGAAGATGACCGACGAGGAGCGCCACGCGATCACGTTCCTCATGAGCTACTTCAACCCGAACGAGCTGCTCGTCAACAAGGCGCTCGCGTTCGGCGTCTACCCCTACGTCAAGGCCCCCGAGGCGCACCTCTACCTCGCGAAGCAGATGTGGGAGGAGGCCAACCACTGCATGAGCTTCGAGTACGTGCTCGAGACCTTCCCGATCGACCGCGCGGCCGCGTACGACAGCCACGTCGACGTGCCGTCGATGGCGCGCAAGGAGGAGTTCGAGGTGAAGTTCATCCGTCGCATGACGGAGGACACCCTCGACATCACCACGACCGAGGGCAAGCAGGACTTCATCCGCAACCTCGTCGCGTACAACGTGATCCTCGAGGGCATCTGGTTCTACTCGGGCTTCATGGTCGCGCTGTCGTTCCGCCAGCGGAACCTGCTGCGCAACTTCGGCTCGCTCGTCGACTGGATCGTGCGCGACGAGAGCCTGCACCTGAAGTTCGGCATCAACCTGATCCTCACGGTGCTGGAGGAGAACCCCGACCTGCAGACGCCGGAGTTCGCCGCCGAGATCAAGCAGATGATCCTCGACGCCGTCGAGATGGAGGAGCAGTACAACCGTGACCTCCTGCCCAACGGCATCCTCGGCCTCAACGCCAACTACATCAACCAGTACGTCAAGTACCTCGCCGACCGTCGCCTGGAGGAGCTCGGCTTCGAGCCCGAGTACAACGTGACCAACCCGGCGAAGTGGATGGCGACGGCCAACGACACCTTGCAGCTCGTCAACTTCTTCGAGTCGACGAACACCTCCTACGAGGTCAACGCGAAGACCTCGGCGTAGTCCTCCGCTTCACAGCAGCCCGCGGGCTGAGCGGACCGTCACGGTCTCGCTCAGCCCGCGAGTGCTTTGCGGATGCGCTGCAACGAGATCGGCCCGTGCGCGCCGAGCGGCTGGGCGAAGAGCGAGATGCGCAGCTCCTCGAGCATCCAGCGGGCGGTGACGAGCTCGGGGCGGGCCTCGGGCGGCAGGGGCAGCGAGCCGCCGGCGCGCGTGAATAGGGTCACCGCCTCCTGCAGCTCGGTCATGCGCTGGCGGTCGCGGCCGACGTCGTCGGCGAGCCGCTCGACGCGGTGCGTGATGCCGCGCACGTAGACGACGAGGCGCGGCAGGCGCTCGAGCCCGGTGCGCGAGAGGAAGCCGTCGAAGACGAGCTGGTTGAGCTGCTCGCGCGCGTCGGCGAGCGGCGCCATGAGCGACAGCGACGACGCTCGACCGATCGCGACGTCGGCCTCGCGGGCGGCGGCGAGCACGGATGCGCAGGTCGCCACGATCCGGAACAGCCGGTCGGGCAGGCCGGCGTTGACGCGATCGCGGAGGGCCTCGAACGAGGTGCGATCCCAGGGGATGCCGGCCCCGGCATCCACTTCGGCCTCGATGATGGCGCGCAGCGCGTCGTCGATGAGCGCGGCCGTCGACCGGTACGGCGAGGCGGCGAGGGTGAGCTTCTCGGTGTGCGTCAGGTGCTCCTGCACGTACGACAGCGGTGACGGCACGCCGAGCTGCACGAGCCGGCGCACGCCGCCGCGGTGGGCGCGGCGCTGGTCGTCGGCGGTCGCGAAGAGCTTGAGGGCGACGCTCGACCCCTCGTCGACGAGCGCCGGGTAGGCGCGGATCGTCGTCTCGCCGCGACGCGAGTCGAGCGACTGCGGCAGGGTGCCGCCCTGCCCGATCGTGTCGTCCCACGCGGTGATGCCGCCGCGCTCGAGCGGGCTGCGCGTGGCGGCCGTCGCGACGCGGGCGACGGAGTCGCGCGTGCGCTCGCGCAGCTTCGCCTGCAGCTCGCCGAGGTCGGTGCCTCGGGCGAGGCGCGAGCCGCGCTCGTCGACGACCGCATAGCCCATGCGCAGGTGCGGTGGCAGCCGCTCGAGGTCGAAGTCGCTCGGCTCGACGGGCGTGAACGTCTGCCGTCGGATCTCGCGGGCGAGGAACTCGGTGATCGACAGCTCGCGCAGATCGGCGCCCTCGGGCACGGCGGCGAGCAGCTTCGCCGCCCAGTCGGCGGCCGGCACGACGCTGCGCCGGATCGCCTTCGGCAGCGTCTTGAGCAGCGCGGTCACGAGCTCGAGGCGCAGCCCCGGCACGAGCCAGTCGAAGCCCGCGGTGTCGAGGCGCGGCAGCAGCGGCAGGGGCACGGTGACGGTGACGCCATCGTCGGCGGCGCCGGGCTCGAAGCGGTAGCCGACGCTGAGGGTCTGCTCGCCGAGCGTGAGCCTCGTCGGGTAGGCGTCGTCGTCGACGGCGACCTCGTCGGCCTCGACGAGGTCGTCGCGCGTGAAGGTGAGCAGATCGGAATGCTCGCGCCGGGCATCCCGCCACCAGCGTTCGAAGCGGCGCACGTCGGTGACGTCCGCGGGGATCACGGCATCGAAGAAGTCGACGATGCGCTCATCGTCGAGCAGGATGTCGCGGCGGCGCGTACGCTCCTCCAGCTGCTCGAGCTCGCGGCGCGTGCGCTGGTTGTCGCGCACGAAGGCGGTGAGGCGCCTGTCGATGCGGCTCGTGTCCCACTCGCCCTGCACGAGCGCGTGCCGGATGAACAGCTCGCGCGCCTGCGCGGGGTCGATGCGGGCGAGCTGCGCGCGGCGCCGCGGGATGATCGGCACCCCGTACAGCGTCACCTTCTCGTCGACGACCGCGGCGCCCTGCCGCTTCTCCCACCGCGGGGCGCTGTACTGGCGCTTGGCGAGGTCGCCCGCGATCGGCTCGGCCCACGCGGGGTCGATCGCGGCGACCGTGCGGGCGAAGAGGCGGCTGGTCTCGACGAGCTCGGCGGCCATGATCGCGGTCGGTTGCTTCTTCGCGAGGCCCGAGCCGGGGAAGAGCACGAAGCGGCGCTGGCGGGCGCCGAGGTAGTCGCGCTTCTCCGCGTCGCGGATGCCGAGATGGCTGAGAAGGCCGGCGAGCAGCGAGCGGTGGATGGCGTCGCCGTCGGCGCCGCTCTCGGCCGGGCGGCGAGCCTCCTCCGTGGTGAGCAGCTTCAGCCGCTGGCCCTCGCGCGTGAGCTGCCGGTAGACGTCCTGCCACTCACGAATACGGAGGTAGTTGAGGAACTCGGCCCGCACCTCCTTGCGGAACTGGTTGCCGCTGAGCTCGGTCTGACGCTGCTGGAGGTGGTTCCAGAGGTTGAGCAGGCTGATGAAGTCGCTGCCCGGGTCGCGGAACCGGTTGTGCAGCTGGTCGGCCCGCTCGCGCTGCTCGCCGGGCCGCTCGCGCGGGTCTTGAATGCTGAGCCCGGCGACGATCGCCATGACCTCGCGCACGACGCCGTGCCGCTTCGCCTCGAGCACCATGCGGCCGTAGCGGGGGTCGAGGGGCAGCTGGGCGAGGTCGCGACCAATCGTCGTGATGCGGTGCTCGCCGCCGGCGAGCACGACCGCGCCGAGCTCGAGCAGCAGGTCGAGGCCGTCTTTGACGCCGCGCTTGTCGGGCGGCTGCAGGAACGGGAACCGCTCGATGTCGCCGAGCCCGAGCGAGATCATCTGCAGGATGACCGCGGCGAGGTTCGTGCGCAGGATCTCGGGGTCGGTGTACTCGGGGCGCCTTTCGTAGTCGAGCTGCGAGTACAGCCGGATCGCGATGCCCTCGCTCGTGCGCCCCGACCGGCCCGAGCGCTGATTGGCGCTCGCCTGCGAGATCGGCTCGATCGGCAGGCGCTGCACCTTCGCACGCGCCGAGTAGCGCGAGATGCGCGCCGTGCCGGTGTCGACGACGTAGCGGATGCCCGGCACGGTGAGGCTCGTCTCGGCGACGTTGGTCGCGAGCACGATGCGGCGGCGGATGCCCGCGGGCGCCCGCTCGAAGACCCGGTGCTGCTCGGCCGCACTGAGCCGACCGTAGAGCGGCAGCACTTCCGTCGCGGCGCCGCGGGCACCCTGCCGCTGGAGGTGCCCGCGCAGGGCATCCGCTGCGTCTTTGATCTCGTTCTCGCCGCTGAAGAACACGAGCACGTCGCCGTCGCCCTCGCGGCCGAGCTCGTCGACCGCGGCGATGACGCCGTCGATCATGTCGATGGCCTCGCCAGGGGTGCTGGGGCCGTCTTCGTCACTGTCGGGGTCAGTGAGGTTGTTCGTGTCGGCGTCATCGGGGACCAGCGGCCGATACCGGATCTCGACCGGGTAGGTGCGCCCGCTGACCTCGATGATCGGCGCGGGCGTGCCGTCAGCGCTGGCGAAGTGCCGCGCGAAGCTCTCGGGGTCGATCGTCGCGGAGGTGATGATGACCTTGAGGTCGGGCCGGCGCGGCAGCAGCTGCTTGAGGTAGCCGAGCAGGAAGTCGATGGTGAGGCTGCGCTCGTGGGCCTCGTCGATGATGATCGCGTCGTAGGCGTCGAGCTCGCGGTCGCCACGAAGCGCGGCGAGCAGAATGCCGTCGGTCATGAGGGTGACGCGGGTCGCCGCGCCGACCTGGTCGGTGAACCGCACCTTGTAGCCGACGAGCCCGCCCAGCTCGGTGCCGAGCTCGTCGGCGACGCGCTCGGCGATCGTGCGGGCGGCGATGCGGCGCGGCTGCGTGTGGGCGATGCGCTCGCGGCCCAGCTCGAGCAGGATCTTCGGCAGCTGCGTCGTCTTGCCCGACCCGGTCTCGCCGGCGACGATGACGACCTGGTTGTCGCGGATGGCCGTGGCGATGTCGTCGCGCCGCTGGCTGACCGGCAGGTCCTCCGGGTAGGTGATGCGCAGGGGCGCGGCGCTCGCCGAGGTCGTGCCCGGGCGTGCCATCGCCCACGCCGCCAACGAGTCGGCCGGCGGGGTCTCGGGCTGCGCGGTCATGAGCCCTCCAGTCTACGTTTCAGCGCCGGGGCTCGGCGCTCGCGTGCCGGGCCCTGGCCGTCTGAGCCGGCTCGTGCCGGACGAGCCTGCGCACCACATCGTGCGTCGCCGATCTGGCGCCTTGCAGAACTCCGGAGGGGGTGAGCCGAGTTCGCCCCATCCGGACTTCTGCAAGTCGCGCGACTGGCAGGCGGCACCCGGCCTTGTGATCTGTATACGCTAAATCCAGACAAGACCGAGCATCTGGCGCTCCAAGCGCTGAATGTATACATTGAGAGCATGGCGATGGATGCGGCGGTTCAGCGGGCGAGCGCCCTAACGTCCGCCGACCGCGCCTTCGAGACGCTGCGCACGCAGATCGTCGAGGGCGAGCTCGCGCCCGGCGCCCCGCTCGCCGAGGTCGAGCAGGCGACGCGCCTCGGCGTGAGTCGCACCCCGGTGCGCGAGGCGTTCGCGCGCCTCATCGCCGCCGGGCTCGCGACCGAGCGCGGTCCGCGGAGCCTCGTCGTCTCCCACATCGACGCCGACGACGTCGCCGCCCTGTTCGACCTGCGCCGCGCGCTCGACGAGCAGGCCGCGCGCCTCGCCGCCGCCCGCGCCGCCGCCGACGCGGCCACCGCCGGCGCCTTCACGACGCTCGCCGACCGCTTCCGCGCCGTCACCCCCGCGACCCTGCAGGCCGACGACGCCCAGCGCCACGGCTACTACGCCCTCGTCGCCGAGTTCGACGCCGCCCTCGACGCCGCCCTGACGAGCAGCCCCTACCTGGCGAGCGCGATCGCGAGCACGCGCGTCCACCTCGCGCGCGTGCGGCGTCTCGCGCGCGACGACGACGCGCGCCTCGCGGCCAGCGCCGCCGAGCACGGCGCCATCGCCCGAGCGATCGCCGACGCAGACGGCGAGCGCGCCGCCGCCGCCACCCGGCTGCACCTGCACGAAGCCCTCACGAGCATCCACGCCCACCTGCCGCGCAGCGGCGCGAACCGACCGAAAGAGCGAGCATGACCACGACGCACACCGTCCGCACCTACAAGAGCAGCGAGCCCCTCGCCGCCCCCGACCAGCTCGCCGGGAAGCTCGCCGCGCTCGCCGCCGAGCAGGACCGCCCGCTCGACGACGAGGCCGTCGACATGGTCATCAACCGCGTCATCGACAACGCCGCCGTCGCCACGGCGAGCATCGGCCGCGCCCCCGTCGTCAGCGCCCGCGGCCAGGCCGAAGCCCACCCCTACACGCCCGGCGCGACCGTCTTCGGGCTCGCTCCCGAAAAAAGGGTCAGCCCCGAGTGGGCCGCATGGGCCAACGGCGTCGCCGTGCGCGAGCTCGACTACCACGACACCTTCCTCGCCGCCGACTACTCGCACCCGGGCGACAACATCCCGCCGATCCTCGCCGTCGCGCAGCACACCGGGCAGAACGGCGCGCAGCTGCTCAAGGGCCTGCTGACCGGCTACGAGATCCAGATCGACCTCGTGCGCGCCATCTGCCTGCACGAGCACAAGATCGACCACGTCGCCCACCTCGGGCCGAGCGCCGCCGCCGGCATCGGCACGCTCCTCGGTCTCGACGCGGCCACGATCTACCAGGCCATCGGCCAGGCCCTGCACACGACGACCGCCACGCGCCAATCGCGCAAGGGCGAGATCTCGACCTGGAAGGCGCACGCCCCCGCTTTCGCCGGCAAGATGGCCGTCGAGGCCGCCGACCGCGCGATGCGCGGGCAGACGAGCCCGAGCCCCATCTACGAGGGCGAGGACGGCTTCATCGCCTGGCTGCTGAGCGGCCCGGATGCCCGCTACGAGGTCCCTCTGCCCGAGAGCGGCGAGCCGCTCACGGGCATCCTCGACAGCTACACGAAAGAGCACTCGGCCGAGTACCAGGCGCAGGCCTGGATCGACCTCGCGCGCCGCCTCGGCGCCGAGCGCCCCGAGCTGCGCGACCCCGCCAATATCGACCGCATCGTGCTGCACACGAGCCACCACACGCACTACGTCATCGGGTCGGGAGCGAACGACCCGCAGAAGTACGACCCCACCGCGAGCCGCGAGACGCTCGACCACTCGATCCCGTACATCGTCGCCGTCGCGCTGCAGGACGGCGGCTGGCACCACGTCGACTCGTACGCTCCCGAGCGCGCCGCCCGCCCCGACACCGTCGCGCTGTGGCACAAGATCACGACGACGGAGGACAAGGAGTGGACCCGCCGCTACCACTCGCTCGACATCAGCGAGAAGGCGTTCGGCGGCCGCATCGAGATCGAGCTGACCAACGGCGAGCGGGTCGTCGACGAGATCGCCGTCGCCGACGCCCACCCGCTCGGCGCCCGCCCGTTCGGCCGCGCCGAGTACGAGCACAAGCTGCGCATCCTCGCCGATGGCGTGCTCGCCGACGAGGAGGTCGACCGCTTCCTCGCGCTCGTGGCCCGCCTGCCCGAGCTGAGCGCCGACGAGCTCGGCGGCCTCACCGTCACCCCGCTCACGCCTCCGCCCGCCGCCCCGAAGGGACTCTTCTGATGCTGTCGACCACCACGACGCCAAGCCAGCGCCGCCAGGCCTTCCGGGCGGGCCTGCAGAGCGACCGCCTGCAGGTCTTCCCCGGCGCGTTCACGCCGCTGAGCATCCGCCTCATCCAGGAGAAGGGCTTCGATGGCGCCTACATCTCGGGAGCCGTCATGGCCGCCGAGCTGGGACTGCCCGACATCGGCCTCACGACCCTCACCGAGGTCGCCCAGCGCGCCCACCAGATCAGCCGCATGAGCGACCTGCCGACGCTCGTCGACGCCGACACCGGATTCGGCGAGCCCATGAACGTCGCGCGCACGGTGCACGAGCTCGAGGACGCGGGCGTCGCCGGTCTGCACCTCGAAGACCAGGTCAACCCGAAGCGCTGCGGGCACCTCGACGGCAAGGCGGTCGTGGATGCCGACACGGCGATCAAGCGCATCCGCGCCGCCGTCGACGCCCGCCGCGATCGCGACCTCGTGATCATGGCCCGAACCGACATCCGCGGGGTCGGTTCTGATCAGGGCGGCGGGATGCCCGCTGCGATCGACCGTGCGAAGGCGCTGCAGGACGCGGGCGCCGACGCGATCTTCCCCGAGGCGATGGGCACGCTCGAGGAGTTCGCGGCGATGCGCGCGGCCGTCGACGTGCCGATCCTCGCCAACATGACCGAGTTCGGGAAGAGCCAGCTGTTCACGCACGCCCAGCTCGCCGACGTCGGCGTCAACATGGTCATCCACCCCGTGTCGCTCCTGCGCATCGCGTTCGGCGCGATCGAGCGCGGGCTCGACACGCTGCTCGCGACCGGCACGCTCGACGACGAGGTCGCGGGCATGCAGACTCGAGGCAGGCTCTACGAGCTGCTCGACTACGAGGCGTACAACGCCTTCGACGAGGGCATCTTCACGTACACCGGCCGCTGACCGCGTCCACCGCTCGACCTGACCGCCCCCGCCACCGCAAGGAGCCACCATGACCGAAGACATCCGCAAGGGCCTCGCCGGGGTCGTCGTCGACCACACCGCCGTGAGCAAGGTGAACCCCGAGACCAACTCGCTGCTCTACCGCGGCTACCCCGTGCAGGAGCTCGCCGCGAACTGCACCTTCGAGGAGGTCGCCTACCTGCTCTGGCACGGCGAGCTGCCGACGGATGCCCAGCTCGCCGAGTTCGAGACGCTCGAGCGGGCGCACCGACGCCTGAACCCGATCGTGAAGGACGCGATCGACGCGCTGCCGCTCGCCGCCCACCCCATGGACGTCGTGCGGACTGCCGTGAGCGTGCTCGGAGCCCTCGACGAGTCGCTCACGACCGACCGCACGTGGATCGACGGCGACCTCACCCTCGAGCGCAGCATCCGTCTCTTCGCACAGCTGCCCGCGATCGTCGCCTACGCGCAGCGCCGCCTGCGCGACGAGCGGCTCGTCGAGCCCCGCGACGACCTCGGCTACTCGGCGAACTTCCTGCACATGACCTTCGGCGAGGTGCCCGAGAAGGTCGTCGTCGACGCGTTCGACGTGTCGATGATCCTGTACGCCGAGCACTCGTTCAACGCCTCGACGTTCACGGCGCGCGTCATCACCTCGACGCTCAGCGACGTGTACTCGGCCGTCGTCGGCGCGATCGGCGCCCTCAAGGGGCCCCTCCACGGCGGCGCCAACGAGGCCGTCATGCACACCTTCGACGAGATCGGCTCGGCCGACCGCGCGCAGGCCTGGCTCGAGCAGGCGCTCGCCGAGAAGCGCAAGATCATGGGCTTCGGCCACCGCGTCTACAAGCACGGCGACTCGCGCGTTCCCACCATGAAGGCGGCGCTCGAGACCCTCGTCGCCCACTACGACCGGCCCGAGGTGCTCGACCTGTACGACACGCTCGAGGCGGCGATGGTCGGGGCGAAGGGCATCAAGCCGAACCTCGACTACCCGTCGGGGCCCGCCTACAACCTCATGGGCTTCGACACGACGATCTTCACGCCGCTGTTCATCGCCTCGCGCGTCACCGGATGGACGGCGCACGTCATCGAGCAGCTCGGGGCGAACGCGCTCATCCGTCCGCTGAGCGCGTACAACGGGCCCGACGAGCGGCACCTCTCGGGTTCGTGAGCGAGAGTGGGGGCATGACTGCTGCGATTCAGACCCCCCACCTCACGCTCAACGACGGCCGGAGCATCCCGCAGCTGGGCCTGGGCGTCTTCCTCGTCGACCCCGCCGAGGCGGAGCGCATCGTCAGCGACGCCCTCGAGGTCGGCTACCGCCACATCGACACGGCCATGATCTACAAGAACGAGGAGGGCGTCGGGCGCGCGATCGCCAAGTCGGGCATCCCGCGCGAGGAGCTCTTCATCACCACCAAGCTGTGGAACAGCGACCAGGGCACCGACTCGGCGCGCGCCGCGCTCGACACGTCGCTGTCGAAGCTGGGGCTCGACTACGTCGACCTGTACCTGATCCACTGGCCGGCGCCGAAGTACGGCAAGCACGTCGAGTCGTGGCAGACGCTCGTCGAGCTGCGCGAGACCGGGAAGGCTCGCTCGATCGGCGTCTCGAACTTCATGCAGACCCACCTCGACGACCTCGCGCAGGCCTCCGACGTCGTGCCGGTGGTCAACCAGGTCGAGCTGCACCCCGCGTTCCAGCAGCGCGAGCTGCGCGCCTTCCAGGAGCCCCGCGGCACCCTCACCGAGGCGTGGGGCCCGCTCGGCCAGGGCAAGTACGAGCTCGCCGAGCTGCCGGGCCTCGCCGAGATCGCCGAGCGCCACGGCAAGTCGGTGCAGCAGGTCGCGATCCGCTGGCACCTGCAGGAGGGCATCATCGTCTTCCCGAAGACCACGAAGCGCTCGCGCATGATCGAGAACGCCGACGTGTTCGACTTCGAGCTCTCGGCCGACGAGATGGCGACGATCGCGGCCGCCGACCGCGACCAGCGCGTCGGCGCGCACCCGCTCAACACCGACTTCTGAGCGGCGGGGCGGATGCTCGGCTCGCGCCGGGCGTCGACCCGCTGCCGCACACACTGCGGTTCACGGCATGCACCGCGCTTCACGGCGTAGTGCATGCCGTGAACGGCAGTGCGTGCGCGAGCGTACGCGGCACGGGGCACGGGGCACGGGGCACGGGGCGGCGCCGCGAGCCGTGCCGCGGCTACAGCGCGAGCTCGACGCGCTCGCCGAGCGGTGTCGCCGCGAGCAGCGCGCCGCCCGCGGGCGAGGTGAGCCCGGCGAACTCGCGCTCGAGGGCGTCGCGGCCCTCGCTGAAGTGCGTCCACTGGTCGACGTGCACCCCGACGACGCGGCGGGCGGCGAGCGCGAGGGCGGCGGCGCGCGCGTCCGCCGCGGTGAGGGTGAGGGGCGCATCGATCGCGGGAACGCGCGCAGCGCCCGCGAACAGCACCGCAGCATCCACCGCGCCGTGACGGGCCGCGATCGCCCGAACGACGTCGACCGACGAGTTGTCGCCCGACACGTAGACGGTCGGCTCGCCCGGCGCGGTGAGCAGGAAGCCGATGACGGGGCCGAGGCGCTCGGCGAACTCCTCCGGCCCGTGCTGCGCGGCGACCGCGGTCACCCGAGCGCCGTGCGGGGCGTGCTCGGCGACCGCGTCGCCGACGAGCGGGGCGCTGTCGAGGGCGAGCGACTCGTCGACCTCGAGACCGATGACGGTCGCGGTTCCGTGACCGGCCGCGCACTCGGCGGCGAGCTCGCGCGCCCCGAGCGACGTCGTCACCACGAGCGGCAGCCCGAGCGCGAAGGAGCGGCCGGCGCCGTCGAGGTTGTCCTCGTGGTGGTGGTGCGACACGAGCGCGACGTCGACGCGGCCCAGGGCATCCGCCGCCACCGCCGGGCCGGCGACCTTCTGCAGGTCGTTCGGTCCGTCGCCGTAGACGGTCGGGGGGTCGAAGGTCGGGTCGAGCAGCAGGCGCAGCCCCGCCCACTCGAGCAGGGCGGTGGGGCCGCCGATGACGGTGACGGCGACGCGCGAACCCGAGCGCGGGCTGGCAGTCGCGGGGGATGACGAGGAGGCGCTCATAGGCTGAAACCTATGGCAGCCAGGCTCGAGAACGCCGTCAGCCCGTACCTGCAGTCGCATGCCGGCAACCCGGTCGACTGGTGGCCCTGGGGTGCGGATGCCCTGGCCGAGGCCGCCCGCCGCGATGTTCCCGTCATGATCTCGATCGGTTACGCGACGTGCCACTGGTGCCACGTCATGGCGCGCGAGACCTTCGCCGACCCCGAGGTCGGGGCGTGGCTTAACGAGCGAGTCGTCGCCATCAAGGTCGACCGCGAGGAGCATCCGGAGGTCGACGCCGCCTACATGACCGCGGCGAGCGCGTTCAGCGACCAGCTCGGCTGGCCGCTCACCGTCTTCGCCACGCCCGAAGGTCGCACCTTCTACGCCGCCACCTACCTGCCGCCGCAGCCGATCTCGGGCGTGCCGTCGTTCCGGCAGGTGGTCGAGGCGGTGCTCGAGGCGTGGTCGACCCGCCGCAAGGAGGTGCTGCAGAGCGCCGAGGGGCTGCGCGACGCGATCGCCGCCGCGAGCCGCCGCGAGCCGGGGGCCCTGCCGACGCGCGACGACCTCGCCGCGATCGTCGCCGAGCTCACGGGCTTCGAAGACACGCTGCACGGCGGGTTCGGCGGCGCGCCGAAGTTCCCCGTCGCGCCGACGCTGCTCTTCCTCCAGGGCCGCGGGGCGGCCGGCGACGAGGATGCTGCCGCCCTCGCCGCGCGCACCCTGCAGCGCCTCGCCGCGAGCGACCTGCGCGACCCGATCGAGGGCGGCTTCTTCCGCTACGCCACCCGGCGAGACTGGACGGAGCCCCACTACGAGCGCATGCTCAACGACAACGCCCTGCTGCTCGAGGCCGCGGCGCGCGCCGGGGCGCACGAGACGGCCGCCGGCGTCGTCGCCTTCCTGCGCGAGATCATGCGCGTGCCCGGCGGGCTCGCCTCCGGGCAGGACAGCGAGAGCGAGCTCGACGGCGAGCGCAGCGAGGGCGGGTACTACGCCCTCACCGCCGACGAGCGGGCGAGGCAGCCGCGCCCGGCCCTCGATGCGAAGGTGCTCACCAGCTGGAACGGGCTCGCGATCGGTGCGCTCGCCGTCGCCGCGCGACTGCTCGACGAGCCGTCGTGGGCGGCGTTCGCGCGCGAGCTCGCCGACGAGCTGCTCGCCGGGCACCTCTCGCGCGACGAGTCGGGGGCGCCCCGGCTGCTGCGGGCGAGTCGCGAGGGCCGGGCATCCGCCGCCGCGTCGACGCTGGAGGACTGGGGCGACCTCGCCGTCGGCCTGCTCGAGCTCGCGATCACGACCGGCGAGCACGCGTACGCGGCCCTCGCGCGCGAGCTCGTCGACGCGTGCCTCGCGGCGGGCGACCACGAGGCCGTCGCGTCGGGGCGTCCGGTGGCGGCCGCGGTGCCCGGCGGCGGCGACCCGGTGCTGAGCTGGCACGGCCTCGCGGCGGGGGAGGACGTCAACGAGGGCTCCGCGCCGAGCGGCGAGGCGGCGATCGCGCGGGCCGCCCTGACGCTGCACCAGCTCACAGCCCAGCCGCGCTACCGCTTCGCCGCGGAGGCCGCGGTCGCGCCGCTCGCCCCGCTCGCACGGCAGCGGCCGATCGCGTTCGGGGCGACGCTCGGCGTCGCGTCGGCGCTCGCCGAGCCGTCGCGGCAGCTCGTCGTCGTGCGGCCCGACGGCGCCGAGCCGGGTGAGCTGGAGGCGGCGGCGCTGGCGCGCCAGCGGGAAGGGGAGCTCGCCATCGCGCTCACGGCGTCCGCGGCGTCGGCGTGGGCCGAGGCGGGCTTCGAGCTGCTCGCGGGGCGCGCGCCGCAGGGCAGCGCGAGCACCGCGTTCGCGTGCACCGACTTCGTGTGCCGGCTGCCGGTCACGACCGTCGACGAGCTCGACGCGGCCGACTGACGGCGGGCGGGCATCCGAGCTATTGTCACCCGGGCGCGCGAGGTCTAGCATCGCGCTCGTGCGCACCCTCGCGGCGTCCCTCGCGGCAGTGCTTGTCGGCGCCCTCGTGGCGTGCACGCCGACGGGGCCTATCGACGCGGTCGAGGTCATCGAGCTCGAGGTGGCGCCGGTCGCCGTGCCCGACGCTGCCCCGCCGCTGCCCGACGACCCGGGCGGCATCCCCTTCGCGACGGCCGAGCTGCTCGACGACTACATCGCCCTGACCGGAGAGACGGTCGACGTCGCCGGGCTGCTCGAGGCCGAGCTGCTCGCCGGCGAGCAGCTGCGCGCCGCCCTCGACGAACCCGACCCGGCTGCGCCTCCCGAGGCGAGCGCCGGAGCGGGGTCGCCGGTCGGCGCGGCGACCGTCGGTGCCGTCGCGGCGGCCGCGGATGCCCGCCCCGCCGCCACCGCGCAGCTCGCCCTCGCGACGCCCCTGCTGCGATCGCCCACGGAGTCCGGCGGGGCGGGAGAGTCGCTCGTGGTGGGCATGCTCACCACGGGGCTGCTCGTGCCCGCCATGCAGGGCGCGTGGTGGGCGAGAGATCTGAAGATCGGCCAGTCGAGCGGGCGCATCGGCGACGCGCAGACCGCTGCCGCGCGCAGCAGCGGTGAGACGGAGGTGCGGCGCACGGGTGCGAACGAGCTCTCCGTCGCGATCCAGCAGGAGTCGACCTCCGCCGCCGGTGTCACGACGCGCAACCGTCTCACACAGGAGGGGAAGGTCTGCCCGGGCGATGACGGCGAGTTCGACTTCACGGTGACGCTCGAACGGGAGGTCACCGGCCCCGGCGGTACGGTGCGCGAGGAGCTCACCGTGCGCGTCACGGGGCGGCTCGGCGAGAACGGCTCCCCCGAGTCGATGGCGATCGACGCGACGCAGGCTACCCGCGAGGCCCCCGCAGGCAAGCAGGCCATCTACGTGGAGACGCGGCAGACGCTGCCGGACGCGAACGTGCTCAACGTCATCCTGGTCAGCCAGCAGCCGGCGCAGCTCGTGCGCTCCTCGAGCGGAGCGACGAGCGCCGACGTGCGGCGGCTCGCCGCTCGTGCCTCGGCGCGCCTCGGCGCACTGTCGTGGGGCTCGGCGCTGGGGTCGGTGACCGGCATGTGGAGCAACGGCTGCGTCGGCATCGAGGCGACGGCTCCGGCGACCGTGCCGCCGCGGTCAGGCCTCGAGATCCCCGTGACGGTGCGCTCGAAGCTCTCGGCCGAGGAGTTCAGCTCGGCCGTCACCGCCGCGCTCACCGGCAGCGACTCGGTGGCACCGGAGTCGTTCCGGTCGACGAGCACGATCACCTTCGTCGCCGGCGAGGCGGGAACGCAGGGCACGATCCTGCTGAAAACGGCGTCACGGCGCGGCACCGCAACGAAGGAGCTCACGATCTCGACCGGGGGTCGGGCGTACCTCGTGGAGGGCACGAACGGCGACGTCTTCGCCTCCGGGGTGATCTGCGACCTCTCCAGCCGTCGCTCGTTCGAGCTCGTCGGCACCGGCACCGTCACGACGTTCTCGCCGAACGACGACCGCAGTGGCACCTTCCGGTACGTCGACGACGGGACCTACGGCCAGGGCCTCATCGAACTGGATGCCCGAGGCTCGTACACGATCGCGCTCGAGCCCAACGGGCTCACGGGGCGCCTCACGACGAACGGCACCGGCACGACCGCCTACGAGACGCCGCTCGGACGGCAGGAGTTCCAATACCCCGCCAACTTCACCTACACGATGACGGCGATCGAGGGCACACCCGACGAGTGCGTCGGGTGAGCCCTCGATCGCGCGGTCAGGGTTCCGGCGTCGGCGAGCGCTCGATCGTCGACGGTGCGTCGCTCGACTCGAGCTCGAGCAGGATCTCCTCGATCTCCTCCAGCCGCACCGGTGTCCATGGCGAGCTGTCCGGGTCGGCGGCGTAGGCCTCGGGGCTGTCGCCCTGGTTCCACCACTTGGCCTCGTACGGCGCGCCCTCGAAGAGGATCCGCTCGCCCTTGTCGTAGATCTGGGTGCCCTCCCATTCCGGGTACGCGCCGTAGGGCAGCGTCGGGATCTCGCGGGGCTTCTCGCCGTCGAGCACGGGGCCGACGAGCGTCCACGGCGTCTCCCACTCGTTGAGCACCGGGTTGTCCGGGATCTCGCCGCGCGTCCACCACTTCGCCTCGTAGACGTTGCGGTACCAGACGACCTTGCTGCCGGCGAGGTAGGCGGCCTCCTCGTTCCAGATCGGGTAGGGGCTCGTCTCCGGGTCGTCGATGAAGTCGGCGGGCTCGCGCGGCTCGGGTGTCGTGACGACGCCGGCGCTCGCGTCGAGGCGCCCGGGGAAGCCGGCCGCCAAGACGTCCGCGAAGCGGGTCTCGCCCTGCGGCACGCCCGAGCATGCGTCGGAGACACGGCTGAGGTCGACGTAGTTCGGTCCGCACGGCACGTCACGGTTGAGCGACCACATCGACATGCGGCCGAGCCCGCGCTCGACGGCCCACGCGTTGAGGGTGCGTGCGTCAGCCACGCTGAAGACGTCCTCGACAACGTCATTCTGCCCGATCATCGGCGTCGCACCGATCTTGCGCCACAGCGTCGCGTCACCGAGCTCGATCTCGGCGAGGCGGTAGATGACACCGAGCTGACGGTGCGTCGACTGCAGAGCTCGGATCGATGCCTCGGCCATCGATTCACCCTCCTCGCGCGACGCGCCGTAGTTCATTGTCATGACGTTGACTCCCGCGACGTCGACGCCGGCCTCCAGCATCTGCTGCACGAGGGTCGTGCCCTCCTCGGTGAGGCCGCCCGGTGCAACGGGCAGCGTCAGCCAGACCGCGAGGTCGTCGCCCGCGGCGCGGCGGCGTTCCTGCAGCGTGGCGATCGCCTCGGCGCGCCGCTGACCGGCGACCGTGTTCGACAGGTTCTCGCCCTCGATGTCGAGGTCGATGGTCGACACGTCATAGCGCTCGATGACGCGGTCGTAGGCGCGCACCAGCTCGGCCGGGTTCGTGCATACCGTCGCGAGCTCGTCGTTCAGGAGCCCTCCGAAGGAGATGGACAGGTCGGCGCCGAGCTGCTCGAGCCTCGCCAGTCGGCGGTCGAGGTCGAGCTCGACCGCCGCTTCGTCGAGGTCGTACGCCGTGCCCCAGGTCGGTTCGCACGGCGCCTCCGGGTCGGCGACGATGAACGACAGCACGATGTCGCGCGCTGCGGTCGCCTCGACGTCCTCGAAGGCGAACGCGGGGGTCGCGGTCGCGTCGACGTAGCCGGCGAACCACGGTTGCTGATCAGCGATCGAAGATGCTCCCACCCAGGCCTGCGCCGAGACGACACCCCATGTGCCGAGGCCTCCAGCGAGCACCGCGGCGAGCACGGTGCGGAAGGGCGAAAGACGGCGGCCGTCGCGCCAGAGCACGCGTTGCGCGAGGGCGCTCATCGCTGGCCTCCGCTCGTCGGGGCACCGAGGAGCGCCGGCGCGGGATGCTCGAGCGCGTGGTCGTGGATCGCGCCGTGGTACAGCACGGTCCGCCAGTCGGCGGTCGCGTCGTCGGCGGAGCGCTCGGTCTCGGTCGCCGTGCGACGGGGCGTCACGTAGAGCCAGTTGGTCGCGCCGAACCACAGGTCGACGAGCGACGTGCCGACGCCGATGTACGCGATTACCGCCGCGAGCGCGAGCACCGCGTTGAACGCGGCGAACGCTGCGTTGCCCCAGTTGCCGGCCTGCACGTCGCGCCAGAGCGTGAAGAGTGAGAAGCCGATGATGAGGTACGGCGCCGCGACGTAGAGCAGCGGCGTCGTGGTGCGGTTGCGCACCTTCGGCGTGCGGGCGAACGGGATCTTCTTCGACGTGATGGCCTGCTCGATCGACTTCGCGACGCCGGCGAGGTTGACGGGCAGCAGGATCAGGTTGAAGCCGTAGATGCGGAAGACGTCGGAGCGCTTGTAGCCGCTGTAGCGCAGGTCGCTCGCCATGGCGAGGAAGTACGGCAGCGCCGCGAGCAGCACCACGGGGCTCAGCAGTCGGCTGTCGTACGGGTAGGCCAGCAGGAACACCAGGCCGAAGCTCGCCCACGCGATCGAGGTCATGTAGTTGATGCGCAGCATGATCTCGGTCGCCGTGACGCGCTCGCCGCGGGCGCGGCGCTCGCGCACCTGTCGAAGGTACTTGGGCAGGATCAGCAGTCCGCCGTTCGCCCAGCGGCGGCGCTGGATCACGAGCGACCCGAAGTCGGGCGGCGTCGCGGAGTAGCTGAGGCGCTCGGGGTAGTTGACGAGCGTCCAGCCGTGCATCCCCAGGTCGACGCTCGACTCGGTGTCCTCGATGACGGTGCGGTCCTGCACGAAGCGCTTGATCGTGAACCCGCCGCTGGTCTCGGTCTCGACGATGTCGTCGAGGGCGCGCTTGCGGATGACCGCGTTCGCGCCGACCCAGAAGGTCGCGTCGTGGTGCGAGAACCCCTGGTGGAGGATGTGCTGAATGTCGGTGGTGGCCGCCGCGAGCCTCTCGATGCGGGTGCTCGCGCCCCGGTACGACGAATACGGGGTCTGCGTGACGGCGACGCGCGAGGTCTCCGGCTGCTCCATCGAATGCACGAGCCGCAGGCAGTAGTCGCGCAGCAGCATCGAGTCTGCGTCGAGCGTCAGCAGGTAGTCGCTGTCGGGCACGACGAGGTCGGCGCCCTCCGCATGGGGCACGGGCCGCAGCACGATGCCGTCGGGTGTCGGGTCGAACACGTAGGCGCCGCCCATGAGGCCGATGTACGAGTTGAGGTTCATGGCCTTGTTCGCCTCGTGCGAGAGCGAGGCGAAGCGCTTGCGCTCGAAGGTCGAGACGGAGGCGGTGAACGTCCAGGCGAGACGGCGCAGCAGGTGCACGGCGTGGGCCGCCGTCAGGCGGTAGCCCTCGCGATGCGCGCTCTGCAGGGCCTCGGCGGTGATGTCGAACTCGTGACGGATGCCCCCCAGCACCTGCTCGGTGAAGAAGACGTCGACGTGGTCGGCGATCGGGTGATCGGCGATGCGAGCATCGAGCCACGCCACCGCCCAGCGGAAGTGCTCGACCACCTCGGCGACCTCGTCGTCGTCGAGCTCGTCGACGTCTGCGACCTCGCGGCTGAGGAGGGCGTCGCGGAAGCGGCTTCCGGGCTCGACGAGCGCCTCCTCGATGGCGCCGGCGAGGGCGCGCGTGGCGTCGAGGCGGGCGAGCGCGATCGGGTCCTTCGGGGTCGGCGGGTCGTCGACGAGCAGCACGACTCGGATCTCGGGGTACTCCTGAAGTGCCGCCGACCAGAGCGTCGTGGCCACGACATCGGGCTCCTCGGCGTACGAGGGCACGAGCACCGTGATCGAGGTGGAGCGGTCGGCGAAGTGCCGATCGAGCTCAGCACGCGGCACACGCACGTGCGCCCGGAAGCGCTGGAGGGCGCCGTGTCGGGCGACGAGGTACATGAGCGCCGAGAAGGTCAGGAAGGTCACGACGACCACGTAGGAGATCGCCTCGGTCGTGAACTGGAAGCTCTGGGTTCCGTTGTTGAGGAACTCGGCGATGACCGTGTAGACGACGTACACGATCCAGAAGAGGATCGTCGCGACGATCGCGAGCCGGGCGAGCGCTATCCGTCGATCGCTCGGGCGGGGGTGGACGATCGGGAGCGGCGTGGTGCGCTTCTCAGCGCCCCACTGCCGCCGCCGACCCGTATCGGGCATGGGGGTGCCCAGGGTGGTGGTAGGCATGTTCGGGTGACCTCGAGCGGCCTCACCGGTTTCGGGTCCCGGTGATTCGGGTGGTGACCGCATGCACGACCCTAGTTTTCGTCAGGTAGCGCCGCGACCCCCGAACGGGGGTGATTTGTCCTCCGACAGGCGGACACAGATGAACATTGGGTGAACAGGCCGACGAGCTCCGCCTCAGCGCACCTGCTTCTTCGCGCTGATGACGCCCGTGTCGAAGCCCATGAGGTGCAGGCCGCCGTGGAAGCGCGCGTGCTCGACCTTGATGCAGCGGTCCATGACGACGGTGAGGCCCTTCGACTCGCCGTAGTAGGCGGCCTCCTCGTTACAGATGCCGAGCTGCACCCAGACGGTCTTCGCGCCGACGGCGAGCACATCGTCGATCACCGAGGGGATGTCGCTGGCCTTGCGGAACACGTCGACGATGTCCGGAACCTCCGGCAGCGAGGTGAGGTCGGGGTAGGCCGGTGCCCCAAGGATCTCGGTCGCGTTCGGGTTGACGAAGTACACGCGGTAGTCGCTCGACTGCTGCAGGTAGGTGCCGACGAAGTACGAGCTGCGGGCCGGGTTCGGCGAGGCTCCGACGATCGCGACCGACTTCGCGCGGCGCAGGATGCCCAGCCGCTCCTTCGCGGAGGGCCCCACCCAGGTGCGCTGCGACTTCAGCAGCTTCGCCAGTGGCGAGCTCGCCGGGATCGAGCAGGTCAGCCCGTTCGCGAGGGTGACCGTGGCGGTGTCGGCACCGGTCGCATCCGCAGCCGTGTCGGGTGCTGTCGTCTCAGCCATGGTCACACCGCCTTCTGCGCCGCGTCGAGCGCCTGGTCGAGGTCGAAGATGATGTCATCGACATCCTCGATGCCGACGGAGAGGCGCACGAGACCGGGGCCGATGCCGGAGTCGAGCAGCTGCTGCTCGGTGAGCTGGGCGTGCGTCGTCGAGCCCGGGTGGATGATGAGCGTCTTCGCGTCGCCGATGTTCGCCAGGTGGCTGGCGAGCTGCACGTTCTCGATGAGCGCCTCTCCGGCGGCGCGGCCGCCCTTCACGTCGAAGCTGAACACCGAGCTCGGGCCGAGCGGCAGGTACTGCTGCGCGCGAGCGTGGTGGCGGTGCGAGGGCAGGCCCGCCCAGCGCACGCGCTCGACGCGCGGGTCGGCCTCGAGCCACTCGGCGACGGTGCGCGCGTTGTCGACGTGCGCTTGCATGCGGTACGGCAGTGTCTCGATGCCCTGCGCGAGCAGGAACGCCGAGTGCGGCGCGAGGGCGGGGCCGATGTCGCGCAGCTGCTCGGCGCGCAGTCGCGTGAGGAAGGCGTACTCGCCGAAGTTGCCGTACCAGGTGAGGCCGCCGTAGTGCGGCACCGTCTCCTCGAACAGGGGGAAGTTGTGGTTCGACCAGTCGAAGCGGCCCGACTCGACGACGACGCCGCCGAGGGTCGTGCCGTGTCCGCCGAGGAACTTCGTCGCCGAGTGCACGACGACGTCGGCGCCCCACTCGATCGGGCGACACAGGTAGGGCGTCGCGACCGTCGAGTCGATGATGAGCGGGATCTCGGCGGCGTGCGCGACCTCGGCGAGGCCGGCGATGTCGGCGATGTCGCCGGAGGGGTTCGCGATGGTCTCGGCGAAGACGAGCTTCGTGCGGCCCGGGATGATCGCGGCGGCGTAGTCGGCCGGGTCATCGCTCGCGACGAAGGTCGTGTCGACCCCGAACCGGCGCAGCGTCACGTCGAGCTGCGTGATCGAGCCACCGTACAGGTTCGCCGAGGCGACGATGTGGTCACCGGCGCCGGCGAGCGAGGCGAAGGTCACGAACTGCGCGGAGAGCCCGCTCGAGGTCGCGACGGCGCCGAGGCCGCCCTCGAGGCTCGCGACGCGCTCCTCGAAGCTCGCCACGGTGGGGTTCGCCAGTCGGCTGTAGATGTTGCCGTACTTCTGCAGGGCGAACCGCGCGGCGGCGTCCTGCGCGTCGTCGAAGACGAACGCGCTCGACTGGTAGATCGGCAGGGCGCGAGCGCCCGTCGCCGAGTCGGGGACGTTGCCCGCGTGCAGGGCGCGCGTGCGGAAGCCATAGTCGCGGTCGGCCATCCCGCCAGGCTAGGCGAGCGACGGATGCTCGGCCGACGCGCGCGTCATAGTGCGTAGCACTCGCCGGCGGGCGCCGGCCGCACGCGCCGACGGTACGGCGGTGCCCGATCGGCGATCCCCACCGCCGATCGAGCACCGCCCGGACGGCTCGACGCCGCCCGCCCCCGAACGCGGCATCCCGTATCGCTCCGCACCCTCGGAGTCGACGGGGACGTCGCCGCGTTGCACCGAAGCAGGCGCGCGGGCGCGCCTGCGTGGTCGAGTGGGCCCCGGGTCAGGGCCTGATGCGCCGATCGCGAGGGTGCGCGATCGGCTCGATGTTCGGGTTGGGTGATGACACCGTATCCCCCCAGACGGGTCACACGGAAGGACGCGCCGCATCGGGTTGCGCGCCCAGAGTGTCGAAAGTTGTCAGATCCACCCCGGCAGCCAGTAGTGCAGGCGGATGAACTCGATCGGCACCGGCAGACCCGTCCACAGCGGCAGGAAGAACGCGCTCAGCGCGAGCGCCACCACCACGAGCACCGCCACCACCGCGAGGCCGAGCCGGCGTCGGGGCGCCGGATCGGCGGGCCCACCCAGCACCGACCGCAGCACGAGCACCAGACCCAGCACGAGGAACGGCGTCAGCACCACCGTGTAGAAGAAGAACATCGTGCGCTCCGGGTAGAGCAGCCACGGCAGCCAGCCCGCCGCCACCCCGGTCAGCACCACCGCCACCGGCCACGCGCCACCGAAGGGCGCGATCGCCGCCGCCCCATCGCGACCGCGTGCCGCCGCGACGGCGGCCACGACGCATCCGGCCACCAGCACCAGCACCGCCGCCACCGCAGCCCACCAGATCAGCGGGTTCGGGATGCCCGTGATCGCGCTCGCCGTGCCGTCACCGCGATCGGCGTAGTGCATGTACGTCGGCCGCAGCAGCAGCGGCCAGCCGCTCGCCGGCGCCTCGTAGGCGTGCGGGCTCGACTCGCCCACGTGGTACTCGTACACGTCGACCTGATACCGCCACAGCGCCTGCACCCCCGGGGGCACCCACGCGAGGATGCCCGACCAGCGCTCGCCGCCCTCCGCCACCCACAGCCGGCCCCAGCCGCCGCTCGTCGTGAACCAGCCCGTCCAGGTCAGCAGGTGCGCCGCGAGCGCCGTCGGCAGCAGCAGCACCGCGCTCACCGGAGCCTGCTTCAGCAGGGCGCCCGACGCCCACAGCGCCACGCCCGCGCGCCGCCGCTCGACCGCGTCGGCCACGACCGTCAGCACCGCGAACGCCGCCAGCAGGTACAGCGCGCTCCACTTCACCGACGCGGCGAGCCCGAACGCAACGCCCGCCGCGAGCAGCCACGGCCGGCCCCACAGCGCCGGGCCCCAGTCGGTCGCGCGCCCCTCGTGCCGACGCCGCGCCAGCCACACCTCGACCCGCCGTCGCGCGTGCTCGCGATCGAGCACCACGAACAGCACCGCCAGCAGCACGAACAGCGTCAGGATGCCGTCGAGCAGCGCCACCCGACTCATCACGATCGCGTTGCCGTCGATCGCCACCAGCCCACCGGCGAGCGTCGCGAGCGCCAGAGACCGGGTCAGCCGGTGCGCGATCAGCATCACGAGCGCCACCACCGCGACGCCCGCGAGCGCCGTGCCCAGCCGCCAGCCCACCGGTGACTGCGGGCCCACCGTCGCGAGCCCCAGCGCGATCACCCACTTCCCGAGCGGCGGATGCGCGACGAACGCCGCCTCCTCGCTCGGCGACGGCGGCATGCCCGCCGCGAAGCCCTCGTTGGCCCCCTCCGGCCACGCGCCCTCGTAGCCCAGCTGCAGCAGGCTCAGCGCATCCTTCACGTAGTAGGTCTCGTCGAACACGAGCGTGCGCGGCTCGTCCAGCCCGATCAGGCGCGTGGCGGCCGCGACGCCGAGCACGAGCGCCGGTGCGGCGATCCGCGCGGCCCGGCGGGCGGCCGGGGATGCCTCGGCCCAGCGCTCGTCGAGGCGCGAGCCGAGCATCCGGGCGCCGACCGGCGCAGGCGCGGAGGTCGGCTCAGCTCGCGTCACGCGCTCATGCTAGCCGCGCCCCCTCGGGCCGCCCGGTTCCTCAGCCCCCGCCCGCGCGCCCGCCCCCGCGCCCGCCCCGCGCTGCCCCGCGATGGGAGGATGGCCGACGTGATCGTGCTCGCCGCCACCCCCATCGGCAACCTCGGCGACGCCTCGCGCCGCCTGGTCGAGACGCTCGAGACCGCCCCGGTCGTCGTCGCGGAGGACACTCGCACCACCGCCCACCTGCTGCGCGCGCTCGGCGTCGAGAACCGGCCGCAGCTGCTCGCCCTGCACGAGCACAACGAGCGCACTCGCGCCGTCGAGATCGTCGAGCTCGCCCGCGACACCGACGTCGTCGTGCTCACCGACGCCGGCATGCCCGGCATCAGCGACCCCGGCTACGTGCTCGTCGAGGCCGCCATCGCGGCCGGCGTCGGCGTCACCGCACTGCCCGGGCCCAGCGCCGTGCTCACCGCCCTCGTGCTGAGCGGGCTGCCCACCGACCGGTTCGCGTTCGAAGGGTTCCTGCCGCGCAAGGGCCGCGCCGGAGCGCTCGCCGCCCTCGCCGGCGAGCAGCGCACCCTCGTGTTCTTCGAGGCGCCGCACCGAATCGCCGCGGCGCTCGCCGACCTGCGCGACGCCTTCGGGCCCGACCGCCGCGCCGCCGTCTGCCGCGAACTCACCAAGAAGTTCGAGGAGGTCGCCCGCGGCACCCTCGCCGAGCTCGCCGACCGCTACGCCGACGGAGCCCGCGGCGAGATCGTGCTTGTCGTCGAAGGCGCCCTCGCCCGCTCGGCCGACCTGCCGGGCGCCGTCGCCGAGGTCGTCGCGCGCGCCGCCGCCGGCGAGCGCCTCAAGGATGCGGCGTCGGCCGTCGCCGCCGCCACCGGGCTCGGCACGCGCGAGCTCTACGAGGCGGCGCTGCAGGCCCGCCGCGGGTAGCGCCGCTGCGCCGCTGCGCCGCCGCCCCGCTGCGCGGCTGCGCCGCTGCGCCACCGCCCCGCTGCGCCGCTGTGCCACCGACCCTCCGCGCACCGAAGCGCCGCGAGCAGCCGAGCGCCCTCCGCTCATGCGGTGTTGCTTCGCGCAAGAGGTGCCGGTTCACACCGGCACCTCTTGCGCAGACCTGCACCCCGTCGGCAGGCGCGGCCTCCGCGCCCCGAGCGCGCAGCAGCGCCTGCGGAGTGCGCAGCAGCGCCCGCTGACGCCGCAGCACTTCGGTGACCGCGCAGCAGTTCGAACTGGCGCGACCTCACTGAAGTGCGGCGTTGTCAGCAGACGTGGCGCCGCCCCGCGACGCGGGCCCGGCCGCGGGCCCAGGCCTACGCGCAGGAGTCGCGCAGCTCGAGCGTGACGGGCGCCGTCGTCGTGCGGGCATCCGTCACGACGGTCACGCCGTCGACGAGGCCCTCGCCCGCCCCGGTGCGCCGCACCTCGATGCCGACGAACGCGGCCGCGTCGGGCTCGATCGCCTCCGCGTCGAGGTCCACCCCGTCGAACGCGTCGCGCCCGCCGTCGTCGAAGAGCACCGCGGTCGAGCGCGCCTCCTCGTCCGCAGCGATGAAGCGGTCGACGATGTCGACGCCCTCGCTGGCGGCGAGCTCGACGTCCACGATCTCGAGCGGGTCGCCCGCCGAGTTGGTCACCCCGAGCACGATCGTGCCGCGCTCGCCCTCGACGCAGCCGCTCAGCGCGGCCTGCTGCTCCGCGGGGGTCGGGTTCGAGCATCCGGTCACCGCGATCGCGACCGCGACCACGGCGATGACGGATGCGACGGCGCGGGCGGGGCGGGAGGCTGTGCGGCTCACACGCAGAACGCTACGCGACGCGGCGAGGGCCGCCCCGTCGACGGTGAGCCGCGCATCCGCCCGCCCGTAGACTGGTGCGCTATGGCCGCAGGCTCCTCCTTCTCCGTCACGACGCCGATCTTCTACGTCAACGACGCGCCCCACATCGGGCACGCGTACACCGAGGTCGCGGCCGACGTGCTCGCGCGCTGGCACCGGCAGAGCGGCGTGCCGACGTGGTCGCTGACGGGCACCGACGAGCACGGTCAGAAGATCCTGCGCACGGCGGTCGCGAACGGCGTCACGCCGAAGGAGTGGGCCGACAAGCTCGTCGCCGACGCGTGGGTGCCGCTGCTGAAGACGATCGACATCGCCAACGACGACTTCATCCGCACCACCGAGGAGCGCCACGAGTCGGTCGTGCAGCAGTTCCTGCAGAAGCTCTACGACGACGACTTCATCTACTTCGGCGAGTACGAGGGCTACTACTGCGTCGGCTGCGAGGAGTACAAGCAGGTCGACGACCTCGTCGACGGCGCCGGCGAGTTCGCGGGTCAGCTCGTGTGCTCGATCCACGGCCGACCGGTCGAGGTGCTGAAGGAGGCCAACTACTTCTTCCGCATGAGCCGCTTCCAGCAGCCCCTGCTCGACCTGTACGAGTCGCAGCCCGACTTCATCCAGCCGGACAGCCTGCGCAACGAGATCGTGTCGTTCGTGCGCCGCGGCCTCGACGACCTGTCGATCTCGCGGCAGAGCTTCGACTGGGGCGTGCGCGTGCCGTGGGACGACAAGCACGTCGTCTACGTCTGGTTCGACGCGCTCATCAACTACATCTCAGCCCTCGGCTGGAACCCGGAGGCGCCTGGCGAGCTGTTCGACCGCTTCTGGCCGTCGAACCACATCGTCGGCAAGGACATCGCGCGCTTCCACGCCGTCATCTGGCCGGCCATGCTCATGGCCGCTGAGCTGCCCGTGCCGGCCCGCGTCTTCGGCCACGGCTGGCTGCTGGTGGGCGGCGAGAAGATGTCGAAGTCGAAGCTCACGGGCATCGCGCCGTCGCAGATCACCGACGTGTTCGGCTCCGACGCGTTCCGCTACTACTTCCTGCGCGCGATCGCGTTCGGCCAGGACGGCTCGTTCTCGTGGGAGGACCTCGCCGCCCGCTACCAGGCCGAGCTCGCGAACGGCTTCGGCAACCTGGCCTCGCGCGTGGTCGCGATGATCGGCCGCTACTGCGACGGCGCCGTGCCCGCCGCGGGCGAGCTCACCGACGCCGAGACGCGCATCCAGCGCACGGTGGCGGATGCGGTGGTCGCCGCCGACGCCGCGATCGGCCGCTTCGCCATCCACGAGGCGATCGCGGCGATCTGGTCGGTGGTCGACGAGCTCAACGGCTACCTGACGGAGCAGGAGCCGTGGAAGGTCGCGAAGGACGACTCGCAGACCGAGCGCCTGCACACGATCCTCGCGACGGCCGCCGAGGGACTGCGCGCGCTCGCCGTGCTGCTGAGCCCCGTGCTGCCGCAGGCGACGGCGAAGCTGTGGCGCGCGCTCGGCGCCGAGGCCGCCCTGGGGGCGCTCACCGACCAGCGCATCCCCGATGCGGGAGCATGGGGGCAGCTGCCCGCGGGCTCGCAGACCGAGCCCCTCGAGGCGCTCTTCCCACGCATCGAGCACGAGGCGAGCGCCTAGGAGGCACCCCGCATGACCGACGAGCTGCACCCGCACGTGCGCAGCCGCGCCGCGATGGAGGACTCGTCGCGCGACCTCAGCTACCCGCCGAGCCCCGAGGCGCTCGTGGTGCCCGTGTACGACAACCACACGCACCTGGAGATCGCCGACGGCGAGAACCCGATGCACTACCGCGAGCACCTCGACCGGGCATCCGCGGTGGGTGTTCGCGGGGTCGTGCAGGTGGGCACCGATGTGCCGACGAGCCGCTGGTCGGCGGCGATCGCGGCGCGCGAGCCGAGGGTGCTGGCCGCGGTGGCGATCCACCCGAACGAGGCCGCGACGCTCGAGGAGGCCGGTGAGCTGGATGCCGCGCTCGCGGTCATCGACGAGCTGGCCGCGCAGCCCCGCGTGGTCGCGATCGGCGAGACGGGCCTCGACTTCTTCCGCACCACCTCCGAGAGCGGACGCGCCGCCCAGCTGCGCGCCTTCGAAGAGCACATCCGCATCGCGAAGCGCCACGACCTGGCCCTGCAGATCCACGACCGCGACGCGCACGACGAGGTCGTGGCGACGCTGCGCCGGGTGGGCGCCCCGGAGCGCACGGTGTTCCACTGCTTCTCGGGCGACGTCGAGCTCGCGTCGATCTGCGCCGACAACGGGTGGTACGCCTCGCTCGCGGGCACGCTGACGTTCAAGAACGCCCGCAACCTGCGCGACGCGCTCGACGTGCTGCCGCGCGCCCTGCTGCTGGTCGAGACGGATGCGCCGTTCCTCACGCCGCACCCGTTCCGCGGCCGCCCGAACTCGCCGTACCTGCTGCCGCACACGCTGCGGGCGATGGCCGATCACCTCGGCACCGACGCGTCGATGCTCGCGGCGCAGATCAGCTCGAACACCGAGGCGGTGTACGGCGCGTGGGATGCTGAGCCCGTGACGGCTCCTGGCGACCCGTGGGCCGATCGCCCCGACGACTTCGACAGCGGCGTGCACGCTCCCGACCCCGGCAGGGCCTGAGTGGCGCGGCTGCTGGGCCCGGCGGAGGTGCGCGACCTCGCCGAGCTGCTCGACGTCACGCCGACGAAGAAGCTCGGCCAGAACTTCGTGCACGACGCCAACACGGTGCGCCGCATCGTCGCGACGGCGGCCCTGCCCGCCGGGTCGACGGTGCTGGAGGTGGGTCCGGGGCTGGGCAGCCTGACGCTGGGCCTGCTGGAGGCCGGGCATCCGGTGGTCGCCGTCGAGGTGGATGCTCGGCTCGCCGCCCAGCTGCCCCTCACGGTCGCCGACCTGCAGCCGTCGGCGCGTCTCGAGGTGGTGCACGCGGATGCCCTGCGCGTCACGTCGCTGCCCGACGCGCTCGGCGAGCCGACGGCGCTCGTGGCGAACCTGCCGTACAACATCTCGGTGCCGGTGCTGCTGCACCTGCTGGCGACGTTCCCGTCGATCACGCGCACGCTCGTCATGGTGCAGGCCGAGGTCGGGCAGCGGCTCGCGGCGACGCCGGGGTCGAAGATCTACGGCAGCCCGAGCGTGAAGGCCGCCTGGTACGGCGACTGGGCGCTCGAGGGCACGGTGAGCCGGCAGGTGTTCTGGCCGGTGCCGAACGTCGACAGCGTGCTCGTCGGGATGAAGGCGCGAGCCTCCGCGCCCGGGTCGGAGGCGGAGCGGCTGCGCATGTTCGCGCTGGTCGACGCGGCGTTCGGGCAGCGGCGCAAGATGCTGCGGCAGGCGCTCGCGGAGCTCTTCGGCTCGTCCGCCGCGGCGACGGCGGCGCTCGAGGCGGCGGGGCTCGACCCGACCGCGCGAGGCGAGCAGCTCGTCATGCAGGACTTCCTCGCGCTCGCGCGCGTGCAGGGCTGAGCGGGCAGCCTCCCGCGCCTGGCCGGCAACCCGCTCCTCGCGCTCACGACACTCAGGATGTGGAGGAGTGACGTAATCCGATTTCGACACTCCTCCACATCGTGAGTGCGCGGCGGGGAAAAGCGACTCCTCGAGGATTCCCTACCGTTGTCGAGGAGTGTCGAAAAGGGATTACGTCACTCCTCGACAACGGTAGGAGCGCGAGCGGGCCGACCATCTTGCCGGTCGGCCCCGCGCCATCGCGCCCCGAGCTCAGCGGGCGGGCGACCGCTCGAGCAGCACCATGACCTCCGAGTGCGTCGACTGCGGGAACATGTCGAACAGCCGCGCCCCGACGACCCGGTACGACGGCATCGACTCGAGGTCGCGCGCAAGCGACGCGGCGTTGCAGCTCGAGTAGACGACCGTCGGCACCCCTGATTCCTCGAGCCAGCCCGCGAGCGGTGCTCCGAGCCCGCGGCGCGGCGGGTTCACGACGACGAGGTCGGGCGCCGGCGAGCCCGCGCCGAGCCCGGAGGCCGACGCGGCGCTCGTCGCGTCGCCGACCTCGAAGCGCACCCCGGGCATCCCCTCGGCGGCGATGCGCGCGCTCGCGACCGCGTCGGCGGAGAGCTCGACGCCGAGCACCTGCCGCCCCGGCGCCGCGGCGTGGAGGGCGAACCCGCCGACTCCGCAGTAGAGGTCCCACACCGAGGAGGGCGCCGCGGCATCGATCCACGCGCGACCCTGGCGGTAGAGCGCCGACGCGATCGCCGTGTTCGTCTGCACGAAGCTCTGCGGCCGCACCTGCAGCGTCGCGTCGCCGACGCGCATCGGCAGCGTCGAGCGAAGAGTGAGCACGACCTCCTCCTCCCCTTCGACGACGGCCTTGTGCTCGGGGTGCAGATTGACCGAGAGGACGGCGAGCTGCGGCAGAGCATCCGTCAGCCAGGGAACGATCGCCTGCACGGCGGAGACCGACGCGCGCGACCGCACCACGAACCGCACCATGAGCTCGCCGTCGGCCGACTCGGTCACGATGACGTACTTGACTTCGCCCTCCCGCGACGGAACGTCGTACGGCTCGAGCCCCGACCGCGTGATCGCCTCGGCGAGCTGGTCGAACACGGCGCGGATGCCCGGCGCGATGATCCCGCAGGCGCGCAGATCGACGCCCCGGCCGCGGCCGTCGAGGATGCCGAGGGTCGGCGCGGCGCTCGAGCCCCCCACGACCATCTTCGCCTTCGCGCGAAACCCGGACTCGGAGCTCGCGACCGCGGGCAGCCAGCGAGCCTCCGGATGCGCGGCGAGCAGCGTGCGCGCGGTCGCCTCCTTCACGGCCAGCTGCTCGGCGTACGGCGTGCCCATGAGCGTGCACGAGCGGCACAGTCCGGCGTCGAAGTAGGAGCACTGCATGGCATGCCCAGGGTAGCCGCCGCCCGGTCGACGGAGCGCGGGGATGAGCGCAGGGACCGCCCCGTTCACCTCCCCTAGGGTGTTGTCATGGTCGGAAACGGAGCCTCGCGCGTCGTGCACGTGCGGGCGCCCGGCAAGATCAACGTCTTCATGAAGGTCGGCGCCCTCATGGACGACGGCTACCACGACGTCGCGACCGCCTACCAGGCCATCTCGCTCTACGAGGAGGTCTACGCGCGCCCCGCGGACGACTTCTCGGTGAGCTTCTCCGGCTCGATCGACACGAGCGGCCTCGCGACCGACGGCAGCAACCTCGCCATCCGCGCCGCGCGCCTCCTCGCCCGCGTCGCCGACTACCGCGGCGGCGCGCACCTCGACATCGAGAAGAACGTTCCGATCGCCGGCGGCATGGGCGGCGGCTCGGCCGACGCCGCCGCGACCCTCCTCGCGTGCGACCACCTGTGGGGCACGGGCCTCGGGCGGGAGGAGCTGCACTCGCTCGCCGCCGAGCTCGGCGCCGACGTGCCGTTCGCCCTCATGGGCGGCACGGCGGTCGGAACCGGTCGCGGCGACCGGCTCTCGCCCGCCCTCGCGCAGGGCACCTTCCACTGGGTGCTCGTGCTGGCCGAGCTCGGGCTGTCGACACCCGAGGTGTACGCCGAGCTCGACCGGCACCGCGAGCGCCACGTGCACGACATCGCTCCCGCGCCCGAGCAGCCGACCGTCGACGTCGAGGTGCTGCAGGCGCTGCGCGCCGGCGACCCGCACCAGCTCGCCGAGTACCTGCACAACGACCTCCAGGCTCCCGCGCTGCACCTCGAGCCGAGCCTGTCGCGCACGATCGAGGTGGGCGAGCGCAACGGCGCCCTCGCCGGCATCGTCTCGGGCTCGGGCCCGACCGTGGCCTTCCTCGTCGCCGACGCCGACGCGGCGCTCGAGCTGCAGGTGGCGCTGAGCGCCGGGGGTCACACCGTCATTCGGGCGACGGGGCCGGTTCACGGCGCTCGGCTCGTCGCGGGCTGACGCCGGCGACGCTCAGCAGCACGATCGCGATCGCGCCGCCGACGAGGAAGATGTCGGTGACATTGCCGATGAAGAAACCCCCGTAGTCGATGAAATCGACGATCTCGCCGCGACCGAACCCCGGTTGACGGAAGAGCCGATCGCCGAGGTGGCTGATCGCGCCGCCGAAGAGCGAGCCGCCGGCGATGGCCCAGCGCACGCTCGAGATGCGCGTGACGAGGACGCCGAGTCCGACGACGGCGAACGCCGCGATGATGGAGATGATCCAGGTGTAGTCACCGCCGATCCCGAAAGCCGCGCCCGGGTTGTACACGAGTCTCCACTGGATGAGCTCGCCGATCACGGGAACTCCGACGCCGGGCTCGAGCGTGGTTTCTGCCCAGAACTTCGAACTCTGATCGAGCAGCACGACCCCCGCGGCGAGCACTAGGGTCCACGGCAGTACGCGGCGGATGCGAGCACGCACCTCGGGGTCGTCGAGCGAGGTCGTGGCGATGTCGGGCACTGGCATGCCTCCCATTCTGCCCCGACTAGGCTCGTGCGGTGGCCCACCTGCTGGGAGCCGAGCAGCTCCGCGTCGAATACCCCACCCGCGTCGTGCTCGACGGGGTGACGGTCGGCATCGGCGACGGCGACCGCATCGGCGTGGTCGGCCGCAACGGCGACGGCAAGTCGACCCTGCTGCGCATCCTTGCGGGCAGGCAGCATCCCGACGCCGGCCGCGTCACGCGCCGCGGCGGCGTCACGCTCGGCATGCTCGAGCAGGCCGACGAGCTCGGCACCGGGCGCACGGTGCTCGACACGGTCGTGGGCGGGCGGCCCGAGCACGAATGGGCGGGCGACCGCAACGTTCGCGACGTCCTCGCGGGGCTCATCGCGGACATCCCCGGCGACACGCTCGTCGATGATCTGAGCGGCGGCCAGCGGCGCCGCGTCGCGCTCGCCGCGCTGCTGAGCCAGGAGTGGGACATCGTCGTGCTCGACGAGCCCACCAACCACCTCGACATCGGGGGAGTCGCCTGGCTCGCCGAGCACCTCAAGCGCCGCTGGGCGACCGGGCAGGGCGCGCTGCTGGTCGTGACGCACGATCGGTGGTTCCTCGACGAGGTCAGCCTCGACACGTGGGAAGTGCACGACCGCATCGTCGAGCCGTTCGAGGGCGGGTACGCCGCCTACGTGCTGCAGCGCATGGAGCGCGACCGGCAGGCCGCGACCATGGAGGCCAAGCGCCAGAACCTCATGAAGAAGGAGCTCGCGTGGCTGCGCCGCGGCGCCCCGGCCCGCACGGCGAAGCCGAAGTTCCGCATCGACGCGGCGAACGCGCTCATCGCCGACGTGCCCGAGCTGCGCAACCCGATCGAGCTCGCGCAGATGGCGACCGCGCGCCTCGGCAAGGACGTCATCGACCTGCTCGACGTGTCGGTGTCATACGGCGACCGCGAGATCCTGCACGACATCGAGTGGCGAATCGCGCCCGGCGAGCGCACGGGCATCCTCGGCGTCAACGGCGCCGGCAAGTCGACGCTGCTGAAGCTCATCGACGGCTCGCTCGCCCCAACGACCGGGCGCGTGAAGCGCGGCAAGACGGTCGTCGTCGCGACCCTCGACCAGCAGCTCGGCGACCTCAGCGCCGTCGAGCACGAGCGCGTCTCGGCCGTCATCGCGACCAAGCGCACCAGCTACGTCGCCGGCGACAAGGAGCTCACGCCCGGCCAGCTGCTCGAGCGGCTCGGCTTCACCTCGGCGCAGCTCTCGACGCCGATCAAAGACCTCAGCGGTGGCCAGAAGCGCCGCCTGCAGCTGCTGCTCATCCTGCTCGACGAGCCGAACGTGCTCATCATGGACGAGCCCACGAACGACCTCGACACCGACATGCTCGCCGCGATCGAGGACCTGCTCGACTCGTGGCCCGGCACCCTCATCGTCGTCTCGCATGACCGCTACCTGCTCGAGCGCGTCACCGACCAGCAGTTCGCCGTGCTCGGCGGTCGCCTGCGGCACCTGCCGGGCGGCGTCGACGAGTACCTGCGGCTGAGCGCGGCGATGGCCGGGTCGGTGGCGGATGCGGGGCGCGCGACGGTCGCCTCCGTCACGAGCGCGAGCGGGACATCCGCCATCGCGACCGCGCCCGCACCGGGCTCGAGCGCCCCGGCGGCTGCCGCGGCCGCGCCCGCCGCACCCGCGCTCGCCGGCGCCGAGCGCCGCGCCGCCGAGAAGGAGCTCGCCTCGGTCGAGCGCCGCATCGCCAAGCTGCAGGGCGAGGTCGACGCGCTGCACGTGCGCCTCGCCGAGCACGATGTCGCCGACTACGTCGGCATCGGCGCGCTGCACGAGCAGCTGCGCGAGGTCGAGGCGCAGCGCGACGATCTCGAGACGCGCTGGCTGGAGCTCGGCGAGCTGCTCGGCTGAGGCGGGCGACCTACTTCGTGCGGCCGATCAGCAGGTCGACGCGCCAGCCCTGCTTCGTCTGCACGACCGCCAGGGGGATGCGCGGCTTGTCGCCTCGGCCGTCCAACCGGCGCACCGCCTCGTCGTAGATGCTCTCGAGTCCGCGCGGCACGACGCCGACGACGCCCGAGACGCGCCGACCCGAGAAGACGCGCACCTCGATGGGAGCATCCACCCGTTCTTGTTCGAGGGTGCGCGCCGGGGTCGCCGTAGCGAGCGCCTCGGGGTCTTCGCCCGCGAGCGCGGCGATCTCGTCCTGGTGCGGGGTCGCGTCGGCGAGCCGCAGCGTGATGTCGCGGTTCTTCGGGATCAGGTCGTACAGGTAGTCGTCGAACGAGCCCTTGCCGCGGTCGTCCTTCGGCAGCGCGGGGTCGCCGAACTCCTGCTTGCGCCAGAACGGCACGTCAGGCCTCCGCGCCCGCGGCTGCCTCCGCGCCCGCCGTCGCCGCGTCGTGCTCGGCGACCGCCGCCCGCAGCCTCGGCATGACCTCGGCGCCGTACAGCTCGAGGAACCGCGCCTGGTCGGGGCCCGGCGCGTGGAAGACCAGGTGACGGAAGCCCATGCGCACGTAGTCCATGACGCGCTCGACGTGCTCGTCGGGGTCGGTCGAGACGATCCAGCGCGAGGCGGCGCGCTCAAGGGGGAGGGCGTCGGCGAGGCGCTCCATCTCGCGCGGGTCCTCGACGCCCATCTTCTCGTCGCCGCTTAGGGCGAGGGCGGCCCAGTGGCGGGTGTCCTCCATGGCGCGCTGCATGTCGGTGTCGAACGACACCTTCATCTCGATGAGCGTGTCGACCGTCCACGGCTCGCGAGACCCCTTCTCGAGGCCCTCGCGGAAGGCGGGCAGCAGGTTCTCGGTGTAGAGCTCGCGCGGCTTGCCGGAGGTCGTGATGTAGCCGTCGGCGATGCGGCCCGCGAGGCGCGTCGCGGCGGGGCCCGAGGCGCCGATGTAGATCGGCACGCGCACCTCGGGGCGGTCATAGATGGTGACGCTGTCGGTGCGGTAGTGCTCGCCCTCGTGGGTGACGCGCTCCTCGGCCCAGAGCCGCTCGATGAGCTGCACGGCCTCCTTGAGGCGGGCGAAGCGCTCCTTGATCTCCGGCCACGGGAAGCCCAGGGGGGCCTCGTTGAGCGACTCGCCCGTGCCGACGCCGAGGATCACGCGGCCGGGATACAGCTGCCCGAGCGTGCCGAACGCCTGCGCGACCATCGCCGGGTGGTGCCGGAACGTCGGCGTCAGCACCGAGGTGCCCATGACGATGCGCTCGGTCTTCGCGCCGAGCGCCCCGAGCCAGGCGATCGCGGCGGGCGCGTGGCCGTCGGTGTGCTTCCACGGCTGCAGGTGGTCGCTGATGAACACCGACTCGAAGCCGGCCTGCTCGGCGAGCACGCCGTAGTCGAGCAGCTCGCGCGGCGCGAACTGCTCGCTCGAGGCCTTGTAGCCGATGCGGAACGGAACGGTGCTCATGCGTGACTCCAGTCGACGGCGGCGGGTGCAGAAGAACCCTACGCGGCGCACCCCCGTGGTAGGCATGGAAGCCGCGCCGTCATCGTCGTCGGCGCTCGGAAGAGCTCTCGGAGGACATCCATGCACATCACCGGCCGCACCGCTCTCATCACCGGTGGCGCTTCGGGGCTGGGCCGGGCGACGGCTGAGCGGATGCTCGCCGCGGGCAGCTCGGTCGTCATCGCCGACCTGCCCCAGTCACCGGGAGCCGCGCTCGCCGACGAGTGGGGCGACCGCGCCGTCTTCGTGCCGACCGACGTCACCGACGCCGAGCAGGTGCAGGCCGCGGTCGATGCGGCGAGCGAGCTCGGGCGGCTCGACGTCGTCGTGGCGTGCGCGGGCATCGTGCGCGGGGCGCGGGTCGTCGGGCGCAAGGGGCCGTTCCCGCTCGACGTGTTCCGGCAGGTGGTCGACATCAACCTGACGGGTACGTTCACGGTCGTGAGCCTCGCGGCGGCGCGCATGGTCGAGACGGCGGCGGACGCCCCTGATGAAGAGTCGGGCGTCGTCGTCGTGACCGCCTCGGTCGCCGCGTTCGACGGGCAGGTCGGTCAGGCCGCCTACTCGGCGTCGAAGGGTGCGATCGTGGGCCTCACGCTGCCGCTCGCGCGCGACCTGGCCGAGCACCGCATCCGCGTCATGGCGATCGCGCCGAGCCTGTTCCGCACGCCGATGGCGGAGATGCTGCCTGAGGAGGCCCTCGCCTCGCTCGAGGAGCAGACCCTGCACCCGCACCGCCTCGGCCGCCCCGAGGAGTACGCGGCGCTCGTGCAGCACATCGTCGAGAACCCGATGCTCAACGGCGAGGTGATCAGGCTCGACGGCGCGGTGCGGATGGCGCCGCGCTGAGCGGCCTCGCGCCGGGCATCCGCCCCTACGATGAACGCATGACCGAGCCGCTCGACGCCATCGCGATCGTCGGCGAGGTCGTCTCGTGGCTGCTGCTGCCCAGCGGACTGCTGCTGCTCGTCATCGGGCTCGCCCGCCGCTCGTGGGCGCGCCGCTACCGCTCGGCGAAGGCCGTCATCACCAACGTCGACGAGCGCGACGCGAAGCTGCGCTGGTTCGGCGACGAGGGCGACGTGCACGAGACCGTCTCGCCCCTGACCGGGCCGATCCCGGCGGTGGGGGATGCCCGCACCGTCTGGGTGCACCCCTCGCGCCCCGAGAGCGCCCGCCTCGACTCGCCGGCCCACGATGGGCGTGCGCTCATCACTCTGGGCGGCATCCTGACGGCGGTCGGAGTGATCGCGGTCGCGGTGTCGTTCGTGCTGCCGCTCGTGGGGTAGTCGGCGCTCGCCGCGGCGTCAGATGGTGCCGTCGAACCCGGCGCCGAGCGTCCGCAGCAGGCTCGCGAGCCGCTCCTGGTCGGCGCGGCTGAGGCCGCTGAGCAGCTCGCGCTCGGCGACGACGAGCTCGGCGATGGCGTGGTCGACGCGCTCGCGGCCTGAGTCGGTCATCCGCACCAGAATGCCGCGGCCGTCGTTCGGGTCGGTGCGCCGCTCGACGAGGCCGCGCGCGGTCAGCCGGTCGATGCGGTTGGTCATGGTGCCGCTCGAGACGAGGGTCTGGCGCAGTAGCGACGTGGGGCTCAGCTCGTAGGGGGAGCCGGCGCGGCGCAGGGCCGCGAGCACGTCGAACTCCCAGCTCTCAAGCGCGGAGGCCGCGAACGCCGCCTTGCGCGCCCGATCGAGGTGCTTGGCGACGCGTCCGAGCCGCGAGAGCACGTGCAGCGGCGAGAAATCGAGGTCGGGCCGCTCGCGCTGCCAGGCGTCGACGATGCGGTCGACGTCATCAGCGGGGGCGGTCATGCGTTCATTATCGCGGGCGCCTCATGTGGGTCGGTCGCGTCGCGACTCAGTCGCCTGCCGGCAGCGACGGATGCTCGGCGCGCGCCCGCCGCCCGCGGGCCGCTCGGGCTCGTCTGGCAGACTTGCCCCGCGCCCGTGAGGCGCGATCCGCCTTGGTGTAACGGCAGCACGACAGCCTTTGGAGCTGTTAGGCCCAGGTTCGAATCCTGGAGGCGGAGCTTCATGTCGCCATCGGCAGTCACCGGACCCAACACGCGTGCTGCCACCCCGGGACGGGTTCGCCGTCTTCGTCGAGTGTCGTGCCGTCGGCGTAGGTGTACACGATCATCATCGGCCCGGTGATGCCAGCTTCCCGCATGCCGGGGAAGACCGCCCTACGGCAGTCCAGGTCCATAATCAGACGCTGCTGATCCAGACCGACGGTGAGTGCTTCCCAGTCCACCGGATCCGCGAAGACGAAGTCGATTTGGAGTGTCGAGTAACGACCTTCGGGAGCGGCGAGGCCGGCCGGGACGTCATCGATGAACGAGCTCACTTCGATCGACTCGTACTCGTTAGGTCGGTCGGCCAGTTGATCAGGGATTGCGGCCTCCACTCCGTCTGCGTGCGCCGCGAGCAGCTCGAGGTTGCGTTCTGAAGCGTCGTCGGTCGACCGGACGGACTTGGATGGAGAGCTTCCCGGATCGGCTGTGCAACCGACCGTCGCGAGGAGTGCGATGACGGCGAGAGTGATCGCGGGAACGCCGGGCTGGGGCTTCATGGCTGCACCTTCCGAGGAGAGTGCGGGGAAGCTAACGGGACGGGGAGTCGATTGCTCTCGTTCTCCACCGACCCCTCCTGCTAGCATTGCTAGCAGGAGGTCCGATGGCTACTTTGACGATCCGGAACCTGCCCGAGCCGGTGCGCCGCTCACTGAAGGAGCGAGCCGCGGCCCATAACCGATCGATGGAGGCCGAGGTGCGCGCAATCCTGGAGGACTCTGTCGCACCGCGCGCAGATTTCATCGCCCGATGGGTCGCCTCCACCGAGTCCCTCCGGGGCGACTTCGAGCTTCCCGAGCGGTCACCCGCTCGCCCGGTCGAGCTGTCGTGATCGTTCTCGACACCGACGTCGTTTCCGAACCTCTGAGCCGCGTTCCTGACCAGAACGTGCTGCGGTGGCTCGCCGAGCACTCGACAGACGTCGCTATCACGTCCCTCACGGTCGCCGAGCTTCGCTTCGGAGTGCAGCGTCTGCCCGAGGGCCGGCGGCGCGACCATCTGACAGCCGCCGTCGACGACCTCATCGTCGGTGCCGCCGAGCGCATACTCCCGTTCGACGCCGAGGCGGCCGACACCGCCGGCAGGCTGCGAGCGCGACGCGAAAGCGTCGGTCGGCTCGTCAGCGCGGAGGACACGATGATCGCCGCGATCTGCTTGGCCGGCGGACACGCGCTCGCAACCCGGAACACGCGGGACTTCGACGATGCGGGCGTCGAGCTTCACAACCCCTGGGCCGACTGACCGCCAAGCGCGCGCTACCGGCTCACGACCAGCGCAACGCGCAACCGCGCAAGGTCGTGCGCCCCCGAACGATCCGCGCCACAATAGAGACGCGGCTCGACGACGCCCGCACGAGGGGCGTCGCGCGCCGCCGACCCGCGCAGCGCGAGCAGAGCGGGTCGCTCCACCCCTCGGCCGTGACCCGGCCCCACCGATCGGAGCCCTCGTGAGCATCCCCGTCGCGGTCAGCCTGCCGCTCGCCGAGCGCGAGTTCATCTCGGTGCACGACCTGTTCCGCGTCGGCATCGGCCCCTCGAGCTCGCACACGGTCGGCCCCCTCCGCGCCGCGAAGGCGTTCGTGAGCGCGCTCAGCGACGCCGAGCTCACCACGGTGAACAGCGTCCAGTGCACCCTCTTCGGCTCGCTCGGCTCCACCGGTGTCGGACACGGCACCCCTGACGCGGTGCTCGCCGGGCTCGCCGGCCACGAGGTCGAGCACGTCGTGCGCGACGACGTCGTCGCCGTCCGCGAGCGCGCCGACACCGAGGGCCGCCTCAGGCTCGACGGCCGCCACGACATCGCGATCGACAGCGGCTGGCTGATCTTCGCGCCGCGCGAGCTCAAGCCGCGGCATCCGAACGCTCTGACTCTCATCGCCCGCGACGCGGCCGGCGCGGTCGTCGCGGAGGAGACCTACTACTCGATCGGCGGAGGCTTCGTCGAGCAGGAGAGCGCGCCCGCCTCCGAGCGCGCCAGCGACGCGCACGACGCGGCCCCGCGAGTCCCGTACCCGCACGACACCGCCGCCGAGCTCCTGCGCCTCTGTCGCGCCAACGGCCTCACGATCGCGCAGCTCGCGCGCGCCAACGAGGAGGCGCTGCGCACCCCCGACGAGTCGAGCGCCGCCCTGCGCCGCATCTGGCGCGCCATGAGCGACTGCATCGACGCCGGGCTCGAGACCCGCGGCACCCTGCCCGGCGGGCTCAAGGTGCCGCGCCGTGCCGCCGCGATGGCCGCGCAGCTGCGCGAAATCGACGATGCCCGCACGCGCGACTGCTCACTCGAGTGGCTGCAGGCCTACGCGATCGCCGTCAACGAGGAGAACGCCGCGGGCGGCCGCGTCGTCACGGCGCCGACGAACGGGGCGGCGGGCATCATCCCGGCCGTGCTCCGGTACGCGCTCGACGTGCTGCCGATCACCGACAGGGATGCCGCGGCCGAGGACTTCCTGCTCGTCGCGGGAGCCATGGGCGCCCTCATCAAGAACAACGCGAGCATCTCGGGCGCCGAGGCCGGCTGTCAGGGCGAGGTCGGCTCCGCCGCCTCGATGGCCGCCGCCGGCTTCACCCATCTGCTCGGCGGCAGCAACGAGCAGATCGAGAACGCCGCCGAGATCGCGATGGAGCACTCGCTCGGCCTCACGTGCGACCCCGTCGCGGGCCTCGTGCAGCTGCCCTGCATCGAGCGCAACGCGATCGGCGCGGGCAAGGCCGTCGCGGCCTCCCGCATGGCGATGCACGGCGACGGCACGCACCTCATCAGCTTCGACACCGTCGTCGCGACCATGCGCCAGACGGGCGACGACATGTCGCGCAAGTACAAGGAGACGAGCGAGGGCGGCCTCGCGGTGAATTACGTGGAGTGCTGATTCCCGCCGCCCGCACCCGACCGACAGACTGACCCCATGTTCAGAGCCCGGCACGTCAGCGAGTCGATCAACCGCCCGCCCTCGGTCGTCATGGCCATCGCCCGTGATCCGCTGAGCCTGCCCGAATGGGCCGCGGGTCTCGCCGAGGGCATCCGCCGCGAGGGCGACGCGTGGATCACGACCTCCCCGATGGGCGAGGTGCGGGTCGAGTTCCGCACCGACATCGAGCGGGGCATCCTCGATCACGACGTCACGATGCCCGACGGCACCGTCGTCATGAACGCGATGCGCGTGCTGCCGAACGACGGCGGCAGCGAGGTCGTCTTCACGCTCTTCCAGCGCGACGGGATGTCCGACGCCGAATTCGACGCCGACGCGGCCGCCGTCGCGGCCGACCTGCGATCCCTGCGCGAGCTGTGCGAAAGAATGGCCGGATGACCGATTCGCAGCTCGCCGTCATCGTCCTCGCCGCCGGCCAGGGCACCCGCATGAAGTCGCGCACGCCGAAAGTGCTGCACCGGCTCGCGGGAGTCCCGCTCATCGGGCACGTGCTCGCGACGGCTCGCGCGCTCGACCCCGCGCACGTCGTCGCCGTCGTGCGGCACGAGCGCGACCTCGTCGCCGCCGCGATCGCCGAGCTCGACGCCGACGCCCTCATCGCCGACCAGGACGAGATCCCGGGCACCGGTCGCGCCGTCGAGGCCGCCCTGGACGCCCTGCCCGCCGACTTCGCCGGCGACGTGCTCGTCGTCTCAGGCGACGTGCCCCTGCTCGACGCCGACACCCTCGCCCAGCTCATCGCCGAGCACCGGACGCGTGCCGCCGCCGCGACCGTGCTGAGCGCCGTGCTCGACGACGCCACCGGGTACGGCCGCATCGTGCGCTCGACCGCCGGCGACCTCGACCGCATCGTCGAGCAGAAGGACGCCACCGACGACGAGCGCGCCATCACCGAGATCAACTCGGGCACCTACGTCTTCAGCGTCGCCCCCCTGCGCTCCTCGCTCGCGCTCGTGTCGACCGACAACGCCGCTCAGGAGAAGTACCTCACCGACGTCATCGGCCTGCTGCGCGGCGACGGTCAGGGCGTCGCGGCGCTGCCCGCCGGCCAGTCGTGGCTCGTCGCGGGCGTCAACGACCGCGTGCAGCTCGCCGACGCGGCGCTGCGCCTCAATCAGATGATCGTGCGCGGCTGGCAGCTCGCCGGTGTCACGATCAGCGACCCCGCCTCGGTGTGGATCGACCGCACCGTCACGCTCGAGGCCGACAGCGAGGTGCTGCCCGGCACGCAGCTGAAGGGCGCCACGACGATCGCCGCGGGCGCCGTCGTCGGCCCCGACACGACGCTCGTCGACACCGAGGTCGGCCCCGACGCCCGCGTGAGTCGCACCGACGCGACGCTCGCCGTGATCGGCGCCGGCGCATCCGTCGGGCCCTTCGCCTACCTGCGCCCCGGCACCGTCGTGGGCGAGAAGGGCAAGATCGGCACCTTCGTCGAGACGAAGAACACCACCCTCGGCGCCGGCAGCAAGGTGCCGCACCTGTCGTACATCGGCGACACGACCGTCGGCGAGGGCTCGAACATCGGCGCCGGCACGATCACCGCCAACTACGACGGGGTCAACAAGCACAAGACTGTCGTCGGGTCGCACGTGCGCACCGGGTCTCACAACGTGTTCGTCGCCCCCGTTAGGATTGGAGACGGAGCGTACTCCGGCGCCGGAACGGTCATCCGCAAGGATGTCGGGCCGGGCGAGCTGGCCGTGAACGTCGCTCCGCAGCGGAACATCGCCGGCTGGGTGGAGAAGAACCGGCCGGGCACCGCGGCGGCCGAGGCGGCTGCCGCCGCAGCGGACGAGTAGCACCTCACCCACGGCGCACCAGCAGAACGACACCGATCGTCGCCGCGGCGGCAGAAACCGAGGACTCGTGGCCAGCATCAAGATCACCGGCCAGAAGCGCCTCGTCATCATCTCGGGGCGCGCCTACCCCGAGCTGGCCGAGCAGGTCGCGGCCGAGCTCGAGACCGAAGTGCTGCCGACCGACGCGCGGACCTTCGCCAACGGCGAGATCTACGCGCGCTTCGACGAGAGCGTCCGAGGCTGCGACGCGTTCGTCATCCAGTCGCACGCGCGCCCCATCAACGAGGCGCTCATGGAGCAGCTCATCATGGTCGACGCCCTCAAGCGCGCCTCGGCCAAGCGCATCACCGTCGTCGCGCCCTTCTACCCGTACTCGCGACAGGACAAGAAGGGTCGCGGGCGCGAACCGATCTCGGCCCGCCTCGTCGCCGACCTGTTCAAGGCCGCCGGTGCCGACCGAATCATGAGCGTCGACCTGCACGCCGCGCAGATCCAGGGCTTCTTCGACGGGCCCGTCGACCACCTGTTCGCGATGCCCGTGCTGCTCGAGCACTTCCGCGCCAAGCTCGACCCCTCGACCCTCGCGGTCGTCTCGCCCGACATGGGGCGCGTGCGCGTCGCCGACATCTGGAGCGACAAGCTCGGTGCGCCGCTCGCGATCATCCACAAGCGCCGCGACCCGCTCGTGCCGAACCAGGTCTCGGTGCACGAGATCGTCGGAGAGGTCGAGGGCAAGGTCTGCCTGCTCGTCGACGACATGATCGACACGGGCCGCACGATCGTGAAGGCCGCCGAGGCGCTCAAGAAGGCCGGCGCGATCGGCGTCGTCGTCGCGGCGACCCACGCGATCTTCTCCGACCCGGCGTTCGACATCCTCCAGGCAGAGGCGATCGACCAGGTCGTCGTGACCGACACCCTGCCCATCCCGGAGGACAAGCGGTGGGATCGCCTCACCGTCCTGCCGATCGCCCCGCTGCTCGCGCGGGCCATCCACGAGGTGTTCGACGACGGGTCGGTCACGAGCATGTTCGAAGGCGCTGCCTGACGGCGCTGCTCCGGTGAGCAGGCGTCGGGATCCTCTGACGGGCGTTGGCTCCCGCCAGAGGATCCCGACGATGGGGCGCTAGAGCGCGGCCAGAAGGTCTTCGATCTCGGCGATCTCGGCCGTCTGGTCGGCGATGATCTGGTCGGCGAGCTCGAGCACGTCGGCATTCTGACCCGAGTCGAGGGCAGTCTCCGCCATACTGATCGCGCCACGGTGGTGGACGATCATCTGCTCGAGGAACAGACGGTCCGCTTCCGCGCCGGTCGCCGATTCGAGCGCCTGCATGTCCTCCTCCGACATGCCCATGCTTCCCATGTCTCCCATGTCCATTCCCGACATCGATTCGTCGTAGTCGACCCCCCAGTTGTCGAGCCATTCCTTCATGGTCTCGATCTCAGGGCCTTGCGCATCCTTGATGCGCTGCGCCAGGTCGGCGACGCGCGGGTCAGGATCCGGCTTCGACAGCAGCATGTCCGACATTTCGATCGCCTGCTCGTGGTGCGGGATCATCATGGTGACGAACATCTCGTCGGCAGCGTTGAACTCCGCCGTCGTCTCGGACATCTCTGACTCGCTCATGCCGGGCATGCCGGGCATGCTCCCGTCAGTGGCGGCGCAGCCTCCGAGCGCAAGGGCTGCCGCCAGCGCGATGGATGAACCTGCAATTGCCGTGGACTTCTTCACGGTGGATCTCCTTCTGTAGTGACTTTTGTGGGTTTGGGTTCGCGCGCGCAGAACTAGGGCGCGAGCGAACAGGAGAGGACTGATGTGGACGTGCCGACTGCATCACATCCGCAACACGCCCAGCTGTCTCCACGTAGTGAGATTCGCGATTCGAAGACTGTCGGGGAGAGCCATCCGAGGGGGTGTCGTTCGGGTCGGCTTGCCGCCGTTCACCGTCGCAGAGCGTCTGTGGTGAAGCACAACCGCAACCGCCAAAATGCAGAGCATCAGAACGGAGATGAGTGCGGTGGCCTTGGCTGTCCAACTACCGTTGGCGGGAGATGGAGCCGACCGAGTTTCGTCCTCTACCATCGCCGACGGCACTTCTGCCATCAGCAGCGACGCAGTGCCGTCAACCCGCTGCTCAGTTTGCAATGCAATCGCCGGGCTCGCCGGCATGTGGGGTTCACCGTTCATGCTCGTGTGCGTCGCGACGAGGGTAATCAAGAGCGCGAAACCGATGGTCGCCGCAAGAAGTAAACGCCACAGTGCGGCGCTTCGATATCGAGCGTCCAGGCTCACAATCCTCGTTCCTCTGGCGAACCACTTGCCGATCTGGCGCGCGCTGCTGAGCTTCTCCGTTCAGCGACCGCGCTCGAAGAATGCGGTGTTGATCTCCGTTGAGTCTGGGAGCAGCTCGCCAGAAAGCCTTACGAGCCCCATCACGCTGCTGTGAGTTGCATCACAACACTGTCGGCGCTCGAGGCTTGCGTCCTATTTCGCGACGAGCGCGTCGATCGCGGCTTCGAAGGCCCGGTGGTGAGCATCCACGTCTGCCCGCGTCGTCATGGGCGCCATGAGCGCCATGTTGTGGAACGGCGTGAGCATGATGCCGCGGTTCGCGAGGTAGAGGTGGATCATGTCCTCGAGCTCGCCATCTGCGGCCTCAGCGGCGGCAGTCCCGTTGAGCGGGTAGGGCCGCGCGAAGCGGTACTCGGCCCGCGCGCCGAGCTGGTTGATCGCCCACGGCAGGTCGTACCGGTCGAAGAGCGCGTTGACCCCGTCGGTGAAGTACGTCGCCGTGTCGATCATGTGCGCGAACGCCTCGTCGGTGAGCACGTGCTCGAGCGTCGCGCGCATCGCCGCGACCGAGACGGGGTTGCCGGCGAGGGTGCCGCCGACGCCGCCCATGTCGACGAGGTCGAGGTCGGTGCGGGCGAGGGCGCGCTCGGCGAACTCCGCCGAGAGGCCGTAGGCGCCGGTCGGGATGCCCCCGCCGATCGCCTTGCCGATGACGACCAGGTCGGGCTCGAGGTCGTAGGCGGTCGTCATGCCGCCGGGCCCGGCCGAGAACGTGTGCGTCTCGTCGATGATGAGCAGCGCGTCGTACTTCCGGGTCAGCTCGCGCACGCCCTCGAGGTAGCCGGGCTCGGGCAGCACGATGCCGATGTTGGTGAGCGCCGGCTCGATGAGCACCGCGGCGACGTCGCCGTGCGCGAGGGCCCGCTCGAGGCCGGGCAGGTCGTTGTACTCGGCGGCGCGCGAAGTCTCCGTCACGGGCACGGGGGCGCCGACGTTGCCCGGTCGCGACGCGCTCTCGCCGTCGGGCCCGACGACGACGAGCGACTCGTCGACCGATCCGTGGTAGCAGTACGAGTGGAAGACGATCTTCGGCTTCCCGGTGATCGCGCGCACGAGACGAATCGCCCAGCGATTCGCATCCGTCGCCGTCAGTGAGAAGCTCCAGCGGTCCATCTTGAAGCGCCGCGAGAGCTCGGCGCCGACCCACTCGGCGTCCTCGGTCGGCAGCATCGTGGTGAGGCCGCCGAGCTCGCCGATGCGCCTCTGCACCGCCTCGACGACGACCGGGTGCGAGTGCCCGGCCATCGAGCCGGTGTCGCCGAGGGCGAAGTCGATGTACTCGTGGCCGTCGATGTCCCACACGCGGTTGCCCTGCGCGCGGTCGAGGTAGATCGGGAAGCCGCCTGCCTTCTTGTTCATCCAGGTCATCGGCACGCGGCCGAACAGGTGCTCGGCGCGCTCGTAGGCGGCCTTCGACTTCGGGCGGGCGGCGATGAACGCCTCCTGCTCGCGGGCGTACAGCTCGGCCAGGCGGGTGCGATCGATGGTGATCATCGGGTCCTCATTCGTTTCGTCGACGATGCGGCCCTCGCTCGCGGGCGCGCTCGCGGCGTCGCGAGCGGGCGTTCGGGCAGGGTGCACCGGTTCCGTGCTGGTGATCGCATGAGGTGACCGGAAGCGATGAAAGCAACCACCGCTCCTCGACGGGTCAGGCGCTGCGCCCTTCGGGGCGCCGCCATCCGCGAACACGGAACGCCTCATTCTCGCAAATCGGCCCCCGGTCGCGAAAGAGGGGGGGCGGATGCGCGGCTCGCGCTCAGGCGCCGCTGCGCGGCCGCAGGTCGGGCGCCCCCGGGATCACCCCGAGCACGGCCACGCGCACCTCGCCCGTGGGCGCGAGGGCGTAGCAGTTCCACCCGAGGGTCTCGAGGCGGTCGACCTCGAAGGCGACGCGCGACGGGGTGCGAGCATCCGCCATCGCGTCGACGGCCAGGCGGCAGGCGCGGGTCGCCGTCGATTCGGCGAGCGCCCACGTCGACAGGGCGCCCGGCACGACGAGCGCGAACAGCGCGACGAGACTCACGACGCGCACCAGCTGCGCGCGCCGCCGCAGCGCGGGGGAGCGGCCGTCGCCGTCGTCGGGCCAGTCGGCCTCGCGGAGCTCGCGCGGGTCGTCGTCCATCACGGCCAGTCTCGCACGCGGGTGCGCGCCGCCGCCGGGCGAGCAGCAGCGGCGGGTGCGCGCGACGTCACATCGGCGCCACCCACGCCGGGTAGTCTGCGCGCGTGCCGACCCCCGACCCTGCCGCGCACCCGGCCCTCGCCCGTCGCATCGGCCTGCCCGGCGCGATCGGCATCGGTCTCGCGTCGATGATCGGCGCGGGAGCCTTCTTCGTCTGGGCGCCCGCGGCGGCCGTCGCCGGCGAGTGGCTGCTGCTCGCGCTCGTGCTCGCCGCGGTCGTGGCGACGCTCAACGCGTTCAGCTCGGCACAGCTGGCGATGGCGCACCCCACGTCGGGCGGCGCCTACGCCTTCGGCCGCCGCTACCTCGGCCCCGTGCCCGGATTCGCCGCGGGCTGGCTGTTCGCGACGGGCAAGACGGCGTCGGCGGCGGCGATCGCGGCGGTCGCGGCGGGCTACCTGGGCGCCGCGGCGGGGCTCGACGACACCGCCACCCGCGTGCTCGCCGCCGTGCTCGTGGCCGTGCTCGCGGCGCTCAACATGTCGGGCGTGCGCACGACGGCCCGCGTCGCGATCGCGATCGTGAGCGTCGTGCTCGCCGGCCTGCTGGTGTGGTTCGTCGCGGTGAGCGTCGCCCCCGCGCCGTCATCGATGGCGGATGCCCCGCTCGTGCTCGACCCGACGACCCCGCTCGGCGTGCTGCAGGCCGCGGCGCTGCTGTTCTTCGCGTTCGCCGGCTACGCCCGCATGGCGACCCTCGGCGAGGAGGTGCGCGACCCGCGCCGCACCCTGCCCCGCGCGATCCTGCTCGCCCTCGGGGTGGTGCTGGCGCTCTACGTCGCGCTCGCGCTCGTGCTCGTCGACCGGCTCGGGGTGGCGGCGCTCGCCGCGAGCGACTCCCCGCTCGCGGCGGCGATCGACCCCCGCTGGGCGGTGCCGGTCGCGGCCCTCGCGACGCTCGCCTGCCTCGGGTCGCTCGCGGGCATCCTCGCCGGGCTCAGCCGCACGAGTCTCGCGATGGCGCGCGAGCGCGACCTGCCGGGGGTGCTCGCGCGGGTCTCGCCCCGCACCCGCGCGCCGATCGTCGCCGAGGCCGTCATCGCGCTCGTCGCGATCGGCATCGTGCTGCTGCTGCAGCCGGCGCAGCTCGTCGCCGCGTCGAGTTCGGCGGTGCTGCTGTACTACGCGGTCGCGCACGCCTCGGCGCTGCGCCAGCCGGCGAGCGAGCGCTGGCAGCCGCGCGCGGTCGCCGTCGCGGGGCTCGTCGGCTGCGTGCTGCTGGTGGCAGCGCTGCCGCCCGTGTCGCTGCTCGGCACGGCGGCGCTGCTCGCGGTGGGGCTCGCGCTGCGGGCCGTCGCGGTGCGGCATCGTCGCGCTCCGGCGTGACGGCGCCGGCGCAGCCCACCCGGGCGGCCGGCGTGAGCGGCCCTCACGCGCATCCGGCAGACTGTTCCGGTGCCGCGACCCGAAGCCCAGCACACCACCCCTGACCCCGCCGACGCCGAGCAGCCCGACTCGGCGCTCACGCGGGCCGTCGCGGCGCTCGCGGAGGCCGCCTGCTTCGACGCGCAGGCCGCAGCTCGGGTGCGCGTCAGCGGCGAGCCCGTGCTCGGCGGCCGCTACCCCGTCGGGACCTTCGCGGCGGCGGCGATCGCGACGACGGCTCTCGCGACCGCCGAGCTGACCGGCCACGACGGCCCGGTGCAGGTGGATGCTCCGCTCGCGAACGGCTGGTTCCGAGCCGCGGTGCGCCCGCGTGCCGAACAGCCGAGCCCCTGGGATCCCCTCACGGGCGACTACCGCACCGCCGATGGCTGGATCCGGCTGCACCTCAACGCACCCCACCACCGCGCCGCCGCGCTGCGCGTGCTCGGGCTGGCGCCGGCCGCCGACGGGCCCGACCTCGCCGCCGACGCCCCCGGCCCGACCGGCGACGCCCCCGGCCCGACCGCCGACGCCCCCGGCCCGACCCGCGACGAGGTCGCCCGCGCCGTCGCGCCGTTCGGGGCCGACGCGCTGGAGACCCTCGTCGTGGAGGCGGGCGGTGCGGCCGCGCGACTGCGGTCGGTCGCGGCGTGGGCGCAGCATCCGCAGGGCGTCGCGGTGGCGAGCGAGCCGCTCATCGCCGTCGAGACGACCGGCGACGTGCGGCCCGCCGACGCGCCGTTCCCCGCCGGAACCCCCGAGCGCCCCCTCGCCGGCGTGCGCGTGCTCGACCTCACGCGCGTGCTCGGCGGCCCCGTCGCGACGCGCTCGCTCGCCCTGCTCGGCGCCGACGTGCTGCGCATCGACCCGCCCGACTGGCACGAGCCCGCCGTCGAGCCCGACATGACCCTCGGCAAGCGCTGCGCCCGCGTCGACGCGCACACGGTCGAGGGCCGCAGCGAGCTGCTCGCGCTCGTCGCCGAGTGCGACGTGCTCGTGCACGGCTACCGCCCCGGAGCCCTCGACGGCCTCGGCCTCGACCCCGCCACCCTGCGGTCGGTGCGCCCCGGCCTCGTCGAAGTGCAGCTCGACGCGTGGGGCTACTCGGGCCCGTGGGCGGGGCGGCGCGGCTTCGACTCGCTCGTGCAGCTCGCGACCGGCATCGCGAGCCCCGACGCCGCCGGCGACGACGATGCGGGGGATGCCCCTCGGGCATCCGACGCCCCGATCGCCCTGCCCGTGCAGGCCCTCGATCACGCCACGGGGTGGTTCGCGGCCACGGCCGCCCTGCGCGCGGTCGCGCGCGCCCGCCGCACGGGCGGGGGCTCGCGCAGCCGCGTGTCGCTGGCCCGCACGGCGCTCGAGCTCGAGCGGCTGAGCGGCCTGCTCGGGCCCGCTCCCGCGCGCGACGAGCCGCGCCTGCCGAGCGCGCCCCTCGACACCCCGTGGGGAGTCGCCGACGTGCTCGAGCCGCCCTACTCGGCCGGGAGCGCGCGGCTCGGCACCGTGCATCCGCCCCGGCACCTGGGCAGCGACGAGCCGTTCTGGCTCGTCGACGACCGGGCCGACGAGGCCGAGACCGAGCGACTGCGGCCGCGAGGCCCGCGACCGGCCGTCATGCTCCCGGCTCGGGCGCTCGCCTGGGCGCTCGTGAGCGCCGCGCTCGTGTGGGCGGCGCAGGGCGGCTTCGAGGTCGTCGGCGCCGCCGTGCTCGGCCGGCCCGACATCGGCGCCGGCTGGTGGAGCCGCCCCGCCTGGGCCGCCGGCGCCGCCCTGCAGGTGGTCGCCCTGCTGCTGGGGTGGATGCTCGCCTCGCGCCGCCTCACCGTCGCACCCGCGCTCGCCGTCGCGATCGGGTCGGGGCACGTCGCGAACCTCGTGGGAGTCACGGTCGCGACCTCCCTCGTCGGGGCGTCGCTCGGCGCCGGCCTCAGCGCGCAGCAGGTTCTGCAGACCGGCCTCGGGCTCGGCGTCATCACGTGGGTGACGGGGGCGGCACTCGTGCAGCTCGCGACGCCCGTGCTCGTGGCGCTGCTGCCGCCGTTCCTCGGTCGCGTGAGCGGGCGGGCGCGCGCCGTCGAGCCGCGCTACGCGCGTCGCGGCCGCCGCGCCCGCTGACCGCGGCCCGCGCCGCCGACCCTGCCTGCTCGCCCCGGCAACGCCGACGGCCCGCACCCCCGAGGGGGCGCGGGCCGTCGAGGCGACTCAGGCGGCCACGCCGCCGCCGCGCCGTGCACCTAGTGCGCGTCGGCCGCCGAGATTTCCGAGCGGTCGCCGCTCCACAGCGTGTGGAACGTGCCCTCGCGGTCGATGCGCTGGTAGGTGTGCGCGCCGAAGAAGTCGCGCTGGCCCTGCACGAGCGCGGCCGGCAGGCGGTCGGCGCGCAGGCCGTCGTAGTACGACAGCGACGAGGCGAACGTGGGGGTGGGGATGCCCGCGAGCGCGGCCCCCGAGACGACCCGACGCCACGACGGCAGCGCGCCGGCGACCGCGTCGGCGAAGTACGGCGCCGTGACGAGCGCGACGAGCTCGGGGTCGGCCGCGTACGCCTCGGTGATGCGGTTGAGGAACTGCGCGCGGATGATGCAGCCGGCACGCCAGATCTTCGCGATCTCGCCCTTCTTGATGTCCCAGTCGTACTGCTCCGCGCCGGCGACGATCGCGTCGAAGCCCTGGCTGTAGGCGATGATCTTCGAGGCGTAGAGCGCCCGGCGCACGTCTTCGACGAACGCGGCGCGGTCGTCCACCGTCCACTCCTGCGAGCCGGCCGGCAGGGTGCGCGCGGCGGCGCGCTGCGCGGGCTTCGACGAGAGCGAGCGGGCGAACACGGCCTCCGCGATGCCCGACACGGGCACGCCGAGGTCGAGCGCCGACTGCACCGTCCACGCGCCGGTGCCCTTGGCGCCGGCCTGGTCGAGGATGACGTCGACGAGCGGTTTGCCGGTCGTCGCATCCACCTGCTTCAGCACTTCGGCAGTGATCTCGATGAGGTAGCTCTCGAGCTCGCCGGTGTTCCACTCGGCGAAGATCTCCGCGATCTCGGCAGGCGTCAGCCCGCCGACGCGGCGCAGCAGGTCGTAGGCCTCGGCGATGAGCTGCATGTCGGCGTACTCGATGCCGTTGTGGATCATCTTGACGAAGTGCCCGGCGCCGTCGGTCCCGACGTGGGTGACGCACGGCTCGCCCTCGGCGACCGCGGCGATCGAGCGCAGGATCGGCCCGAGCGTCTGCCAGGCCTCCGCCGAGCCGCCCGGCATGATCGAGGGCCCCTTGAGGGCGCCCTCCTCGCCACCGGAGATGCCGGCGCCGACGAAGTTGATGCCCGTCTCACGCACCGCCTTCTCGCGGCGGATCGTGTCGGTGAACAGCGCGTTGCCGCCGTCGACGATGATGTCGCCCGGCTCGAAGACCTGCGTGAGCGCGTCGATGACGGCGTCGGTGCCGCGGCCGGCCTGCACCATGATGATCGCGGTGCGCGGCTTCTGCAGCGCGGCGGCGAACTCCTCGTAGGTCGAGGTCGCGATGAAGCCCGCCTCGGGGTGCTGCTCGATGAGCGTGGCGGTCTTCTCGTACGAGCGGTTGAAGATCGCCACGGTGTTGCCCTCGCGGCTGGCGAGGTTGCGGGCGAGGTTCGAGCCCATCACGGCGAGTCCGACGACGCCGATGTTGGCCTGGGGCTGGGTCACGGGTGACTCCTCGAGTGCGGGTCTTCGCGGCGCGCGAGCGTCACGAGCGGCAGGGTGGTGGTGGTCTCCAGCCTATTGCGCCGCCGCTGTCGATACCGTGGGGCGCATGACCGCCCAGCCCTCGCTCGTGCTCATGGGCGTCTCGGGCGCCGGCAAGACCGTCGTCGGCCGCGATGCCGCGGCCCGCGCGGGCGTCGCCTTCCTCGACGCCGACGACCTCCACCCGGCCGCGAACGTGGCCAAGATGGCGTCGGGGCAGCCGCTGAACGACGCCGACCGGGCCCCCTGGCTGGATGCCGTGGGCGCCGCCCTGCGCGACCACCGCCCCTGCGTCATGGCCTGCAGCGCCCTCAAGCGCTCCTACCGCGCCCGACTGCGCGAGCTCGCCCCCGGCACGCTCTTCGCTCTGCTCGAGGTGCCCCGCCCCGTGCTCGAGCAGCGCCTCGCGAGCCGCGAGGGCCACTACATGCCGCCGAGCCTGCTCGACTCGCAGCTGGCGACGCTCGAGAGCCCGGCGCCGGGCGAGCTCGTCACGGTGCTCGACGGCGAGGCGAGCATCCCCGATCTGGCGCAGCAGGTGGCCGACCTGCTGGCGTCGGCGGCGCGCCGCGATCTCGCGTAGACTGGGCCGCTGAACTTCGGCGAGGAAGGGCTGCGGCCCTTCGTGATCGACGCGGTGGGCAAGGCCCAGGTCTTTCCTCACGCGATTGCGCGTTCGAGTTGAACATCCACGACCGGGCCGAGCGGCCCGCAGACACAAGGAGTCCGGCATGTCCGAGAACACCCACCTCTCCGCGGAGGTGCGCACGAGCTTCGGCAAGGGCGCTGCCCGCAAGATCCGTGCGACGAACAAGATCCCCGCGGTCATCTACGGCCACGGCACCGAGCCCCGCCACGTGACCCTGCCCGGTCACGAGACGGCGCTGCTGCTGCGCAAGAAGAACGTCGTGCTCACGCTCGACATCGCCGGCGACGAGCAGCTCGCGCTCGTGAAGGACGTCCAGAAGGACCCGGTGCGTCAGCTCATCGAGCACATCGACCTCGTCGTCGTGCGCAAGGGCGAGAAGGTCGTCGTCGACGTGCCCGTGCACCTCGAGGGCGAGAGCTTCTCCGGCACGATCGCGATGCTCGAGCACACGACCGTCTCGGTCGAGGCCGAGGCCACGCACATCCCTGAGAACATCGTCGTCTCGATCGAGGGCGCCGAGGAGGGCACGCAGATCCACGCCGGCCAGCTCGAGCTGCCCAAGGGCACGACGCTCGTGACCGACCCCGAGGCGATCGTCGTCGTCGTGACGGTGCCGCAGCTCGACACGACCTCCGACGCCGACGGCTCGGCCGAGGCCGCCGATGAGGCCGCTGAGGGCTCGGCCGAGGCCGAGGGCGGCGCCGCCGAGGCCGCCGAGGGCGAGTCGGCCGAGACCGCCGAGTAGGCGCCATCTTCGGTCTCACGAGGCGTCAGGCACCTCCGGCCGTGGCCGATCAGAACGTCTGGCTCGTAGCCGGGCTCGGGAACCCCGGGCCCGGCTACGCCGGCAATCGGCACAACGTCGGCCAGATGGTGCTCGACGAGCTCGCCACCCGACTGGGCGGGCGCTTCTCGCGCCACCGCTCCACCACGATGCTCGCCGAGGTGCGCACGCGCCCCGGCGGGCCGAAGCTCGTGCTCATCAAGCCGCTGAGCTACATGAACACCTCCGGCGGGCCGGTCTCGAGCGCCGCGAAGTACTTCGGCATCCCGCCCGAGCGCGTCATCGTGCTGCACGACGACCTCGACCTGCCGTTCGAGACCGTGAAGCTCAAGGCCGACGGCGGCCACGGCGGCCAGAACGGCGTGCGCGACATCATCAAGGCGCTCGGCACCCAGGAGTTCCCGCGCGTGCGCGTCGGCATCGGCCGCCCGCCCGGCCGGCAGGATGCCGCCGACTACGTGCTGAGAGACTTCGCCGCCGCCGAGCGGGCGCGCCTGCCGTTCGTGCTCGGCGACGCCGCCGACGCGGTCGAGCTGCTCGTCGAGCAGGGGCTGCTCGCGGCGCAGCAGAAGTTCCACGCCCCGCGCACGTAGCGGCGGCCGCACCCCGCGCCGCACCCCCAGCCGAGCGCGCGTACGCTTGTGCGACGTGAGTCTCGAGCGGTTGATCCCGGCCCTGTCGCGCGCCCGCACGCTGCAGGAGGCGCTCGAGCACAGCCGGGCATCCACCGATTTCTCGGTCGTCGAGGGCCTGCGCGCCCCGCTCGTCGCGAGCATCCTGCGCGCCGGGACCGGCCCGCGCTGCCTGCTCGCGATCACCGCAACGGGCCGCGAGTCGGAGGGTTTCATCGACGCGCTGCGCTGCCTGCTGCCCGAGGCGACGATCCTCGACCTGCCGGCGTGGGAGACCCTGCCGCACGAGCGCCTGAGCCCGAGCGCCGAGACCGTCGGCCGCCGCATCCGCACCCTGCGGGCGCTCGCGCAGTGGGCGGATGCCCCCTCCGCCCCGCTCGTCGTCGTCGCCTCGGTGCGCGCGGCGCTGCAACCGCTGCCCACGGGTCTGACGAGCATCGAGCCCGTCGTGCTCGCGGCCGGGCAGCGCGGGCACGAGCTCGCGCCGACCGTCGAGCGCCTCGTCGACCTCGCGTACGCGCGCGTCGACATGGTGACGCGGCGCGGCGAGTTCGCGGTGCGCGGCGGCATCCTCGACGTCTTCCCGGCGGTCGCCGAGCACCCGGTGCGCGTGGAGTTCTTCGGCGATGAGGTCGAGCAGCTGCGCGAGTTCTCGGTCGCTGACCAGCGCAGCCTGCCGACCGCCGTCGAGCGGGTCGAGCTGCCGCCGACGCGCGAGCTGCTGCTGACGCCGAGCGTGCAGCAGCGGGCGCGCGAGATGCAGCACGAGTTCCCGAGCCTCGCGCAGATGCTGGAGAAGATCGGCCAGGGCATCCCCGTCGAGGGCATGGAGAGCCTCGCGCCCGCCCTCGTCGACGAGCTCGTGCCGATCACCCACTACCTGCCCGAGGGCGCTGCGATCGCCGTGCTGAGCCCGGAGCGGGTGGCGACGCGCGCGGCCACGCTCGTCGAGACCAACCGCGAGTTCCTGAGCGCGGCGTGGCACGCGGCGACGGCGGGGGCCGAGGCGCCCATCGACCTCGACGCGGGCGACTTCCTCACGGTGAACGGCCTGCGCGCAGCATCCGCCGGGCGCCCCTGGTTCACGATCAGCGCGTTCGACGCCGACGACCCGGAGGTCGTGCGCATCGACGCGGTCGAGCCGCCGAGCTTCGCCGGGCGCGCCGGGGGAGCGGTCGACCACGTCGTCGACCGCGTGCGCGACGGCTGGGCGATGGTCGTCGTCGCCGGCGGCATGGGCCTGCTCGAGCGCGCCGCCGACGTGCTCGCCGAGCAGCAGGTCGCCGCGCGCATCGTCGACGAGCTGCCCGACGCCCTCGAGCCCGGCGTCGTGCACCTCGTGCGCGGCACCGTTGAGCACGGCTTCGAGCTGCCGGAGCTGCGCCTCGGGCTGCTGAGCGAGACCGAGTTCTACGGCCGGTCGGTGGGCTACGACTCGCGCCAGCCGAAGAAGCTCGCGAGCCGCCGCAAGAACGTCGTCGACCCGCTGCAGCTGAAGACCGGTGACTTCGTCGTGCACGCCACGCACGGCATCGGGCGGTTCCTCGAGCTCGTGCAGCGCGAGGTGTCGACCGGCGGCGGGCGCAACGCGGTGAAGAGCACCCGCGAGTTCCTCGTCATCGAGTACGCGCCGTCGAAGCGCGGCTACCCGGGCGACAAGCTCTACGTGCCCACCGACCAGCTCGACCTGCTCACCCGCTACGTCGGCGGCGAGGCCCCCCAGCTCAGCAAGATGGGCGGCAGCGACTGGGCGGCGGCGAAGGGTCGCGCGCGCAAGGCGGTGCGCGACATCGCCGTCGAGCTCGTGAAGCTGTACTCGGCGCGCATGTCGAGCAAGGGCTACGCCTTCCCGCCCGACACCCCGTGGCAGCGCGAGCTGGAGGAGGCGTTCCCCTACGCCGAGACGCCCGACCAGCTGACGACCATCGAGGAAGTCAAGCGCGACATGGAGTCGCCGATACCCATGGATCGCCTGCTCGCCGGCGACGTCGGCTACGGCAAGACCGAGGTCGCCGTGCGCGCCGCGTTCAAAGCCGTGCAGGGCGGCAAGCAGGTGGCGATGATCGTGCCGACGACGCTGCTGGTGAAGCAGCACATGGAGACCTTCGCCGACCGCTTCGCCGGGTTCCCGGTGCACGTGCGCGCGCTCAGCCGCTTCCAGAGCGACAAGGAGGCGAAGGAGACGATCGAGGGCCTCGCCCGCGGCACGGTCGACGTCGTCATCGGCACGCACCGCATCCTGAGCCAGGGCGTGCAGTTCAAAGACCTCGGCCTCGTCATCATCGACGAGGAGCAGCGCTTCGGCGTCGAGCACAAGGACGCGCTGAAGAAGCTCAAGACCAACGTCGACGTGCTCGCGATGTCGGCCACGCCGATCCCGCGCACCCTCGAGATGGCCGTGACGGGCATCCGCGAGATGTCGACCCTGGCGACCCCGCCGGAGGACCGCCACCCGATCCTGACCTTCGTCGGCCCGTACAGCGACAAGCAGGTCGCGGCCGCGATCCACCGCGAGCTGCTGCGCGAGGGGCAGGTGTTCTACGTGCACAATCGCGTGTCGAGCATCCAGCGCGTCGCCAGCCACCTCGCCGAACTCGTGCCCGAAGCGCGCATCGCCGTCGCCCACGGGCAGATGAGCGAGTCGACGCTCGAGCAGGTCATGGTCGACTTCTGGGAGCGCCGCTTCGACGTGCTCGTCTCGACGACCATCATCGAGACCGGCCTCGACGTCGCCAACGCCAACACGCTCATCATCGACCGCGCCGACAAGTACGGCCTCAGCCAGCTGCACCAGCTGCGCGGGCGCGTCGGCCGCGGGCGCGAGCGGGCGTACGCGTACTTCCTCTACGACGAGCTCAAGCCCCTCACCGAGACGGCGCACGACCGCCTGCAGACCCTCGCCGCGAACAGCGACCTCGGCGGCGGCATGGCGATCGCGATGAAAGATCTCGAGATCCGCGGCGCCGGCAACCTGCTCGGCGCCGAGCAGGCCGGCCACATCGCCGGCGTCGGCTTCGACCTCTACCTGCGCATGATCGGCGAGGCGGTGAGCGCCTTCCGCGGCGACGCCGCCGACGAGCAGACCGAGCTGCGGCTCGAGCTGCCGGTCGACGCGCACATCCCCGAGGAATTCATCGAATCGGAGCGCCTCCGCCTCGAGGCGTACCAGAAGCTGTCGGCGGCCGCCGGCCCCGCCAGCCCCGACGATGCGCTGGATGCCGTGCTCGACGAGCTCGCCGACCGCTACGGCGACCCGCCGCAGCCGGTGCTCACGCTGCTCGCCGTCTCGCGCCTGCGCCGCCTCGCCCAGAGCCTCGGACTCAGCGACGTCGTCGTCATGGGCTCGAACCTGCGCGTCGTCGGGCGCGAGCTGCCCGACTCGCGGCAGCTGCGCCTGCAGCGCATGTACCCCGGCTCGAAGTACTTCGCCCAGCAGAGGGTCGCAACGATGCCGCTGCCGAAGGATGCCAGCGACGACGACCTCATCGCCTGGGTGCGGCAGGTGCTCGAGAACCTCTGCGTGGCCGAGCCGGCGGCGTCGGGGGCGTCGGCCTCGCCCTCGGCCTGAGGCTCGCGCAGCGACAGCCCGCGCAGCGGCGGCGGGAACCGCCGCGACCCGGGCACCCGGTGCACCCCGTACACGGCCATCGGCACGACGACGAGTGTGCGCAGGTCGAGGGCGGCGTGCAGCGCGATGGCGACGACGATGCTGCCGCTCAGCACGTAGGCGGCCGTGAGCAGCAGCCCGACGACGAGCGTGCCAGCGACGCCCGCCGGACCCTGGTAGGCGTGCAGGGCCGCGAACAGCAGCGCGGCGAGCCCGAAGGCGCTGAGCGGCTCACCCGTCACGACGAACAGCAGCGCTGGCAGGCACAGCCGGAACAGCAGCTCCTCCACGACCCCCGCGTTGACCGCCAGGCCCGCCGCCCACCCCAGCTCGGGCCGGTTGCGCGGCAGCAGCGCCGCGATGTCGCCGATCATCACGACCCCGCCCTCGCGGCGAGCGGAGCGCACCCCCACGAGCGTGAGCGCCACGAGCGCGGCGACGCCGAGCGCGAGGCCGAGCATCCCCGCCGGTGACGACAGCCAGCCGACGGCCGCCGCGACCCACGGCACCGACCGGGCCGCGTCGAGCACCGGCTGCGTGAACGGATGCACGACCAGCGCCAGCAGCGCCGCCGAGCCGCCGAACACGACGATCGACTCGACGAGCCAGCGCCGCAGCAGTCGCTGCCGGCGCACCGTCGAGCGGTAGCGGCGGAACCGCGCGTACTCGCGGCGATCCTTGCGGGCCGCCCGCCACACGAGCACCGCGACGAGCCCCAGCGCGATCGCGAGCGCGACGACGCGGCTCACGGGGTCGACGGGGCTCAGCACGGGGCCATCCTGACAGGGGCGGATGCGCGGCCGCCGAGGGGCCGCCTCCCAGACTGCGGTGCCAGAGTGACGGGGCCGCGGCGCGGCCGGGGTCGAGCATCCGCGCGGCGCCGCACCACCGCGCGTGACGCGCCGCGAGAGGGAGCCAGCACTGAGCGAGCGAGCAGCCGGCGCGACCGTGCGTCGCGCCGACGTCGGCCTGAGGTCGTCGCGCGGCCCCATCCTGCTCTCGCTCATGGTGACGACGGGGCTCGTCGCGATCGACGCCACGATCCTCGCGACCGCCGTGCCGACCCTCGTGGCCGAGCTCGGCGGGTTCGAGCAGTTCCCGTGGCTGTTCTCGATCTACCTGCTCGCGCAGGCGGTGTCGGTGCCGATCTACGCCAAGCTCAGCGACGTCGTCGGGCGCAAGCCGATCATCCTGGTCGGCATCGGCGTGTTCCTGCTCGGGTCGATCCTGTGCGGCCTTGCCTGGAGCATGCCCGCCCTCATCGCCTTCCGCGCCATCCAGGGCCTCGGCGCCGGCGCCGTAGGCCCCATGTCGATCACGATCGCCGGCGACGTCTACTCGGTCGCCGAGCGCGCGAAGGTGCAGGGATACATCGCGAGCGTGTGGGGCGCCTCGGCCGTCGTCGGCCCGCTGCTGGGCGGCCTGTTCGCCCAGCTCGACGCGTGGCGCTGGATCTTCTTCGTCAACATCCCCCTGTGCCTGCTGGCGGGGTGGATGCTCCTCCGCTCGTTCCACGAGACCGTCGAGCGCCGCCGCCACCGCATCGACTACCTCGGCGCCGCCCTGCTGAGCGGGTCGCTCGCGCTCGTGCTCGTCGGCGTGCTCGAGGGCGGGCAGGCGTGGGCGTGGGCGTCGTGGCAGACGGCCGTCGCCTTCGGCATCGGCGGGGCGCTGCTCGTGGCGTTCGGGTTCGTCGAGCGCCGCGCATCCGAGCCGATCCTGCCGCTGTGGGTGCTGTCGCGCCGCCTCGTGCTGTCGACGACGCTCGTCTCCGTCGGCATCGGCGCCGTACTGTTCGGCCTCACCTCGTACGTGCCCACCTACCTCGAAGGATCGCTCGGGGTGTCGCCGCTCGTCGCCGGGCTCGCCCTCGGCGCCCTCACGATCGGCTGGCCCATCTCGGCCGCTCAGTCGGGCCGGCTCTACCTCACGCTCGGGTTCCGCACCACGGTGCTCATCGGCATGGCGCTCGTCATCGCCGGGCCCGCCCTGCTCGCCGCCCTCGCCGCGGCACCCTCGGTCGCCGTCGTCGCGCTCGCATGCTTCATCAGCGGACTCGGCATGGGACTCGTCGCGACCCCGTCGCTCATCGCCGCGCAGGCGAGCGTGCCGTGGAACGAGCGCGGCGTCGTCACCGGCACCAACCTCTTCGCCCGCTCGATCGGCAGCGCCGTCGGCGTCGCCATCTTCGGAGCCATCGCCAACGGCATCATCGGGCGCGAGGGCGCGGGGCCGGTCGCCGGCGTCACGCCCGACGAGATCGTCGCCGCCTCGTCGGCCGTGTTCCTCGGAACGCTCGTCGCCGCCGTCGCGACCCTCGCCGCCGCGGTCGCGATGCCGCGCACGCCGGCGCCCGCCGCCGACGAGGCGCACGCCGCGCCGGCGGCTGCCGCCGCCGCGTAGCGCGCGCCGCGCCGCGTCTCCCGCGGCCGCGCCGTGCGCACGCCCGCGCCGCGCGGCCCTTCCGCGCTCTCGCACCTCACACACCACTGTTCACGGCATGCACTGCGGAACGAAGCGCAGTGCATGCCGTGAACCGTGTGGTGTGCGACGGCTGCTCGCGTCGATGGAGTCGGCGCGCTGAGTTGCCGCCGTCGAGCCGCCCCGCCGGCGCCCACCGCCCCGCCGGCGCCCACCGCCCGGGTGGCAGGATGACCGCATGAGCGCGAGCGCCCCCCACCCCGACCTCCCGCCGGGCACCCCGGTCGAGCCGCACCCCGCCCTCGACGCGCTCATCGGCGTCATGCACCGCCTGCGCGCGCCCGGCGGCTGCGCCTGGGATGCCGAGCAGACCCACGAGAGCCTCACGAAGTACCTCATCGAGGAGGCGCACGAGCTCGTCGAGGCGATCGAGCACGGCTCCCGCGACGACATGCTCGAGGAGCTGGGCGACGTGCTCTACCAGGTGCTGTTCCACGCCGACATCGCCGCGGCCGACGCCGAGCATCCGTTCACGATCGACGACGTCGCGGGCCGCAGCCTGCGGAAGATGGTCGGCCGCCACCCGCACGTCTTCGCCGACGTCGTGGCCGACACGGCCGACGAGGTCTCCGCCAACTGGGAGACGTGGAAGGCCGCCGAGAAGCCCGCCCGCACGAGCGTGCTCGACGGGCTGCCCGCCGCCCTGCCCGCGCTCGTGCGCGCCGAGAAGGTGCTGAGCCGCGCCGAGCGGCTGGGAGTCGAGCAGCGCCCGCTCTCGACCACCGACGACACGCGCGGCGCCGAGCCGACCCAGGTCGCCGCCGACGAGGGCGCCCTGGGCGAGCAGCTGCTGCACCTGGTGGCGGTCGCCCGCGAGCGGGGGTGGGATGCCGAGCGCGCCCTCCGCACGGCGGTGCGCGATCTCGAGACGAGCATCCGCGATCACGAGCGAGGCCGCGCGGAGCGCTGACGGCCGCGGCAGCGATCGCGAGCCGAGCCGAGCCGCACAGCCGCACAGCCGCACCGCCCCCACCACCCCGCACCCGCGTTCGCGAGTATTCGTCGCGACCGCGCGTCGCCGCGACACCCCGTGCCGCCCCTGCCAGACTCGCCCGCATGACCCAGCCCCCCGCGATCGCAGTCGAGAGCGTGGCCCGCAGCTTCGGCTCGGTGCACGCCGTGCGCGACGTGACCTTCGAAGCCCACGCCGGGCGCGTGACGGCCCTCATCGGTCCGAACGGCTCCGGCAAGACGACGCTGCTGCTCATGCTCGCCTCGCTGCTGCAGCCCGACCGGGGCACGATCCGCATCCAGGGTCACGACCCGGTGACCGATCCGCGCGCCGTGCGGCGCGTCATGGGGTGGATGCCCGACGTGCTCGGTTCGTGGGCCACCCTGACGGTGCGCCAGACCCTCGAGACCACCGCGCGTCTGTACGAGCTCGACGCCGCGCAGGCCCGCTCCCGCGCCGCCGAGCTCATCGACCTCGTCGGTCTGGAGGAGCTCGCCGACCAGCCGACCCGGGTGCTCAGCCGCGGGCAGAAGCAGCGCCTGAGCCTCGCGCGCGCCCTCGTGCACCGACCCACCGTGCTGCTGCTCGACGAGCCGGCGTCGGGCCTCGACCCGGCCGCCCGCATCGATCTGCGCGTGCTCGTGCGCCGCCTCGCCGCCGAGGGGGCGAGCGTGCTCGTCTCGAGCCACGTGCTCGCCGAGCTCGACGAGATGGCCGATGACGCCGTCTACCTCGACCACGGCGTGACCGCATCACGTGAGAGCGTCGAGGCGAGCCGCTCGACGGTGCGCGACTGGCGCGTGCGAGCCCTCGACCCGGCGGCGCTCGCCGCGGCGCTCGCCGAGTTGGGAATCCCAACCGGGGGCGACGACCATCTGGGCACCCTCGTGCCGGTGGCCGGCGAGCAGGAAGCCGCCGCCGTGCTCACGCGGCTCACCGCCCACGGCGTCGCGATCAGCGCCTTCGGGCCCGCGGTCGGCGACCTCGAGCACACCTTCCTCGACCTCGCGAAGGGCGGTCGCTCGTGAACGGCTGGATCACCGGGCTCGGCACCATCGCCGCCCTCGAGCTGCGCCAGCGCGTGCGCAGCGTCGCGTGGCTCGTGCTGCTCATCGTCGTGTTCGTCATCGTCGCGATCGTGACGCTGCTGCTGTGGTTCTCGCTGTCGACGTTCGGCGACGATTCGGTCGACAACGCGGCGATCTACTCGAGCATCGTGTTCTTCGTGCTGCTCGTCGGCACGCTCGTCACCCCCGCCGTCTCCGGCGGTGCGATCAACGCCGAGCGCGACGCGGGCACGCTCGCCACGACGCAGGTCACGCTCGTGAGCGCGGGCCAGATCGTCCTGGGCAAGTTCCTTGCCGCCTGGACGATCGCCCTCACCTTCCTGGCCGCGAGCCTGCCGTTCATCGTGCTCGCCGTCGCGATCGGGGGCGTGCCGATCACGACGCTGCTGACCTCGCTCGCCGTGCTCGTGGTCGAGCTCGGTGTCGTCGCGGCGATCGGCGTCGGGCTCTCGGGCCTTCAGACGCGCGCGCTGTTCTCGGTCGTCACCACCTACCTCGTCGTCGCGGCGCTCAGCATCGGCACGCTCATCGCCTTCGGCCTCGGCGGTCTGGCGAGCCAGAGCGAGGTGCGCAGCGTCTACATCGGCTACACCTACGACCAGTCCGTCGAGCTCGACCCGGACACGGGCCTGCCGGAGGATCCGGACGACATCACCTGCCTCGAGCCCGAGGTGACGACGTACCAGGCGCCGCGGTTCGACCGGGTGTGGTGGTTCCTCGCGGCGAACCCGTACATCGTGCTCGCCGACGCCTCGCCGACGACGTTCGACGAGAACGGCAACCCGGAGGATCTCTTCGGCGGCATCGGCCTCGGCATCCGCGGCGCGCAGCTGCCGCCCGACCTCGAGCAGACCTCCGACGAGTGCGCGAACGCGAAGGCGAACTGGCGGCTCGTGCAGGACGACTACGAGACCCCCGAGGAGGTCTACGCGAAGACGGTGCCGAGCTGGTTCGTCGGCATCGTCATCCACCTCGTGCTCGCCGGTCTCGCCCTGTGGGGAGCGGTCGCCCGCACGCGCACGCCGTCGAAGCACCTGCCGAAGGGCTCGCGCGTCGCCTGAGCCGTGGGGCCGGCGCGCGGTCGCGGCCCGGCGGGAGCATCCGCCCCCGACCGGACGCCCGGCGCCCCTCTGACAGAATCGAGGCATGGCGAGCCCTGTCACCCCGCCGCGCGGCATGCGCGACTTCCTGCCCGCCGACAAGGCCCGCCGCGAGCGCGTGCTCGGGCTGATCCGCGGCGTGTACCGCGCGCACGGCTTCGACGAGATCGAGACCCCCGTCATGGAAGACGCCTCGCGCCTGCACGCGGGCCTCGGCGGCGACAACGAGAAGCTCGCCTTCGCGGTCATGAAGCGGGCCCTGACGACGGATGCCCTGCGCGAGGCGCAGTCGCCGCTCGACCTCGCCGACCTCGGCCTGCGGTTCGACCTCACGGTGCCGCTCGCCCGCTTCTACGCGAGCAACCGCGCGCAGCTGCCGAGCGTGTTCCGGGCGATCCAGATCGCGCCCGTGTGGCGCGCGGAGCGGCCGCAGAAGGGCCGCTTCCGGCAGTTCGTGCAGTGCGACATCGACATCATCGGCGAGCCGGGGGTGATCGCCGAGATCGAGCTCATCAGCGCGACCTCGAGCGCGCTCGCGGTGCTCGGCATCCCGGGCTGCACCATTCGCATCAACGATCGGCGGCTGCTGACGAGCATGCTCACGGCGCTCGGCTTCGCCGCCGAGGCGCACGCCGAGGTGCTCATCACGCTCGACAAGCTCGACAAGATCGGCACGGCGGGCGTGCTCGACGAGCTGCGTGAGCGCGGCCACGCGGCCGACGCGATCGAGGCCCTCAGCGCGGTGCCGGCGTTCGCCGCGTTCGGGGCGGAAGCGGCATCCGCCACCGTGTCGGAGGGCCATCACGCGCCCGCCGCCGGCGGCGCGCTCACCGCCGACAGCATCGCCGCCCTGCTGCCCGCCGGCGTCGACGAGCAGGCGCTCGCCGACCTCGCGGCGATCGCGGAGGCGGTCGGTGGCACGGCGCCGCTCGTGTTCGACCCCTTCCTCGTGCGCGGCATGGGCTACTACACGGGCCCGATCTTCGAGGTCGCGCACCCCGAGCTCGGCTACTCGCTCGGCGGGGGAGGGCGCTACGACGGCATGATCGGCCGCTTCCTCGGCACCGACGTGCCGGCGACGGGCTTCTCGCTCGGCTTCGAGCGCCTCATCGACCTGGTCGAGCTGCCCGCCGACGAGGGCGAGGGCGACGCGGCCCTCGTCTACGACCGCGACGTCGCGCCCGCTAACCTGCTCGCGCTGCAGCGCCAGCTCGTCGCCGAGGGCGCGCGCGTGCGCCTTGTGAAGCGCCCCAAGAACCTGAAGTCGGCGCTCGACCAGCTGGCCGTCGACGGCTTCGCCCGGTTCGCGACGGTGAGCGCGGCATCGGGGGCGGATGCCTCGGCCCTCGACTGGCGGCCGCTCGAGCGCAGCGCCTGAGGCCGACCCGCGCCGGGTCGCTCAGTCGCCCCCGGGCCCGAGTCGCCCGCTCCCGCGGCGAGTAGGCTTGCCTGCGGACGACCACCACCGTCGCGTCCACATCCCCCTTTCGTTAGGAGACCCATTCGTGGCAGCTATCGAGGCCGTTGGAGCCCGTGAAATCCTCGACTCGCGAGGCAACCCGACCGTCGAGGTCGAGGTTCTGCTCGATGACGGCACCGTCTCGCGCGCGGCCGTGCCCTCGGGCGCGTCGACCGGCGCCTTCGAGGCCTACGAGCTGCGCGACGGCGACAAGGGCCGCTACCTCGGCAAGGGCGTGCTGAAGGCCGTCGACTCGGTGCTCGACGTGCTCGGCCCCGCCATCGAGGGTCTCGAGGCCAGCGACCAGCGCCTCATCGACGCCGAGCTGAAGGCCGTCGACGGCACCGACAACAAGTCGAAGCTCGGCGCGAACGCCATCCTCGGCGTCTCGCTCGCCGTCGCGAAGGCCGCCGCCGACTCGGCCGACCTGCCGCTGTTCCGCTACCTCGGCGGCCCGAACGCGCACGTGCTGCCCGTGCCGATGATGAACGTCATCAACGGCGGCGCGCACGCCGACACGGGGGTCGACGTGCAGGAGTTCATGATCCTGCCGATCGGCGCCGAGAGCTTCACCGAGGCCCTGCGCTGGGGCGCCGAGACGTACCATGCCCTCAAGGGCGAGCTGAAGGCCGGCGGCTACGCCACGGGCCTCGGCGACGAGGGCGGCTTCGCCCCTGACCTCGCCGGCACGACCGCCGCGCTCGACTTCCTGCTCGCCGCGATCGAGAAGGCCGGCTTCACCCCCGGCACCGACATCGCGCTGGGCCTCGACGTCGCCGCGACCGAGTTCTACCGCGACGGCGCGTACCACTTCGAGGGCCAGCAGCGCTCGGCCACCGAGCTCGCCGCCTTCTGGGCAGACCTCGTGAAGCAGTACCCGCTCGTGACGATCGAAGACCCGATGTCGGAGGACGACTGGGACGGCTGGGCGGCGCTCACGAGCGAGATCGGCCAGGCGGTGCAGCTCGTCGGCGACGACCTGTTCGTCACGAACCCCGCGCGCCTGGGCGACGGCATCGCGCGCGGCACGGCGAACTCGCTGCTCGTGAAGGTCAACCAGATCGGCTCGCTCACCGAGACGCTCGACGCCGTCGCGCTCGCGCAGCGCAGCGGCTACACCGCCGTGCTCTCGCACCGCTCGGGCGAGACGGAGGACACGACGATCGCCGACCTCGCCGTCGCGACGAACTGCGGCCAGATCAAGACCGGCGCCCCCGCCCGCAGCGAGCGCGTCGCGAAGTACAACCAGCTGCTCCGCATCGAGGAGGAGCTCGGCGACGCCGCCGTGTACGCCGCCCGCAGCGCCTTCCCGCGCTTCCGCGGCTAGACCAGCAGAGCGCTCGAGGCCCGCCGTCCCCGCTCCCGGGGGCGGCGGGCCTCTCGCGTACCCTGGGGGCATGGCCGGCCGCTCGCGTGACATCCCCGTCGAGCTGCCCGCCGGCGCTCCCGCCTCGACGCCGTGGTTCCGCAACCTGCAGGTCTCCGGCTTCACCGTCACGGTGCTGCTGCTCATCGTCGGCGCTCTCGTCGTGCTCGCCCCCTCGCTGCGGGTGCTCGTCGAGCAGCAGCAGGAGATCGCGGCCCTCGAGGCGCGCGTCGCCGCGCAGGAGGCCGCCGTCGACGACCTCACCGCCGAGATCGACCGCTGGTCCGACCCCGCCTACATCGAGTCGCAGGCCCGCGACCGCCTGCTCTACGTGAAGCCCGGTGACATCAGCTATCTCGTGATCGACGACGGCGCGACGGTCGAGGTCGACCCGGTGCAGCCGGTGAGCGACGAGATCCAGCGCACCCGCATCGACTGGAGCCGCGCCGTGCTCGCCTCGGTGCTCACGGCCGCCCTCACCGACCTGCCGGCGGTCGAGCTGCTCGGCCCCGAGCCCGAGCCCGATCCCGCCGACCCCGCCCCCGAGGAGGCCCCGTGAGCCGCCCGCCCTTCGAGCCCGCGAGCGCTGAGGATGTCCGCATCGTCTCCGTGCAGCTGGGCCGGCCCGCGCGCGACGTCGTCGGCATCCCCGCCCGGTGCGCGTGCGGCGCTCCGACGGTCGTCGCCACCGCTCCGCGGCTCGGCAACGGCACGCCCTTCCCGACGCTGTACTACCTGACGCACCCCGCGGCGACCGCCGCCGTCTCGCGACTCGAGGCGAGCGGCGTCATGGCCCAGTACCAGGCCGCTCTCGCCGACGACCCCGAGCTCGCGGCCGGCTACGCGGCGGCGCACGAGGCGTACCTCGACGACCGCGCCCGCTTCGGCCGCGTGCCGGAGATCGAGGGCATCAGCGCCGGCGGCATGCCGACGCGCGTGAAGTGCCTGCACGCCCTCGTGGGCCACAGCCTGTCGGCCGGGCCCGGCCACAACCCGGTCGGCGACCTCGCGCTCGCGGCGTGCGACTGGAGCCCCGAGGTCTGCGCGTGCGCGCCCGACCAGCGCGGGTCGTAGCCGCCGCCCTGCTGGCCGCCGCGATCGCGGCCGCGCCGCTCGCGGTGCCGCAGGCGGCGCTGTCGGCGCCCGCGGGCATCCTCGCCGCCGATGCGATCCGCGATCGGCAGTACTGGCTCGACGAGTACGGCATCCGCGAGGCCTGGCAGGTGACCCGCGGCGCGGGCGTGACCATCGCGATCATCGACTCGGGCGTCGACGCGAGCCACCCCGACCTGCGCGGCGCGGTCGTCGGGGGCATCGACCTCTCGGGGGTCGGCGCGGCCGACGGCACGCGCCCGGTCGGCTCCGACGCGCCGGATCACGGCACGATGGTCGCCTCTCTCGCCGCCGGCCGGGGCAGCGCGCCCGGCGACGGCGTCATCGGCGCCGCCCCCGAGGCGAGCCTGCTGAGCGCCTCGCTCGCCTTCGGTCCCGAGCAGCGCGACGGCGACGCGCAGGTGGCCGAGGCGGTGCGCTGGGCGGTCGACGCGGGCGCCGACGTCATCTCGCTCTCGCTCACCCGCAACACGCTCGCCTGGCCGGAGAGCTGGGACGACGCCTTCGGCTACGCCGAGGCCAACGACGTCGTCGTCATCGCCGCGGCCGGCAACCGCGGCAGCGGCACCGAGCAGGTCGGCGCTCCCGCGACGATCCCCGGGGTCGTCGCCGTCGGCGGGGTCGACCGGGCCGGCCGCGCGAGCGACGCGGCGAGCGCGCAGGGCATCTCGATCGCCGTGATGGCGCCGAGCGAGCAGCTCGTCGGCGCCGTGCCGGGCGGCGGCCACGTCATCTGGCAGGGCACGAGCGGCGCGACGCCCATCGTGGCGGGCATCGCCGCGCTCATCCGGGCGGCGCACCCCGAGGCGACGGCCGCCGACGTCGTCACGCGGCTCATCACCACTGCGCGACCCGTGACCGCGACGGTGCCCGACCCCCTGTACGGGTACGGCCTGGTGGATGCGGCCGCCGCCGTGCGCGCCGAGCTTCCCGCCGCCACCGAGAACCCCCTCGGCAGCCTGGCCGAGTGGGTCGCGCTCAACCGTCGGGCAGAGGCCGAGGCTCGAGAGGTGCTCGTCGCGGGCGGGCGCGAGGCGATCGCGCGCGCCGGGCATCCGGCCGACGGGGAGGCGGTCGCGACGGCGCACGCGATCGCGGTCGTCGTCGGCCCCGTGGCCCTCCTCGGCGCGGCCGTGCTCGCCGGCTCGCTGCTCGTGATCGGGGCGATCGTGATGGCGGCTCCACGATTCGTCAGGCGCGAGCGCGCGCGGTAGATTGTCGGAGTCCCTCACCACAAGGAGTCCTTTCGCCGTGCCCAGAATCCTCATCGTCGGTGGCGGTTACGCCGGTTTCTACACCGCACTGAAGCTCGAGAAGTGGCTGCGCCGGGGTGAGGCCGAGGTCGTGGTCGTCGATCCGCTGCCGTACATGACGTACCAGCCGTTCCTGCCCGAGGTCGCCGCCGGCCAGATCGAGCCGCGCCACGCGGTCGTCTCGCTGCGCCGCCACCTCGAGAAGACGCGCGTCATCACCGCGAAGGTCACCGGCATCGACCACGCCGCGAAGACCGCGACGATCACCCCCGAGGTGGGCGAGTCGTGGCAGCTGGAGTACGACCACATCGTCGTGACCGCCGGCGCGGTCTCGCGCACGTTCCCGATCCCGGGCGTCGCCGACGAGGCCATCGGCATGAAGGCGATCGAGGAGGCCGTGGCCGTGCGCGACCGCCTCATCGACAACTTCGCCCGCGCGGCCCTGCTGCCCGCCGGCCCCGAGCGCGACCGCCTGCTCACCGTCGTCGTCGTCGGTGGCGGCTTCGCGGGCATCGAGACCTTCGCCGAGCTGCGCAGCCTCGCCAGCGCGCTGCTGAAGGAGTACCCGCAGCTCACGATCGACGACACGCACTTCCACCTCATTGAGGCGATGGGCCGCATCATGCCCGAGGTCTCGCTCGAGACCAGCCAGTGGGTGCTGAAGAACCTCGCCCAGCGCGACGCGATCGTGCACCTCGACACGCAGCTCACGAGCGCGGTCGACGGCCGCATCGAGCTGTCGACGGGCGAGAGCTTCGAGAGCGACCTCATCATCTGGACGGCCGGCGTCATGGCCAACCCCGTCGTGCGCTCGACCGACCTCCCGGTCGAGGAGCGCGGCCGCATCCGCGCCCAGGCCGACCTGCGTGTCATCGACGAGAGCGGCGCGGTCGTCGAGGGTGCGTGGGCCGCGGGCGACGTCGCGGCGGTGCCCGACCTGACCGGCGGCGGCGTGGGCGGCTTCTGCGTGCCCAACGCCCAGCACGCGGTGCGCCAGGGCAAGCTGCTGGCGAAGAACCTCGTCGCCGTGCTCCGCGGCGAGCAGCCGAAGGACTACGTGCACAAGAACCTCGGCGCGGTGGCTGGCCTCGGCCTGGGCCACGGCGTCTTCCAGTCCGGCAAGCTCGCGATCAAGGGCTTCCCGGCGTGGGTCGCGCACCGCGGCTACCACGGTCTCGCGATCCCCATGTGGGAGCGCAAGCTGCGCGTCTTCAGCGGCTGGTTCTGGAACCTGCTGCTCGGCCGCGACAACGTCACGCTCGCCGCGCGCGAGGAGCCGCAGGAGTACTTCCAGGCCTTCGCCTCGCGCCCCAAGGCCTAGCACCTCCGCACGCAGCAGCGGGCCCCGTCGCACGTCGACGGGGCCCGCTGGCGTTCGTGGCGCGGCGCGTCAGACCCGGGCGATGGATGCTCGCTCTAGGCTGATCGGGCGCCCCGGTAGCCCAATCGGCAGAGGCAGCCGACTTAAAATCGGCGCAGTCTGGGTTCGAGTCCCAGCCGGGGCACCGCTCAGTCGAGTGCGGGCTCGACCCAGCGCACCCACACCGTGGCGCCGACGAGCACGGCGCCCACGCCGGCGGCCGCGAGCGCGAGCGGCACGAGCGGGAAGCTCGCGCCGGAGGCGACGATGGCGCCCGTGACGCTCGCGGCGGCAAGCGCGGCGACGACCCAGAGCGCGCGCGAGACGGCGTACACGGCCCGGCCGGGGAACGCGCCGACCGGCAGCAGCATCACCAGCAGCGAGCCGAGCCCGCCGAGCGCGACGGCCGCCGCGGTCTCGGCGGTGAAGCTCACCCAGAACCCCGAGCTGGGGGTGAGCAGGTCGTGCACGGCCCAGCCGAGCAGGGCGAGCGCGGCGACGGCGGCGAGCTGGGCGACGGCGAGGGCGACCCGCACGCGGAACCGCGCCGCCCCGATCACGCTCGCCGCGACGAGCACCCCGATGAGGATGCCCGGCCGCAGCTCGGCGACGCGCGTGAGCAGCGCCGCCCCCGCCGCCACCGCGAGGATGCCCGGCAGCAGCCGCACGACGACGCTCGCGCCCGTCGCCCGGCGGACGACGCTCGCGGGCAGCGCGATGCCGACGCCGGCGAGCAGCAGCATGCCGAGGCCGATCGCGGCGGTGAGTCGGGCGTACCGCACTTCGAGGTCGAGCCCGCCCTCGACGCCGGCGATGAGCGCCGCGCCGGCGAAGACCCCGATCGTCGTGAGCACGGGCGACACGACGGGCCCGTCGTCGTCGGCGACGACGCCCCGATTGCGCCCGGTGAGGCGGGGCAGGGCGAGGCGGATGCGCGGCAGCGCGTGCGTGGCGAACCAGCGCAGCGGCAGGGCGACGAGCAGCAGGTAGCCGAGGGCGATGAGGGGGGCGGCGACGAGCCCTCCGCGTTCGACGATCTGCGCCGCGGTGGGCAGCGCGCCGCCGAAGCCGGTGGGGGTGCCCCAGTTCGTCGAGAGCTCGGGCTGGCCCCGCTGCGGCGGCGCGGTCGGCCCGCCGTCGCCGGGAGTCGGGGCGCCCGGGGTCGGCGAGCCGCCGGGCGCGCGCGGGTCGACGGGCGCGCCGGGGGAGGCGCCTTCCGTCGCCCCGGGGGAGGGCTGCCCGGGCCGTTCGGCGTCGGGGTCATCGCCGGGAGGCGAGGACGGGGTGGCGCCGCCGGTCTCGCCCGGCACGGCCCACTCGATGCGCACGCCGTCGCTCGCCGAGCTGAAGTTGCCGGCGCCGTCGCGAGAGAGCGCCCGCAGCTCGAGCTCGCCGGGCTGCGGCAGCTCGATGCGGCACTCCCAGGTGCCGCGCGCGTCCACGCGCGCCTCGCACACGATGTCGCCGCTGGCGAAGAGCTGCAGGCTCGCGCCCGGCTCGGCGGTGCCCGCGACGCGCAGCGTCGAGGAGGCGGTGCGCGTGCCGCTGCGAGGGAAGTCGATCGAGGGCGCCGGAGGCACTTCCCGGTCGACGGTCGCGAGCGTCGCGCCCGACCAGTCGGAGCGCTCGGGCCCGATCGCGTCGACCTGCTGGCGAGCACTCACCCGGTAGTCGCCCGAGGGCACCTGCACGATGCACGACCAGAAGCCGTCGGGCAGCGCGGCCGGGCACGAGTGCACGACGGCGCCGCGCTCGCCGACGGTGCGCACCTCCACGTCGGCCCCCGGTGCGGCGATGCCCGTGAAGCGGCCCGCGGTGAGTGTCGCCGCGCCCGCCCCGTCGATGCGCGGCGGCGGCAGCACGCGCAGCTGCACGCTGCCGAAGGGGCGCTCCGTGCCGTCGGCGAGCACCTCGACGCCGGCGAGCTCGACGCCGCCGGTCGGCAGCGCGACGTCCGCGCAGCTCCACGTCGTAAGGCCGGGCTCGGCCTCGCAGACCGTGCCGCCGCCGACGATCGCGACGCGCACGCCGCTCGTGGCGTCCTTCTCGCCCGCGACGGTGATGGCGGCGGAGCCCACGAAGCCGCTCTGCGGGCTCGTGAAGCTCGCGGCGACGGCGGAGAACGGCGTCGGCTCGGGTGACGGCGTCGGGTCGACGGTCGCGGCGGCCGGGCCCGCGGTCGCACCCAGCGCGAGCCCGAGCGTCGCCGCGACGAGGGCGACCCTCGCGATGATTCCGAGCGGGGATGCCCGGCGCGGCCCGGCGGAGACGGAGGGGCGAGCGCGCATCCCGCCTCCCTCACCCGCTGCCGACCGTGTTCCGTGCGCGTCGCCCCGCGGCGACTGAGCGCTCGTCGATTCTCCCAGGTGCCGGCCGAGCGCTCGCCCAGCGCGCGGGGGTCGCGGCGAATCCACAGCGGCCGCGCCGCCCTCGCGCCTGTCGGCGCCCCGCGGCGAGTCCTATGCTGTGCCGCATGGAAATCCTCATCCTCGTCGGCGTCGTCGTGCTGCTGGCGGTCATCGTCGGCATCTACCTCTGGGCGACCTACAACTCGCTCGTCACCCTCAACGTGCGCGTCGACGAGGCCTGGAGCGACATCACCGTGCAGCTCAAGCGCCGCGCCGACCTGCTGCCGAACCTCATCGAGGCGGTGAAGGGCTACGCGGCCCACGAGAAGCAGGTCTTCGAGTCCGTCACGAAGGCGCGCGCGGAGACGCTCAGCGCTCAGGGCCCCGCCGACGCCGCGGTCGCCGAGGGGCACATGCAGCAGGCGCTGAAGAGCATCTTCGCCGTCGCCGAGGCGTACCCGCAGCTGCAGGCGAGCCAGAACTTCCTGCAGCTGCAGGGCGAGCTGGTCGACACGGAGGACAAGATCCAGGCCGCCCGCCGCTTCTACAACGGCGGCGTGCGCGAGCTCAACACGAAGATCAAGCAGTTCCCGAACACGCTGTTCGCGCGCCGCCTCGGCTTCACCGAGCGCGACTTCTTCGAGGTGAGCGACGCCGCGGCGATCGCCGAGCCGCCTCGCGTGCAGTTCTAGGGGCCGGAACGGGCATCCTCACCTCGATCTCGCCCCGGGAGGGCTGACGTGTACCGCGCGATCGCCGCGAACAAGCGCAACACCTGGTTCATCATGCTGGCGTTCCTGGTCATCATCGGAGCGCTCGGGCTGCTCGCCGATTACCTCTACGGCGGCGGGTTCTCGATCTTCATCGGCACCCTCATCGGCGCCGCGGCGTACACGCTCTTCCAGTACTTCGCCGCCGGGCGGCAGGCGCTCTCGATGGCCGGCGCCCGCCCCATCGAGAAGGCCGACAACCCGCGCCTGTACCGCATCGTCGAGAACCTCGCCATCACCGAGGGGCTGCCGATGCCGAAGGTCTACATCGTCGACGACCCCGCCCCGAACGCGTTCGCGACCGGGCGCGACCCGCAGCACGCGAGCGTCGCCGCGACGACCGGCCTTCTGGAGATCATGAACGACCGCGAGCTCACGGGCGTCATGGCGCACGAGCTCGGGCACGTGAAGAACTACGACATCCGCGTCTCGACGATCGTGTTCGGGCTCACCGTCGCCGTCGGCCTCATCGCCGACATCCTGGCGCGCATGGCGTTCTTCGGCGGCAACCGCAACAACAACGGCGGCAACCCGATCGTGCTCATCTTCGGGCTCGTCGCGATGCTCGTCGCGCCGCTCGTCGCCGCGATGATCCAGGCGGCGGTCTCCCGCCAGCGCGAGTACCTCGCCGACGCGACCGGAGCCCTCACCACGCGCGACCCGGAGGGCCTCGCGAGCGCACTGCAGAAGCTCGGCGACTACGCCCGCCCGATGCGCCGCCAGAACTCGACCATGGCGCACCTCTGGATGAACGACCCTATGAAGCCCGGCGTCATGGACCGCATGTTCCAGACCCACCCGCCCATCCCCGACCGGGTGAAGCGCCTGCTCGAGAACTCGAGCCGCTTCTAGCGTCGGGCGGGCGGCCTCAGCCGCGCTCGAGGGCCGCGCGCACGGCGGCCGCCGCGTCGCCGCGGTCGGCGACCACGACATCCCCCAGCCCCTGCCAGGCGGCGGCCGCGCGCAGCGCCGGCGCCACCCGCTCGGCCATCGCGCCGGCCGACGCGCCCGGCTCGACCCACGCCGACTGCACGCGCAGCACGCCCGCCGCCCGGTCGCTCTTGAGGTCGACGCGCCCCGGCAGCCCGTCGTCGACGAGCACGGGCAGCGAGTAGTAGCCGTACTGCCGCTTCGGCGCCGGCGTGTAGATCTCGATGCGGTAGGGGAACCCGAACATCCGCAGCGCCCGGTCGCGGAACCACACGACCGGGTCGAAGGGCGACAGCAGCGCCGTCGCCTCGATGTGTCGGGGGATGCGCGTCCCCGGCACCCGGAACGCCGGCAGCGGCCTGCCGCCCCGCTCCCACCCCTCGACCGCGACCTGCTCGACGGCACCGGCCTCGACGAGCTCGCGCAGCGCCTGCGTCGTCGGCGCGATCTTCAGCCGGTGGTAGTCGGCGATGTCGGCGATGGTGCCGACGCCGAGTGCGCGCACGCCGCGCAGCACGAGCTCGCGCACGGCGTCGTCGCGGGGCACGGCGACCTCGTGCAGGGAAGCGAGCCCCACCTGCTCGGGCAGGGCGTACACGCGTGAGAAGCCGCGCCGACCGCCGCTGACGACGTCGCCGAAGGCGAACAGGTACTCCAGGCCCTCCTTCACGTCGCTCCAGCCCCACCACGGCCCGCGCCGCACCGTCGCATCATGTTCGACCTCGGCGACCGTCATCGGCCCCTTCTCGGCGAGCTCGGCGAGCAGCCACTGCAGCAGCGCGGTGTTGTCGCGCACCCACGGCCTCGTGCGCGTGAACCGCTCGCGCAGCGCCTCGCGCTTGAAGTGCCACAGCGGCCAGTCCTCCCGCCGGATGATCGCCGCCTCGTGCGCCCAGTACTCGGTGTAGCGGCCGCGGCGCGCGAAGAGCATCCGGTCGAGGTCGGCGCGGTCGTAGGGGCCGAGCCGGGCGAGCAAGGGCAGGTAGTGCGAACGGGCGAAGACCGAGACCGAGTCGAGCTGCAGCACCTGCAGCCGGTCGACGGTCGCCGAAAGCTGCCGGGCGCCGACCGTGGCCGGGTGCGGTCGGTCGAAGCCCTGCGCGCCGAGCGCGAGGCGGCGCGAGGCGGCGGCGGAGAGGCGGTCCACCCGGCCACGCTAGCGGCGACGCCCGACATCGGGCGTGGTCGCCGGATGCTCCGCGCGCGGTCCTCGAGGCTCCCTCGTGCACCTGCCGGTCGCCGTTCGTTCACCGACGGGGAGTCGAGCGGACACCGACGCTTCGTACGGTTCGACGCGTCGCGGTTCCCCGCGCTCGTCAGCCCTCGAGCCGCCGCGATGCACCCCCGGAGGAACACAGTGATCCGTTCTCGCACCCTCGCCGGCGTCGCCCTCGTCGCCGCGACCGCGATCACCCTGTCGGCGTGCGCAGCCGAGACCGCCCCGGTCTCGGGCGTCGACGCCGCGACCGCCACGAGCCTCGCCGACTTCGGCTCGCTCGCGGAGCTCGAGGCCGCCGCGAAGGCCGAAGGCCAGCTCAACGTGATCGCCCTGCCCCGCGACTGGGCCAACTACGGCGAGATCCTCGACCTGTTCGCCGAGCGCTACCCGGAGATCACGATCAACGAGGCCTCGCCCGACGCCTCGAGCGCCGAGGAGATCCAGGCCGCCGAGAACCTGCAGGGTCAGGACACCGCGCCCGACGTCTTCGACCTGGGCCTCGCGGTCGCGCTCAGCAGCACCGATTACTTTGCCCCGTACTTCGTCGAGCGCTGGGACGACATCCCCGTCGAGCTCAAGCACCCCGACGGCCTGTTCTGGGGCGACTACGGCGGGTACATGGCCATCGGCTACGACCCCGACGCGGTGCCCGCGCCGACGAGCCTGGAGGACCTGCTCGGTGAGGAGTACCGCGGCAAGGTCGCCATCAACGGCGACCCGACGCAGGCGGGCGCGGCCTTCGCTGCGGTCGGCCTCGCCACGGTGCAGAACGGCGGCGACCTTGACGACTTCAGCGCCGGCATCGACTTCTTCGAGGAGCTCAACGCCGTCGGCAACTTCGTGAAGATCGACCCGACGCCCGCCACCGTCGCGTCGGGTGAGACGCCCGTCGTCTTCGACTGGGACTACCTCAACAGCGGGTACGCGGCCGAGCTCGACGGTCAGCGCAACTGGGAGGTCGTCGTGCTGCCCGGCACCGGCTACGCGGGCTACTACAACCAGGCGATCAACAAGGACGCCCCGAACCCCGCCGCCGCTCGTCTGTGGATGGAGTTCCTCTACAGCCCCGAGGTGCAGAACCTGTGGCTGAAGGGCGGCGCCCGCCCCGTGCTCGAGGCGTCGATGGTCGACGCCGGTGAGATCGACGAGGCGCTGTACGCCGCGCTGCCGGAGGCGCCCGCCGAGACGGTCGTGCCGACGGCGGAGCAGAGCGAGGGCGCGGCGGCCCTGCTCGGCGAGCGCTGGGCCTCCGCTGTCCAGTAGCGCAGCGGCGGTGTCGGCCGACCCTCGGGGCAGCGCGCCTCGGGGGTCGGCCCGCGCGGTTCGCCCGCCCCGTCCGCCCCGCCCGCCCCGCGCCGCTCGCCGGCGGCCGCTGCCTCCTGCCTGGGGCGTCGCTCCCTTCGCCCTGTACGTCGCGCTGTTCCTCGCCCTGCCCACCGCCATCGCGATCGGCACCGGCTTCGTCGACGAGGAGGGCGCGTTCACGCTCGACACGGTCGCGGCGCTCGCCGACCCCTTCGTCGTGAGCGGTTTCACGACCTCGATCGCGCTCTCGGCGGTGACCGCGATCGTCGGCGCGGTCGTCGGAGCCCTGGTCTGCTACGCCCTCCTCGGCTCGCGACCCGACGGCCCCCTGCGTTCGAGCATCGACGCCGTCAGCGGTGTGCTCGCGCAGTTCGGCGGCGTCATGCTGGCCTTCGCGTTCGTCGCGACGATCGGCATCCAGGGCTTCATCACGATGCTGCTGCGCGACCGGTTCGGCATCGACCTCTTCGCAGACGGCGTGTGGCTCTACGAGGCTCCCGGCCTCGTGCTGCCGTACCTGTACTTCCAGGTGCCGCTCATGGTCATCATCTTCCTGCCCGCGCTCGAGGCCCTGAAGCCGCAGTGGGCCGAGGCGAGCGCGACGCTCCGCGGCACGACGGCGACGTTCTGGTGGCGCATCGGCCTGCCGGTGCTCGCGCCGTCGTTCCTCGGTTCGCTCCTGCTGCTGTTCGCGAACGCGTTCTCGAGCTACGCGACGGCGGCGGCGCTCACGAGCCAGGGGCAGTCGATCGTGCCCCTGCAGATCCGCGGCGCGCTCACGAGCGAGACGCTGCTCGGGCGCGAGAACCTCGCCGGGGCCCTCGCGCTCGGCATGGTCGTCGTCATGGCCGTCGTGATGTCGCTGTACGCGCTGCTGCAGCGCCGCGCGGCCCGGTGGCAGCGATGAGTCGGATGCCCCGCGCGCGCACCGCGGGCGTGCCGGCGCCGCGCCCGCTCACCCGCGGGCTGATCCTCGGCGTCGTCGGTCTCGTCTTCGCGATCCCCGTCGTGGCCATGGTCGAGTTCACGCTGCGGCGCGGCCTCGAGGGCGGCTACGACGTCTCCCGCTGGGTCACGGTGCTGACCTTCGATCTCGGGCCCGAGTACCGCGTGCTCGGCCAGGCGATCGGCAACTCGCTGCTGCTCGCCGCGCTCACCGTGGCGCTCGTGCTCGTGCTGCTCGTGCCGACGATGATCCTCGTGCACCTGCGGCTGCCGCGTCTGCGCCGCGTGCTCGAGTTCGTCTGCCTGCTGCCGATCAGCATCCCCGCGATCGTGCTCGTCGTGGGGCTCGCCCCGGTGTACTCGGTCATCTCGCGCGCCGCGGGCAGCGGCGTCGGCACGCTCGCCCTCGCCTACGGCGTGCTCGTGCTGCCGTTCGCCTACCGCGCCGTGCAGGCGAACCTCGACGCCGTCGACGTCGCGACGCTCACCGAGGCGGCTCGCTCGCTCGGCGCAGCGTGGCCGACCGTCATCGCCCGCGTGCTGCTGCCGAACCTGCGCGCGGGCCTGCTGGCCGCGGCGTTCATCACGGTCGCGGTGGTGCTCGGCGAGTTCACCGTCGCCTCGCTGCTCAACCGGCAGAACCTGCAGACGGCGCTCGTCATCGTGCAGAAGGACGACCCCTTCATCGCCGTCATCGTCACCCTGCTCTCGCTGCTCGTCGCCGTCGCCCTGCTGCTCATCATCGGGCGCCTCGGCCGCGGCACCATCCGGAGGACCTCATGAACGACCCCCGACCCGTCGCGCTGCTCGACGTCGTCAAGCGCTTCCCCGGCGGCACGACGGCGCTCGACGGCGTCTCGCTCGAGCTCGCCCCCGGCGAGCTCGTGGCGCTGCTCGGGCCCTCCGGCTGCGGCAAGACCACGGCCCTGCGGGTCCTCGCGGGGCTCGAGCACGCCGACGAGGGCCGCATCCTCATCGACGGCCTGGACGTCGCGGCGGTGCCGACGAACCGCCGCGACATCGGCATGGTCTTCCAGTCGTACTCGCTCTTCCCGCACCTCACGGCGGGCGAGAACGTCGAGTTCGGGCTGCGGATGCGCCGCGTACCAGCTGCGGAGCGTCGACGCCGCGCGGTCGAAGCCCTCGAGCTCGTCGGGCTCGACCACCACGCGAGGCGCTACGCGCACCAGCTCAGCGGCGGCCAGCAGCAGCGCGTCGCCCTCGCCCGCGCCCTCGTGACGCGGCCCCGGGTGCTGCTGCTCGACGAGCCGCTGAGCGCGCTCGACGCCAAGGTGCGCGTGCAGCTGCGCGACGAGATCCGGCGCATCCAGCAGGAGCTCGGCATCACGACCGTCTTCGTCACGCACGACCAGGAGGAGGCGCTCGCCGTCGCCGACCGCGTCGCCGTGATGCGCGCCGGCCGCATCGAGCAGATCGGCAGCCCCGAAGCGCTCTACGCTCGCCCGGCGAGCGCCTTCGTCGCCGACTTCGTCGGCCTCTCGAACCGGATGCCCGGGGTCGTGGTCGACGACGTCGTGCTCGTCGACGGCCAGCCCCTGCCGCTGCTCGAGCCGGGGTCCGCGAGCGGCGACGTGCACGCCCTCGTCCGACCGGAGGACGTCGAGCTCGTGGCCGACCACGACCCGGGCTCGCACGCGGCCACGGTCGTCACCTCCTCGTTCCTCGGCGCCTTCCGCCGCACGCGCGTGCGGCTGGGCAGCGGCGTCGAGCTCGTCGCGCAGCACGCCGCCGCGGCGCCGCTCGTCGCGGGGCAGGGCATCCGCGTGCGGCTCGCCGGTCGGCCCGTCGCGGTCGAGCCGCGCTGAGCCGTCGTTGGGCGGTCGCCGGGCGCATCCGCCGCTGGGAAGACGGCCGCTCGTAGACTGGGGCGATGTTCCGACGACTGCGCGACGTGCCCGCCGAGTCGACGACGCTGCGCGCGGAGGACGTGCCGCGGGGCATGCGCATCGCCGGCGCCTACGCGTGGCGGCTGCTCGCCCTCGCGGGCGTCGCGGGCGTGCTGATCTTCCTCGTCATGCAGCTGAGCCTGCTCGTCATCCCGCTCTTCGTCGGCGTGCTGCTCGCGGCACTGCTCGGCCCCTTCGTCGGCTGGCTGCGCCGGCACCGCGTGCCCAACGGACTCGCCGCGACGATCGGCCTGCTCACGCTTCTGGGCGTCATCGCGGGGCTCGTCTGGCTCGTCGTGACGCAGATCCGCTCCGGCATGGGCGATCTGCGCGAGCGCTCGGTCGAGCGCTTCGACGAGCTGCTGGGCTGGGTGTCGTCGACGTTCGGGCTGTCGCAGAGCGAGATCCAGGCCTCGATCGACGAGTTCTTCGGGCAGTTCGATCTCACCGACGACTGGTTCGTCAGCGGCGCGCTGTCGATCGGCGCGACGACGGCCGACATTCTCACCGGCGCAGCCCTGGCGCTCTTCGCCCTGCTGTTCTTCCTGCTCGACGGCCGCCGAATCTGGCTCTTCGTCGTGGGGCTGTTCCCGCGCACCGCGCGCGAGGCGGTCGACGGCGCGGCGAGCGCGGGCTGGCGCACCGTCACCGAGTTCGCGAAGGTGCAGATCTTCGTCGCCTTCGTCGACGCCGTCGGCATCGGGCTGGGCCTGGTGATCCTGCAACTGCCTCTCGCTCTGCCGATCGCGGTGGCCGTCTTCCTCGGCAGCTTCGTGCCGATCGTCGGTGCGATCGTGACGGGCTCGCTCGCCGTCATCGTCGCCCTCATCTACTCGGGCCCCGTGACGGCGCTCATCATGCTCGGCATCGTGCTGCTCGTGCAGCAGATCGAGGGCAACGTGCTGCAGCCGCTCGTCATGGGCACCGCGATCAAGGTGCACCCGCTGGCCGTCGTCGTCGCGGTCGCAGCGGGAGGCTTCCTCGCGGGCATCCCCGGCACCCTCTTCGCGGTGCCGATCGTGGCGTTCCTCAACGTGTTCGTCCGGTACATTGCGTCGGGGGCCTGGCGATCGACGCCCGCTCCGCTCGCGCTCGGTGCGGCCGCCCCGCCGCCCGTGCCACCCCGCTCAGAGAGGTCTCGATGACCGATACCGCCGCCGTGTCCGTGGTCGCCGCGACCCCCGCGGTGGATGCCCCGCGCACGCCGCTCGCCCTGCCGGGGCCGACCCTCGCCGAGGTCGAGGCCGCGCGCGCCATCGTCAGTGCGGTCGCCGAGGTCACCCCCCTGCAGAGCTCGCGGCACCTCGGCGCGATGCTCGGAGCCCCGGTGTTCCTGAAGACCGAGAACCTGCAGCGCACCGGCTCGTACAAGATCCGCGGCGCCTACCACCGCATGTCGAAGCTGAGCGACGAGGAGCGCGCGCACGGCGTCGTCGCGGCGAGCGCGGGCAACCACGCCCAGGGCGTCGCGTTCGCGGCCGGCGAGCTGGGCATCCGCGCCACGATCTTCATGCCGGTCGGTGTCGCCCTGCCGAAGCTGCAGGCGACCCGCCACTACGGGGCCGAGGTCGTGCTCGTCGGCGACACCTTCGACGAGTCGCGCCGCGCAGCCCAGCAGCACGCCGCCGAGACGGGCGCCGTGTTCATCCCGCCCTTCGACCACCCCGACGTCATCGCAGGCCAGGGCACGCTGGCGCTCGAGCTGCTCGACCAGGTGCCCGACCTGCAGACGGTCGTCGTGCCGATCGGCGGCGGCGGACTCGCGGCCGGCGTCGCGACCGTGCTCAAGCAGCGCGCGGCGCTCGAGGGCCGCAGCATCCGCGTCATCGGCGTGCAGGCCGCGAACGCCGCCGCCTACCCGCCGAGCCTTGCGGCCGGTGAACCGACGGCGGTCGCCGTCACGCCGACGATCGCTGACGGCATCGCGGTCGCCAAGCCGGGCGCTCTGAACTTCGCGATCATCCGCGAGACCGTCGACGAGGTCGTCACGGTCGACGACGACGACATCGCGCGCGCCATGCTCGTGCTGCTCGAGCGCGCCAAGCTGGTCGTCGAGCCCGCGGGCGCCGTCGGGGTCGCCGCGATCATGACCGGCCGCATCGCGCCCGAGGGCACGACCGTCGTCATCCTCTCCGGCGGCAACATCGACCCGCTCGTCATGGAGCGCGTCATCAGCCACGGCCTCGCCGCGAGCGAGCGGTACCTCAAGCTGCGCATCCCGCTGCCCGACCGACCGGGCCAGCTCGCGCGCACGAGCGAGATCGTCGCCGCGCAGAACGCCAACGTCGTCGAGGTGCTGCACACGCGCCACGGATCCGGGCTGCAGATCAGCCAGGTCGAGCTCGAGCTGCACATCGAGACGCGCGGGCCCGAGCACGCCGAGCAGGTCATGTCGGCGCTGCGCGAGGCCGGCTACGACCCGCGCCGCACGCTCTAGCCGCGCGCGTCGCGCTGCTTGGCCCGCGTTCGATCTGCGCCGCGCGCGTCATGCGACGCGCCCGCGGTGGGTTCCTGCCTGCCACAGCGTGCGATTCCGACACGAGCGTGCGAAGAAGCGCACGTCTTGGGCGGAACGACACGGCCCCATAGGCCGGCCGGCAGATCGGGCGCCCGCCACCGCGCGCGGCCCGCAGACGACGACGGCGCCCGCCCCTCCAGGGGTGCGGGCGCCGTCAGGGCCGCCGCTACGGGCGGTAAGTCTGCACGTCGACGATCTCGACGTCGATCTCGCGGCCGTTGGGCGCGGTGTAGGTGGTGAACTCGCCGATCGTGAGCCCGAGGATCGCCGCGCCGAGCGGGCTCTGCTCGCTGTAGACGTCGAGGTCGCTGCCGTCGGCGAGGATCTCGCGACTGCCGAGCAGGAACTTCTCCTCGTCGCCGGCGACCTTCGCAGTGACGACGGTGCCGGGCTCGACCACGTCGGTTGCCTCGGGAACCTCGCCGACCGTCGCGGTACGGAGCAGCTCGGTGAGCTGGCGGATGCGCGCCTCGATCTTGCCCTGCTCGTCCTTCGCGGCGTGGTAGCCGCCGTTCTCCTTCAGGTCGCCCTCCTCGCGCGCGGCCTCGATGCGCTTGGCGATGTCGGCACGGCCCGTCGTGGAGAGGTGCTCCAGCTCGGCGGTGAGACGGTCGTGGGCCTCCTGCGTCAGCCACTTGGTGCCGCTGGTGTCGCTCATGGGTGGTCCTTCCGTGCCGAGGGGCCGCGGCGTCGAGGCCGGGCGGTGAACAAAAGGAACCGGCCGCACGGGCCGGTTCCTCAGGTTGGTTCCGTGCATTCTACGGAAGCCAGCAGCGGTACGGCAAACCGGTCACAGGAGGCTCCGCGGTGCGCACCGTCTCCTCGAACACGCGCGTGAAGCGCTCGGAGGCGCCGAGGTCGACGACCTTCCAGCCGACGATGCCGAAGCTGCCGTTGAGGGCCTGCAGCGCGCACGACACCTCTGTGCCGGGCTCGACCGAGACCTCCCAGCGCACCTGGATCGACGTGTCGGTGGCCTCGCTGTAGCCGAGCTCGCGCACCTCCAGGGAGGCGTTGGTGCCCGAGAGCCCACCCCAGATCACCCAGGCGGCGAAGACGACGACGAACGCGATCGCGGTGCCGATGACGAGCAGGCGCGAGCGGCGCTGCGCGGTCGGCGTGCGGCCGTAGCGGGCGTCGAGCCTGGTCTGCGTCGAGTGCGGCGCGAGGGAGTCGGTCATCGCGGGCGGGGCATCCTGTCTGCTCACGGGAACGGGCCGATAGTCTTGACTCCACGCTACTGCGCGGCGCTGAGCGCCGACCGCACCGGCAACCGCCCGGCCGTCCACTCGCTTCGAGGAGCACCCCGTGACCTGGCTGTCCTCCCTCGCCCCGCTGACCGTCGGGCCCGGCCCCGTCGACGACCCGAGCGACCCGCTGATCCCGCCGATCGAGGTCGATCCGAACCTCGTCACTCCCGGCATCGCGGGCTTCATCGCGATCGCGCTCGTGACGATCGCCGCCATCCTGCTCATCATCGACATGAGCCGTCGCGTGCGTCGCGTGCGCTACCGCGGCGAGGTGCGCGAGCGACTCGAGGCGGAGGCCGCCGAGGCCGAGCTCGCCGCCCGCGCCGGCGGGTCAGCCGCCGAAGGGCGGGTCGAGGGCGACGAGCAGGATCCCCGTCCAGTGGCATAGGAAGGCCACCACCGTCAGGGTGTGGAAGATCTCGTGGAACCCGAACACGCCGGGCACGGGGTTGGGCCGCTTGAGGCCGTAGACGACGGCGCCGACCGTGTAGGCGAGGCCGCCGACGATGACGAGCACCATCATGGCGACGTTTGCGGCGAACAGGTCGCCGAGGTACAGCACCGCGGCCCAGCCGAGCAGCACGTAGAGCGGCACGTACGCCCAGCGCGGCGCCGTGATCCAGAACACGCGGAAGCCGATGCCGAGCGCCGCGCCCGACCAGACCAGCACGAGCAGCAGGATGCCCTTCTCCGGCGGCAGCGCGAGGATCGCCAGGGGCGTGTACGTGCCGGCGATGAGCAGGAAGATGTTGGCGTGGTCGAGCCGCTTGAGCATGACCCGCATCCGCTCGGTCCAGGTGAAGCGGTGGTAGGTCGCCGAGATGCCGAACAGCAGCAGCGACGACAGCACGAACACGGCACTCGACCAGCGCGCGGCGGGCCCGTCGCCGAGCGCGATGAGCACGAGACCGAGCACGATCGCGAGCGGGAAGGTGCCCGCGTGGATCCAGCCGCGCCAGACGGGCTTGCGCTCGACGGGCGGGTGCTCGAGCTCGTCCTCCAGCAGGGGCAGATTGGGGATGTCCGCGGCCGGCTCGCGATCGACCGCCGCTTCGCGCGCGGTCTCGGCGGGGTTCGCGCCCGAGGTGGCGCCGGCGTTCGGGTCGGGGGTTGCGCGGGAGGCCATGGCTCCACGCTACGCGCGCGGCATGCCCGCCGCGGAATCCCTTGGCCCCCGGGGACAACCCGCGGCCGGTCGACTACCGTTGGCCTGTGCGTTCGACGAGAATCCCCGCTGGCAGCGGGCTGCTCTACGAGCTGTACATGCGGCGGCTGCGCAAGCAGCTGGCCGGCACCACGCACCCTCGCCACGTCGCGATGATCATCGACGGCAACCGGCGCTGGGCCCGGCAGTTCGGCGGCACGACCGAGCACGGGCACCGCGCGGGCGCCGAGAAGATGCGCGAGTTCCTGACGTGGTGCGACGAGGCCGGCATCGGCGTCGTGACGCTCTACCTGCTGTCGACCGACAACCTCACCGGCCGCGACGAGGCGGAGCTCACGGCCCTCACGCGCATCATCGCCGAGCTCGCCGACGAGCTCTCGCACGTGCCCGGCTGGCGCGTGCAGCACGTCGGCAGCCGCGAGGGCCTGCCCGACACCCTGCTCGCGGCGCTCGCCGACGCGGAGGCGCGCACCGCCGACGACCGCGGCCTGCACATCAATCTCGCGGTCGGCTACGGCGGTCGCCGTGAGATCGCCGACGCGGTGCGCTCGATCGTGCACCACCACGCCGAGCGCGGCGGCACCCTCGACGAGCTCGCCGAGCAGGTCACGCCCGAGAAGATCGCCGAGCACCTCTACACCGGCGGCCAGCCCGACCCCGACCTTGTGATCCGCACCTCGGGCGAGCAACGCCTGAGCGACTTCATGCTGTGGCAGAGCGCCCACAGCGAGTTCTACTTCGTCGAGGCCCTCGGCCCCGACCTGCGCGAGGTCGACTTCCTGCGCGCCCTGCGCGACTTCGCCCGACGCCAGCGCCGCTTCGGCGCCTGACCCGAGAAGGCACCCCCATGCCCACGATCGACGAGTTCGCCGCCCGCTTCACGGAGGAGCCCGGCTACCTCAACTTCCCCTCCTTTGGCCCGCTGGGCGAGGCGGCGCTCGAGGAGCAGCGCCCGCAGAGCGAGCTCATGACGCGCGCCCGCTTCGGCTCGGTGCCGTCGATGGAGGCGGAGGAGGAGCGGGTGGATGCGGCCGTCGCCGCCCTGCTGGGCATGCGGCCCGATCAGGTCGTCTTCCAGCCCTCCACGAGCCAGGCCCTCATGCACGTCATGTTCGGCGTCACCGGGGGCATCGCCGCGGCGACGGAGGAGTTCCCCTCGATCGGCTACGGCATCGCGCGCGCGGCCGAGGCGCTCGGCGTGCTCGTGCCGCACGTCATCACGCCCGACCACGAGCGCATCACGCCCGCCGTCGTGCGCGACCAGATGGCGAGCTCGGTCGTCGCGGTCGCGGTGAGCCTCGTCGACTACCGCACCGGTCACCTCGTCGATCTCGAGGGCATCCGTCAGGTCATCGGCGACCGCCTGCTCATCGTCGACGCGATCCAGGGACTCGGGGCCGTGGAGGCGCCGTGGGAGCTGTGCGACGTCATCGTCTCCGGCGGGCAGAAGTGGCTGCGCGCCGGCTACGGCACGGGCTTCCTCGCGCTCAGCGACCGCGCCGCCGAGCAGCTCACTCCCGTGTGGTCGGGTTGGAACGCGATCGGCGAGCCCTTCATCGACGGCCCTCGCCACGACATCGTCGCGCCCGACCGCTCGGCGCGCGGGTTCCGGGTCGGGTACGCCGACCCGATCGCGCAGGCGCGCCTCGCGGGTGCGGTCGAGGAGCTCACGGCGGTGGGTGTCGGGCCGGTGCGGCAGCGGATCCTCGAGCGAGCATCCGCCATCATCGACCTCGCCGACGAGGTCGGCCTGCCCGTCGTGTCGCCCCGCGACGACGCCGAGCGCGCCGGCATCGTCGCGCTCGAGCCCGCCCCCGAGCAGCTGAGCCTGCTGAGCGCGGCCCTGCACAACCACGGTGTCTCCACGACGGTGCGCGGCGGCCGCGTGCGCCTGGGCCCGCACGTGTCGACGACCGACGAGACGCTCGAGCTGCTGCGGGCGGCGTTCGTCGAGTACCAGTCGGCCGCGCGCGTGTGACCATTCCGTGTCGCGCGCGTGTCGCGCCGCGCGGAGGTCGAGGGCGGGTCTAGCGTCAGCGCCATCGGGCACCTCGCCCGGTCGGGACGGCCTCGGAATCGTCTCGCGAGCCCCCGGCCGTCTCGCAGCGACTATGGTCCGGGGATGCCCGCGCTCCCCGGGGACGGAGCACCGGTGGCCTCTTCCCGCACTACTCGCCAGGCAGCATCCAGCAGCGCGACGTCGGGGGAGGTGGGGCAGCGCACCTACGTGCTCGACACGTCGGTGCTGCTGAGTGATCCGAAGGCCCTGTTCCGGTTCGCCGAGCACGCCATCGTCATCCCCGTCGTCGTCATCGGCGAGCTCGAGGCCAAGCGCCATGACCCCGAGATCGGCTACTTCGCGCGCCAGGCGCTGCGCAATCTGGATGACCTGCGCGTGCAGCACGAGCGCCTCGACTTCCCCATCGCGGTGGGCGACGGCGGCTCGCTGCGCGTCGAGCTCAACCACTCCAACCAGTCGGTGCTGCCCTCGGGGCTGCAGCTGGGGGACAACGACTCGCGCATCCTCGCCGTGGCGATGAACCTCGCGAGCGAGGGCCTCGACGTCGTCGTGGTCTCGAAAGACCTGCCGATGCGGGTCAAGGCCTCGTCGATCGGTCTCGCCGCCGAAGAGTACCGCGCCGAGCTCGCCGTCGACTCCGGCTGGACGGGCATGAGCGACGTCTCACTGTCGGCCGAGCAGATGGCGACGCTCTACGAGCGTGAGACCATCGAGTCGTCGGCCGTCGCCGAGCTGCCGATCAACACCGGGCTCGTGATCCACTCCGACCGCGGGTCGGCGCTCGGCCGTGTCATCGACACGGGCCGCGTCGGGCTCGTGCGCGGCGACCGCGACGTCTTCGGCCTGCACGGCCGCTCGGCCGAGCAGCGGCTCGCGATCGACCTCCTCATGGACCCGCAGATCGGCATCGTCTCGCTCGGCGGCCGCGCCGGCACCGGCAAGTCGGCGCTCGCCCTGTGCGCGGGCCTCGAGGCCGTGCTCGAGCGGCAGCAGCAGCGCAAGATCATGGTGTTCCGCCCGCTGTACGCCGTCGGCGGGCAGGAGCTCGGCTACCTGCCGGGCGACGCGAGCGAGAAGATGAACCCCTGGGCGCAGGCCACGTTCGACACCCTGTCGAGCGTCGTGTCGCAGAACGTGCTCGACGAGGTCATCGACCGCGGGCTGCTGGAGGTGCTGCCGCTCACGCACATCCGTGGCCGGTCGCTGCACGACGCCTTCGTCATCGTCGACGAGGCGCAGTCGCTCGAGCGCAACGTGCTGCTGACGGTGCTGTCGCGCATCGGGCAGAACTCGAAGGTCGTGCTCACGCACGACGTCGCCCAGCGCGACAACCTCCGCGTCGGCCGGCACGACGGCGTCGCGAGCGTCATCGAGACGCTCAAGGGCCACGGGCTGTTCGGGCACATCACGCTCACGCGCAGCGAGCGCAGTGCGATCGCCGCGCTCGTGACCGATCTGCTCGAGGGCAACGAGCTCGCCTGAGTCGGGCATCCGCTCGATGGTGCGACGCTCGCCCTGCGGGGCGGGCGCCGCTCCTCGTTCGCGGGCCTCGTTCGCCGGGCGGTCAGCTGTCGGCGGGCCGGTCGCGCCGCGACTGCGCGACGGCGGCCAGCAGCTCGCCGAGCGTGTGGTCGCCCTCGACGCGGTGGCGCAGGCTCGCGTCGCCGTTGACGGTGTAGCGGTTGCGGCGACCGTCGCGCTCCTTGACGAGGTAGCCGCCCTCGACGAGCTCGGCGATGATGCGCTGCGTGGCGCGCTCGGTGATGCCGACGAGCTCGGCGATCTCGCGCATGCGCAGGTCGGGGTCGGCGGCGAGGCACACGAGCACGTGGGAGTGATTGGTCAGGAACGTCCACTCGGCCACCTGCCCACTGTAGGGCGCGAGCCCGGCGATCGTCCGGAAGCGCGAGGGGCGGCGCTCGAACGCGCACGGGGCGCGGGGCGAAACCTAACCCGACATCCGAAACGCGACACGAAACACACGAACTTGATTACGTGTATTGTGTGACGCGTAAGGAGGTTCGCCCATGCCACCCGCACCGCCGATCGGCCTCGAACCGCTCTCCGTGCTCCTGCTCGTGCTCGTCGCCGGCATCGCCCTCGCGGTGCTGCCGTACGCGCACCGCTCGCTGCGCGGCGACCGGCGCGGCCGCTCGACCACCGTCGCGATCGCCGCGATGCTCGCCGCGACCGCCGTGCTCGCCGTCGCTGACGCTCCCTGGCTCACCGCCGCGGCCTGGAGCACCGCCACCCTCGCCACGCTCGCTGCCCTCGGCCTCGGCGGGGGAGCGGCCGCCGTGCGCCGCGCCGCCCCCTGGCTCGTCATCGGCGACCTCGCGCTCTGGGGGGCCGTCGCCGCGATCGCGGCGGGAGGGCGCAGCGACCTCGCGGCCGTCCTGCTCGTCGTCGCGGCGTGCATCCGCTGCGCAGCCCCGCCCGCCCACGGCTGGCTCGTCGACTCGCTGCACGCCCCCACCCCCGTGAGCGCCGCGCTGCACGGCGGCATCGTCAACGGCGGCGGCATCCTGCTGCTCAGCCAGCTGCCCGTGCTGCAGGCGAGCCCCCTCGCGCTCGGGCTGCTCGCCGCGCTCGCCGCCGTCGCCGTCGTCGCCGGCACCATCGGCGCCCTCGTGCGCACCGACGTCAAGGGCCGCCTCGTGCTCTCGACCGTCGCGCAGATGGGCTTCATGCTGCTGTGCCTCTCGCTCGGGCTGCACGCGGCGGCCGCCCTCCACCTCGTCGCGCACGGCTTCTACAAGAGCGCGCTCTTCCTCGGCTCGAGCGACGGCATCGACCGCCGCGCCGCCGACCGTCGCGCGCCCGCCGCGCTGCGCCTCACGGCCGCCGGCCGTCGGGTGCGGATGCTCGTCGGCACGCTGCCCGCCGTGCTCGCCCTCGTCGTCACCGCGCTCGCCCTCTACCCGGGCGGCCGCGGGCTGCCCGAGGCGCTGCTGCTGCTCGTCATGGCCGCCGCCATCGCGACCGCCGGATACCGCGCCGCCCTCGCCGCGCGCACCCTGCCGCACGCGCTCGGCGTCGGAGCCCTCGCCGCCGCCGGCGCCACCGCGTTCGCCGCGCTGACTTCGGCGCTCTCCGGGGCGCTCGCGCTGCCCTCCGGGGGTGCCGCGGCCGGTGGCGCCGCCGTGCCGCTCGTGCTCGCCGTGCTCACGATCGCGGCCCTCGCCGGGCTCGCCGCCGTGCGGGGCACGGCGCCCTCGGGGCGGCTCGGGCTGCGCATCCTCGCCCTCGGCCACCGTCTCGGCGGGCCCGGTCTCGTCGGCCGCCCCCGCTCGCGCCCCGCCGCCTCCCGCACCGCCGGTTCGCGCTTCCCGATCGGAGCCTCCGCATGACCAGCCTGCTGCCCACCACCGCGCGCATCCTGCGCGCCCGCGCTGACGCCGAGATCGCCGCGAGCGTCATCGCGCCGTACTACGGCCTTGACGCCGCGATCGCCGTCAACCCCGTGCTGCCCTCGCTGCGGCAGGGGATGCCCGCGGCGCTCCGCGACGCCGCCCCCGCCCTCGGGGCGCGCGGCGGCGTGAGCGAGCAGTGGGCCCGCGAGCGCTTCGACGACGGGCGAATCTCGCGCACCGAGCTCGCGCGCGCCCTGCGGGAGCGCCTCGACGCCGACCACCCGGCGGTCGGCGAGAACGACGCGACCCTCGTGGCGCGGTTCCTCGCCGGCGCGGGGGCGGTCGCCGAGCCGCCGGTCGTCGACGCGGCCGCCGACGCCGCCGAGCAGGCCTCGCTCGAGGTCGACGAGCGCGTGACGGCCTGGTGCCGCGCCGCGCTCGCCCCCGAGGCCGCCGCCTGGCCGGTGCCGGTCGCCGAGCTCGGCTTCTACGGCGCCTGGCGCGCCGTCGCTGCCGCCGACCTCACGCTGTCCCGCGAGGCTCGGCGGCGCATCGAGCAGGCGCCGCTCGCGGCCGATGCCGCGCTCGCTGCGGCACTCGAGGCGAGCGGCCTGCCGCAGGCCGACCGCGCCGAGGCCCTGCGGCGCGAGCTCGCCCGCACGCCCGGCTTCACCGCCCACGTGCGCTGGCTCGCCGAGACGCGCGGCGACGTCGAGATCGTCGACCTGCTCGCCGTGCGGCTGACGCTGCGCCTCGCGCTCGACGCACCGCTGCCGTCGCCCGCCGCGACACTCGCACGGCCCCGTCGGCCCCGACGCGACGAGCTCGGGCTCGACGCCGTCGACCGCGCCCTCGTCTGGCAGAGCGCGCTCGAGGCCCGCGTGCACGGCCGCCTGCTGTCGCGCGTGCGCCCCGAGCCGCCGACCCCCGCCGCGTCGCCGGCTGCACACCTGGTCTTCTGCATCGACGTGCGCAGCGAGGGCATCCGCCGCCACCTCGAGCAGCAGGGCCCCTACGCGACCTCGGGCTTCGCCGGGTTCTTCGGCATCGCCGCGGAGGTTGAGCCGCTCGCCGCCTCCGCCGCCTCCGCGGCGTGCCCCGTGCTGCTCAGCCCGCGCTACCGCGTGAGCGAGCGGCCCGTGCCGGGTGCCTGGCGCGGCGCGAAGGGCCTCGTCCACCGCCTCGCCGGAGGCCGGGCGTGGCGCTCGGCGCTGAAGGCGCCGGACGCGGTCGCCGGTGCGCCGCTCGGCTGGGCCGAGATGACCGGGTGGCTGTGGGGTCCGGTCGCGGCGACCCGCAGCATCCTCGCCGGCGCCGCAGGCCGCGATCGCCGACCCGACGAGCCCGCGACCGCCCCCGCGACCCTCTTCGACGTCGACTCGGCGCTCACGATCGACGACCAGCTCGACACCGCCGAGGTGATCCTGCGCACCATGGGCATGACCGCGCCGGATGCCCCGCTCGTGGTGCTCGTCGGCCACGGTTCGACGACCGTCAACAACGCCTTCCGCACCGCGCTCGACTGCGGCGCCTGCGGCGGCCACCGGGGCGCGCCGAACGCCCGCATCGCCGCGGCGATCCTCAACAGCGAGGCGGTGCGCGCCGGGCTCGCCGAGCGCGGCATCGTGATCTCCGCCGAGACGGTGTTCCTCGCCGGCGAGCACGACACCGTGAGCGACGCTCTGCGCATCGTCGACGCCTCGGCGCTGCCCGCCTCGCGCCGGGGCGAGCTCGAAACCCTGCTCGCCGACGCCGCGCGCGCCGCCGACGCCCTGCAGCGCGAGCGCGCCGCCGAGCTGCCGGGCGCTCGGCGCGGCGGTCGCGGGCGGGCGCGCCTGGAGCGCCGCGGCCGCGACTGGGCGCAGGTGTACCCGGAGTGGGGTCTCGCCCGCAACGCCGCCATCGTGATCGCGCCCCGCGCGCGCACCGCCGGCGTCGACCTCGAGCGCCGGGCCTTCCTGCACTCGTACGACCCGGTGGCGGATGCCGACGGTCGCGCCCTTGAGACCATCCTCACGGCGCCGCTCGTGGTCGCGCACTGGATCAACGCCCAGTACTACTTCTCGGCCGTCGACCCCGACGTGCTCGGCGCCGGCTCGAAGACCGTGCACAACCTCGTCGGCGGCGCGGGCGTGCTCGCCGGCCCGGGCGGCGACCTGCGCATCGGGCTGCCCTGGCAGTCGATCGGCACGCGCGACGGGCTGCACCACGAGCCGCTGCGCCTGCTCGCCGTCGTCGACGCACCGCTCGCGCGCATCGACGACATCATCCAGCGCGCCGACATCGTCGCCGACCTCGTGCACGGAGACTGGGTGGTGCTCGTCGCCCCCGGCGCCGAGCCCGGCACCTGGATGCGCCGCACCCGCGAGGGCTGGCAGCCGTACGCGCTCGATGCGAGCATGCACACCGGGGAGGGCGCGCCCGGCGCCGCTCCGCAGACCACCGACCGGAAGGAGGCGGCATGAGCCGCGACTCACTCACCCGCATGACCAAGATCGAGGTCGTCGCGCGCACCGCCGACTCCGACGCGGTGCGCCGCCAGATCGTCGCCTCCGGAGCGACCGGCTACACGAGCCTGCCCGCCGTGACCGGCCTCGGCCACCACGGCGCCCACGAGGGCCGTGCGCTGTTCAACGACCGCGACGCGCTCACCCTCACGATCACCGTCGTGCCCGACGACCGCGCCGACGACCTCATCGACGGCCTGCGCTCGCTGCTCGAGCGCTCGACGGGCGTCATGTTCGTGAGCGACACCTACGTGAGCCGGCCGCACTACTTCAGCTGAGCGCGGCGCGAGCCGAGCATCCGCGAACCGGAACGGCGCCCGCCCCGAGAGCCGGGGCGGGCGCCGTTCGCGTCAGGCGAGTGCGGCCTAGAGACCGGGCGACGTCATCGAGAGCACGTCGAGCAGCTCGTCGAGCTGCTGCTCGGTGACCTCGCCGCGCTCGACGAAGCCGAGGTCGACGACGGCCTCGCGCACCGTGAGGCCCTTGGCGACGGAGTGCTTGGCGACCTTTGCCGCGGCCTCGTAGCCGATGACGCGGTTGAGCGGCGTGACGATCGACGGCGACGACTCGGCGAGGGCGCGAGCGCGCTCCTCGTTGGCCTCGAGGCCCACCACGGTCTTGTCGGCGAGCACGCGCGTCGAGTTCGCGAGCAGGCGGATCGACTCGAGCAGCGAGGTGCCCATGACGGGGATGGCGACGTTGAGCTCGAACGAGCCCGAGGCGCCGGCCCACGCGACCGTCGCGTCGTTGCCGATGACGCGGGCGCACACCATGAGCACGGCCTCGGGCACGACGGGGTTCACCTTGCCGGGCATGATCGACGAGCCGGGCTGCAGGTCGGGGATGCTCAGCTCGGCGAGACCCGTGTTGGGGCCCGAGCCCATCCAGCGCAGGTCGTTGCAGATCTTCGTCAGCGACACCGCGATGACGCGCAGCGCGCCGCTCGCCTCGACGAGGCCGTCACGCGCGCCCTGCGCCTCGAAGTGGTCGAGCGCCTCGGTGATCGGCAGGCCGGTCGAGGTGGCGAGCTCGGCGATGACCTTCTGCGAGAAGCCCAGCGGGGTGTTGATGCCGGTGCCGGTCGCCGTGCCACCGAGCGGCACCTCCGCGACGCGCTCGATCGTCGCCTGCACGCGCGCGATGCCGAGGCGGATCTGCCGGGCGTAGCCGGCGAACTCCTGGCCGAGCGTGACCGGGGTCGCGTCCATGAGGTGGGTGCGGCCGGCCTTGACCACGGTCTTCCAGAGCTCGGCCTTCTCCTCCAGGGCGCCGGCGAGGTGCTCGAGCGCGGGCACGAGGTCGGCCAGCAGCGCCTGCGTGACGGCGAGGTGCACCGAGGTCGGGAAGACGTCGTTCGACGACTGGGAGGCGTTGACGTGGTCGTTGGGGTGCACGGCGAGGTCGTCGGTCGACGCGAGCGTCGCCAGCACCTCGTTCATGTTCATGTTCGAGCTCGTGCCCGAGCCCGTCTGGTACGTGTCGACGGGGAAGTGCTCGTGGTGGCTGCCGGCGATGATCTGGTCGGCGGCGGTCACGATCGCCTGCGAGCGGGCTGCGTCGAGGATGCCCAGCTCGGCGTTCACGATCGCGGCGGCGCGCTTGATCTGCGCGAGGGCGACGATCTGACCCGCCTCGAGCCCGGTGCCCGAGATGGGGAAGTTCTCGACCGCGCGCTGCGTCTGCGCGCGGTACAGGGCGCTGCGCGGCACGCGCACCTCGCCCATCGTGTCGTGCTCGATCCGGTAGTCCAGCTCAGCGTTGTCGCTCACAGCGATGCGCTCCTTCTCGTGAGAGTGGGGGTCGGCGCGCCGGTCAGATCTGGCCGACGACGATGTCGGGCACTGCTCGACCCTCGAGCAGGCGGTAATTGGCACCGACGATAGCCAGGGTACCGGCGGCGACGGCGTCGCTGATCAGCTCGCTCGCGGCCAGCAGCTCGCCGACGGTGTCGCGCAGGTGCTCACGACCGACGTCCTGCGCGTCGAGGTCGGCCGGGTCGGTCGTGCCGGCGGCGAGCAGGCAGCGGTCGACCGCGGGCACGATGCGCTCGACGAGACCCTGGATGTGCGGGGGCAGCGGCGGAGCATCCGCCCCTCGGGAGTCGATCGCCGCCCGCACCGCACCGCACTCGTCGTGGCCGAGCACGAGGATCAGCGGCACGCCGAGCACGCCGACCGCGTACTCGAGCGAGCCGACGACGCTGCTGGAGATCACCTGCCCGGCGTTGCGCACGACGAAGAGGTCGCCGAGGCCCTTGTCGAAGATGATCTCGGCCGCCAGGCGCGAGTCGCTGCAGCCGAAGAGGGCCGCGTGCGGCGCCTGCGAGGAGGCCAGCTCGTTGCGCCGCTCGACGTCCTGTCGCGGATGCGCGGGCTCACCGGCGACGAAGCGGGCGTTGCCGCGCTCCATCTCGCGCCACACGTCGGCGGGGGTGCGCTGCTCGATCGGCGGCATGGCGGCTCCGGGAGGCGTCAGGGGTGGAGGGCGGGGCTCCACGGCCCCCGACCTGCGAGCCTACGCCCGCTCAGCGGCCCGGTGTGTCGAGCTCGTCGGCGATCGCTGTGGCGAGCTGCGCGAAGTCGGCGTCGCTCGCGGTGCCGTACAGCACGACCGTGCTCGACCCGGCGTCGGTGACGAGCGCGTAGGCGCGATTGCCGATCTCGTCGACGTCGCGGCGATCGAAGGCGCGCCACTCGCGCCCGCCGATCTCGACGACCTCGCCGTCGCCGTTGGGCCCGCGCAGGGCGTCGTCGAGCCACGTGGGGTTCGCGTCGAAGCCCTGCAGCAGGCCGATGAAGCGGTCGTCAGCGGTGATGAGGCCGACGTACCACTCCTGCACCTCGCCGTCGCCGCCCAGGTCGGCCCGGTTGGCGTACCAGCCCTCGGGCAGCGCCGGCGCGACGACGGGCTGCCCGAGCCCGGCCTCGGCCTGCTCGGCGGTCGCGGCGTAGTCGACGCTCTCGGGCGTCGGATCCTCCCGCACCGTCACGACGATGAGGAACAGCACGATGAGCAGCGAGGCGCCGATCGACAGCAGCAGGTTCTTCGTCGACTGGTTGGCGCGGCGCTTGGCCCGGTTGGCGGCGACGCGGGCCGCGCGCTCCTCGTCGGTCTCGGGGCGGCCGAGCTCGGCGACGATCGGGCGGCCGGTGACGGGGTCGGTCATGGGCGGATGCTCAGCCCTGGCCCGCGGCGGAGCGTGCGGCGTCGAGGCGCTCCTTCGCGCCGATCAGCCACTGCTCGCAGCGGCGGGCGAGTGCCTCGCCGCGTTCCCACAGGGCGATCGACTGCTCGAGCGTGGCTCCGCCCTGCTCGAGCTCGGTGACCACGCGCACGAGCTCGTCGCGCGCCTGCTCGTACGACAGGGCGTCGACGTCGGTCGCGGCGTCGGCGGTGGGGGTCACGTCAGTCATGGTACGAGCGTCTCTCTGTCGAGCGGGTGGGTGCGGGGTGCGAGGTCACCGAGCGGGGTCGCCGACCGCGGGCAGCGCCGCGCCCGCGGTCGCCGCGAGTCGCCCGGCGGCGAGGGTCAGCACGAGCGCGTCGCCCGCGCTCGCCTCGGCCGGGTCGCGCAGCACCTGGCCCTCGCCGCGCTGCACGATCGCGTACCCACGGTCGAGGGTGTGCTGCGGCGAGAGGGCGCGCAGCTGCCGGCGGCGCTCGTCGACCTCTTGGCCAGCGCGCTCGAGCCGACGCTCCGTGAGCTCGACGCCGCGCGCGACGAGGCGCACGAGCTCGTCGGCGCGCTGGTCGATGATCCAGCCGGGCGCGGCGAGCGAGGGCCGGGAGCGCACCTGGGCGATGCGGTCGATCTCGGTGCCGATGAGGCTCGTGACGCGCGAGAGCATGCGCGAGCGCACCTGCTGCACGCGCGCGAGCTCGTCGGCGACGTCGGGCACGACGCGCTTGGCGGCGTCGGTCGGCGTCGAGGCGCGCAGGTCGGCCACGTCGTCGAGCAGCGGCCGGTCGTTCTCGTGCCCGATCGCGCTCACGAGCGGGGTCTCGCAGGCCGCCGCGGCGCGCACGACGGCTTCGTCGCTGAACGGCAGCAGGTTCTGGAAGTCGCCGCCGCCGCGGGCGACGATGATGACGTCGACCTCGGGGTCGGCATCCAGCGCCCGGATGCCCGCCACGAGCTCGCCGACGGCCCGCTCGCCCTGCACCGCCGAGTGGTGCACCCGGAACCGCACGGAGGGCCAGCGCAGCTGCGCGTTGCGCAGCACATCCTTCTCGGCGTCGCTGTCGGCGCCCGTCACGAGGCCGATGCAGTGCGGCAGGAACGGCAGCGGCTTCTTGCGCGCCGCGTCGAAGAGCCCCTCGGCGCGCAGCTGCTGGCGCAGCCGCTCGAGCCGCTCGAGCAGGTCGCCGAGGCCGACGCGGCGCATCTCGAACACCTGCATCGTGAGGCTGCCGCCCTTGACCCACCAGTTGGCCTTGACGAGCGCGACGACGCGGTCGCCCTGGCCGAGGCCGTCGGGCAGCTTCGCCCGCACGCTCGACCACACGGTGAACGACACGGTGGCGTCGACGGCGAGGTCTTTGAGCTTGCCGTAGACGTTGCCGCCCGAAACGCCCCACTGGGTGATCTCGCCCTCGACCCACACGCTGCCGAGCCGGTCGATGTAGACCTTGATCTTCTGCGACAGCTCGCCGACGGGCCACGGGGCGTCAGCCGTCGAGGGAGCGGCGGCGGGTGCGCTCGACGCGGTCTCGCTCATGCCCCTCCTTGCTTCGTCCGGCGGCCTCCGCCAGGGTAGTCGACGGCACCGACGGCCGTCGGGCCGAGCGGAGACTCGAGGAACCATGCCGTCATCCACACCCCTGGAGGTGTCGCGCCTGACGAAGGTCTACGGCCCCGTCACGGCCCTGCACGACGTGAACTTCACCGCGCAGCCGGGGCGCGTCACGGGCTTCCTGGGCCCGAACGGCGCGGGCAAGACCTCGACGCTGCGCATCCTGCTCGGCCTCAACCGCCCCACCTCGGGCAGCGCCACGATCGCGGGCGTGCCGTACCGCGCGCTCGAGCGGCCCCTGACCCGCGTGGGCGGCTCGCTGTCGAGCGACGTGTTCCACCCGGCGCGCTCCGGCCGCGACCACCTGCGGGTCGTGGCGCTCGCGGCGGGCATCCCCCTGCCGCGCGTGGACGTCGTGCTCGAGCAGGTGGGGCTGCAGCACGCGGCCCGGCGCCCCGTCGGGGGTTACTCGCTCGGCATGCGCCAGCGGCTCGGCCTCGCCGGAGCCCTGCTCGGCGACCCCGACGCGCTCGTGCTCGACGAGCCCATCAACGGCCTCGACCCCGACGGCATCCGCTGGATGCGCGGTCTGCTGCGGGCGCTCGCCGACGAGGGCCGCACGGTGCTGCTGTCGAGTCACGTGCTGAGCGAGGTGCAGCAGACGGTGGATGACGTGGTCGTCATCCGGCACGGAGGCATCGTCTTCGACGGCGCGCTCTCCGATCTCGAGCAGGGCACCGCGCGCGTGCGCGTCGACACCGCACCCGGCTATCGGGCGGCGCTCGCCGCAGCGCTGACCGCCGCGGGCGCGGGCGTCGAGGCGGGCGAGCACGGCCTCGTCGTGGTCGGCCTCGACGCGCGCCGCACGGGCGAGGTCGCGCGCGACGCGGGGCTCGCGCTCACGCACCTCAGCGACGAGGGCGACGGGCTCGAGGCGATCTTCCTGCAGCTCACCGCCGACGAGTCCGCCAGCGCCGAGGGGAGCGCGGCATGAGCGCGCTCGGCCGCGCCGTCGCCTCCGAGTTCGCGAAGGTGCTCTCGCTGCGCGCCTGGTGGCTGCTCGGTCTCGTGCTGCTGCTCTACATCGCCGTCACCGCGGCGGGGCTCGCCTTCTTCCTCAGCGACCTCGGTGCGCAGCTCGGCGCGGCGGGCCCCGGCGCTCCGGTGCTCGACGCTGTGACGACGGCGAACCTCGTCTACTCGAGCGTCACCGCGGTCGGCCTCGTGATCCCGCTGCTGTTCGGCGCGCTGCTCGCGACGACCGAGTACCGTCACCGCACGCTCACCCCGACCGTGCTCGCCCAGCCGCGCCACGGCGTCGTGCTCGCAGCGAAGGCCGTCGTCGCGCTCGTCATGGGCGCGCTCTACGGCGTCATCGGCCTCGCCGGCTCGGTCGGCGCCGGCGCCCCGACCCTCCTGGCCGTGGGCGAGCAGGCGGCCCTCGACGAACCGGACGTGCTCACGGTGCTCGCCCGCACCCTACTGGCGACGGCGCTGTGGTCGCTGCTCGGCCTCGGCCTCGGCGCGCTGCTGACGAGCCAGATCGCGGCGATCGTCATCGTGCTCGCGTTCACGCAGTTCGTCGAGCCGATCCTGCGGCTCATCGCCGGCATCAGCGAGCCCACGGCCGCGATCGCGCGCTTCCTGCCCGGGGCGGCGACCGACGCGCTCGTCGGCGCGGGCATCCTCAGCTCGCTCGGGGCGATCGATCCGAGCGTGCCCAACGCGACGGCGGATGCCCTGCTCTGGTGGCAGGGCGGCCTCGTGCTCGTCGCCCTCGCCGTCGTCCCGGTGATCGTCGCGGCGCTCACGACCGCCCGGCGCGACGTCGAGTAGCCGGAGCCCGCTCGCGCTCGGCGAGCGCCCACCCGCGCCCTCGTAGACTGGCGCCCGTGAGCAGCATCACGAACGGCGCCCTCGGCGCGACCCTGACCGCCCCCGTCGTGCCCGAGCGACGCGAGCGGCTCGTGCCGACCGCGGTCGACGGCCCGCGCCGCGTGCTGCTCGCCGCGCCCCGCGGCTACTGCGCCGGCGTCGACCGCGCCGTCATCGCCGTCGAGAAGGCGCTCGAGCAGTACGGCGCCCCCGTCTACGTGCGCAAGCAGATCGTGCACAACGTGCACGTCGTGAGCGAGCTCGAGAAGCAGGGCGCGATCTTCGTCGACGAGGTCGACGAGGTGCCGGAGGGCTCGCACATCGTGTTCTCCGCCCACGGCGTCAGCCCGGCCGTCGTGCAGGGGGCAGCCGATCGAGGTCTCGCCGCGATCGATGCGACGTGCCCGCTCGTGACGAAGGTGCACCGCGAAGCGGTGCGGTTCGCCAAGCAGGACTACCGCATCCTGCTCATCGGTCACGCGGGCCACGAGGAGGTCGAGGGCACGATGGGTCACGCGCCGGAGCGCACGATCCTCATCGGCACGCCGGAGGAGGCCGACACGGTCGAGGTGCCCGAGAGCGACACCCTCATCTGGCTGTCGCAGACGACGCTGAGCGTCGACGAGACCATGGAGACCGTGCGGCGCCTGCGCGCGCGGTTCCCGCACCTGCAAGACCCGCCGAGCGACGACATCTGCTACGCCACCCAGAACCGCCAGGTCGCGATCAAGAAGGTCGCGCCGGATGCCGACCTCGTGATCGTCGTCGGCTCGGCCAACAGCTCCAACAGCGTGCGCCTCGTCGAGGTCGCCCTCGAGTACGGCGCGAAGGCCGCCTACCGAGTCGACTACGCGAGCGAGATCAAGCAGGAGTGGCTCGAGGGCGTCGCGACGGTCGGCGTCACGAGCGGCGCGAGCGTGCCGGAGGTGCTCGTGCAGCAGGTGCTCGCCGACCTCGCCGACGCCGGCTTCGCCGACGTCGAGGTCGTCAAGACGGCGGAGGAGGACCTCATGTTCTCGCTGCCGAAGGAGCTGCGCACCACGGCGAGCGGCGAGCAGGACGCTCGCGCGCTCGGCGGCCGCACTCGAGCCTGAGCACCGCTCGCCCGGCCCGGCAGTAGTCTGCGAGGGCAGCGCCCCCACGGGCGCGCCTCGGGAGGGAAGATGCCCGGCATCGCACTGCCGCGCGACATCGCGTCGGCGGTCGTCGTGCGCGGTTTCGCGACGGCGCAGCGCGCGATCGTCGTCGTGGCGATGCTGCTCACGGTCGTGCCCGTCACCGTCACCGTGCTCGACCGCGGGGGCTCGGTGCCGCACCTCCTCGTCGCGGTCGCCTGCTTGCTCATCACCGCAGCTCTCGCACTGCAGCTGCTGCTCGCGCCCAGCGTCGGTCGCGCCGTGCTCTTCCTCGTCGGCGGCTCGGTCGTCTCCTCGGTGTACGCCGTCGCCCTGCTGCGGTCGGGCGCCGACCTCACCGAGCCGGCGCCGTTCCTCGTCAACCGCATCGCCATCGCGCTGCTGATGGTCGGCGCCCTCGGCGCCAGTGCCCGCGAGGGGCTCGTGTGGACCGTGCTCGGCTTCGCCGCGGGCGAGCTCTCGCTCATCGTCGGCTTCGCCCTCGCGGGGGAGGCCGCGCCCACCGGGGTCGCTCCATTCCTCGCGCTCGCCGTCGTGCTCGCCGTGTACGGGGCCTTCGAGATCGGCGGCCGCCGGCTGCGCAGTCAGCTGGCCGACATCGGCGCGCTCCAGTCGGAGCTCGCGGAGGTCGAGCATCAGCGCGAGCTCGAACGGCGCGCCTCGCGCATCGTGCACGACACCGTGCTCGCCGACCTCGCGATCGTCGCCGCCCGCTCGGGCCCCGTCGACATGGCGGCGCGAGCGCGCCTCGAGCGCGACGTCGCGGCCGCCGCCGCCGGCACGGTCGCGCTGCGGGGAGCGGGGGCCGCGCCCGCCCGCTCGAGGGTCGGCGACGAGCTGCTCGACCTCGCCCGCGACTACCAGTGGAGCGGCGTGCGCATCGACGTCTCCGGTTTCGACGCGCTCGACGCGGAGGTCGACGACGACGTGCGCGAGGCCGTCATCGGTGCGACGCGCGCCGCGCTCGACAACGTCGTGCGGCACGCCGGCGCCGACCGGGCCGAGGTCGTCGTCGGGGTGCGCAACGGCACGCTCTCGGTGCTCGTCGTCGATGACGGCATCGGCTTCGCCGCCGACGACGTCGACCCCGACCGCCTGGGCGTCCGCTCGTCGATCGATGAGCGCGTGCGCCGTGTCGGGGGCGCCGTGCGCGTGTGGTCGGGCGACGAGGGCACGACCGTCATGCTGACCGTGCCGGCTCGAACGGGCGCATCATGAGAGGCGCAGCGATGCGCGCACCGCGCACGCCCCGCAGCGCCACGGGCGAGAGGCTCGGCTCACTGTGGTCGGCCGACCCGCTCAGTTGGCTCGCCACGCGGTGGCTCGCCGCCGGGTGCGCGATCAGCGCGGTGCTGCTGGCGGTGGTGATGCTCGTGCTGTTCGCCGGCAGCTCGGCGCGTCTGCCCGTGCAGATCGCCGCGCTCGCCGTGTCGACCGCGGCGTTCGCGCTCGTGCACGCCGCCACGCGCCCACACCGCGGCGGGCTGCCCGAGTCGACCGCGTGGGCCGCACTGGCCCTCTCGCTCGCGGGCGTCGGCCTCTCGGCGGCGGGCTACGTCGGCCTGGACTTCCGCGTGCAGTTCTGGTGGGCGCCGGTGAGCGTCTCACTGCTGCTCATCGCGCTCACCCCCTTCTCGACGGCGGCACAGGTGGCCCGCTACGGCGCGGCGTCGTTCGTGGTGTGCGGCGGCCTGGCGGTCGGGCTCGCCTCGACCGGCACCCTGCAGTGGCCGATGCTCGTCATCGTCTACCTCGTCGAGCTGCAGATCGTGATCGCGACGGTGGGCTGCATCGTCTTCACCACGGTTGTCACGCGCCTGCTGCGCGGCTGGAACGAGCGCCCCCTGCCGGCCTTCGCGACAGGGCCCGAGCCCGAGCCCGATTCCGATGCGCGGTGCGAGCCGAGCGAGGCCGACGACCGCGCGGAGTCCGCGCGCGCCGAGCTCGCCGCCCGCGTCGACGAGGCCATGTCGGCGCGGCTCGCGGCGCCGCTGCAGCTGCTGCGGGGCATCCTCGATCGTGGCGTCGTCGAGCCGGAGGATCAGCGGCGCGCGCTCGAGCTCGCCGCCGCGCTGCGCGCCGACCTCGTCGCGCAGGCCGACGCCACGTGGCTCGACCGCCTCGTCGACGGCCAGCCGGTGCGGGTCGTCGATCCCGAGCGCCTCGCCGATCGCCTGAGCCTGCCGCAGCGGTCGGCGCTGCGCGCGATGCTGGATGCCCTGCTCGCGCACCCCGCATCGGGCTTCGTCGAGGGCCGCATCGAGCTGTTGCCCGCCGATCGCGGCACCGTGGCCGTGGCGCTGCGCATCGTGACGACGCTGCCGGAGGGCCGCCGCGAGACCTTCCTCGCGCCGTACTACGTCACGCTGCAGACCGTCGTGAACGGCATCCGCTGGCGCAACGGCACCGCGCTCGAGGTCGACTTCGAGGTGCCCGTCGCCGAGGCGACGAGCCGGCCGGTCGTGCAGCGCTCACCGGCTCCGAGCCCGCAGCGACCGACCGGCTGAGGTCGACTAGCGGCCCGAGTGGCCGGCCGAGCCGAGCTGCTGCGTGGCCTCGACGACGCGCTTCGCCATCGCCGACTCGGCGAGCTTGCCCCAGGCGCGCGGGTCGTAGATCTTCTTGTTGCCGACCTCGCCGTCGACCTTGAGCACGCCGTCGTAGTTGCGGAACATCGTGTCGGCGATCGAGCGCGTGAACGCGTACTGCGTGTCGGTGTCGATGTTCATCTTGATGACGCCGTTGCGCACCGCCTCGGCGATCTCGGCGTCGGTCGAGCCGGAGCCGCCGTGGAAGACGAGGTCGAGGGGCAGGGCATCCGTGCCGTACTTCGCGGCGATGCCGGCCTGGATCTCGGCGAGCAGCTCGGGGCGGAGCTTGACGTTGCCCGGCTTGTAGACGCCGTGCACGTTGCCGAAGGTCAGGGCGGCCATGTAGCGGCCGTGCTCGCCGAGGCCGAGCGCCTCGACGGCCTGCGTCACGTCGCCGAGCGTCGTGTAGAGGGCGTCGTTCGAGCCCTCGTGCTGCACGCCGTCCTCCTCGCCGCCGACGACGCCGATCTCGACCTCGAGGATGGCGTTGATGTTCTTCATGCGCGGCAGCAGCGTCTTCGCGATCTCGATGTTCTCCTGCAGCGGCACGGCCGAGCCATCCCACATGTGCGACTGGAAGATCGGGTTGCGGCCCGCTCTGACCTCGGCCTCGCTCGCCTCGATGAGCGGCATCACGAAGCCGTCGAGGGCGTCCTTCGGGCAGTGGTCGGTGTGCAGCGCGACCGTGACGGGATAGTTCTTCGCCACCTCCGTCGCGAAGGCCGCGAAGGCGAGGGCGCCCGAGGCGCGGGCCTTGACGCTCTGCCCGGCGAAGTAGTCGGCGCCGCCCGTCGTGACCTGCAGGATGCCGTCGGAGCCGGCCTCGGTCAGGCCCTGCAGCACCGCGTTGATCGTCTGCGACGACGAGACGTTGATCGCGGGGTAGGCGAAGCCGCCCTTCTTGGCCTTGTCGAGCATCTCGGCGTACTGCTCGGGGGTTGCGACGGGCATGGCGCTCCTTTGCGGGGTGGGGCGGTGGTGGATGTCGTCGCCAGTCTAGCGACGGGCTCCGCCGCGCCGACGGGCCGCGCGCTAGGGTGGGAGCGCGCTGTCTACCACCCGGCGCGTCCGTCATCGCAGCCCGCCACGACTCGAGAGGACGCCACTCATGGTGACCACGCAGACCGGTTCGCTCTACCTCCAGCCCGACCGCAACCTCGCCATGGAGCTCGTGCGGGCGACCGAGGCGGCGGCGATCCGCGCCACCCCGTTCATCGGCAAGGGCGACAAGAACGCCGCCGACGGGGCCGCCGTGGATGCGATGCGCAAGTTCCTCGGAACGGTCAACTTCTCCGGCGTCGTCGTCATCGGCGAGGGCGAGAAGGACAAGGCGCCGATGCTCTTCAACGGCGAGGAGGTCGGTAACGGCTACGGCCCCGCGTGCGACATCGCCGTCGACCCGATCGACGGCACCTCGCTCACGGCGGCGGGCCGCTCGCACGCGATCTCGATGCTCGCCGTCGCCGACCGCGGCTCGATGCTCGACGCCTCGAGCGTGTTCTACATGGAGAAGATCGTCACCGGCAGCGAGGGCATCGGCGTCGTCGACATCCGGCAGTCGGTGGGCGAGAACATTCGGGCGCTCGCGAAGGTCACGGGCAAGCCGGTGGAGGAGATGCGCATCGCGGTGCTCGACCGGCCGCGCCACGAGGGCCTCATCGAGGAGATCCGCAGCGCCGGTGCCGGCACCCGCATCATCCTCGACGGCGACGTCGCCGCGGGCATCAACGCCGCCCGCCACGACTCGCGCATCGACATGGCGATCGGCATCGGCGGCAGCCCTGAGGGGGTCGCGACGGCCTGCGCCATCCGCGCGCTCGGCGGCTTCATCCAGGGCCGCCTCGCGCCGGGCTCGCAGGAGGAGATCGACCGGGGCCTGGCCGCGGGCCTGAAGTTCGACCACGTCTACGAGGCCGACGAGCTCGTGCGCAGCGACAACACCTTCTTCGTCGCCACGGGTGTCACCGACGGCGAGCTCGTGCGCGGCGTGCGCCGCCAGGGCGACATCATCACGACCGAGTCGATCGTGCTGCGCTCGCGCTCGGGCACCGTGCGCCGCGTCGTGGCCGACCACCTCGCCTCGAAGTGGCTCGACTTCTGAGCCGCTGACGCTGAGGGCGAACGCGGCCGTGCGGCCTCGTGCGGCGGGTGAAGAATGAGCGCACGATGCTCGCGCGAATCCTCAGGACGCACCTGCGCCCATCCCTGCCCCTCATCGTCGGCGTGATCGCGTTCCAGCTCGCGCAGGCGCTCGCCTCGCTCGTGCTGCCCGCCCTCAACGCCGACATCATCGACCGCGGCATCGCGCGCGGCGACACCGGCTACATCCTCGGCGTCGGCGGCGTCATGCTCGCCGTCACGCTCGTGCAGATCGCGTGCGCGATCGCCGCCGTCTACTTCGGCGCGCGCGTCGCGATGGCCCTCGGGCGCGACCTGCGCGGCGTGATCTTCGCCCACGTCGGCACCTTCAGCGAGCGCGAGGTCGCGCGCTTCGGGGCGCCCTCGCTCATCACGCGCACGACGAACGACGTGCAGCAGGTGCAGATGCTCGTGCTCATGACCTCGACCATGCTCGTGAGCGCACCGATCCTCGCCGTCGGCGGCGTCATCATGGCGCTGCAGCAGGATGTCGGGCTGTCGGCGATCATGGCCGTCGCGATCCCCGTGCTGCTCATCGCAGTGAGCCTCATCATCGTGCGGATGGTGCCGCTGTTCCGCGTCATGCAGGAGCGCATCGACGGCGTGAACCGCGTGCTGCGCGAGCAGCTCGCCGGCATGCGCGTCGTGCGGGCCTTCGTGCGCGAGCGCCACGAGGTCGAGCGCTTCGGCGAGGCGAACGCGGCCCTGACCGACACGGCGCTGCGGGCGGGCCGGCTGTTCGCCCTGATGTTCCCCATCGTGCTGCTCGTGCTCAACGCCTCGAGCGTCGCGGTGCTGTGGTTCGGCGCCGGCCGCATCGACGCCGGCCTCATGCGGGTCGGCGCGCTCACGGCGTTCCTCACCTACCTCATCCAGATCCTCATGGCCGTGCTCATGGCGACGTTCATCGCCGTGATCCTGCCGCGCGCGACCGTCTCGGCTGATCGCATCGGCGAGGTGCTCGACACGCCCTCGTCGGTCGTCGTGCCGGCGGCCCCCGTCACCGAGCTCGCCACGACAGGTCGCGTCGAGCTGCGCGGTGTGAGCTTCGAGTACCCCGGCGCGGAGGAGCCCGTGCTCGCCAGCATCGACCTCGTCGCCGAGCCGGGTACCGTCACGGCGCTCATCGGCAGCACCGGCGCGGGCAAGACGACCCTTGTGAATCTGCTGCCGCGGCTCATCGACGCGACCGCCGGGCAGGTGCTCGTCGACGGGGTCGACGTGCGCGACCTCGACCCCGACACGCTCTGGAACCGCATCGGGCTCGTGCCGCAGCGGCCCTTCCTGTTCTCCGGCACGATCGCCTCGAACCTCCGCTTCGGCAAGCCCGACGCAACCGACGACGAGCTGTGGCAGGCGCTCGAGATCGCGCAGGCGGCCGACTTCGTGCGCGCGATGCCCGAGGGGCTCGAGACCGCCGTCGCGCAGGGCGGCACGACCGTCTCGGGCGGCCAGCGGCAGCGCCTCGCGATCGCCCGCGCGCTCGTGAAGCGACCTCCGATCTACGTCTTCGACGACTCGTTCTCGGCCCTCGACACGGCGACGGATGCCCGACTGCGGCAGGCGCTGCGGCGTCACGTCGCCGACGCCACCGTCATCGTCGTCGGCCAGCGCGTCGCGACCGTGCAGGACGCCGACCAGATCGTCGTGCTCGAGGATGGCCGCATCGTCGGCCGCGGCACGCACGCCGAGCTGCTCGCGAGCAGCGACACCTACGCCGAGATCGTGAGCAGCCAGCAGCGGGCGGAGGTGGCGTCGTGAGCGAGCCCACCGCATCCCCGGCCCCCGCGCCCTCCGGCCGCGCCGTGAGCGCGGCCGCGTCGACCGCCCCGACGGCGCCCGCGGCGCCGGAGCGCCCGGTCGGCCCGCCCGGCGGCATGCGCCGCGGCGGCCCCATGGGCGGGCCGATGGGCGGCATGGGCATGCCGGCCGAGAAGGCCGTGTCGTTCGGCCCGTCCGCGAAGCGGCTCATCGGGCGTCTGGCGCCCGAGCGCGCCGGCGTGGTCTGGGTCGTCGTGCTGGGCGTCGTGAGCGTCGTACTGAGCGTCGTCGGCCCCGCCCTGCTCGGGCTCGCCACCAACTTCATCGTCGTCGGCGTCTCCGGCAGCGACGACCTCTCGGGTGCGCTCGGCTCCGGCCCCGGCATCGACTTCGCGGCCCTGCAGGCGCTGCTCGGCGGCGTGCTGCTCGTCTACGTGCTGTCGTCGGTGTTCTCGTGGCTGCAGGCGTACGTGCTCAACGGCATCACGCAGCGCACCGTGTTCCGGCTGCGCGAGGAGGTGCAGGCCAAGCTCAACCGGCTGCCGCTGTCGTACTTCGACCGGGTGCAGCGCGGAGAGGTGCTCAGTCGCGTCACGAACGACATCGACAACGTCTCGCAGAGCCTGCAGCAGACCCTCAGCCAGCTGCTCACCTCGCTGCTGACCGTGCTCGGCGTCATCGTCATGATGCTCGTCATCTCGCCCGTGCTGACGCTCGTCGCGCTCATCACGATCCCGCTCACGCTCGTCATCACGGCGGTCATCGCCCGCCGCTCGCAGGCGCTCTTCGCCGCGCAGTGGCGGCACACCGGCGAGCTCAACGCCCAGATCGAGGAGACCTTCACCGGTCACGCCCTCGTGAAGGTCTTCGGGCGGCAGCGCGAGGTGCAGGCGCGCTTCGACGCGAAGAACGCCGAGCTGTTCGACGCGAGCTTCGGCGCGCAGTTCGTCAGCGGCATCATCATGCCCGCGATCATGTTCGTCGGAAACCTGGTCTACGTCGGCATCGCCGTCGTCGGCGGCCTGCTCGTCACGAGCGGCGGCATGACGATCGGCGGGGTGCAGGCGTTCATCCAGTACTCGCGGCAGTTCACGCAGCCGCTCGGGCAGCTGGGCTCGATGGCGAACCTGCTGCAGTCGGGCGTCGCGAGCGCCGAGCGCGTGTTCGAGCTCATGGACGCACCGGAGCAGGCACCGGACCCGGCTTCGCCGGCGCGCCCCGATGCATCCGCCGGCCGGCTCGTCTTCGAGGACGTGTCGTTCCGCTACGAGGCCGACCGCCCCCTCATCGAGCACCTGTCGCTCGTCGCCGAGCCCGGACAGACCGTCGCGATCGTCGGCCCGACCGGGGCGGGCAAGACGACGCTCGTCAACCTCATGATGCGCTTCTACGAGCTCGACGGAGGGCGCATCACGCTCGACGGCGTCGACATCGCCACGATGACGCGCGACGAACTGCGCTCGCGCACCGGCATGGTGCTGCAGGACACGTGGCTGTTCGGCGGCACCATCCGCGACAACATCGCCTACGGGCGGCTCGACGCCACGGAGGAGGAGATCGTCGAGGCGGCCCGCGCCACCTACGTCGACCGCTTCGTGCACTCGCTGCCCGACGGCTACGACACGGTGCTCGACGACGATGGCGGCAACGTCAGCGCGGGCGAAAAGCAGCTGCTGACGATCGCGCGGGCGTTCCTCGCGCGGCCGAGCGTGCTCATCCTCGACGAGGCCACGAGCTCGGTCGACACGCGCACCGAGGTGCTCGTGCAGCAGGCCATGAGCGCGCTGCGCCGCGACCGCACGAGCTTCGTCATCGCGCACCGGCTCTCGACCATCCGCGACGCCGACCTGATCCTCGTCATGGAGGCGGGCCGCATCGTCGAGCAGGGCACCCACGACGAGCTGCTCGCGGCGGGCGGCGCCTACGCGCGGCTCTACGAGGCGCAGTTCGCCGAGCCCTTGGGCGAGGCGTAGTCAGCACGGTGCGGAGCCCTTGGGCGAGGCGTAGTTCAGCACGGTGCCGAGCCGCTCGGCGAGGCGTAGCGGCGCCTCAGACGAGCGCGGCGTCGTCGGCCGGCGGATTCTGCAGCACGGCGATGATGTTGCCGGCCGGGTCGGTGAACCAGCCGATGTCGGGGCCGCGTCCGCTGGCGATGCCGCGGGCGATGCCGCGCTCGTCCTGGGCGAAGCCGTCGTAGCGCTGCAGTGCGACGCCGGCGGCCTCGAGCTCGTCGACGGCGCGGTCGATGTCGTCGACCTCGAGGTTGAGCACGGTGTACGTCGCGGGGGTGTGGTCGGGCTTGGGGTAGACGAGCACCCAGCCGCCGCCGGGCAGTTCGAGGGAGAGCTGCCCCATCGACTCGACGGCGACCTCGAGCCCGAGCACGTCGCGGTAGAAGCGGTGGGCGGCGTCGATGTCGGGCACGGCGAAGCCGGCGAACGCGAACGTCGTGGCGATCATTGCCGCGAGGCTACTCCCGCGTGGCGAGCGCGTCGACGCCCCGTCACAGCAGGTTGGGGATCTTCTGCTCCGCGGCGGTGTTCGCCCGCCGGAAGACGATCGTCACGACGGTGGAGATCAGCACGATGAACAGCGAGTACAGCGCCGGCACGATGAGGATCAGCCCGATGTCGGGGCTGCCACTGTAGGTGAGCAGGATGATCGCGATCGCGAGCGGCCCGTTCTGGATGCCCGTCTCGAGCGCGATCGTGCGCGCGTTCGCCGGGTGCAGCCTGATCGCCTTCGAGATGCCGTAGGCGATGAGGATGCCGAACAGGCCCAGCCCGATGGAGACCACGTAGGTCTGCCACGGGGTGGAGGTCAGCAGCCCCCAGTTGCGCGGCACCCACGTCGCGAGCAGGAACACGATGAAGAAGAGCCCGAAGAACCCGCCGAGCAGCTCGAGCACGGCACCGATGTTGGCGCTGAAGCGTCGGATGAGCATCCCCAGCACGACCGGGATCAGCAGAAGCGCGATCGTGGCGATGATGTTGCCGATCGGGATCTCGAACTCCGAGGCCTCGGTGAAGAGCAGCCCGCCGAAGATCGCGAGGGCCAGCGGGGTCATGACGATCGCCCAGAGGGTCGAGTTGGTCGTCATCATGACGCTGAGGGCGAGGTTGCCCTTCGAGAAGTACGTGAACATGTTCGAGGTGGTGCCGGCGGGCACCGAGCCCATGAGCAGCGCGCCGATCGCGACCGGCACCGCGTACTCGGGCGCGAGCTGGAACAGGAACGCCAGGCACAGCACGTACGCGAGCACCGGCATGATGCCGAACTGGGTGAGGAACCCGATGATGAGCCCGGCGGGGCGCTTCAGCGCGAGCTTGAAGTCACGCGGGGTGAGGCCCGCGCCGAGGCCGAACATGATGACGAACACGAGCCCGACGAGCAGGTTCTGCTCGAAGGGCGTCACGACGTCCTGCTCGCTGATGCCCGCTTGCGCGGCGATGACGGATGCTGCGCTCACGACAGCTCCCGCCCCTGCGTCTCGACGGCCGCCGTCGCGGAGGTGACCGCCTCGGCCCGCAGCTCGCGCCGCAGGATCTTCCCGATCGGGCTCTTGGGCAGCTCGTCGACGAAGCGCACCGACTTCGGCACCTTGTAGGCGGCGAGGCCCTCGCGGCAGTGGGCGAGCACCGCCTCCTCCGTGGGCGGCGCGCCGCTCGGCACGATGTAGGCGCGCACGCTCTCGCCGGTGCGCTCGTCGGGCAGCCCGATGACGCCGACCTCGAGCACGCCGGGCAGGGCGGCGATGTGCTCTTCGACCTCATTGGGGTACACGTTGAAGCCGCTGACGAGGATCATGTCCTTCTTGCGGTCGACGATCGTGAAGTAGCCGTCCGCGTCCATCTCGGCGATGTCGCCGGTGCGGAACCAGCCGTCGACGATGCTCTCGGCGGTGTCGGCTGCTCGATTCCAGTAGCCGAGCATGATCTGCGGGCCGCGCGCGGCGAGCTCGCCGGGGGTGCCCACGGGCACCTCGGCACCGGCGTCGTCGATGCAGCGCAGCTCGGTGGAGGGCACGGGGATGCCGATCGAGCCATCGCGCGCCCCGGCGCCGAGCGGGTTGAAGCTCAGCACGGGGGAGGTCTCGGTGAGGCCGTAGCCCTCGACGATCGGCGAGCCGGTGACGCGGCGCCACTCGGCGGCGACGGCGTCGTGCAGCGCCATGCCGCCCGCGGCGGCGCCCTGCAGGTGGCGGGGCGGGCTGTCGAGGAACCACCGCTCGTTGAGCAGGGCGTTGAAGAGCGTGTTGACGCCGCTGAGCCACGTGATGCGGTAGTTCTCGAAGGCGCGCTTGAGGTTGCTCGGCGGCCTCGGCGAGGGCACGAGGATGTTGCGGGCGCCGACGTGGAAGAACCCGAGCAGATTCACGGTGAAGGCGAACACGTGGTACAGCGGCAGGGCGGTCAGCACCGTCTCCTTGCCGGGGCGGATGCCGTCGCCGAGCATCTGGATCATCTGCACCGTGTTGCTCACGAGGTTGCGGTGGCTCAGCATCGCGCCCTTCGCGACGCCGGTCGTGCCGCCGGTGTACTGCAGCGCGGCGAGCGAGTCGGGGCCGAGCCCGTCGAGATAGTCGGCGACGTCGTGGCCGCGCCGCTCGTCGGCGCCCGCCGCGAGCGCCGCGCCGAGCGGCACGTGCGGCACGGTGATGGGCGGCAGCGAGCGGTTCCACCACCGCTGCACCATGCGGATGACGCCGGCAATGACGGGCGGGAAGAACTCGGTGATGCGCACCGTCACGACAGTCTCGATGCTCGTCTGGGGCAGCACCTCCGGCAGGCGGTCAGCGAACATGTCGATGATGACGAGCACCGTGGCGCCGGAGTCGGTGAACTGGTGCACCATCTCGCGCGGGGTGTACAGCGGGTTGGTGTTGACGAGCACGCAGCCGGCTTTGAGCACGCCGAAGGCGACCACGGGGTAGCTGAGGCAGTTGGGCATCTGCACGGCGACGCGGTCGCCCTGCTGCAGCCCGAGCACGTCGCGCAGGTACGAGGCGAAGTCGTCGGAGAGCTCGTCGACGCGCTCGAAGCTCAGCGAGCCGTTCATGCCGTTGGGCATGCACTGGGTGAAGGCCGTCGTGCCGGCGTAGGTGGTGGCCGCGCGGCGCAGCATCGCGGGCAGGTGCGCTTCGAGGTGCGCGGGCAGCTCGGGTGCGACGCCGTCGGGGTAGTGGGCGATCCAGGGGCGTTCGGTCATCGTCGATCTTTCGCCGAGTGGGTCACCGCCCCGTCATCGTCGACGGGGGGCCGTGCGCCCGATGGTAGCCGTCAGGCCGCCGGCTCTGAACCCTCTTCGCTTATGGTTCCGCTGATGATCGACTCGGTCAGCTCTGGCGCCGTGAGCTGCTTCGGCTGCTCGTCGATCGTGCGGGGAGCCACGATGACCTTGCTCTCGTCGAGGCCGTCGAGGCGGCGAGCGGTCACGAGCACGCGGCTCTCGAGCGAGCTCGCGAACTGGTTGTAGGCCTTGACGCTGCGCTCGATCGCGCCGCCGAGGGCGTCGGCGTGCTCGGCGAGCTTCGCCACGCGCGTGTAGAGCTCCTTCGAGAGATCGAACAGCAGCTTCGCCTCGTCGGTCAGCACCTCCTGCTGCCAGGTGAAGGCCACCGTCTTCAGCACCGCCCAGAAGCTCACCGGGCTCGCGAGCGCGATGCGCTTGGAGAACGCGTACTCCAGCAGGGTCGGATCCTTCTCCAGCGCCGCCGCCAGCAGCGGCTCGTTCGGGATGAACGCGATCGTGAACTCGGGGCTCGCCTCGAGACCCGTGAAGTAGTGCTTGGCGGCGAGGGCGTCGACGTGCGCCTTGATGCGCTTGGCGTGCTCGGCGAGCAGCGCCGAGCGCCTGGCCTCCTCCTCGCCCGTCGCCGTCGCCGGGATCGCGCTGGCCTCGATGTAGCTGTTGTAGGGCACCTTCGCGTCGACCGCGATCGACTTGCCGCCCGGCAGGCGCAGCACCATGTCGGGGCGGCGCGCGGCGCCGTCGGCCTCGATCGATTCCTGCAGGAAGAAGTCGACGCGGTTCAGCAGCCCGGCCGACTCCACGAGCGTGCGCAGCTGGGTCTCACCCCACACACCGCGCGTGGCGTTGTTGCGCAACGCGCTCGCGAGCGATTCGGCCGTCGCGCGCAGGCGCTCCTCCGCCTCCGTCGCCTGACGCAGCTGCTGCGAGAGCTCGCCGTGCTGCTGACTGCGCTGCGTCTCGAGCTCGGTGACCTTCGCCTGCATGCTGCGCAGCATCTCCTGCACGGGGGTCAGCTGCTGCAGCACGCGGCTCTCGGCTCGCTCGCGCTCCGCCTGCGCCTGCTGCTCGACGCGCTGGCGGTCGAGCAGCTCGCGGTGCTGCTCCTGCTGCTGTGCCAGCTGCTCACGCAGCGCGCTCGCCGTCGCCTGCAGGCCCGAGAGCTCGGCGGTGAGGGCGGCGCGGTGCGCGGCTTCCTCCGCCCGCACCTCGGCGAGCAGCGCCTGGTGCCGCGCTTCGACGACCGCCGGGTCCTCCGTCGTGGGGCGCGCGCGCCGAGCCACGAGCAGCCCGACGGCGAGACCGAGCAGCAGGCCGAGGAGCGCGCCGACGAGGAGGGGGAGCAGGAAGTCCATAGCCAGCAGTGTGGCAGGGGCATCCGACATCGACGCCGTCGCCGGGTCGTAGGGTGAGCGCATGGCCGCGCCCCGCCCGCACGACGTCAGCACCGACGACGTGCGCTACCTCATCGCGGTCGCGCGGGTCGGGCGGCTGACCTCCGCCGCGGCGCTGCTCGGCGTCGACCACACGACCGTGCGGCGGCGCATCGACCGGCTGGAGGCCGCGCTCGCGGCCCGGCTGCTCGACCGCGGCGCCGACGGGTGGGAGCTCACCGCGATCGGTCGCGAGGTGGTCGAGCGGGCATCCGCGCTCGAGGGCATCGTCGAGCAGGTCGTCGCGGCGGCCGCGGGTGACGCCTCCGTGCGCGGCACCGTGCGCGTCGCGGCCCCCGACGGCTTCGGCGCGGTGTTCGTGGCGCCGGCCCTCGCGCGGGTGCGGGCCGAGCATCCGGGCATCGCGCTCGAGCTCGTCACCTCGACCCGCCCGCTGAGCCTGCGCGGCTCGGGGTTCGACCTCGCGGTGACGATCGGCGCAGCGGGCGGTGCGCGCGTGCAGTCGGAGCCGCTCGCCGAGTACGCGCTGCGCCTCTACGCCTCGCCCGACTACCTCGCCGCCCGCCCGCCCGTGCGCGCGCTGGCCGACCTCGAGGGCCATGACCTGGTGTTCTACGTGGATGCCCTGCTCACGGTGCGCGAGCTCGACCTCGCCCCCGTGCTCGGCGGCATGCGCCTCGGCCTCGGCTCGACGAGCGTGTTCGCGCAGATCGAGGCGACCGCGGCGGGCGCGGGCATCGGCCTGCTGCACGCCTTCATGGGCGAGGGGGATTCCCGGCTCGTGCCGGTGCTGCCCGAGCTCGTCGACTTCCGGCTGCGGTTCACGCTGTCGACGCGGCCGGAGAGCCCCGCGGTCGATGCCGTGCGCCTCGTGCGCGAGGCGCTGCACGAGGAGGTCGCGCGTCGGCGCGACGAGCTCGTGCCCCGACGCTGAGGCGCTGTGCGTTTCCGCACATCGAGTGTGCGTGCTTGGTGCTTGATCGCAGATGCGACCCGCGCGCACACTGAGATCACCTTCCCTCCCCTCTCGACAGGAGCACCACCATGTCGCTCGTGCAGCACTGGGTCGACGGCGCCACGTTCGCCGGAGCATCCACTCGCACCGCCCCCGTCTACAACCCGGCCACCGGTGCCGTGCAGCGCGAGGTCGCGCTCGCCACGACCGACGACGTCGCGGCCGCCGTCGCCGCCGCCAAGAAGGCGCTGCCCGGCTGGGCTGGCATGTCGCTCGCCAAGCGCCAGCAGCTGCTCTTCGCCTTCCGCGAGGTCATCAACGCCCGCAAGGAGGAGCTCGCGGCGATCCTGACCGCCGAGCACGGCAAGGTCACCTCCGACGCGCTCGGCGAGATCGCGCGCGGCCTCGAGGTCGTCGAGCTCGCCACCTCGCTGCCGCAGCTGCTCAAGGGCGAGTACAGCGAGAACGTCTCCACCGGCGTCGACGTGTACTCGATCAAGCAGCCCGTCGGCGTCGTGGGCATCATCAGCCCCTTCAACTTCCCGGCGATGGTGCCGCTGTGGTTCTTCCCGATGGCGATCGCCGCGGGCAACACCGTCGTGCTGAAGCCCTCGGAGAAGGACCCGTCGGCGTCGATCTGGCTCGCCGAGCGCTTCCAGGAGGTCGGCCTGCCCGACGGCGTGCTCAACGTCGTCAACGGCGACAAGGAGAGCGTCGACGCCCTGCTCGACCACCCCGACGTCGCGGCGATCAGCTTCGTCGGCTCGACGCCCATCGCGAAGTACATCTACGAGCGCGGCACCGCCAACGGCAAGCGAGTGCAGGCCCTCGGCGGCGCGAAGAACCACATGCTCGTGCTGCCCGACGCCGACCTCGACCTCGTCGCCGACTCGGCCGTCAACGCCGGCTTCGGCTCGGCCGGCGAGCGCTGCATGGCGATCTCGGTCGTCGTCGCCGTCGAGCCGGTCGCCGACGAGCTCATCGGCAAGATCACCGAGCGCATGAGCGGCCTCAAGGTCGGCGACGGCACGCGCAACTGCGACATGGGCCCGCTCATCACGAAGGAGCACCGCGACAAGGTCGCCGGCTACCTCGACGTCGCGACGGCCGACGGCGCGTCGATCGTCGTGGACGGCCGCGGCGTCGAGGTCGACGGCGAGGCGAACGGCTTCTGGCTCGGCCCGACCCTCATCGACCGCGTGCCGACCACCTCGCGCGTCTACACGGAGGAGATCTTCGGCCCCGTGCTCTCGATCGTGCGCGTGAAGAGCTACGAGGAGGGCCTGGCCCTCATCAACGGCTCGCAGTACGGCAACGGCACCGCGATCTTCACCAACGACGGCGGCGCCGCGCGCCGGTTCCAGCACGAGGTCACGGTCGGCATGGTCGGCATCAACGTGCCGATCCCCGTGCCCGTGGGCTACTTCTCGTTCGGCGGCTGGAAGGACTCGCTGTTCGGCGACACGAAGGCCTACGGCACGCAGGCGATGCACTTCTTCACGCGCGAGAAGGCCATCACCTCGCGCTGGCTCGACCCGAGCCACGGCGGCATCAACCTGGGGTTCCCGCAGAACTGATCGGTGCCCTCCCGGGCGAGACCCCGGGGGTGGATGCGGGGCTCGCGCTGCGGCGCGAGCCCCGTTCCGGTGTCGCGGCGCATGACGCGGCGTGACGCCGTGCGACGCACTGTGACGGCGCGTTGCGCGACGTGACGAGCCCGCGTGACGCGCGCCGAGCATCCGCCTAGCGTGCCCGCATGAGCCTTCTCACCGCACCCGCCGTTCCCGACACCGCCGCCGACGAGCGCGCCGCGCGCCTCACCGAGGCCGCCGCAGCCTGGGGCGCCCGCATCGCGCAGAACCCCGCCTCCGCTCAGCTCACCTACCGCGTCTCGGGCGCGGGGGAGGGCTCGGTGGCCACCACGATCCGTGCCGGCAAGCACGCGTTCGTCGTCGACGAGCCGGCAGCCCTCGCCGGCGACGACGTCGCAGCGAGCCCCGTCGAGTACGCGCTCGGCGCCCTCATCTCGTGCCAGGTCGTCGTCTACCGCCTCTACGCGCAGGCGCTCGGCATCGTCGTCGACGAGATCGACGTGCAGGCCGAGGGTGACCTGGATGCTCGGCGCCTGTTCGGCATCGACGAGTCGGTGCGCGCCGGGTTCAGCGACATCCGCCTCGTCATCACGGTCACCGGCCCCGAGACGGAGGAGCGCTACCAGGAGCTGCGCGCCGCCGTCGACGCGCACTGCCCCGTGCTGGACCTCTTCGCCAACCCCACGCCCGTGAGCTCGGTCGTGCGCAAGGGCTAGGCGAGTGCGGCGGGGCGGCGCTCCGCGGCGAGCTCGTCGGCCGCGGCGCCGATCGCGCCGATGCTCGCCCCCGTGATGCGGGCGAGCTCGTCGACGTCGGCGGCATCGTGCCGCTTCGCCGCGTGCACGACGATCGCGGCACAGGCCTGCGCGTCGGCGAGCGCGTCGTGGTGCTGGAAGTCTTCGAAGCCCGCCGCCATCGCGGCCACCGGCAGGCGGTACGAGTCGAGATGGTAGGTGCGGCGCGCCACCCGCAGGCTGCACAGGTAGCGCAGGCTCGGCACCTCGAGGAAGCTCGCCTCGGTCGCCGCGCGCAGCACGCCCATGTCGAACCCCGCGTTGTGGGCCACGAGCACGTCGCCGTCGACGAACTCGAGCAGGGCATCCAGCTGATCGGCCCACAGGGGAGCGTCGGCGATGTCGGCGGCGGTGATGCCGTGGATGCGCGTGTTCCACTCGAGCATGTGGTCGTAGCCCAGCGGCGGGCGGATGAACCAGCTCGTCGCATCGACCGCGCGGCCGTCGACGACTTTCACGAGCCCCACCGAGCAGGCCGAGGCCGCGTGGTTGTTGGCGGTCTCGAAGTCGATGGCGGTGAAGTTCAGCGGCACCCCTCCAGGGTCGCACGGGGCTCCGACGGCGGGGGTGCGGCGCTCCGCGCGCCGCCGCGCGGATGCGCCGGCGCCCGCGTCATCGTTCGGGCCCGCACGGTTCTAGCCTGGAGGGGTGCACTCCCTCCGCCGCTTCGCGCCGCCCGTGCTGGCGCAGCTGTTCTGGGCCACGAACTTCATCTTCGGCGCCCGCCTCATCGAGGAGTTCACGCCCGTCGAGCTGACCACCTACCGCTGGCTCGGCGCGCTGCCCCTGCTGCTGCTCATCGCGTGGTGGCTCGAGCGCCCCGACTGGCGGGCGGCCTGGCGCGAGTGGGGCTGGCACCTGCTGCAGGCGCTGCTCGGCATGGTCGGGTACACGCTCTTCCTCTACGCGGCGCTCGAGACGAGCTCGTCGGTGAACGCGGGCGTCATCAGCGCCATGAGCCCGGCGACGATCACGATCGCGGCGGTCATCCTGCTGGGCGAGCGCGTCACGCGCATCGGCGTCGCGGGCATCGCCCTGTCGATCGTGGGCGTGCTGCTCGTCGTGCTCGCCGGCCAGAGCGGGGCATCCGGCCTCGCGGTCAGCGTCGGCGACCTGCTGCTCGTCGCCTCCGTGGTCGTCTGGACGGCCTACGTCATCGTCTCGCGCCGCCTGCGCACGCCGCCGATCACCGCGACCGCGGTGCAGGTCGCGCTGAGCGTCGCCGTGCTGCTGCCGGTGCTCGCGATCGTCGGCGCGCCCGCCGAGCCGACCGCCGCGGGATGGTTCGGCCTGGCGTGGATCATCGTCTTCCCGAGCGCGCTCGCCTACCTGCTGTGGAACATCGCCGCCGCGACCCTCGGCCCGGCGAAGACGGGCGTGTTCCTGAACCTGCTGCCCGTGTTCACGACGATCATCGCGCTCGCCCTCGGCGACGTCGTCACGGTGTGGCAGATCGTCGGCGGCGTCATCGTGCTCGTCGGCGTGTACCTGGCGACGCGCCCGCCGCGGGTGCCCGCCGACCCGCCGCTCGTCGCCGACGGCGCGGCCGAGCCCGGGGCGACGCACACGGCGCCGATCGAGATCGTCGGCCACGGGCATCCTGCGACGGATGCTCGTGCCGAGGAGTCGCGGCGCGAGGAATAGCCGCGCCGAAGCATGCGTTCGCATGAGCATGACGCGCCTCGGCTTCCTCTCGTTCGGCAACTGGAGCAACGTTCCCGGCTCGCTGACGCGCACCGGCGGCGAGGCGATCCTGCAGGGCATCGAGCTCGCCGTCGCGGCCGAGGAGGCCGGCGTCGACGGCGCCTTCTACCGCGTGCACCACTTCGCGAAGAACTACTCATCGCCCTACCCGATGCTCGCCGCCGCGGCCGCGCGCACCTCGCGCATCGAGCTCGGCACGGGTGTCATCGACATGCGCTACGAGAACCCGCTCGCGATGGCCGAGAACGCCGCCGCGACCGACCTCATCTCGGGCGGGCGCCTGCAGCTCGGCATCAGCCGGGGGTCACCCGAGACGTCGATCGCGGGGTACGAGGTGTTCGGGCACGTGCCGGGGGCCGCTGACGGGGTGTCGGCGTCAGAGACCGATGCCGACATGGCCCGACGCCACACTGCCGCTTTTCGCGAGGCTCTGACCGGTGCCGGGCTCGCGCCGGCCAACCCGCAGATGGTCGGCACGGTCGGGCTGCTGCCCGTCACGCCGCAGTCGCCGGGCCTTGCTGACCGCATCTGGTGGGGAGCCGGCACGCGCGCGACCGCCGTCTGGGCCGCCGAGCAGGGCATGAACCTCATGAGCTCGACGCTGCTCACCGAGGACACCGGTGTGCCGTTCGACGAGCTGCAGGCGGAGCAGATCGCGCTGTTCCGCGCCGCGTGGCGCGACGCAGGGTGGCAGCGCGCGCCGCGCGTGTCGGTGAGCCGCAGCATCATCCCGCTCATCGACGACGAGACCGAGTACTACTTCGGGCTGCACGCGCAGGCGGAGCAGCGCGACCAGGTCGGCATCCTCGACGGATCCCGCTCGCGCTTCGGGCGCCAGTACATCGGCACGCCCGACCGCCTGGCGGAGGAGCTGTCGCGCGACGCCGCCGTGCTCGCGGCCGACACGCTGCTCGTCACCGTGCCGAACCAGCTCGGGGTCGACTTCAACGCGCGCATTCTCGCCTCGCTCGCGCGCGACGTGATGCCGGCGGTGCGGGCGGCGGTGCCGTCGCTCGCGTAGGTGTCGATTGCCGGGCGGCGGTGCCGTCGCTCGCGCAGGCGCGCGGCCGCCGGGCGGTTGCGTCGTCGTCCGGCGGATGCCCCGCTAGCCGACCTCGCCCGTGAAGACCGCGGCGTACACGGCGCCGGATCCGCCGCGCAGCACGCCGTCGATCGTGACCTCGGTGATGGCGTTCCGAGGCTCGGGCAGTTCCAGGCGCGTCGGCTCGCCATCGCACGTGACCTCTGTCTCGAGCCCGGCGCTGCCGCCGGTGTGCTGCGCCTCGACGCTCATCGCGGCCTCTCCCTCGCCGAAGCAGACGAGCTCGACGTGGTCGACGCGCGTCGGGCCGGGGAAGGTGAGCGTGGTGCCTTCGCCCGGCGCACGGTCGTCGTCGGCGGTCATCCGGCCGGACGCTCCTCCGAGGGCGCCGGCCGCGTCACTCGACTCGAGGAACGCGTCGGCCTGCGACTGCGCCGCCTCCCAGTCCGGCTCCGCAGCCGTGCACCCTGAGGCGCTCACGGCGGCGGCGACGGCGATGGCGAGCACTGCTCGAGAACGGCGCATGTCGCGACGCTACCACCGGATGCTCGCCTAGGGTGCTCGCGTGAGGATCCTGCTGCTCAGCGACACCCACCTGCCCGTGCGGGCTCGCGAGCTGCAGCCGCAGGTCTGGCGGCTCGTCGACGAGGCCGATCTGGTCATCCACGCGGGCGACTGGGTCGACGTCGCGACGCTCGATGCACTGCAGGCCCGCGCACGACGGCTCGTCGGCGTGGCGGGCAACAACGACGGCCCTGAGCTGTGGGCGCGGCTCGGCGAGGTCGCGCGCGTCGAGGTCGAGGGCGTGCGCATCGCGGTCGTCCACGAGACGGGGGCGGCGGCGGGTCGCGAGGCGCGGTGCGACGCCCGCTTCGGCCCCGCATCGGATGCTCCGGCCGACGTGCTCGTCTTCGGCCACTCGCACATCCCGTGGGATTCGACGACGCCCGGCGGCCTGCGTCTGCTCAACCCGGGCTCGCCGACCGACCGGCGACGGCAGCCCGTCGGCACGGTCATGACGCTCGAGGTCGCCGACGGCGCCGTGCGCAGCGTCGAGCTCGTGCCGACGCCGCGCTAGCCCGTGTGCCCTACCGACCGGCCGCGTACCCCTGCGCCCCGCGCGAGTTCGACGCCGCGTACATCCAGCCGCGCGCGCGGTCGACGCCGACGCAGCTCATGCGCCCGAGCGTCCACGGCCCGACGACGGTCACCTCGTGCCCCCGCGCCCGCAGCCCCTCGATCACGGCATCCCCGAGTCGCGACTCGACCGTCAGCGACGCGACCTGCACCGTGCGCGGCTGGAACGACGCCACCATCGCATCGGTGTGGAACATCGGCGCATCGATCGCCTGCTGCGGCTCGTACCCGCCGACGATGCGGCGCAGCAGGTAGAGCAGCTGCCACTGATCCTGCTGGTCGCCGCCGGGCGTGCCGAGCGCCTCGAACACGACCCCGTCGCGCGCGAGCATCGTCGGCGAGAGCGTCGATCGGGGGCGGATGCCCGGCTGCAGCCGCGACGGCGACGCCGGGTCGAGCCACATCATCTGCGCGCGCGTGCCGAGGCAGAAGCCGAGGCTCGGGATCGTGGGGGAGGACTGCAGCCACCCGCCCGAGGGGGTCACCGACACGAGCGTGCCCCACTGGTCGACGACGTCGAGGTGGCACGTGTCACCGCGGGAGCGGCCGCTGCGGTCGATCGTCGGCTCGCCCGCGCCCGACGACGAGGCCGCGCCGCCCGCGACGGCGGCGGCGTGGTCGACGACCGGGGGCATCCACGGCGTACGGCCGCCGGGGCTGCCGGGCCGCACCTCGCGCGAGGCCTCGTCGCCGATCAGCTCGGCCCGCGACGCCAGATACGAGGGCGACAGCAGGTCGGTAAGCGGCACGTCGACCGCCGCCGGGTCGGCGAACCACGCGTCGCGGTCGGCGAGCGCGAGCTTGAGCGCCTCGACGATGGTGTGCACGCCGAGCTCGGTCGAGGGGTCGAGCACGCCGTCGCCGTGCGTTGCGGCGCGCGCCTCGAGCATGCCCAGCGCCATGAGCAGGGCGGGCCCCTGCGTCCACGGCCCGGCCTTCACGACGTCGACCCCGCGGAAGGTCATGACGACCGGATCCTCCTCCGCCGGCGCGAACGCCGCGACGTCGGCCGCCGTGATGACGCCCGCGTGATCGCCGCCCGTCGAGTGCCGCACGGGGGTCTGCACGAACTCCTCGATCGCCTCGGCGACGAAGCCGTGCCGCCACATTCCGATGGCGGCATGGATGCGGTCCTCGCGCGAGCCGGTCGACTCGCCGGCCGCGATCAGTCGCCTCAGCACCCCGGCCCACGCCTCGTTGCGGATCATGTCGCCCGGGGCGGGCACCTCGCCGCCGGGCATCCACTGCGCCTTCGAGGTCGGCCAGTGCTCGTCGAACAGCGGCGCGACCGCGCGGATCGTGCGCACGACGTTCTCGTGCACGGGGTGGCCCTCGGCGGCGTAGCGGAGGGCGGGGGCGAGCACGTCGCGCAGCTCCCACGTGCCGCGCTCGGCGAGTAGGGTCAGCCACGTGACGACCGAGCCGGGCACCGCCGCGGCGAGCGGGCCGGCACCCGGCACCTCGTCGAGGCCCAACCCGCGGTAGTGCTCGATCGTCGCGCCAGCGGGCGCCGCACCCTGCCCCGCGAGCACGATCGGCGCCTCGCCCGCCGGCGCAACGAGGCCCGTCAGGTCGCCGCCCGGGCCGTTGAGGTGCGGCTCGACGACGTGCAGCACGAACGCGCACGCGACCGCGGCGTCGATCGCGGTGCCGCCGCGCTCGAGCACCGACTGCCCGGTCGCGGTGGCGAGCCAGTGCGTGCTCGCCGCCATGCCGAAGGTGCCGCGCAGCTCGGGGCGGGTGCGATCGGTGGGGGCGGGGGTGAAGGGGGCGTCGTCGGTGACGGGGGTCATCCTTCGAGGCTAACCCGGGCATCCGCCCCCGATCTGAGCGCGCCGCCGCGCAGGCGAGCGCCGCGCGCCCCGCCGGTAGGCTGGTGCCTCGTGGCTCTCACTATCGGCATCGTCGGCCTGCCCAACGTCGGCAAGTCCACCCTGTTCAACGCGCTCACCGAGAACGACGTGCTCGCGGCGAACTACCCGTTCGCGACGATCGAGCCGAACGTCGGCATCGTCGAGCTGCCCGATGAGCGCCTGCAGGTGCTCGCCGGCATCTTCGGCAGCGAGCGCATCCTGCCCGCGACGGTGTCGTTCGTCGACATCGCCGGCATCGTCAAGGGCGCGAGCGAGGGCGAGGGGCTCGGCAACCAGTTCCTGGCGAACATCCGCGAGTCGGATGCGATCGCGCAGGTCGTGCGCGCCTTCACCGACGACGACGTCGTGCACGTCGGTGGCAAGGTCAACCCCGCCGGCGACATGGAGATCATCAACACCGAGCTCATGCTCGCCGACCTGCAGACGCTCGAGAAGGCCATCCCGCGCTACGAGAAGGAGGTCAAGGGCAAGAAGCTCGACCCCTCGGTGCTGCAGGCGGCGCAGGATGCTCACGCGCTGCTCTCCGCCGGCACCACCCTCTCGGCGGCGGGCTTCGACGCGTCGCCCATTCGCGAGCTCGGCCTGCTCTCGGCCAAGCCCTTCATCTACGTCTTCAACGTCGACGAGGGCGTGCTCGGCGACCCGGCGCGCATGGACGAGCTCGCGGCGCTCGTTGCGCCGGCGAAGGCCGTCTTCCTCGACGCGAAGATCGAGAGCGAGCTCATCGGCATGGACGCGGAGGATGCCGCCGAGCTGCTGGCCTCGACCGGCCAGACCGAGAGCGGGCTGCACCAGCTCGCTCGCATCGGCTTCGACACACTCGGCCTGCAGACCTACCTCACCGCCGGACCCAAGGAGTCGCGCGCCTGGACGATCGGCAAGGGCTGGAAGGCTCCGCAGGCGGCGGGCGTCATCCACACCGACTTCGAGAAGGGCTTCATCAAGGCGGAGGTCATCTCGTTCGACGACCTCGTCGCGTGCGGTTCGGTGGCCGAGGCCCGCGCCCGCGGAAAGGCGCGCATCGAGGGCAAGGACTACGTCATGCAGGACGGCGACGTGGTGGAGTTCCGCTTCAACGTGTAGGGGCCGGTCAGTCGTAGATCGCGCCGCGATGGCCGACTTCCAGCGCGACGATCAAGAGCTCGGCGTCGACCAGCTCGCAGAGGATCCGGTAGTCCCCGACGCGATACCTCCAGATGCCGGAGCGGTCGCCCACCAGTGCCTTGCCGCGTGACCGTGGATCGCCAAGTCTCGCGACGTCGTCGAGATAGTCGACGATCCGCCGCGCAGTGGCGCGATCGAGCTTCCGGAGCTGACGAAGTGCGGTCGCGGTGTACTCGACCTCACAGGCCAAGTTCGCGCCTCACCTCGTCGGCGGTGTATCGGGGATCCTTCCGCTCCAGCGCCGACAGAGCGAGAAGGTAGTCGGCCCGATCCTCGAGGAACTCGTCAAGGGCCCGCTTGACGTAGTAGCTCTTGCTGCGCCCTGTCTCGCGGGCGAGACGATCGAGCATCGCCTCCTGGTGCGGAGTCAATCGAACCGACAGCATGGCCACCTCCTGAGGCCAAGAGTATGACATGTATGACACCTCGCGCCAGGGTCCGACTCGTTAACCGATGCTGAAGAGGACGCCTTCGCGGCGACTCATCCGCGCGGCGAGGAAATCGACCATGCTGTCTCGGCGGCGGAGAAGATCCGTGGAGTATCCCGCCTCGTCGTCCGTCGCATACATCTGGCGACCCTCGGCGATGAGAGCCGCGAATTCGTGGTCCGGGGTGGCGACGATGTCGTCATGGATCGCCTCGATCTCTGTCGGTCGGAGCACTCCGTGATGCGCTCGCCATCCGCCGCGAGCTGTGTGCGTGACGTCGCCCATGACGAGTCGGAACGCGGGTCGAGTCGCGGTCTGCCCGGAGACGCCGTCGACGAGCGGGTGCGTATATCGGGCGGCGGGATTCGGAGGCCCCCACAACCTCTGGAAGTCATGGAAGGTCTTGTCGAGGTCGAGAGTGTGGCGCAGGGCTGGCCACCGACGTCCCTCGGTTCGATCCAGGTCATCGAGGTCGTCGAGGAACTCCGCGTACTCGTCATCGATGAAGAGCAAGCGAGGGTTGACCAGTGCGGTGGCGACGAGACCCGGAGGGATCGGTCGCGCGAGGTATCGAATTCCCATGCGGGACAGGGTGCAGCGCTGGAGGAGCGAACCTGGCGTCGCATCGCACATCAGCGGAGTGGGATAGCCTGCGATCGACTGGGGAGGAGCCTTGTCACTCCTCCTCTTGACTCATCCGTGCTGCTGGCGAGAGCGACCTGCCTGGCGCGCTCAGCCCCCCGCGAGCTCCTCCCGCAGCCGCGGCTCGACGCGATGCTTCGGGTGGTGCCCCGCCTTGTCGGCGTAGTACGCCCGCACCCGGTCCATGTCGGCGGCGACGTCACCGGTGAGCTCGAACGTCGGCCCAAGCCCCGTTGTCATGGTGGTGCGGTCGACGTACCCGAGCGTCACCGGCATCCCCGTGTCGCGCGCGATGCGGTAGAAGCCCGACTTCCAGTGCGTGTGGCCCGAGCGGGTGCCGTCGGGCGTGACGACGAGACTGAAGCGCTCACCCGAGCGGATGCGCTCGACCACCTCGCGCACCACGTCGCCGGGAGCATCCCGATCGACAGGGATGCCGCCGAGGCGACGCATGATGGGCCCCCGCCAGCCGGCGAACAGGCTCTTCTTGCCGAGCCAGCGGATGTGCAGGTCGAGCTTCCACGCGATGCCGAGCATGAACACGAAGTCCCAGTTCGACGTGTGCGGGGCGCCGATGAGCACGGTGGGGCGGTCGGGCGCCGGCTCGGTGACGAGGCGCCAGCGGCTGAGCGCCCAGAAGATCCGGGCGATGAGGCGGCGGAGCGGCATCCCTCCAGGGTAGGCGGCCGTGCCGGCCCGCGCGCCCACCTCGACACGCGGATCGCCCTGACCCGCCCCTCCCGCCGGGCCGCAGGAGTACGGTCGCGCCATGTCCTTCCCCGAGCTCTCCTGGCTGGCCATCCTCGCCGGCTTCGTCGTCTACTTCGTGACCGGCGCGATCTGGTTCGGCCCGAAGACCTTCTACCCCGCCTGGATGCGACTGCGCGGCAAAGATCCGGCCGAGCCGCAGGGCAGCCACGGCATGGCGGTCGTGTTCGGCGCGACCGCGGTCGGCGCACTCGTGCAGGTCTTCACGCTCGCGGTGATCCTCGGCTTCGTCGCGCAGGCGACCGGTGACCCGGTCGGCCCGCTCGGCGGGGCCCTCGGCGGCCTGCTCTTCGGCCTCGGCCTCGTCGCGGCGAGCTCGCTCTCGCACCGGCTCTTCGGCGGCGACGGCTTCAGGGTGTGGGCGATCGAGGTCGGCGGCGACGTGGTCGGCCTGACCCTCGCCGGTCTCGTCGTCGGTCTGCTCAGCTAGCGGCACGGTTCCGGGCGCACGCGGCGACGGGCGACGATGCGCCCAGGTGCGGCGCCCAGCCGCATCCGGCACGATAGGCGCGTGGATGCTCCCCGCGCGCTCGCCGAGGCCCGCGCCGCGCTCGCCGCAGCCGCCGCCGGGCTCGCCGCCGCGGGCGCGCGCCCCGAGCAGCTGGCCGTGCTCGAGCCGCCGCGTCGCGCGCTCGGGTTCATCCCGGTGCGCGAGAAGCTGCGGCGCACCGGCGAGGGATTCCTCCTCGGCGCACTGCTCGCCACGCGAGACGGCGACGTGCTCGACCCTGACCGCATCGTCCGCGCGAGCCGGCAGGTGCTGCCGGGCCATCAGTCTGCGAGCGCCCAGGAGCGCCGCGCCCTGCGCCAGCTCGCCCTCGACTCCGGCTTCGATGAGGGCGAGACCCTCGTGCTCGGCTCGCGGCCGATCCCGCTCGACGACGTCGCGGCGATGCGCGCCGAGCGCGGGCCCCTCGTGCTGCGCGAGAACGCTGACTCGGCCGAAGTCCTCGTCCGCTGGATCCCGTCCGCCCCCGACAGCGCGCTGCGCCCGCTCGCGGCCTACCTCGCCGAGCGCGCCGAGCTCGCGCGCGGGGCGCTCGTCGCCTCCCGAGCCGAGGGCGAGCATCCGTGACAGCAACGACCGACGCGACCCCCTTCTCGGGCCTCGACCCTGACGCCTTCGCCTTCTACGCCGAGCTCGAGCAGCACCAGAACCGCGAGTGGTGGCTGGCCAACAAGCGGCGCTACGACGAGCGCGTGAGGGCCCCGGTCGAGCGCCTCGTCGACGCGCTCGGCGGCGAGTTCGGGCCGCTGAAGATCTTCCGGCCCTACAAGGATGTGCGGTTCTCCGCCGACAAGCGCCCCTACAAGGATCACCTCGGCCTCGTGAGCGCCGACCAGTCGGGCCCCGCCTTCTACCTGCAGCTCTCGCACCACGGCCTCATGCTCGCCGGCGGCCTGTACCAGCCGACGCGCGAGCAGCTGGCCCGGTTCCGCGAGATCTGCGACGACAACCGCCTCGTCGGCGATCTCGAGGCGACCCTCGAGGAGGCTGCCGATCACGGCTTGCAGATGATGACGACGGATGCCCTCGCCACCGCCCCGCGCGGCTTCCGGGCCGACCACCCGGCGGCACGCGGCTGCTGCTCGACGTGAACGCGCCGAGCTCGCTCGTCTACCTCGAGGTCGACGACGTGCCGACCGCGATCGTGCGCCTGCGCACCCTCGGCGTCGAGGTCGACACCGAGCCGCACGTCGTCTTCCCCGACCCCGACGGCGTCTTCGACGCGCCCGGCGACGAGTGGCTGGCGTTCGTGCGCGACTCCGAGGGCAACCTTCTCGGCCTCATGAGCCGACGCACGACGGGCTGACCGAGCGCGATTCCGACGAGCACCGTCACCATGCCGAGTAGCTGCGGCGCGGTGAACGACTCGCCCCCGATGAGGGCGCCGAGGACGACACCCGTGACGGGGTTGAGCAGGCCGATGAGCCCCACCGAGCCCGCGGGCAGTCGCTGCAGCGCGCTGAACCAGGCGACCCAGGCGAGCGCGGTGGCGATGAGGGTGATGTAGGCCTGCCCTGCCCAGCCGGCGACATCGAGCGCCGGGGGAGCGCCTTCGACGAGCACGGCCACGGGCACGAGCGCGAGGCCGCCGGCGGTGAGCTGCCACGCCGTCATCGAGCGCGGCGGCACCCCGCCGCCCCAGCGCTTGGCGAGCACGAAGCCGATCGACGACATGAGCATGGCCGCGAGCGAGGCCGCGACCCCGCCCAGGTCGACGGCGGTCGCGCCGCTGGAGAGCATGACGACGACGCCGACGAAGCCGAGCACGGCGCCCGTGAGCGACAGCACGTGGGGCCGCTCGGCGAGCAGCGGCCAGGCGAGCAGCATCATGACCGCGGGCGAGACGGCCATGAGCATCGCCGCGAGGCTCGAGGGCAGCAGCTGCGCGGCGAGGTAGATGAGCACGAAGAAGGCTCCGACGTTGAGCACGCCGAGCACGAGCGAGCGCCACCACCAGGGGCCGGTCGGCAGGCGACGCGCTCCGCGCGCGACGGGCAGCGCGAGCAGCAGCAGGCCCGCGGGCAGGGCGCGCAGCACCGCACCCCACAGCGGGGTCTCGGGCGGCAGCAGCTCGGCCGTCACGAGGTAGGTCGAGCCCCACGCCACGGGCGCGATCGCTGCGACGAGCATCCATCGCCAGATGTTTTCCATGGAAGAGATAATGACTTCCACGGAAGGTAATATTCCCGACATGGTTGATGACGACGGCACGGCGCCCGATCGGGTCGCGCGCATCCAGCAGGAGTGGCGGCGCGAGCGCCCCGACCTCGACCCCTCGCCGCAGGGCGTCTTCGGCCGCCTCGCCCGACTGCACGGCCACCTGAGCGAGCAGCTCGCGATCGTCTTCCGCGCCCACGGGCTCACCGAGGGCGAGTTCGACGTGCTCGCCGCCCTGCGTCGCGCCGGCGACCCCTTCGAGCGCACGCCGAGCGAGCTCGCGGCGAGCGTCATGATCTCCAGCGGAGGGCTCACCAAGCGCGTCGACCGGCTCGAGGCCGCCGGGCTCGTCGCGCGACGACCGCACGAGGGCGACGGGCGCAGCCGCGTGGTGGCGCTCACCGCCGCCGGGCGAGCCCTCGTCGACCGCGCGTTCGAGGCGCACCTGGCGAACGAGCATCGGCTGCTGGCCGCGCTCGAGGAGGGCGATCGGCGCGCCCTCGAGGGCATCCTCACGCGCTGGTTGCGGGCCAGCGGCGAGGAGTGACGAACGGCGCGCGCGCCGCGTGACGGCGCGTGACGTCGCCTGCGCATGACCCTCGCCCGGTGTCGGAGCTGCGACATAGTCTCGACTCCGTGCTCCTCGAGACCCACGTGCTGCAAGACACCGACCCCGACCTCGATCGGCTGCTCGTCGACGGCTTCGCGGTCGTCGGCGAGTCGTGGGGCGCCGAGCTGCGGCTCGACTCGGTCGCGCGGGTCGACGAAGCGGTGGATGCCCTGCGCGAGCGCGTCGCCGCCGCCGAGCAGGCGGGGCTCGCCGTGCGCGAGCTGCACCCCGCCGACGCCGCCGCGATCGCCGCGCTCGACGCCGCGAGCTGGGCCGACGTGCCCTCCACGCCCGCGACGACGCACAGCCCCACGACCGAGGCAGAGGCCCGCGCGTGGGCCGGCCGCGGCCGGCGCGGCTTCGGCGCCTTCGACGGCGACCGGCTCGTCGGCCTGTGCGTCGGCGCGGGCGGCGACAACGATTTCATCGTCGTCGCGGCGACCCATCGCGGCCGGGGGCTCGGTGCGGCCGTCGTGGCGGCGTGGATGCTCGCGGCCATCGAGGCCGGCGAGCGCGCGTTCACGGTCGGCGGCGCCGCCGAGAACGTCCGCAGCCTCGCGCTCGTGCGCAGCGTGGGCTTCCGCGTGACCGAGCGCTGGCTGAGCCTGCAGCGGCCCTGACCCTCGAGCGTCGCGCTGCACCCACGGGTCTGTCGACTACCGGGTCGCTGTGCAGGGGAGTACTGTGCGCCGCACACCGGCATCCGGGGTCGGCGCCGCACTCGCTCGCACGCTCGAAGTCGGCTCGGGCCGGCCGGCGGCGGCTCCGGCCGATCGCGGCGGCGTCGACGCTCGCCGTGGCGGTCACGATCGCCCTCGCGCCGCCGGCCGCCGCCGAGACCAGCACCCCGATCGCCTCCGCCTCCGCCCACGGCGTCGCGCTTGAGCTCGATCGCGTGATCGGCACGCCGGAGTGGGCGTTCGGGCCCGACGAGTGGCGGTACTACCGCCTCCAGGCGCAGCTCACCGGTGAGGAGGAGGTCACCCTCGGCCTCTCCGTCGACCTGCTGGAGGAGGGCGTCCTCGAGGAGCTCTGGCGATCGCCCACGCTTCCGCTCCTCGACGACGGGGCCACCCTGCGCAGCTTCTTCAGCACCTCCGTCACCTCGGGCGGCATCGACACTCCCATCCCCGACTGGCCCGGGCTCACCTACGTCTTCTCCGTGCTGGATCCGGAGACCCTCGACCCGATCGGCGAGGTGCTGCGCGTCACCAACGAGGGCCTGCACGTGCCCTTCCTGGATTACAGCCGACCGGGGTACGGCATCAATCTCGCCAGCCTCAGCGGGCCGGACCTCTTCCCGGGCATGACGGCGACGGTGACCGCGGCGAACATGCCGCCCGGGCGCGAGCTCGGAGTCTGGATGGCTCCCGGCCTGGACTACGTCTCGTTCATGCTCGCCGGCGCGCAGCTGCCGCCCGCGGCGATCAAGGCGGGTCGTGCCGTCGTCGGTGCCGACGGTCACTACTCGGCGACGTTCACGCTGCCGCCCTCGACGCCCACCGGGCACTACCAGCTCGTGGTCGGCGACCCCGCGACGCGCGCGTGGCCGGCGGGCACCGAGCAGGCGTTCCTGGTCTCCGCCGCGGCGACGCAGCAGTCGGTGTCGACCCCAACGGGGGCTGGCGTGCAGACCGCCCTCGGGCTGCCGACGTCGACGATCACCGTGACCTACGACACCGTCTCGACGGCCGGCGACACCACCGCGATCGTCTCCAGCACGGGGCCGCTGCTGTCGGGCTTCCAGTTCGCGCTCACGCCGCCCGAGTACGTGCACCTCTCGACGACCGCGACGACGAGCGGCCCGCGCGAGGTGTGCCTCACCTATGACCCGGCGCGCGCGGCCACACCGCCCCGGCTGTACCACTTCGACGTCGATCGCTGGGTCGACGTCACAACGGTGCGCGAGGTCGGCCGGGTCTGCGGCGTCACCACGAGCTTCTCGCCGTTCGTGCTGGGGTACTCCACGGGTGTCGAGCTCGCGAACAAGCAGCAGTGCAAGAACGACGGCTGACGCACGAGCACCCTGCCGCGATTCGTCAACCAGGGCGACTGCGTGAGCTGGTTCGAGGCGCGCCGATGGTGAGACGGCGAAGGCGTTTCACGCCCCGCACCCCCGCGTCAACCCCCTGGGGGCCGGTTCTCGGCACCCGTTAGCGTCGCGCCATACCGACAGGCCGTCGGGGGTCATCGGCACGAGCCGAGGCGCGATCCGCGGCCGGAAGGAGCAACCACCATGGCAACACTTCTCTGGATCATCGCGGCCATCCTCGTCATCGCCGGGATCGTCACGCTCGTGCGCGGTCAGGTGCTCTGGGGCATCGTGCTGATCGTGCTCGGCCTGCTCGTCGGCCCCGGAGGCGTCAGCCTCTTCGCCTGAGCCCGCTCGCTCCACGCCCGTCGGGGGCGCGGAGCGAGCGACCACCGTCGGCGACCGGTCACGTCGCCGCCGCCCGAGAGGCGGGGCCGCCCACACGGCCCCGCCTCTCGCCGTGTCGCTCCGATCCCTGGAGCGCGATCGAGCTCCGACCCGTTCCGCGTGTCGCGCGCGCAACCCCGTCGCATCGCCCAGGTTGCGGTGCGACGCTGGAGGCATGACGGTGATGCCGATGTTCCCGCTGGGTTCGGTGCTGTTCCCGGCGATGCCGACGGCGCTGCGCATCTTCGAGGAGCGCTACATCGTCATGCTCTCGGAGGTGTTACAGCAGGAGCCGGCCGAGTTCGGCATCGTGCTCATCGAGCGAGGCTCGGAGGTCGGCGGCGGCGAGCAGCGGTTCCCGATCGGCACGATCGCGCGCATCGCGCAGGTGCAGGCGAGCGAGGGCTTCATCGGCCTCATCGCACAGGGCACGCAGCGCGTTGAGGTCGAGCAGTGGCTCGACGACGACCCCTACCCACGGGCTCGCGTGCGGGTGCTGCCCGAGCTGGAGTGGCACGACGCCCTCGGGCCGCTCTTCGACGAGGCCGAGTCGACGGTGCGCCGCGCCCTCGCGCAGGCGAGCGAGTTCGTCGAGCAGCAGTGGGGTGCCGACGTCGAACTCAGCGCCGACCGCGTCGAGGCGATGTGGCAGCTCGCCGGCATCGCGCCGCTCGGCCCGCTCGATCACGTGCGGCTGCTGCAGGCGGCCGACGCCGAGGCGCTGCTGCGCGCGCTCATCGACGCCGCGAACGATGCGACCGAGGTGCTCGCGGTCACGTGGGACGACACCGACGACTTCCCGACGGCCGACGACTTCCGCGACCCCGGCGATGCGGGTGGTGCTGACGGCGCCGACGCGCCCGACGACGAGGGGCGATGACGCGGATGCTCGCCTTCCCGATCCCGACCGACCCCGGCACCGCGGCCGCCGCCGGGCCGCTCTTCGTCGCCATGGGCTTCGTGACCGTCGGGGTGCTCGTGTGGCAGGCCGTGCGGTACTTCCGCGACTCCCGTGACGACGACTAGCTGTAGCGCCGCGCGACCGCGGGGCGGCGCGCGTCAGCTCCGGCCGCGCGCCATCCAGGCCTCGACCTCGTCGGCCGTGCGCGGGATGCCCGCCGACAGGCTCTCGCAGCCGTCGGCCGTGACGAGCACGTCGTCCTCGATGCGCACGCCGATGCCGCGGTACTCCTCCGGCACGGTGAGGTCGTCGGGCTGGAAGTACAGGCCGGGTTCGATCGTGAACACCATGCCCGGCTCGAGCACGCCGTCGAGGTAGAGCTCGCGGCGGGCCTGAGCGCAGTCGTGCACGTCGAGGCCCAGGTGGTGCGAGGTGCCGTGCACCATGTAGCGGCGGTGCTGGCCGCCCTCCGGCTGCAGCGCCTCCTCCGCGGTGACCGGCAGCAGACCCCACTCGGCGGTCCTCGCCGCGATGACCTGCATCGCCGCGGCGTGGATCTCGCGGAACCGGATGCCCGGCCTCACGATCGCGAACGCGGCGTCGGCCGCCTCGCGGACGGCCTCGTAGACGCGCCGCTGCACCTCGGTGAACGTGCCGCTCACCGGCAGCGTGCGGGTGATGTCGGCGGTGTAGTAGCTCTCGAGCTCGACGCCGGCGTCGATGAGGATGAGGTCGCCCGGCACGACGGGGCCGTCGTTGCGGGTCCAGTGCAGGATGCACGCGTGCGGGCCGCTCGCCGCGATCGTGTCGTAGCCGACCGTGTTGCCCTCGGCGCGAGCGCGGCGGTCGAAGGTGCCCTCGACGAGGCGCTCGCCGCGCGGGTGCGCGACGATCTCGGGCAGGTCGGCGATGACGTCGTCAAAGCCCTGCTTCGTCGCCTCGACGGCCCGGCGCAGCTCGGCGATCTCGAAGGCGTCCTTCACGAGCCGCAGCTCGCTGAGGTCGCGGGCCAGGTCGGCGTCGCGCTCGGCGAGCTCGTCGGCGAGGGGCGACTCGGCGGCGGCAGCGTCGGCGTCGCCGAGCAGCAGGCGCTGAGCATCCACCCGGTCGGTGATCGCGCGGTCGGCCTCGCGGACGACGATCGTGTCGGCGTCGACGCCGTCGAGCACGGCCTCGAGCTCGCCGAGCCCGCGCGTCGCGAGGCCCAGGTCGAGCGCGACATCGGTGGCCGTGGGGCGCGGGCCCGTCCAGAACTCGCCGATCTCGGGGTTGGCGTAGAACTCGTCCGAGTCGCGGCCGGCGGCCTCGCGGAAGTACAGCACGGCCTCGTGGCCGTCGGGCTCGCCCGACTCGGTGGTGCGCGGCTCGAGCACGAGCACGCTGCCGGGCACCGTGTCTGCGCCCCAGCCGGTGAGGTGCGCGAAGGCGGAGTGCGCGCGGTACGGGTAGTCGGTGTCGTTCGAGCGCTGCTTGGCCGGCCCGGCCGGCACCAGGATGCGCGCGGTCGGGTGCAGCGCCGAGAGGCGCGCGCGGCGCTCGGCCGCGAAGGCGGCCTGCTCGCGCGGCCCGGTCGTCGCGCTCGGGCGCTCGGCCCAGCCCTGCGAGATGTAGGTCTTGAACGCGTCGGAGCCGGGGGTCGTCGACCGGTTCGCGGTCGCGCGCGGGGCATCCTTCTGGTGGGTCTCAGCCATGCGACCCATCCTCTCAGGGCGCCAGCCTCGCCACCACCGGGCGGTGATCGCTGCCCGCGTCGTCGCGGGTCGTGATCACGCGGAAGCCGCGGATCTCCAGGTCGGGCGTCGCGAGCACGTGGTCGATCGGGGCGCCGAGCAGCGGCGGCAGGCGCGTCGGCCACGTGCCGACGGCTCCCGCACCCGAGGCGAGGGCCGCGTCGACGCACGAGCCGAGGCCGGGCCCGTCGTCGGTCGCGGTGAAGTGGTCGGCGGTCGCGTTGAGGTCGCCGGCCATGATGACGCGCTCGCCCGTGCAGACCTCGTCGAGCCAGGCGAGATCGGCGCGCCAGTTGGCGAGCTCACCGGGCACCGGCGCGATGGGATGCACGCCGACGATCGTCGGCCCGTCGCCGTCGGCGGGTCGCAGCACGATGCTCGGCAGCACGGTCGTCGAGCCGACGGCGTCGTCGCGCACGTACTCGCCGAGCTCGGCGGAGATCAGCACGCTCGTCGACCGGGCCTTGAGCTCGAGCTCCGGGTCGAACTGCAGGGCGTGCACCCACATGGGGCGGCCGCTCGCGCGCAGCGACTCCGCCGCGGCGATCGCGGTCTCCTCCGTCGTCTCGGGCAGCACGACGACGTCGGCCTGCTGCTCGAGGGCCAGGTCGGCGATGGCCTGCGCGCCGGTCGCGTCGCCGAGGGTGTTCCAGGCGAGCACGACGAGCTCGTCGTCGGCGGGCGCGGGCAGGGCATCCGTTGCGAAGCCGCGACTGGAGAGCACGGCGAGATTGAGGGCGGCGAAGGCGAGCGCGATGACCGCGAGGCCGGCCAGGAAGCGTCGCGCCGCGGGCCAGCCCGCCGCGACGATGAGCAGCGCGATCGCCGCGACCACGGCGACGAGGGCGAGGGCGGCGCGCAGCGACACGAGCTGCGCGATGACGGGGGCGCCGGCGAGCCCGAACAGGCTGGGCCAGCCGATCACGAGCAGGGCCGCCGCGACGCCGACCAGCAGCACGGCGGCAGCGGTACGGCGGATCATGACCCGGCGAGCCTACCCCGGTGCTGCGTGCGCACCCGTCGCCCGGCGTGCGTGCGGCCCGCCCTGCGTAGCATGAGGAGCATGCCCGAGCCGCGGATCGACCTGCACAGCCACAGCAGCGTCTCCGACGGCACCGAGACGCCGACGCAGCTCGTGCGCGCGGCGCTCGCCGCCGGCCTCGACACGCTCGCGATCACCGATCACGACTCGACCGCGGGCTGGGATGAGGCGGTCGCCGCCGCCGCGGGCACGGGCCTGCAGATCATCCGCGGCATGGAGCTGTCGACGCGGCACGAGTGGCGCAGCGTGCACGTGCTCGGCTACCTCTTCGACCCGAACGATGCCGACCTCGTCGCCGAGACGGGCCGCATCCGCGACGACCGGCTGACGCGCGCCGAGCGCATGGTCTCGCGCATCGCGGAGGACTACGACGTCACATGGGACGACGTGCTCGCCCAGTCGGGCGGCGTCTCGATCGGCCGGCCGCACATCGCCGACGCGCTCGTGGCGCGCGGCATCGTGCGCACGCGCAGCGAGGCCTTCGAGACGATCCTGCACTTCAGCGCCGGCTACTACTTGCCGCACGCGGCCCCGACGGTGCTCGACGGCGTGCGCATCATCGCCGAGGCCGGGGGAGCGCCCGTCATCGCGCACCCGGCCACGCGCGGTCGCGAGGCCGTCATCGATGAGCGGATGCTCGCGCAACTGGTCGACGCCGGTCTCGTCGGCCTCGAGGTCGACCACCGCGAGAACACCGCCGAGGGCCGCGAGACGCTGCGCCGCTACGCGGTCCGCTTCGGGCTCGTCATGACCGGCTCGAGCGACTACCACGGCGACGGCAAGCCGAACCGGCTCGCCGAGCACACCACGAGCCCCGAGGCGCTCGAGGCGATCGTCGCGCGCACCCGCGGGGTCGCACCCGTGCGCTCCTGACGCGCGTCGCGCGCGCCCCGCGTACCCTCGCTCGCATGATCAGCGAGCTCGGACCCGACGAGGTGTTCGTCTTCGGCTCCAACGCCGACGGCTGGCACGCCTGCGGCGCCGCGCGCACCGCCCTCGAGCGCTTCGGGGCGGTGTGGGGTGAGGGGCACGGGCACCACGGCCGCTCGTACGCGATCGACACGATGAGCGGGCTCGGGGTGCTCGCGGAGGAGGTCGCCGCCTTCGTCGACTACGCCCGCGCCCACCCCGAGCTGCGCTTCCTGCTCACGCCCGTCGGCACGGGCATCGCCGGCTACGCGCCGGAGGAGGTGGCGCCGCTCTTCGTCGACGCGCCCGACAACGTGGTGCTGCCGCCGGAGTTCGTGGAGGCGCTCGCCGCCGAGTGAGCGTCGGCGGGGCCCTGCTCGCCCTCGCGCCGCTCGGCGTCGCCCGCCGTCGCGTCCTCGGCCGTCGGCTCCTCGCTCGCCCCGTCGGCACCCTCGGGCGCACCGTGACCGCCGTGCGGCCGCGTCATGGGGGTGCGCCGCACAAGCAGCACGAGCGGGATGGTGATGAGCGAGATGAGGGCGCCCACGATGAACGCGGCACGCACGCCCTCCGCCGTCACCGACTCGGTGGCCCCGCCGCCCGGGCCGGCGAAGGCCGCGGCGACGGAGATGAACAGGGCGATGCCGGCCGCCCCGGCGACCTGCTGGATCGTGCCGACGATCGCGCTGCCGTAGGAGTTGAGCTGCGGCGGCAGCGACGACATGCCGTTCGTGATGAGCGGCGTGAACAGCAGCGCGAGGCCGAGGCTCGTGCCGAGGTTCGCGACCGAGACGAGCCACAGGGGCGTCGTCGCGGTGAACAGCGTCATGCCCCACAGGGAGGCCGAGAGCAGGATGGCGCCCGGCACGATGAGCGGGCGCGGCCCGACGGCGTCGAAGCGGCGACCGATGATGGGCGCCGCGAAGGCCATGAGCAGGCCGCCCGGGAGGATCAGCAGGCCCGAGACGACCGCCTCGGCGCCGAGCACGTCCTGCACGTAGAGCGGGATGAGGATGATCGCGCCGAAGAGCGCCATCGAGGCGATCGTGACGGTGCCGATGGCGAGCGCGAACTCGCGCGAGGCGAAGGTGCGCAGGTCGAGCAGGGCGCCGTCGGTGCGCTGCAGTACGACCTGCCGCCAGCCGAACAGCGCGAGCACGACGACGCCGATGCCGAGCGATACGAGGCCGGGCACGAGCTCGCCGCCGCCCTCGCCGAGCAGGCTGAGGCCGTAGACGAGCCCGCCGAAGCCGGGCACGGAGAGCGCGACGGAGAGCAGGTCGAGGCGCACCGGTCGCTGCTCGCCCACGTTGACGATGCGCGCGGCGCCGAGCGCGAGGCCCGCGACCGCGAACGGCAGCATCGTGATGAACAGCCAGCGCCAGTCGGCGATCGAGAGGATGAACCCCGAGACGGTCGGCCCGAGCGCGGGAGCGACCGAGATCACGATCGAGATGTTGCCGACCACTCGGCCGCGCAGGTGCGGCGGCACGAGCGCGAAGACCGTCGTGAACAGCAGCGGCATCATGATCGCCGTGCCGCTGGCCTGCACGACGCGCGCGATGAGCAGCACCGTGAAGCCCGGCGCGATCGTCGCGATCGCCGTGCCGAGGGTGAAGAGCGACATCGCGGCGAGGAACATCGTGCGCGTCGAGAAGCGCAGCATGAGGAAGCCCGTGATCGGGATGACGACCGCGAGCGTGAGCATGAAGGCGGTCGTGAGCCACTGCGCCGCCGACGCCGAGATGTCGAGGTCGGCCATGAGCTCGGGGATCGCGACGCCCATGAGCGTCTCGTTGAGGATCACGACGAAGGCGGAGACGATGAGCAAGCGGATCACGCCCATGGTGCGCTTGAGGTCGGCGGCTTCGGTCAGGCTCTGATCAGTGGTGGGAACGGGGGAAGCGGGCACGAGACTCCTCGTGGGTGTTCGGTGGTGGCGGGGGCGCGGCGAGGATCGCTCGCCCGCGAGTGCGGGGGCACGTGCGAGAACGCCAGGAATGCTCAACGTACGGTACTCCTCCGACCTTCCCGACGGCAGGGTCGGGATGCGGAGCGCGGTGGTGCGCAGCGGCCGGAGGGGCCGCCGATCAGGCCTGCGCGGCCGAGCTGCCCTCGGCGGCGGCGGCGCCGCCCGAGCCGCCCGAGCGACGACGGCGGCGACGGCGCTTGGCGGAGGCCGACGTGCCCTCGCCCGCGGGCGACGCGGGAGGGGCATCCGCGGCCTTCTCGCCGCCCTCGCCGCTGCGACGGCGCTCGCGCGGCGGACGCGAGCCGTCGCCGGAGCCCGACCGGGAGCGCGAGCGCGGCGGGTGCGAGGCATCCTTTTCAGCCTTCGGAATGGGCGTCGCCTTGAGGCGGCCCTTCGAGCCTTCGGGGATGTTGAGGTCGGTGAACAGGTGCGGCGACGAGGAGTACGTCTCGACCGGCTCGGTGATGCCCATCTCGAGCGCGCGGTCGATGAGCGCCCACTTGTGCATGTCGGCCCAGTCGACGAACGTGACCGCGATGCCCGTCTTGCCGGCACGGCCGGTGCGGCCGGCGCGGTGCAGGTAGGTGTCGTGGTCGTCGGGCACCGTGTGGTTGATGACGTGCGTGACGTCGTTGACATCGATGCCGCGCGCCGCGACGTCGGTGGCGATCAGAATGTCTTTCTTGCCGGCCTTGAACGCGGCCATCGAGCGCTCGCGCGCCTCCTGACTCATGTCGCCGTGCACCGCGCCGGCGTTGAAGCCGCGGTCGGTGAGCTCTTCGACGAGCTTCGCCGCCGCGCGCTTGGTGCGCGTGAAGATGACGGTCTTGCCGCGGCCCTCGGCCTGCAGGATGCGGCCGATCACCTCGTCCTTGTCGAGCGCGTGCGCGCGGTAGACGATGTGCTCGATGTTGGCCTGCGTGAGGCCCTCGTCGGGGTCGGTCGCGCGGATGTGGATCGGCCGAGTCATGAACCGACGCGCGAGCGCGACGATCGGGCCGGGCATGGTGGCCGAGAACAGCATCGTGTGCCGCGTCGGCTTCGTCTGCGCGAAGAGCTTCTCGATGTCGGCGAGGAAGCCGAGGTCGAGCATCTTGTCGGCCTCGTCGAGCACCATGACCTCGACGTTCGCGAGGCTCAGCAGGCGCTGGCTCGCGAGGTCGAGCAGGCGGCCCGGGGTGCCGACGACGATCTGCGCGCCGGCCTTGAGCTGCTCGATCTGGCCCTCGTAGGCCTTGCCGCCGTAGATGGAGACGATCTTGACGTCGCGGTTCTTCGCCGCGAGCTCGAGGTCTTCGGTCACCTGCACGCACAGCTCGCGCGTGGGCACGACGACGAGCGCCTTGACGCCCGGCTCGGGGTGGAGGCCGAGGCGCTGGATGAGCGGGAGGCCGAAGCCGAAGGTCTTGCCGGTGCCGGTCTTGGCCTGACCGATGATGTCCTGCCCGGTGAGGGCCAGCGGGATGGTCTGCTGCTGGATGGGGAAGGGCTCGATGATGCCCTTGCTTGCGAGGGCATCGACCAGATCGGTCTCGATGCCCAGTTCGGTGAAAGTCACGTGGAGGTTCGCCCTGTCTTGTCTTGGTGCAGCCAGTTTAGCCGCCGGGGGAGCCCGCGGCGGGTGCGGCCGGCGCATCGCCTAGGCTGTCGGCGTGGCCTCGTGGTTCCGTCGCTCCCGCCCGCGCACGCCCGCGCCCACCCTCACCTCGCGCGACACCGCGACCGCGGCGACGCGCGTCGACCTGCACGAGCTCACTCCGGCGACCGACGTGTTCCTCGGCCACTGCGCCGCGCTGCACCTGACGTTCTTCGAGCAGCTGAGCCACGCGGTCGCGAACGCTCCGCGCGTCGCCGAGAAGGATGCCCTGGCTCGCGCCGCGGCGACGACCCTCGCGCGCTACGAGGCCCTCGTGGCCGAGATCGGCCGCCAACGCCTCGACGCCACCGCGGTCATGGAGCCGCACCTGCGCGGGGTGCAGGAGTTCGAGCGCCGCACGATGGGCGCCGATTGGCACGAGCAGGTGGCGAGCGCCCACGTGACCATCGGGTTCCTCACCGACTTCTGGGTGCGCCTGGCAGCCGGCCTGCCGCGCGACGCGCGCGAGGGCGTCGAGGAGGCCCTCCGCCGCGGCGAGCTCGAGCAGCCGCTGCACGCCATCATCGAGCAGGCGATCGCCGCCAACCCGCGGCTGTCGTCGCGCCTCGCGCTCTGGTGCCGTCGCCTCGTCGGCGACACGATGCTGCAGGCCCGCTCGGCACTCGCGCTGCACGCCGACCGCGTACGCGACGAGGAGCAGATCGAGCCGGTGTTCACCGAGCTCATCGCCGAGCACACGCGGCGACTCGACCGCCTCGGGCTCACCGCCTGATCGACGCCGCCTGGCGGGCTCGGCTCAGGCCGTGCGGGCCGCGACCGGCTGCCCGGGCCGCATGAGGCTCGCGAGCAGGGCCTCGTCGGCGGCACGCCGGCGCGGGGGCAGCAGGAGCGCGAAGGCGAGCGCGACGGCCGGGCCGATCACGAGGCTGAACACCCAGATCCAGCCGCCGTCGAACGTGAACCCCAGCCAGACGAGCAGCACCCACGTCGCGGCGGTCGCGGCGGCGCCGATCGCCGGCACGAGCAGCAGTCCGTGCGTCTCACGACCCGGCACGGCGTAGCGCACCCCGAGCGCGAGGGCGGCGCCGATGACCGTGACGAACAGCAGCTCCACGGCTAGCCGACGAATCCGATGCGGCGGGTCGACTCCGACCCGATTTCGACGTAGCCGATGGAGGCGGCGGGCACGACGTACTGCTTGCCCTTGTCGTCGGCGATCGACAGCACGGTGCCGGAGGCGAGCGCCTCGGTCACGGCCTGCTCGATCTCGGCGGCGGTCTTCGAGCTCTCGAACGAGAGCTCACGGGGGCTGTTGAGGATGCCGATGCGAATGTCCACGAGCGTCACTGTACCCCGGCGCCCGAGTCGCATCGGGCGCGTTCACCGAGAGCGGAGCGCCGGGCATCCGCTGCGCCGCGCCGCGGTGTCGGAGGGCGCCGCTACCGTGATCGCATGCCCTCCCTCGACACCGCTCAGCGCGCGGTGCTCGAGGCGCGCCGGGGCCGCGGCGCGGTCGTGCTGGGGGCGCCGGGCACCGGCAAGACCACGGCCGCGATCGAGCTCGTGGCGGCGGCGATCCTCGACGACGGCCTCGCCCCGGCCGACGTGCTCGTGCTCACGCCCTCGCGCCGCACGGCGACCGCCCTGCGCGATCGGCTCGCCCTGCGCCTGGCCGAGCCCGATGAGGCGCAGGCTCCCGTGCTGCCTGGCCCGCTCGCGCGCTCGATCGCCTCGTACGCCCATGCGATCGTCACGGCGGATGCCCGGCTGAGCGGTGCCGCCGACCCGAGACTGCTCTCCGGCGCCGACCAGGATGCCGACCTCGCCGAACTGCTGCTCGGCCACGAGCTCGACGGCCGGGGGCCCGTCTGGCCGGAGCACCTCGGGCCAGAGGTGCGCTCGCTCGGGGCGTTCCGCACCGAGCTGCGCGACCTCGTCTCTCGGCTGTCGGAGCACGACTGGTCGAGCGATGACCTGCGTGCCGCGGCCGCGCGGCGCTCGCGCCCCGAGTGGGCGGCCGTCGCCGACCTCGTCGACGAGTACCGGCTCGTGCTCGGCGGTGCTCGCGCCGATCAGGTCGATCCCGCCGAGCTCGTGCGCGCCGCCGTCGGCCTCGTGCGCGACCCGCATCCGGCGGCGCCGCCCGTGCCGCGCCTGGTCGTGCTCGACGATGCGCACGACGCGACCCCGAGCGGCTTCGACCTGCTCGCCGCGCTCGCCGCCCGCGGGGCCGCGGTCGTCGTGCTCGGCGACCCGGACGTCGCCACGAACACGTTCCGCGGGGCGGAGCCCGAGGCGGTCGCGCGCTTCGCTGCCCTCGTCGAGGGGGCGAGCCTGCCGACGATCGTGCTGGGCACGGCGCATCGGCACGGGCCGGGCATCCGCTCGCTCGTCGCCGCTCTCGCAGCTCGCATCGGCACGGCGGCGGCCGGCCCGCAACGCCGGGCCGTGCCCGGCCGCGACGCCGACGCGGAGGCGGTCGGCGAGCGCCCGGCGCTCGCGCCGCCGCTGCTCGCCCTCACCGCCGCGAGCGGCGCGCGCGAGCGGGCGCTCGTCGCCGACCTGCTGCGCGAGCGGCACGTGCTCGACGCCGTGCCGTGGTCGCGCATGGCCGTCGTCGTGCGCAGCGGCGCCCAGGTGCCGCTCGTCGCGCGAGCGCTCACCGCCGCGGAGGTGCCGGTGCGCACGACTGCGGCCGGTCGACCGCTGCGCGAGCACCCGGCGGCGCGCGCGCTCATCCGGTTCGTCGACATCGGCGTGGGGCGCAGCGCGCTCGACGCCGCGGCCGCCACCGAGCTGCTGCTCGGTCCGCTCGGCGGGCTCGACCGCATCGGGCTGCGCCGGCTGCGGCGGGCCCTGCGCGCGGAGGAGCTCGCGGGCGAGGGCGATCGCCCGGCCGACGCGCTGCTGGTCGAGGCGCTGCAGGCGCCCGACCGGCTCGAGACGATCGACCATCGCGTCGCCCGCCGTGCTGCGCGGGTGGCGCGCACGCTCGCCGGCATCCGCGCTCGCCACGAGGCGGGCGCCACCGTCGACGAGCTGCTCTGGCTGACCTGGAGCGACGCGCACGTCACCGACGACTGGGCGGCGCGCTCGGCCGCGGGTGGCCCCGCGGCGGCCGAAGCCGACCGCGCGCTCGACGCCGTCGTGTCGGTCTTCACCGCGGCGACCACGATCGTCGACACGGTGCCCGAGGCGACCGTCGAGACCTTCCTCGCGCGCGTGCTCGACAGCGACGTCGCCGACGACCTGCTCGCCCCCGTGCGCGTCGCCGAGTCGGTGCTCGTGACGACCCCGGCCTCGGCGACGGGCCTCGAGGTCGACGTCGTCGTCGTCGCGGGGCTGACGGAGGGCGTGTGGCCGAACCTGCGCATCCGCGGCTCGCTGCTGCACGCCCCCGCCGTGAGCCGCCTGGCCCGCGGCCTGCCCGTCGACGACCTCGACGAGCGTCGCCTCGTGCTCGACGACGAGCTGCGCATGGCCGTACTCGCGTTCTCCCGCGCCCGGCAGCAGCTCGTCGTGACGGCGACCTCCGGCGACGACGAGCAGCCGAGCGCGCTGTGGCAGCTCGTCGCCGACGCGGCCGAGCAGCTCGCCCTCGCCGCGGATGCTGATGCCGACGCTGAAGGTGCCGCTGACGTTCGGGGCGGTGGCCCCGGCCGCGCGGCCGCCGCCGCGATCGCGCGCCGCGGCAGACCGCGGTCGCTGCGGCGACTCGTCGGGCACCTGCGGCGCATCCTCACCGAGCCCTCGACGGGCGAGACCGCGCGCGCCGAGGCCGCCATCGCGCTGCGCCGTCTCGCCGAGGCGGGCGTCGCCGGGGCCGACCCGGCCGAATGGTGGGGCCTGCTCGAGCCGTCGACGACCGAGCCGCTCTTCGCCGACGCCGAGCACGTCGCCCTCTCGCCGTCGAAGCTCGAGGCGATCGAGGCGAGCCCGCTCGACTGGTTCCTCGACCGGGTCGCCCCCGAGGAATCGAGCCCGGCGATGGGCATCGGCACGATCGTGCACGGCGCGATGGAGACCGCGACCGACCCGAGCGTCGACGCCGTGTGGGCCGCGATCGAGGCGCGCTGGGGCGAGCTCGTGTTCGAGTCGCCGTGGCTCGCCGAGCAGCAGCGACGACTCGCCCGCCGCTACGCCCAGGGCGTGGCCGCCTACCTGCAGGATGCCGCCGCGGCCGGGCGCGCTCTCGTCGCCGCCGAGCGCGGGTTCTCGGTCGACGTCGACCGCGCGCGCCTGCGCGGCACCGTCGACCGCATCGAGCGCGACGCCGACGGCGCCGTGCGCATCATCGACCTCAAGACGGGCCGACCTCTCACCGACCAGCGGAAGGTCGCCGAGCACGCCCAGCTCGGCGCCTACCAGCTCGCCTACGCCGACGGTGCCTTCGACGAGGCGCTCGACGCTCTCGGCCCCCACCACGCGGAGGGCGCGCGGCTGCTCTACGTGCGCGAGGGGGTGAGCGGCAAGCCCTACCGAGAGGCGACGCAGCCGGTGCTCGACGAGGCCGCGCTCGAGGCGTTCCGCGAGCGGCTGCGCCAGGCGGTCTCGGCGATCGCCGTCGCCGAGCTCACGGGCGTGCGCGCCGCCGGCCGGTACGACCTCAGCGCGCGCCGCCACCGCATCCACCGCGTGCCGCCCGTGACGGGAGACGACGCATGAGCTGGGTCGCCGACGTGCCGGGCGCTCGCGTGAGCGCCGATCGCATCGCCGACGCCATCGGGCAGCACCGCCCGACGGCCGAGCAGCGCGCCGTGATCGAGGCGCCGCTCGGTCCGGCGCTCGTCGTCGCCGGGGCCGGCTCGGGCAAGACCGAGACCATGTCGGCCCGCGTGCTCTGGCTCGTCGCCAACGGCTTCGTCGCACCCGAGCAGGTGCTCGGCCTGACGTTCACGCGCAAGGCCGCCGGAGAGCTCGGGCACCGCATCCGCGAGCGGCTCACCGCGCTCGGCCGCAGTGACCTGCTGGGCCGCGGCGCCGATGACCCGCCGCTCGTCGACGCCTTCACCCAGCCGACCGTCTCGACCTACAACGCCTTCGCCTCCACCCTCTACCGCGACCACGCCGTGCTCATCGGGCGCGACCCGGATGGCGCCGTGCTCGGAGAGGCGAGCGCCTGGCAGCTGGCACGCGAGCTCGTGACCTCCGCGTCGGATGCCCGGCTCGCCGACCTCGACCTGCCGGTCGACCGCCTCACCGCCGCCGTGCTGCAGCTCGCCCACGCCGTCGCCGAGCACGACGCCGACATCGCCGACGTGCGCGCGTACCTCGAGCGCTTCCTGCGCGTCGCCGACCTGCCGCTCGGAGACCGGCACGAGCGGCGGGCCGGCATGGAGGCGCTCCTGAAGCTCAACGCGACGCTGCCGATCGTCGACCTCGTCGAGCGGTTCCAGGCCGCCAAGGCCCGCGATGGGCTCGTCGAGTTCAGCGACCAGGTGAGCCTCGCGCTGCGCATCGTGGGGCGGCACAGCGACATCGCGGCGAGCATCCGCGACCGCTACCGGGTCGTGCTCCTCGACGAGTACCAGGACACGAACGTCGCCCAGGCGCGCCTGCTCGCCGAGCTGTTCGCGGGCATGCCCGTCATGGCCGTCGGCGACCCGCACCAGTCGATCTACGGCTGGCGCGGGGCGAGCGCCTCCAACCTCGACGACTTCGCCCGGCGCTTCGCGGGTGACGCTGAAGGCGGGGGAGCCTCGACCGTCGCGCGGTACTCGCTCAGCACCTCGTGGCGCAACGGCACGGGCATCCTCGACGTCGCCAACGCGCTCGTCGAGCCGCTCGCCGCGCGTGGCGGCGTGCCCGTCGAGACTCTCGCACCCGGCCCGATGGCCACGCACGACCCGGTCGAGCTCGTGCAGCTCGAGACGATCGACGACGAGGCCGACGCCGTCGCGCAGTGGCTCAAGGCCCGCCTGGCCGAGCCCGTGCGCGGCGCCGCGCCGGGCGCGCTCGACGCCGAGGGCCGCCCGCTGCGGCCGAGCGCGGCGCTGCTCATGCGCAACCGCACGCTGCAGCCGGCGTTCCTGGCGGCGCTCCGTCGGCACGAGGTGCCCTTCCACGTGCTCGGCATCGGCGGCCTGCTCGCCGAGCCCGAGATCGCCGACCTCGTCAGCGCCCTCGCCGTCGTCGACGACCCCGCGGCCGGCACCGAGCTCGTGCGCCTGCTCGCCGGGCCGCGCTGGCGCATCGGGCTCGCCGACCTCGAGGCGCTGCGCGGCATCGCCTCCTGGCTGCGGGAGCGCGACCTCGCTCAGCGGGCGTTCACGCCGGAGGTGATCGAGCGCATGCGCGCCTCCGTCGCCGCGACCGACGGCGTCTCGATCGTCGACGCCCTCGACTTCGTCGCCACCGCGCCCGAAGGGCACGGGCAGCTCGCGCGGCTCAGCGACGTCGGGCGCGAGCGGCTGCGCGAGGCCGGCCAGCTGTTCGCGCGCCTGCGCTCACGCACCGCGCTCGACCTCGCCGACCTCGTCGCCGCCGTCGAGCACGAGCTGCAGCTCGACATCGAGGTCGCCGCCAACCCCGCGCGCGTGCTGCGCGACGCGCCCCGGGAAGCCTTCCTCGACGCGCTCGACGGGTATCTCGCCCTCGCCGATCACGCCACGCTCGGCGGGTTCCTCTCGTGGCTGCGCGAGGCCGAGTGGCGCGACAACCTCTCACCGCGCAGCGAGGAGCCGGAGCCCGGCACCGTGCAGGTGCTGACGATCCACGGCTCCAAGGGCCTGGAGTGGGACGCCGTCGCCGTGCCGCGCTTCGTCGTCGACGAGCTGCCGGCGAAGCCGCGCGAGGGCACGAGCGGCTGGCTCAGCCTCGGCGTGCTGCCCTACGAGCTGCGCGGCGACGCCGCCGAGCTGCCCGTCTTCGCCTGGCAGAGCGCCGAGACCCGCAAGGAGCTCCTCGAGCGGCGCGAGCAGTACGGGGCGGAGGTCGGCGCGCACCTCGAGCGGGAGGAGCGACGGCTCGCCTACGTCGCCGTGACGCGGGCGCGGCACCGACTGCTGCTCTCCGGCTCGTTCTGGGCGGGGCACGCCAGGCCGCGGGCGACGAGCGGCTTCCTCACCCCGCTCATCGAGTGCGGGGTGCTGCCTGCGGTGCCTGAGGCGAGCATCCACGAGGAGAACCCCCTCGTGCAGGAGGACGACACGGCGCCCTGGTGGCCCGGCGACCCGCTCGGCGGGCGCCGCGCCGCCGCCGAGCGCGCCGCCGCCCGCGTGCGCGCCGCGCATCCGGACGCCGCGAGCGCCTGGCACGACGACATCACCCTGCTGCTCGCCGAGCGCGAAGCGCGACTCGCCGGCGCGCAGCGCGTCGAGGTGCCGCTGCGCGTCGCCGCCTCCACTGTCAAAGAGTTCGTCACCGACCCCGCCGCGATCGCCCAGCGGCTGCGTCGACCCCTGCCGCAGCGCCCCTACCGCGCGACGCGGCTCGGCACCGTCTTCCACCGCTGGGTCGAGCAGCGCAGCGGGGTCACCGCCCTCGAGGAGAGCGTCGACGGCCTCGGGCTCGACCTCGGTCTCGACGACGAGGTCGGCGGCGACGCCGTCGAGCGCGAGCGGCTCGCCGAGCTGCAGCGCACCTTCGAGGCCTCGCCGTGGGCGACCCGGCGGCCCCTCGACGTCGAGCGCGAGCTGCACGTGCCGCTCGAGGGGCGCATCCTCGTCTGCAAGATCGACGCCGTGTATCCGCTGGAACCCGGCCCCGACGGCCGGGAGCGCGTCGAGATCGTCGACTGGAAGACCGGCCGGGCCCCGCGCGATGACGCCGACCGCGCCGCCAAAGAGCTGCAGCTCGCCGTCTACCGGCTCGCCTACGCGCGCTGGCGCGGCCTGCCGCTCGAGAGCGTCGAGGCAGTGTTCTACTTCGTCGCCGACGACGCCGTGCTGCGGCCCGAGCGCCTGCCCGACGAGGCCGGGCTGCGCGCGCTGTGGCGCGAGGCAATCGGCGCGCAGGGCTGAGCCGCGCGCGCGACCCTCGCTAGACCGTCGCCGACGGCACGCTGAAGCGCGAGCGGTAGCTCTGCACCAGCGAGCGCATGCCGATGCCGCACACCCCCACGAGCGTCTCGCCGCGGAAGTACTCGACCACGCACTCGTCATCGAGCGAGCCCGCGACGAGCTCGCGGCGATCGGCGAGGTAGGTCATGCCGAAGGCGAGCAGGTGCATGTCGTACTGGTCGCTCCAGAACGACGGCAGCGGCGCGAAGCCGGCCGCCGCGAGCGGCTCGCAGTCCTCCCCGCGCAGGTGCGCGGCGATGAGCTGCCCGGCGCGCTTGCCCGTCTCGGTCGGCAGGTTCCAGTGCTCGACCCGCCGCGGCACGTCGTCGAACAGCGGGTTCGGGTAGCGGGCGACGTCGCCGACCGCGAACACGTCGGGGCGCACGACGCCGTCGACGCCGATCGCGCGCAGGCCCGCATCCACGAGCACGCCGTCGCTCACGTCGAGGCCCGAGCCCTGCAGCCACCCGGTGTTCGGGTCGCTGCCGATCGCCACGACGAGCACGTCGCACTCGAGCATGACCCCGCTCGTCAGGATCACGCGCTCCACCGCGGTCTCGCCGACGAGCCCGAAGAGCCCGTCGCGCGTGAAGAAGCGCACGCCGTGCGCCTCGTGCCGCCGGCGCACCTCGCCACCGAGCTCGGGCCCGAGCGCGCGGTCGAGCGGCACGGCGCTCTGCGTCACGATCGAGACCGAGCATCCGTTCTTCGCCGCCGTCGCCGCGATCTCGCAGCCGACGAAGCCCGACCCGAGGATGACGACGTTCGCGCCCGGCCGCAGCGCCGAGCGCAGGCCGACGGCGTCGTCGAGCGTACGCAACACGTGGATGCCGCCGAGCCGGTGCGAGGGGATCGGCAGCGGCTTCGGCCGCAGCCCCGTCGCGATCACGAGCGATGCGTACGGATGCTCGACTCCGGCCTCGTCGACGACGACCCGTCGCGCGGCGTCGAGCGAGGCGGCCGCGCGACCGAGCGTCCACGTGACGCCCTGCTCGAGCGCCGAGCGGATCGGGAAGGCGACCTCGTCGTGCCCGTGCCCCTCGGTCTGCAGCAGCTCTTTCGACAGCGGCGGCCGGTTGTAGGGCGCGTGCGCCTCGGCGCCGAGGAACTCGATGGGGCCGTCGTAGCCGGCGCGCCGAGCCCCCTCCGCGGTGCGGAGGCCGGCCATCGACGCGCCGACGATGAGGAGCGGGGCATCCGTCATGGGGGCCTACTCGCGCGTGAGCATGATCGCCTGCATCGGGCAGACGTCGGCCGCAGCCTCGAGGTCGGCGAGCATCTCGTCGGGCGCCTCGGCCTTGTACTCGAGCTTGTCGTCGGCGTTCAGCTGGAACACCTCCGGCGCCTCGAACACGCACTGCCCGTAGTGCTGGCACTTGTTCATGTCGACGTCGATCTTGATCATGCGTCTTCTTCCTCCTGGACGGTGGACGGGTAGAGATCCTTCGAGGGGGTGCGGATGCCGCGGAACTCCCAGTCGCCGCCGAGCGCGGTCGAGACCACCTCTTCGCTCTCGGTCGGCTGCGCGCCGACGTCGGTGCGGATCGGCGTCGGCCCCTCGACGATGCGGTTGCGCAGGCGGCCGAGGCCCTCGACCTCGACCTCGACGACGTCGCCGGGCTGCACGGGTCGCGAGTTCGCCGGCGTGCCGGAGAAGATCATGTCGCCGGGCTCGAGCGTGATCGTGCGCGCGAGGTCGGCGACGAGGTAGTGCATGTCCCACTCCATGTTGTCGGTCGAGTCCTCCTGCTTGAGCTCGCCGTTCACGTAGGTGCGGATCATCTTGCCGCGGAAGTCCCAGCCGTCGACGAGCCCAGGGCCGACGGGTCCGAGCGTGTCGGAGCCCTTGACGCGCAGCATCGAGCCGGCGTCGGTGTCGCGGAAGTCGTGCAGCCCGTAGTCGTTGCCGACCGAGTAGCCGGCGATGTAGTCGCCCGCCTCCTCGGGGCTCACGTTGCGGCACGTGCGACCGATGATGATGACGATCTCGCCCTCGTAGTTGAGCCACTTGCAGCCGACCGGACGTACGACGTCGCCCTCGTGGCTGTTGAGCGCCGTGATCGGCTTGTGGAAGTACGTCGGCGCGGCCGGGAGCTTCGTCATGAACTCCTCGGTGCGGCTGGCGTAGTTGAGGTGCACCGCGATGATCTTCGAGGGGATGCTCGGCGCGAGGTGCACCGCCTCCGAGATCGCCACGCGGCGGCCGTCGGGCGCCACGAGCTCCTCCCCGTCGCGGCGCACGCGCACGGGCGCGCCGCCGAGCAGGATGCGGCGGTACTCGGTCGTCTCTGCCGGGGTCGTCTCGCCCATGCTCAGCGCTCCCGCGAGAGCACGAGGTCGCGCGGCTGCGGGAACCCGCCCTCGGGCTCGGGGAAGTAGACGTGCACCTGGCCGGTGCCGATCGAGTTCTCGTACTCCGAGTACATGACGCCCTTCGCGGTGTTGGCGCCCTCGCCGGTCGCGCCCGCCATGGTGAGCCAGTGGCTGAAGTTGGCCTCCGGCTTGTACTTCTTGAACTCGTCCATCGTGTCGAGGATGCGCTGGTGGTCGCCAGCCTTCATCCACTCGATGCGCTCGAGGTCGGCCTCGCGCGCCTCGGGGCTGTAGATGTGGCTGGGGTCGCTCGACTCGTGCTGGCGCAGGTCGCGCAACTTGTAGAACGTGTGCGAGAGAGCGCCGGAGGCGAGCAGCAGCACCTTGCGGTCGCTGTCGCGGATGGCCTCGCCGAGGGCGCGGCCAGCGCGGAGGAAGTCCTCCGTCTCGGCGGTCTGGCAGACCGACATGCTGACCCAGCGCTTGTCGAGGCCGCGACCGAGGTAGTGCCACAGGTTGACGGTCGCGTAGAAGATCGGCAGGTGCGGGTCGCTGATGGGCGTCACCCAGGTGCCGTTCTTCTCGTCGTAGTCGGCGACGGCGTTGGCGAGCTCGGGGTCGCCCTTGAAGGCGTACGGGATCTGCGACATGCCGCGCGGCAGCTCCTCGCTCGTGAAGAGCCCGGAGCGCTCGGCCTGCGCGGTGATGACGAACTCGACCGTCGTGGCCCAGTGCGAGTCGAGCACGACGACGGTGTCGTAGTCGAGGGTCTCCATGACCTCCTCGCGCAGGCGCTTGAGGCCCGGCACGAGGCTGATCTCGCGCCCCTCGTTGAGGTCGTACCGCACGTCCTGCGGCAGCATGATGGTGGGCACGTGCGCCAGGATCGCGGCGCCGACGACCTTTCCCATGGTTATTCCTTCCATCCGGTCGGTGCGTAGACGGTGTTCTTGACGTCGGCGTAGAAGTCGAACGACCACACGCCGCCCTCGCGGCCGATGCCCGACTTCTTGCTGCCGCCGAAGGGTGCGCCGAGGTCGCGCACGAAGAAGCAGTTGACCCAGATCGTGCCGGCGACGAGGTTCTTCGTCAGGCGCTCGGCACGGTCGCGGTCGCCGCAGACGACGACCGCGGCGAGGCCGTACTCGGTCGCGTTGGCGACCTCGACGGCCTCCTCGTCGGTGGCGAAGGTCTGCATCGCGAGCACGGGACCGAACACCTCGGCGGTGAGGATCTCGCTGCCCGGCTTCGCGCCCGTGATGAGCGTCGGGCGGTAGTAGAGGCCGCCGAGCTCGTCGTTGCGGTCGCCGCCGAAGGCGACGGTCGCGCCCTCGGCGCGAGCCCGCTCGACGAAGCCGGCGACGCGCTCGAGGTGCACGGCGTGGATCTGCGGACCAATCTGCGTGGCCTCCTCGCGCGGGTCGCCCTGCACGATCTGCGCGGCGCGCTCGGCGAACCGGGCCGAGAAGGCCTCGGCGATGGCCTCGTGCACGAGCAGGCGCGTGCCGGAGAGGCACACCTGCCCGGCGTTGTCGTACTGCTCGATGGCGAGGTCGACCGCGAGGTCGAGGTCGGCGTCGTCGGTGACGATGAAGGGGCTCTTGCCGCCGAGCTCGAAGCTGACGGGCGTCAGGTTGTCGGCCGCCGAGCGCATGATCGCCTTCGCGGTCGGCACGCTGCCGGTGAACGCGATGCGGGCGATACCGGGATGCGCGACGAGGGCCGCGCCGGCCTCGGCACCCAGGCCCTGCACGACGTTGAACACGCCAGCGGGCATCCCCGCCTGCTCGCAGAGGTCGGCGAAGACGCTCGCGGTCAGAGGGGTCCATTCGGCGGGCTTCAGCACGACCGTGTCGCCCGCGGCGAGGGCGGGGCCGATGCGCCACGTGGCGAGCATGAGGGGCGCGTTCCAGGGCGTGATGATCGCCGCGACGCCCGAGGGATCCCACGTGACGACGTTGTCGTGCCCGCGGGTCTGCCAGACGGGGTGCGAGAGCTTCTGCATCGCCCAGTCGGCGAAGAAGCGGATGTTCATGGCCACGCGCGGCATGACGCCGCGGCGGTGGCTGCGCAGCAGCGAGCCGTTGTCGAGCGTCTCGAGCTGCGCGAGCTGCTCGACGTGCTGCTCAATGAGGTCGGCCAGGCGGTGGAGGATCTCGCCGCGGCCCTGCGGGCCGAGGTCGCGCCAGCCGGGGAACGCCGCACGGGCCGCGTCGACCGCCGCGTCGACCTCGCGCGCCCCGCCGCGGGCGACCTCCGCGAGCACGGCGCCGTCGACGGGCGAGACGCTCTCGAAGGTGGTCTCGCTCGCGACGCGCTGCCCTCCGATCCAGTGGCGGGTGTCGACGGTCAGGCCGGCGAGTTGCACCTGGTGCACGTGGCTGCTCCCTTGCAGTGGCGGTCGCGATTCATTCGGATGCGAATGACTAGGGGGATAGTAGCCGACGGCGCCGGGGCGCGACACCCCCGCGCAGCCCGCGTCGCGTCAGCGGCGCGCCTCGATGCTCGCCGTGACGTGGCGCAGGAGGTCGGCCAGGCGCCCGCGATCGTCGCCGGCCGACTCCGCGACCTGCTGCTCGTGCTGGTTGAACTCGGGGAACAGCGACTGCATGAGCTCGCGCCCCGCCGGCGTCATCGACACGAGCACGAGGCGGCCGTCGGTCGTGCTGCGCGAGCGCTCGAGCAGGCCCTTGCCCTCGAGCGTGCCGAGCACGCCCGTGAGGGTCGCCTTCGAGAAGCCGCCCTCCTCGGCGATCTGCCGCGTCTCGATGGGCTCCCAGATCCAGGTCACCCAGAGCACGACGAAGGCCGTCCACGACAGGCCGTGCGGGGCGAGCACGGTGCGCTCGAGGTAGTTGCGCGTGGCGTTCGCCGCGCGGAAGAGGTTCGAGACGACGGCGGTCGCGGCGAAGTCGATCGGCAGTCCGCCGAGCTTCTCGGCGACCTGCAGCTCCGTCTCGGCGAGCGTGTGCGGGCTGGGCATGCGCTGCTCCTCTCCACGAGCATCCAACCTCATTCGGCCCCGAAACGTGCTGAACCCTCGCGGACGCGAGGGCGACCGCCGGAGAACGGGGGACTCGACGCGACCCCGAAAAGATTGTTAGCATCCGAATAATCTCGGCCTCCCACGAAAGCAGGCGCCCATGTCGACGACGACAGCCCTCACCCTCGCCGACCTCGACCTCTTCGCGCACGGCGCGCCGTGGGAGGTCTTCGAGGAGCTCCGCCGCACGCCCGGCCTCCACCACTCGACGGAGGAGGCGCCCAACAGCGGCTTCTGGTCCGTGACCCGGTACCACGAGATCGTGCGCGTGCTGCGCGACCCCGAGACCTTCACCTCGACGAAGTTCACCAACCTCGAGGAGGTCGACCCCGCGCTGCAGGATCAGCGTCGCTCGCTGCTGGAGATGGACGGCGTGCGCCACCGCGCCCTGCGCCGCATGCTGCAGGGCGAGTTCACGCCGCAGGCCGTCGCGAAGTACGAGACCTTCCTGCGCGGCATCACCGCCAAGACGCTCGACGACGCGCTCGCCAAGAAGGAGTTCGACTTCGTCGACGAGGTGAGCGCCGACTTCCCGATCCGCGTGCTCGCGCGACTGCTCGGCGTGCCCGACAGCGACACCGGGCAGCTCATCGCGTGGGGCAACCGCATGGTCGGCAACACCGACCCCGAGCACGCCGACGTGCTCATCGACTCGGCCGACAGCGAGGCGTACCGGCACGTGCCGTTCCGCTCGCCCGCGGCGATCGAGGTCTACGAGTACGGCCGACACCTCAAGGCCGAGCGCACCGGCAAGGGCGGCACCGACCTCGTCACGCTGCTCGCCGACGGCGTGCCCGGCGACGGCAGGCCGCTCACCGAGGACGAGTTCAACACGACCTTCCTGCTGCTCGTCGTGGCCGGCAACGAGACCACGCGCCACACCATCACGCACACGATGAAGAACCTGCTGGAGAACCCCGACCAGCTCGCGCTGCTGAAGAACGACCCCTCGCTCATCCCCTGGGCGGTCGAGGAGTTCCTGCGCTACGCCTCGCCGGTCTACCACTTCCGTCGCACCGCGACGAAGGACGTCGAGTTCTCCGACACCCAGATCAGGGAGGGCGAGAAGGTCGTCGTGTGGTTCGCCTCCGGCAACCGCGACAGCGCCGTCTTCGACGACCCGTACCGCTTCGACGTGACCCGCAACCCGAACGAGCACATGTCGTTCGGTCGCGGCGGCCCGCACATGTGCCTCGGCAATGCCCTCGCGCGCATCGAGCTGCGCATCATGTTCGAGGAGCTGCTGGCGCGCGACGTCGTGCTCGAGCGCGCGGGCGACATCGACTACCTGCGCAGCAACTTCGTGCACGGCATCAAGCGGATGCCCGTCCGAGTGGTCTGACCGCGCTTCGGCGCGCCCGGCTCAGGCCCCGGGCACGAGCCCGGCGACACGCGTCAGGAACGCGTCGACGAGCGCGAACGTGCGCTCGCGCGCGGCGCCCTCGGCGGCGCGGGTCTGCGCCAGCATGACCTCCGGATCCTGACCGTCGTCGCGCACCTTGGATGCTCCGCCCCAGTCGAGCCAGCCCTGCAGGCCAGCCGCGTCGAGCTCGGGGTGGAACTGCACGGCGAGCGTGCGCTCGACCGTGAACGCCTGCGAGGCGACCGGGTTGCGCGCGACCTCGACGGCGCCGGGCGGCACCTGCCAGCGGTCGTAGTGGAACTGGAACCAGGGGCCCTCCGGCACGAGCGAGGCGTCGTCGCTCCAGATCGCCGTCCAGCCGATCTCGCCCTTCGGCCCGGGCGCGACGGAGCCGCCGAGCGCGCGGGCGACGAGCTGGCCGCCGAAGCAGATGCCGAGCACGGGCATCCCGTCGCGGACGGCGTCGCCCAGCCAGTCGAGCTCGGGCAGCAGCCAGCGGCCGATGCACGCGTCGTCCCACGCGCCCCACGGTGCGCCGAGCGGCACGAGCACGTCGTAGTCGCCTGCGTCGGGGAAGGTTGTGGCGATGTTGGGGGAGGAGAAGGCGGCCTCCGGCACCACGAGGTGCGTGTCGATGTCGAACCCGTGGTGGGCGAAGCGCTCGCCGACGGGCCCGAGCGGGCTCACATGGTCATGCTGGACGAACAGCGCTCGCATCGGGCACCCTCCTCATCGACGGCCGACGCGGCCTACTGTATCGTTTGATACCGAACGATCCACTGTCGGATCACCAGTCGTGCCACAAGGGAGTCGCACATGAGTCGGAGCCTCGTCAACCTGCAGACCGAGCTCACGGAGGCGGGCATCGACGTGCTCCGCGTCATCTACGCCGACATCATCGGCACCGTGCGGTCGAAGGACCTGCTCGTCAGCCAGCTCGACAAGATCAGCCACGGCGGCCCGGCGTTCTGCCAGGGCGTGTGGGTGACGACGACGCAGGGCGGCGTGCTCGACGGCGGCGACGTGCTCAGCGACGGCCTGGAGGACTTCATCACCCAGATCGTGCCGGAGAGCTGGCGCGCCCTGCCGTGGGAGCCCGGTGTCGCGTACGTCGTCGCGGGCGCCAACAACCCCGACATGACGCCGAACGAGTTCGCGCCGCGCACCCTGCTCGAGCGCATCATGCGCGAGTACGCGGCGCTCGGCCTCACGCCCGTCGTCGGCCCCGAGCTCGAGTTCTACATCGCCGACCGCAACGACGACGGCACCTTCCGCCGCGCGCTCACGCAGCCCGGCCGGGTGTACACGAGCGGCGCGACGGTCGACCCGAAGGGCACCTTCCTGCACCTGCTGCGGATGCTCGACCAACTCAAGATCGGCGTCTTCGCCGGCAATCACGAGTTCAGCCCCAGCCAGTACGAGATCAACATCTGGCATGGCGAGGCTCTCGACGCGTGCGACCGCATCTTCATGCTCAAGGCGGGCGTGAAAGACCTCATCGCGCGGCTCGGCCAGGCCGCGACGTTCTCGGGCAAGCCCTGGGGTGACGAGGGCGGCAGCGGGTTCCACCTGCACGTGTCGCTCGTCGACGCCGACGGCGAGAACCTCATGCACGACGGGCGCGAGCTGAGCATCCTCGCCCAGCGCATGATCGCCGGCATCGTCGCGCACGCGCCGGCCCTCACCGCGCTCTGCAACCCGACCATCAACGCCTTCAAGCGCCTCGGGCCCGACACGCTCGCGCCGTACCGCGCGAACTGGGGCTATGACAACCGCAGCGCGATGCTGCGCGTGCCGCCGGAGCGCGGCGGCGGCACCCGCCTGGAGATGCGCCTCGCCGACGGCGCCGCCAACCCGTACCTGATGACGGCGGCGATCCTCGCGGCCGGCCTCGACGGCATCCGTCGCGAGCTCGACGCGCCGCCGCCGGCCGTCGGCTACTCCTACGACGACGAATCGCAGACGGTCCTGCCCATGAGCCTCGCCGAGGCGCTGGATGCCCTGCGCGCCGACACCGCCCTCATCGAGATCCTCGGCGGCTCGCTCGTCGACGTCTTCGAGGTCATGAAGCGCGACGAGATCGAGCGCTACACGGCGAGCGTCGACGACCCCGCCACGCGCGACGTCACGGCGTGGGAGGTGAAGGAATACTTTCTGGATCTCTGATCCAGAAAAGACAAGCACAGCTGGACCTATTCGAGAGATCAGACCGGAAGGGCCCGAGAGCATCGCTCTCGGGCCCTTCCGGTTCCGTGCTGTGATCTACACCGACGGGTTCGAGCTGTCGCTGACCAGCCGCCCCCCGTTGAACGTCACGCCGACCTCTCGGTAGTACGCGCCGATCTTCTCCCGCATGGGCAGGATCGAGGCGAGCTCGTCCCAGGGGGAGTCGTGCAGCTCGAGCTCGAAGTCGCCGCGCCAGGTGGCGCCGATCTCGGCGTCGGTGGTGCTCATGGTGATGAGCTGGTCGAGGCTGTTGCCGGCGCCGGGCGTGATGGAGGGCATCCACCGCGAATGCAGCATGGGGTGGCCGTTGACGAAGCCGTTGCTCTCGCTCTCGGCCTCGAGGGTGACGACGAGCGAGGCGAGGCGGTGGTCGTAGGCGGCGAGCGAGGCGCCGATCTTCGCGCCGGGGGCGAGGCGGGGCGCGGCGCGGCCGACGTTCATGACGCGTGTGACGGCCATCGAGCCGAGCTTCTTGGGGTAGCCCTGGAACCAGCCGCGGGCGATCGCGAAGTCTTTGGTGACCCAGATGGCGACGCAGCGCGTGTAGGTCTGGCCCTCGTGCTGCACGCGCACGACGGCGAAGGTCTCGAGGTACTGCGAGCGCTGCGGGTCGAGCAGTTCGGCACCGGAGGCGGAGCACGACTGCCAGTCGGCCCAGATGAGCGCCACTGCTCCCGGGTCGTCGGCGGCGAGCTCGAGGCCGTCGGGCAGCAGGGCCGCGACCTTCTCGGGGTCGGTGCGGTACTCGGCGGTGAGGAGGGTGCCCGAGTAGTACCAGGGCATGTCGGGCACGATCGCGCTCGCGCCGCTGGGGGTCTTCGGGGCCATGAAGCCGTGGAGGTCTGCCATGCGCTTCAGCGTAGCGATTCGTTCGTAAACAAACGATAGGGAATATCGCGCGAGCGCGCCCGCTTGACGGCGGGTTCTCGCGGGGCCATTCTGTGACCAGTCGTTTAGGCCCGAACGATCATCCGTCTCAATGAGGAGTCTCGGACATGACCCATTCCACCCCCACGGCCCAGGCGGAGCGCTCCTCGCTGCGCGCCGGGCGCCTCGGCGTCATCGGCGTCGTCTTCTTCGTCGTCGCCGCCTCCGCCCCGCTCGTCGGCATCACGGGCGCCGTTCCGGTCGCCATGCTCGTCGGCAACGGCGCGGGCACGCCCGGCGCCTACCTCGTCGTCGGCCTGACGCTGCTGCTGTTCAGCGTCGGCTACGCCGCGATGAGCCACCGCGTCACGAACTCCGGCGCGTTCTTCGCCTACGTCGGCAAGGGGCTCGGGGTGAACGCGGGCGTCGCCTCGGCCTTCGTGTCGATCCTCACCTATGTGACCATCCAGCTGGCGATCTATGGCTTCTTCGGCGGTCTCGTCGCGGGCACGATGGCCGAGCTCGGTGTCGACCTGCCCTGGTACGTGTGGTCGCTCATCGCCTGGCTGCTCGTCACCGGTCTCTCGCTGCTGACGGTCGACATCGGCGCCAAGGTGCTCGGTGTACTGCTCGTGCTCGAGCTGCTCTCGCTGCTCGTGGCCGCGATCGCGATGCTCGCCGACGGCGGCCCCGAGGGCTGGAACATCGCCGCCTCGTTCAGCCTCGAGAACATCTTCGCGGGCGGCTTCGCCGGCGGCGCGGGCATCGCGCTCGCCTTCGCCCTCGCGAGCTTCATCGGCTTCGAGGCGACCGCGATCTACGGCGAGGAGTCGAAGGACCCCAAGCGCACCGTGCCGCTCGCGACGTACATCGCGATCTCGACCATCAGCATCCTGTTCGCGATCGTGTCGTTCGGCATGGTCACGGGCATGGGCGCCGGCGGCATCATCGATGAGGTCGTGACGCGCTCGGCCGACGCCGACGGCAACCCGCTCGTGAACCCCGCGGGTGTGCTCTTCAGCCTCACCGAGCAGTACGTCGGCGGCTGGCTCGTGACGATCATGACGGTGCTCGTCATCACGAGCCTCTTCGCCGGCCTCCTGGCCTTCCAGAACGCGGCCTCGCGCTACTTCTTCGCCCTCGGCCGCGGCGGCGTGCTGCCGGCCCGCGCGGCGACGACGAACGGCGCCGGCGCCCCCGTCGGCGGCGTCGTCATCACCTCGGCGCTCGCCGCGCTCGTCATGATCGTGTTCGCGATCGCCGGGCTCGACCCGGTCGGCAACCTCTTCTTCTGGATGAGCTCGATCACGGCGATGTCGGTCATCGTCGTGGAGATCCTGGTCTCGATCGCGATCATCGTCTTCTTCCGCCGCGAGGGCGGCGGCTCGCTCTGGAAGACCGTGATCGCCCCGGCGCTGTCGGCCGTGCTGCTGGCGCTGGGCCTGTACCTCGTGATGTCGCGCTTCAACCTGCTCGCCGGCACCGTGCCGGAGGGCGTCGACCCCACGCTGCCCGAGAGCGCCTTCCAGCTCAACGCGCTCGGCTGGTTCCTCGTGCTGCTGCCGTTCCTGTTCCTCGTGATCGGGTACGTCGTCGCCCTCATCAACAAGAAGGAGAACGAGCAGCTCGTGCGCGACTTCGCGTCGTAGCCTCGGATGCTCCGCCCGGCCGGGCGGCGCGCGCTGCGGTTCCCGCCGCCCGGCCCTCACCCCTCGCGAAAGGTCACCCTATGGCTCACGACTTCGACCTCGACGTCACGCCCGAGCACGACGTCGATGACTCCGCCGTCGACGCGCTCGGCTACGAGGAGCTCGTGGGCCGCATCTCGCAGCTGCCACCCGAGCTGCGCGCGCCGATGGGCGCGATCCTGCTGGAGCGGCGCACGTACTCCGATGTGTCGCAGGAGCTGGGCATCCGCCAGCCGGAGCTGGTGCGGGCGGTGCAGCGCGGTCGCGCGATCATCGCGCGCGCGATCGCCGCGGGCTCCTAGCCCGCCCGGGGGCGCCGCGCCGGTCAGTCGCGCGGCGTCGGGGGCGTCGGCGGGGTCGCCGCGCTGCCCGCCGATGCCGGCGAGGCCGGCGATGCGGCTGGCGCCGGCGAGCCGGCCGGCGCCACCGGCGCCCCGAGGTCGGCGAGCTCGTGCGCCTCGGTGAGCGTCGCCGGGCGGTCGGCTGCCGCGGTGAGCGGGTTCGTCATGTCGCGATGCACGCGGTCGAGCAGGGCGTGCAGCATCTCGACGGCGTCGTCGACGATCTCGGTCGAGCGCGTCGTCGTGCCGTGCAGCAGCCAGCGGGCCACTTCGAGCTCGGCGGCGAACACGGCGCGGCGGCCGAGCTCGCGGTCGTGGATGCCGCGCGCCTCGTGATAGGCCGCGAACGCCGCGTCGGGCACGGCGGCGTCGGAGGAGCCGAGCAGCCAGAACAGGTCGCGGGCCGGGTCGGCGACCTGCAGTCGAGCCCAGCCGAGCACGCCCGTGACGGTCTCGCCGATCGAGAGGAACGAGCCGGCCGAGAGCGAGCCGTTGATGACGGTGGGGGTGAACTGCCACAGCGACTGGTCCTCGCTCGCGAGTTCCCAGCGGCGCAGGAGGCCGGCCGGCACGAGTCCTGTCTCGTGCGCGTGGTCGAGGGTGGCGACGGCCTCGCGCATGACGTCGACGGCGCGCAGCTGCGGCAGCCCGACGTCGGCGACGACACTCGTCGGCAGCGCGTGCACGGCGGCGATCGCATGCCCCATGGAGGCGGCGAGCCCCGGCGTGATGGCCTCGAGCGGCACGCTCGTGCCCTCGACGAGCTCGTGCACGACGGCGCGGGAGCCGCCCGCGGGCGTCTGCCCGACGAAGCGCGGCACCGCGAACGGCAGGCGCGCGCGCACGCCGTCGCTGAGCGCCCGCAGCGCGACGAGGTCGGCCGACTGCTCGGCCTCGGCCGGCTCGGTGCGCGGCAGTCGGATCACGAGCCGCCGCCCGTCGCGACTCGTGAGCACGGCGGCGTCGACGTCGCCGCGGCTCGAGCCGAGCCGCGCGGCGTGGGTGACGTCGAGGCCGGGCACGGCCGCCGTCGCGAGCGCGGCTAGAGTGAGGGGGGATCCGGCCATGCCCCCCAGGGTAGGCGGCGGGCACCCCACCATCGCCCTGCGCCACGCAGTTCCCGACCGGCAGACGGAGGCAGCCACCATGCATCGATCGCTCACCGCGATGCTGCCGCTCTCGCGCTACCGCGTCGACCGCGACGACGCCGCCCGCACGCGCCCGGCGCTCTTCGACGAGCTGTGGGCCGAGCCGACGACGCGCATCCTGCCGGTGTGGCGCGGCGAGCTGCTCATGGCCTCGCTCGATCCGGCGGCGCTCGCCCTGCTGCCGGTGCAGGCCGCCCCAACGGATGCCCTGCGCATCTACCTCGGGCGCGCGACCGACGACGCCCCCGACCTGCCGGCGGGCGCCGCCATCGTCGCCGTCGTGCTCGACGATGCGAGCGCGCCCGCGCTCGCGAGCGACATCGCGCAGTGGGCGAACCCGCGCACGCTCGGGCACGCGCTCGGCGATCGCGATGCGGGGCTCGCCGTCGAGGCGCTCGGCATCGCGAACTGGCACGCCGCCCACGCCTTCTCGCCGCTCAGCGGCGCCCCGACCGACCCGGCCCGCGGCGGCTGGGTGCGCGTCGACCGCGAGACCGGTCGCGAGCTCTTCCCGCGCACCGACGCCGCCGTCATCGTGGCGGTGACCGACGCCGACGATCGGCTCGTGCTCGGCTCGAACGCGCAGTGGGAGGCCAATCGCTTCTCGCTGCTCGCGGGCTTCGTCGAGCCGGGGGAGTCGCTCGAGGCGGCCGTCGTGCGCGAGGTGCGCGAGGAGTCGGGCCTCACCGTCGTCGACCCGGTGTACTCCGGCTCGCAGCCGTGGCCGTTCCCGGCCTCGCTCATGCTCGGCTTCCGCGCCCGCCTCGATGCGGATGCTCCGCAGGAGCTGCGCCCCGACGGCGCCGAGATCCTCGACCTGCGGTGGTTCAGCCGCACCGAGCTCGCCGCCTCGCTCGACGAGATCAGCCTGCCAGGGCGCACCTCGATCGCCCGCGCCCTCATCGAGGACTGGTTCGGGGGCCCGATCGACGCATGAGCGGCACCGACCCCGATCGGCTGCTCGCGCAGCTCGACGAGCAGCAGCGCGTCGTCGCCGAGAGCCTGCTGGGCCCCGTGTGCGTGCTCGCCGGCGCGGGCACGGGCAAGACCCGCGCGATCACGCACCGCATCGCCTACGGCGTCGCGACGGGCGCCTACGACCCGAAGCGCGTCATGGCGCTGACCTTCACGACGCGCGCGGCCGGTGAGCTCGTCGGCCGGCTGCGGGCGCTCGGGGCCGAGGGCGTCTCGGCCCGCACCTTCCACTCCGCGGCGCTGCGGCAGCTGCACTACTTCTGGCCGACCGTCGTTGGCGGCGCCCCGCCGCGCGTGCTCGACGGCAAGGGACCGCTGCTCGGCCAGGCGGCCTCGACGCTCAGGCTCGGCCTCGACACCGCCGCGCTGCGCGACGCGGCCGCCGAGATCGAGTGGCGCAAGGTGCAGAAGCTCTCGCTCGACGACTACGCCCGCGCGGCGGAGAGCCGCACGATGCCGGCGAAGCTGCCGGTCTCAGCGATGGTCGACCTGCACCGGCAGTACGAGGCCATCAAGGACGAGCGCCGGCAGATCGACTTCGAGGACGTGCTGCTGGCGATGGCGGGGATGCTCGAGGTCGAGCCGCGCGTCGCCGAGCAGGTGCGCGAGCAGTACCGCTTCTTCGTCGTCGACGAGTACCAGGACGTCTCGCCCCTGCAGCACGACCTGCTGACGCTGTGGCTCGGCGGCCGGCGCGAGCTGTGCGTCGTCGGCGACGCCTCGCAGACCATCTACTCGTTCGCGGGGGCCTCGAGCGACTACCTCGTGCGCTTCGGCAGCGAGTACCCGGAGGCGACGGTCGTGCGCCTGGAGGACAACTACCGCTCGACCGAGCAGATCGTGACGCTCGCCAACCGGCTCATGCGGGGCCGGCCGGGCGCCCTGACGCTGCGCGCGGCCGCCGCCGAGGGCGCGACGGGCCCCGCCCCCGGCATCACGGCGCACGCGGACGATGCGGCCGAGGCATCCGCCGTCGCCGAGTCGATCGCGCGCCGCATCGCCGACGGCGCGGCGCCGGAGTCGATCGCCGTGCTGTTCCGCATCAACACGCAGTCGATCGCGCTCGAGGCGGCGCTGCGGCGCGCGGGCGTGCCCGTGCTCACGCGCGCGAGCAGCCGCTACTTCGACCAGCCGGAGGTGCGCCAGGCCATCATGCTGCTGCGCGGCGCGGCGATCTCGATCGGCGACGAGCCGCTGTTTAAGAGCGTCAGCGATGTGCTGCGCGGGCTCGGCTGGCGGCAGGATCCACCGGAGGGCGCGGGGGCCGAGCGCGCCCGCTGGGAGAGCCTGACCGCTCTGCTCGGCCTCGCGGAGGAGGCGCCCGCGGGCACGACCCTCGCCGAGTTCGTGCGCGAGTTGCAGCGCCGCGCCGAGCAGCAGCACGCGCCCGCCCGCTCGGCCGTCACCCTCGCGACGCTGCACGCTGCCAAGGGCCTCGAGTGGGAGACCGTCTACATCGTCGGTCTCAGCGAGGGCACCGTGCCGATCACCTTCGCGTCGAGCCTCGAGGCGATCGACGAGGAGCGCCGGCTGTTCTACGTCGGCATCACGCGCGCGCGGCGCGCGCTCGAGCTCTCGTGGGCGCAGCGACCCAGCGCGAGTCGCGCCGAGCGCGCGCCGAGCCGGTTCCTCGACGAGGTGCGCGCGCCGGGGCAGCCGCCCGTCGGTGCGACGGGCGGGGTCAGCCGGCGAGGGGCTGCACGGCGCTGAGCCCGAGCCCGAGGCAGCCGCAGCGGTCGGAGGGCGCCCACGACTGGCGGTGCCGGCGACCCGTGACGGCGTCGATGCGCACGCTCAGGGTGTCGCGCTCGCGCAGGATGCGCAGCGCCTCGATCGCCGCCTCCGTGGCAAGCAGGGGAGCATCGGCGTGCGCGGGCATGCCCCACAGTTGCGCCTCGATCGCCGGCCACGAGGGGTCGGCGGCCGTGCGCGCCTGATCGACGCAGGCGAGGCACGCCGTCTCGCCCGGCTGGACGCGCGGGCCCACCGTCGCCGACTGCTCGCCGATGACGATCGGCACGTGCACGATGTCGCGGCGCAGCCAGGCGAGGTGCTCGGTCGGGTCGATGACGTGGTGGCTCACGAGCACGGCGGCGTCGATCGAGGCGTCGACGACGCCCGCGCCGTGGGCGGCGGCGATGACGGGATGCCCGGCGTCGGCCACGACGCGCGCGATGCGCCCCGCGGCGGGCACCGCTCCGATCACGGCGACGCGCCGCACCGCGGGAGCGGGCAGCGGCGCGAACGCGGGCTCGAGCAGCGCGAGCAGCTCGGCGACGCGAGCGGGGCTGACGCCGAGCGTGGAGGCGAGCATGCCGACGCCGGTGCGCGGCACGCCCGTGGCGAGCGCGGCGATGAGCCGGGCATCCCCGTCATCGACCGGATCGATGACGGCGACGACGGGGTCGACGCCGATCTGCATGCTCGTCGGCGTGCGCCAGACGAGCGGGCGACGGGGGTCGATGCGCAGAACCATGCGCACATGATGCGCGCGGCCCTGCGAGGTGGCCCTAGTTGCTCACAGGGGGGTCGTCGCCCTCGACGGGCCGGTCGCCCTCGTCGGCGAGCAGCTCGCTGAGCGCCTGGTCGAAGGCGTCGTCGTCGACGGGGCCCGCCTGCAGGGTCGCGATGACGCGCGAGGGGTCGTCGATGTCGTCGCCGGTCGGCAGCAGGTCGGGGTGATCCCACAGCCCGTCGCGCGCCTCGGTGCCGACCGCGTCGGTGACGGCCCGCCAGAACGCGGCGGCCTCGCGCAGTCGGCGCGGGCGCAGCTCGAGCCCGACGAGGGTCGCGAAGGCCGACTCGGCCGGGCCGCCCGCGGCGCGACGGCGCCGCACCGTCTCGGCGACGGCGTCGGCGCGCGGGAGGCGAGCCGTCGCATCCGCCGTCACGACGTCGACCCAGCCCTCGATGAGGGCGAGCGTCGTCTCGAGGCGGCCGAGCGCGGCGAGCTGCGCCTCGGTCTTCGGCGGGATGAGCGCGCCGCTGGAGAGGATCTCGCGCAGGCTCTCCGGGTCGGCGGGGTCGAAGTCCTCCGCGACCGACTCGATGCGCGTGGCGTCGATGCTGAGCCCGCGGGCGTAGTCGGTGATGGCGCTGATGACGTGGGCGCGCAGCCACCGCGCGTGCCGGAACAGCCGGGCGTGGGCGAGCTCGCGCACCGACAGGTAGAGGTGCACCTGGTCGGCCGGGATGTCGAGGCCCTGCCCGAAGGCGGCCACGTTCTGCGGCAGCAGCGCCGCCTGCACATCGTGGTCGTCGCGGCCCGGCAGCAGGGGGATGCCCACGTCGCCGCCCGAGACGACCTCGGCGGCGAGCTGGCCGACGACGTGGCCGAGCTGGATGGAGAACAGCGTGCCGCCGAGCGAGCGCATGATGCCGCTCGCGTCGCCCATCATCGCCTTCAGCTGCTGGGGCACCTGAGTGTCGAGCGCCTCGGTGAGGGCGTCGGCGATCGAGCGCGCGACGGGCTCGGCGAGACTGCTCCAGATCGGCAGGGTGCGGCGCGCCCAGTCGGCGCGCGTCAGCAGCGCCGGCTCAGAGGTCAGCTGGGTGATCGCGGTCGCCTCGTCGAGCCACAGCGCGGCCACGTGCAGCGCCTGGCGCAGCGCCTCGACCTCGGCATCGGTGGGCGTGAGGGCGCCGGTCGCGGCGATGCGCCCCGCCTCCTCGCGCGCGAGCTTCTCGTCGATGCCGTCGACGGGCGCACTCATCGCCCGCTGCAGCTGACCCATGAGCCGCGCGATCATCGCCGGGTCCGCCGGCAGGCCTGCGGCGCCCGCGAGCTTCGCGGGGTCGATGTCGCCCTCACCGGCCAGGAAGCGGCGCATCATCTCGCGGAAGTCGTCCTCGGGCCCGCCGAGGGAATCGTCAGCCATGCGCTTTACGCTAACGCCGCGCCCGCGCTCGTCGAGGGGGTTTCGCCCTAGGCTGACGAGCGGTGCGCCCGCGGCGGGCCCGCGCCGGGCATCCGCCCCGCGCCCCGATCGCAGCCTCCTCGCCCGCCCGCCCCGACCTGACCACGCCGCCCGGCCGGCGACGGAAGGACAGCCCGTGTCGCTCTTCACCGACGGCGTCGACGTCGACCACGAGTCGGCGCGCTCGCGCAGCCGCCGCGTCGGCTGGCTGCTGCTCGCGGTGACGCTGTTCGGCGTGCTCGGCATGGCCGTGCTGCCCTCGCCGTACGTCATCGAGCGCCCCGGCCCCGTCTTCGACACCCTCGGCTCGGTCACGGTCGACGGCGAGGAGGTGCCGCTCATCACGATTCCCGACGAGCCGACCTACCCGACCGAGGGCTCGCTGAGCCTGCTGACCGTGAACGTGCTCGGCAACCCGGAGACGCGGCCGTCGTGGTTCGAGGTCGCGCGCGCGTGGCTCGACCCGCAGCAGTCGGTGGTGCCGCTGGAGTCGGTATTCCCGCCCGGCGTCTCGACGGAGGATCGCCGCGAGCAGAGCCGCGTCGACATGGAGAACTCGCAGCAGGAGGCCATCGCGGCGGCGCTGCGGGCCATCGGCGAGCCGTACGAGAGCGTGCTGTACGTCGTCGAGCCGCAGGAGGGCGGCGCCTCCGAGGGCATCCTCGAGGCCGACGACGTCATCGTCTCGGTGAACGGCGAGGCGGTGCGGGATGTCACGGCGCTGCGCGCCGCGATCGCGGAGAACGGCACGACGACGCCCGTGTCGCTCGGCATCGAGCGCGACGGGCAGGAGCGCACGGTCGAGGTCACCCCGCGCTTCAGCGAGGGCCCGGACGCCGTGCCGGTCATCGGCATCCTCGTGGCGGGCGAGTACGAGTTCCCGTTCGACGTCGACATCGAGCTGTCGAACGTCGGCGGCCCGAGCGCCGGCATGATGTTCGCGCTCGGCATCATCGACAAGCTCACCCCCGGCTCGCTCGCCGGCGGCGCCGAGGTCGCGGGCACGGGCACGATCGCGGCCGACGGCACGGTCGGCCCCATCGGCGGCATCGTGCAGAAGATGTATGGCGCGATCGACGCCGGCGCCGAGGTGTTCCTGTCGCCGAGCGAGAACTGCGGCGAGCTCGCCGGCAGCATCCCCGACGAGCTCGAGGTGTTCCGCGTCGCGACGCTCGACGACGCGATCGAGGTGCTGCAGACGGTCGCCGACGAGGGCGATCTGAGCGCGCTGCCGCGCTGCGAGTGAGCGGGTTCGGGCGGCGCGCGCCCTGAGCGAACGGCGCTCGCATCCGAGGCGCCCACCAAGGTTGCCCCCGATAGGCTGACGGCGCTCGCCACCGACTCCTGGGAGACCCTCCGTGACGTCCACCGCAACGCCGCCCGCCAACCGAAGCCGGGCGACTCTCTCGATCTCGGCCGGCATCCTCGCCGTGCTCGTCGTGCTGTTCTTCGTCTTCGCGAACTTCTACACCGACGTGCTGTGGTTCGATCAGCTGGGCTACCTGCCGGTGCTGACGACGCAGTGGTTCGCGACCGCGGGGATGTTCGTGGTCGGCTTCCTGGGCATGTTCATCCCGGTCTACGCGAGCCTGCAGATCGCGTACCGCCTGCGCCCCGTCTACGCCAAGCTCTCCAGCCAGCTCGACCGCTACCAGGAGGTCGTCGAGCCGCTGCGCCGCGTGGCGATGCTCGGCATCCCGGCGGTGCTGGGCCTCTTCGCGGGCGTCGCGGCCGCGAGCCGCTGGCCGGTCGTGCTGCAGTGGTTCAACCGCACGCCGTTCGGCGAGACCGACCCGCAGTTCGGCCTCGACATCTCGTTCTACATCTTCGAGCTGCCGTTCTGGCGCGGCGTCGTCGCGTTCGCCTCCGGCGCCGTGCTGCTCTCGGCGATCGCCGCGGTCGCGACGAGCTACCTCTACGGGGCGATCCGCTTCACGGGCCGCGAGGTGCGCATCAGCCGCACCGCGCGCATCCAGCTCGCCGTCACGGCGGGCGTCTACATCGCGCTGCAGGCGGTCTCGATCTGGCTGGACCAGTACGCGGCTCTCGTGCAGCCCAGCGACGGGTTCCTCGCCGCCGGTGCCGGCTACACCGAGGTCTTCGCGACCATCCCCGGCCGGCAGATCCTCGCCGGCATCGCCGCGCTCATCGCGGTGCTCTTCATCATCACGGCCATCATCGGCCGCTGGCGCATCTCGATCGTCGGCACCGCGCTACTCATCGTCTCGGGCCTGCTCATCGGCAGCGTCTACCCGTGGATCGTGCAGCGCTTCCAGGTCGAGCCGAGCGCGCGGTCGCTCGAGGCGCCCTACATCGAGCGCAACATCGAGGCCACGCGCGACGCCTACGGCATCACCGGCATCGAGGAGGTGCCCTACGCCGCGACCGTGACGGCGGAGGAGGGGGCGCTGCGGGAGGACGCGGAGACGACCGCGAACATCCGCATCATCGATCCCGCGCTCGTCACCGACGCCTTCGCGCAGCTGGAGCAGTTCCGGCCGTACTACGGCTTCCCTCCCTACCTCGACGTCGACCGCTACGAGATCGACGGGCAGACGCAGGACACGGTGATCTCCGTCCGCGAGCTCAACCCCAACGAGCAGACGGAGGAGAGCTGGTACAACTCGCGCATCGTCTTCACGCACGGCTACGGCGTCGTCGCGGCCGCAGGGAACGAGCGCGCGGCGGACGGGCAGCCCGTCTTCCTCGAGTCGGGCATCCCGGCCAGCGGGCCGCTCTCGGAGGCGGTCGGCGAGTACGAGCCGCGCATCTACTTCGGCGAGACCTCGCCCGAGTACTCGATCGTCGGCGCGCCGGAGGGCGCCCCCGCGCTCGAGCTCGACTACCCCTCGGAGGGCGGCGACGAGAACGACGCCTCGGGCAACCAGACCTACACCTTCACCGGCGACGGCGGCCCGGCGCTCGACAACCCGTTCAAGAAGCTGCTGTACGCGATCAAGTTCCAGTCGGAGCAGATCTTCCTCTCCGACGCCGTGAACGAGGAGTCGCAGATCCTCTACGACCGCACGCCGCTCGAGCGCGTGCAGAAGGTCGCGCCGTACCTCACGCTCGACCGCGACCCGTACCCGGCGATCGTCGACGGGCGCATCCAGTGGATCGTCGACGGCTACACGACCTCGGCGAGCTACCCGTACTCGACGTCGGTCGCGCTGTCGGCCGCGATCGCGGACACGTACACGCCGGCGCCGACCTTCCCGATCGACGACATCAACTACATCCGCAACTCGGTCAAGGCGACCGTCGACGCCTACGACGGCTCGGTGACGCTCTACGCGTGGGACACGGAGGACCCGCTGCTGCAGACGTGGCAGAAGATCTTCCCGTCGACGCTGCAGCCGATGGAGGAGATGGGGCAGGAGCTGCTCGATCACGTGCGCTACCCCGCCGACCTGTTCAAGGTGCAGCGCGACATCCTCGGCGAATATCACGTGACCGACCCCGGCTCGTTCTTCTCGCGCGACGACGAGTGGGTGACGCCGAACGACCCGGCAGCGCCGGGCGGCCTCGAGGCGCTGCAGCCGCCGTACTACCTCACGATGCAGATGCCCGGCTCCGAGGCCCCCGCGTTCACGCTGTACTCGACGTTCATCCCGGCCTCGGCGGGCGGCAACAGCCGCAACGTGCTCTACGGCTACCTCGCGGCGAACGCCGACGCGGGCGACGACTACGGCAAGCTCACACTGCTCACGCTGCCGCGCCAGACGACCGTGCCGGGCCCCGGCCAGGTGCAGAACCAGTTCGACTCGAACGCGACGGTCGCCCAGCAGCTCAACCTGCTGCGTCAGGGCGAGACCGAGGTCATCAGCGGCAACCTGCTGACCCTGCCCGTCGGCGGCGGCCTGCTCTACGTGCAGCCGGTCTACGTGCAGTCGACCGGTGGCACGAGCTACCCGCTGCTGCGCAAGGTGCTCGTCGCGTTCGGCAACGAGGTCGCCTTCGAGGACACGCTCGACCAGGCGCTCGACAGCCTGTTCGGCGGCGAGTCCGGTGCCGAGGCCGGTGACGGCGACGTCGACCCGGTCGACCCCGAGCAGCCCGTCGACCCCGAGCAGCCGACCGACCCGGAGGCGCCGACCGAGCCCGAGCAGCCCGGTGACGCGACCTTCGAGGCGGCGCTGCAGGAGGCCCGCGAGGCGCTGCTGGCACGCGAGGCCGCGTACGCCGCGAATGACCTCGTCGCGGCGGCGGAGGCCGACGAGCGCCTGCAGGCCGCGCTCGAGCGCCTCTTCGCGCTCAGCGAGCAGTAGCCGGAGGAATAGGGGGCCATGGGAGCGGGCGTCGAGCCCGAGTGGGTCGCGCTCAACCGCGCCCACTGGGACGAGAAGGTGCCCGTGCACCTGGCGAGCGAGTTCTACGACCTCGCGCCCCTGCGGCGCGGCGAGGGGCGGCTCTACCCCATCGAGGAGGCGGAGCTGCCCCGCATCGCCCCGCACGGCTGGGAGGGCCTGCGGGTGCTGCACCTGCAGTGCCACTTCGGCGCCGACTCGCTCGTGCTCGCGCAGCGCGGCGCCGAGGTCGTCGGACTCGACTTCTCGATGCCGGCGATCCGCGCCGCGCGCGAGCTGGCCGACGAGCTCGGGCTCGCCGACCGCACGCGATTCGTGTGCGCCGACCTCTACGACGCGCGTCACCGGCTGCCCGACCCGGAGGGCTTCGACGTCGTCTTCACGACGTGGGGCACGATCGGCTGGCTGCCCGACACCGCGGAGTGGGCGCGCATTATCGCGTGGTTCCTGAAGCCCGGCGGGCGGCTGTACTTCGCCGACGGGCATCCGACCGCGTTCGTGTTCGACGAGAGCGACGGCACGGTGCCGGTGCGCGGGGTGCCGTACCCGGTGCCGACCTACGGCTACTTCCGCGCCGAGGGACTCTCGCTCGACGACGATGCCGACTACGCCGACCCCGAGGCGACGCTCGCGCACTCGCGCACCGTCGAGTGGATGCACCCCTTCGGCCGCACGATCACCGACCTCATCGATGCCGGGCTCTCAATCGACTTCGTGCACGAGCACGACGCCGTGCCGTGGCAGATCTTCTCGGCCGCCGAGCGCGGCGATGACGGGCTGTGGCGCATGCCAGGGGAGCCGCTGCTGCCGCTCGGCATGAGCCTCGGGGCGACGCGACGGCGCGACTGAGCGGGTCGGGCGCCATGCCGCCGGTGCTGCTGAGCTGCCCTCCGTTCGTTATCCGAACGTCGGTCGTGTCCCCCTTCTGCGGACACTTCGAACACGAGACTCGTTCGCCTAACACTGGCCGCATCCCGACCAGGAGGTGCGCATGACGACCGATCTCGCCGACGCCATGGCCGTCTCCCTGCGCCCCGTGCTGCGCGCCGCCGAGGTGCTCGCGGCCGACGCCCGCTCCGCCCTGCCGCGCCCCACCGACGCGCCGCGCGCCGTCGCTGAGGGCCCCACGCCCGACCGCCTGCTCGTCATCGGGTCGGGAGCCGCGAGCGGCTGGGGAGTGGTCTCGCACGAGCTCGGACTGCCGGGCGCGGTCGCCCGCGCGCTGCGCGCCGCGAGCGGACGCGGCGCGCTCGTCGACCTCAGGGCGGACGAGCGCTGGAGCGCGCACGACATCGCCGCCCGCCTGCGCGCCGCCTCGCTCGGCCGCTACGACGCCGTGGTCGTCGTGCTCGGCGACGCCGACGTGCTCGCCGGGCAGACCTCGCGCGCCTGGCGCGACGCGCTCCACGAGCTGCTCGTCGCCTGGCGCGACACCGCCGGCTCCGCCTCGCGCCTGGTCGTCGTCGAGATCCCTCGGCTCGACAGCGCCCCCGGGCTGCAGGGCGCCGTGCAGAGCTGGGCCGCCCGCTGCGCGCACGACCTCAACGCGATCCTGCACGAGCGCGTCGCGAGCGAGCCCGGGGTGACCGCGGTGCGACTGCCCGACGCGCTCGCGCTCCGCCGTGACGGCTGGGGCCGCGGCGACTACGCCTTCCTCGGCACCATCGTCGCCGCCGCGCTCGTCGACGAGCTCGACCGCGCCGCCGGCGCCCCCGTCGAGCGGCGCCCCTCCCTCGAGCCCGCCGACGCCGCCCGCAACGAGCTGCTGGTCCTCACGCTCGCCGAGCACCGCGCGCGCCTCGAGTGGATCGTGACCGTCGCCGCGGCCGCGTTCAAGGCGCCCACGGCGCTCGTGACCGTGCTCGGCCCCGACCGGCAGTGGCACGTCGCCCGCACCGGCTACCCCGCCGAGAGCCTCCCGATCGACGACTCCTTCTGCCTGTACGCCGTCGAGCTCGACGAGCCCCTCGTGGTGCTCGACGCGAGCGACGACCCGCGGTTCGCCGACAACCCGCTCGTCGTCGGCCCCGAGGGCGTGCGGTTCTATGCCGGCGTCGCGATCGAGGGCGCCGACGGTCGCCCGGTCGGGGCGCTGTGCGTGCTCGATCGCGAGCCCCGCGGCGATGTCACCGCCGCCGAGCGGACCCTCCTCATGAGCCTGGCGCGCCGCGCGCAGGACGTCGTGTGGGCGGCCGAGCGGGAGCTCGCGGTCGCCTCGTGACCGCCCGCGGGGCGGTGCCCGCGAAGGCGGCGCGCGCCGGGCATCCGACGGCCGCGCACCGGCCCCGATTCGACGGATGCTCCCGCCCCTGGTATCGTGGACTCTCGTGCCGCGGGGTGGAGCAGCTCGGTAGCTCGCTGGGCTCATAACCCAGAGGTCGTAGGTTCAAATCCTGCCCCCGCAACCACTGTCCTGTCTCAGGACATAGGAAACCCTCGAACCTATTGGTTCGGGGGTTTCCTGCGTTTC